>Ga0222421_100257_pt1 | contig 25624 bp, 24 predicted proteins | sample 3A1ome_2_FD_182473 | JGI IMG/M metagenome (GOLD analysis project Ga0222421, IMG submission 182473) | Enriched microbial communities from leaf-cutter ant dump, University of Wisconsin, Madison, United States - 3A150A (version 2) | ecosystem: Environmental > Terrestrial > Nest > Insects nest > Nest... | reverse complement strand
CCAACATCAACGCGTTCTACCAGCACGAATCCTGCGGCCAGTGCACGCCGTGCCGCGAAGGCTCGCTCTGGATGAAGCGCATCACCACGCGCATGGTCCACGGCCAGGCCCGCGCCGAGGACGCCGCGCTGCTGAAAAGCGTGGCCGACCAGATCCCCGGCCGCACGATCTGCGCCTTCGGCGAGGCCTGCTCGTGGCCCACGCAGAGCTTCATCGCGAAGTTCGGCGACGAATTCAAAACCTACCACGAAACCAAGCAGACGCGCCCCACCGGCGCGCTCGATTTGGTGTGAGTTTGAGAAACCACGAAATACACGAAACACACGAAAACCTGATGAACCCGAAACTGCCGAAGTCCTCTTCCGACTTTCGTGTCTTTCGTGTGTTTCGTGGTTAACTCCGCCTCCGTTTCTTTCCGATGATCGCTCCGCCCAAACCCGACCTCGTCACCGTCAACATCGACGGCAGGGAAGTCGCCGTGCCGAAGGGCACCAACGTCATCGAGGCCGCGCGCCTCGTGAACGTCGACGTGCCGCACTACTGCTATCACCCGAAGCTCTCGGTCGTGGGCAACTGCCGCATGTGCCTCGTCGAGATGGGCCTGCCCGCCGTCGATCCCGCGACCAAGGCGCCGATCATCGATCCGGCCACCGGCAAGCAGAAGATCAACTGGATGCCGCGCCCCCAGATCGGCTGCGGCACCAACGCCACGCCCGGCCTCCACATCCGCACCAACACCCCGATGGTCAAGGACTGCCGCGAGGGCGTGATGGAGTTCCTCCTCGTCAACCACCCGCTCGACTGCCCGATCTGCGACCAGGCCGGCGAGTGCAAGCTCCAGGAGCAGTCCACCCAATACGGCCGCGGCTACTCGCGCTACATCGAGCAGAAAAACGTGAAGCCGAAGCGCACCCAGCTCGGACCGCGCGTCACGCTCGACGACGAGCGCTGCATCCTCTGCTCGCGCTGCATCCGTTTCTCGAAGGAAATCGCGAAGGACGACGTCCTCGGCTTCATCGACCGCGGCAGCTACTCGACGCTCACCTGCTATCCCGGCCGCGAACTGGCCAACAACTACTCGCTCAACGTCGTCGACATCTGCCCGGTCGGCGCGCTCACCTCGACGGATTTCCGTTTCAAGATGCGCGTCTGGTTCCTCAAGCAGACGCCCGGCATCGACCCCGAATCCTCCGTCGGCGCCAACACCGTCGTCTGGTCGCGCGAGGGCGTGATCTACCGCATCACCCCGCGCCGCAACGACGAGGTCAACGACACCTGGATGGCCGACTCCGGCCGCGTGCTCTTCAAGCAGGTCCAGTCCGCCGACCGGCTCGCCGCCACCGCGACGCTCGATGCGCTCGTCGCCCAGGCCGCCGGTCTGCTCGCGTCCGGCTCCGTCGCGATCGTCGGCTCCGGCCGCAGCTCGGTCGAGGAGCAGTTCCTCACGAAGAAACTCGCCGCCGCGCTCCAGGCGCCGGCGTTTCTCGTCAGCCGGGTGGGCGAGGGCGACAAGCTCCTCGTCTCCGCCGACCGCAATCCCAACGTCCGCGGCGCGCTCGTCACCGGCCTCATCTCCGAGCTGCCCGCCCAGCGCCTCGACGCTCTCGCCGCCGCGATCGACGCGGGCAAGGTCAAGACGGTCGTCGCGATCAACGAGGACCTCGCCGCCGCCGGCCTGTCCGCCGACCAGCTCGCGAAGATCTCCATCGTCTACCTCGGCACGCACGCCAACGGCACGACCGCGATCGCGCGGGTCGTGATCCCGACGCAGACGGTGTTTGAGAAAAGCGGCACGTTCGTGAACCAGCAGTTCCGGATTCAGAAGTTCGCGAAGGCCGTCCCCGGCGCCGCGACGGCGTTCGACGATCTCGCGGCCCTGACGAAGCTCGTCGCGGCCGTCGGCGGTCCGGCGCTTTCCGCCGAGATCCACGCGTTGTGGAAGACGCTCGCCGCCGAGGTGCCCGCGCTCGGTCCGATCACGCTGGCCGATCTGCCCGACACCGGCCTGCTCCTCGACGCCACGCCCTGGGCCGGGCTGCCGTTCGTCGAGGGCGAGACGCTGCACTACCAACCGGCCGCGCTCATCCCAGCCTAGTTACACAGAGAACACTGAGCGCAGCCCACAGAGGACTCGGAGTTCCAATCCAATTTTTCCTATCGTTCATTCCAGCCGCATAAATCTCGCGCCTACCGGCGAGCTTCTGTGGCCTCTCTGTTCGCCCTTTGTGCTCTCTGTGTAACTTTCCGAATTTTCGCCTCCATGGCTGATCTCTTCTTTAACCTCCCGCCGATCCTCCAAGGCCTCATCAAGGGCCTCGCGGTCATCCTCGTGATCTTCCCGATCGCCGGCATCTGCTCGATGGCCGAGCGCAAGGTCGCCGCGTGGGTGCAGGACCGGCCCGGCCCGAACCGCGCCGTCGTGCCGTGGGTCGGGTGGATTCCGTTTGTCGGGAAATTTCTCCAGCGCATCGGCCTCTTCCACGTCATGGCCGACGGCGGCAAGATGCTCTTCAAGGAGGACTCGACGCCGGGCCATGTGCGCAAGGCCTACTTCATCGCCGCCCCGATCATTGCGATGATCCCCGCGCTCACGACCGTCACCGCCGTGCCGTTCGGCGCGTATCTGTCGGCGGCGGGCGAGGTGATCCCGCTCGGCCTCGCGCCGCTCGACCTCGGCATCCTCACCGTCTTCGCCATCTCCTCGCTCGGCGTCTACTCGCTCATCCTCGCCGGCTGGGCGTCGAATTCGAAATACCCGATCCTCGGCAGCGTGCGCGCCTCGGCGCAGCTCATCTCCTACGAGCTGTCGATGACGCTCGCGGTCATCCCCGTCTTCCTCTGGGTCAACGCCCCCGGCCGCGAGGCCACGCTCGGCTTCGCCCGCGTGGTCGAGTTCCAGAGCCAGCCCGGCCTCTGGGGCGGCGCGTGGTTCGGGTTCCTGATGCCGCTCTCGGCCTTCATCTTCCTCGTCGCCCTCTTCGCCGAGACGAACCGCCAGCCGTTCGACACCGTCGAATCCGAGGCGGATCTCGTCGGCAGCTTCCACACCGAATACGGCGCGTTCAAATGGGGTCTCTTCTTCGTCGCCGAATATTCCCACATGATCGTGGGCTCGGCGGTCTTCGTGCTGCTCTTCTTCGGCGGCTGGAATCCGCTGCCGTGGGTGCCGCTCGCGACGCTCGTCGGCTGGCTGTCGCACGTGGTCTCGTTCGCGACGCATCCGCTCTTCGTCGGCGTGCTCTCCATCGCCATCTTCCTCGCGAAGGTCCTCTTCATGATCTTCTTCTTCATGTGGGTGCGCTGGACGGTCCCGCGGTTCCGCTACGACCAGGTGATGAAGCTCGGCTGGCGGAAACTGCTCCCGCTTTCGATCGCCAACCTCGTCTTCTACGCGGCCGTGATCGCGGCGCAGGAACTCGCGCTCGGCTGGCTCGCCTACGCCGGCATCGCGGTCAGCGCGTTCCTCTTCCTCGCCTACATGTTCCTGCCGCGAAAAGACGCGGCGCTCTAACTCCTTCCCGACCATGGCCGTCATCACCGTCGAACGAAAGCCGCTCACCCTCGCCGAGCGCACCTACCTCCCGCAGGTGCTCGGCGGGCTGAAGACGACCCTCAAGCATCTCGTCCGCAAGAAGCAGACGCTCGAGTATCCCGAGCAGCGTCCGGAAATCCCGGCGGGCTACCGCGGCGTGCCGACGCTGGTGAAGGATCCGCACGGCCGCGAGAAATGCGTCTCCTGCCAGCTCTGCGAATTCGTCTGCCCGCCCAAGGCCATCCGCATCACGCCCGGCGAGGTGCCCGCCGGCGCCGGCCGCGATCACGTCGAGAAGGCGCCGCAGGCCTTCGACATCGACATGCTCCGCTGCATCTACTGCGGCCTGTGCCAGGAGGTCTGCCCCGAGGAGGCGATCTTCCTCCAGAACCAGTATTCGATGTCCGGCTACACCCGCGCGGAGATGGTCAACCACAAGGACCGGCTCTACGAACTCGGCGGCACGCTCCCCGACACGCATTTCAAGTGGGACAAAAAGAAGGCCGCGGAAATTGCCGCCGCCGGGCATCCGTCACATTGAGTCACTGAGATGAAAACCGAAAGTAGCGAGCATCGAGTAGCGAGTAGCGAGCATCACGCATCGCGGGCTTTTTCTACTCACTACCCGCTACCCGCTACTCGCTACTAATGGGCTCCTTCCTCTTCAACTTCTTCGCGCTCCTGACGGTGATCTGCGCCGCGGGCGTCGTGGTGAACAAAAACGCCGTCAACGCGGCCATGTGCTTCCTCCTGAGCCTCGTCGGCGTCGCCGGCCTGTTCGTGCTCCTCGACGCCTACCTGCTCTCGTTCGTGCTGCTGCTGGTCTACGCCGGCGCCGTCGTCGCGCTCTTCCTCTTCATCGTCATGCTGCTCAACGTCCAGGGCAGCACGCGCCGGCCCGTCCGCGGTTTCGCCCTCGCCGCCGCCGTCCTCGCGGCCGCGCTGCTCGCGGTCGGCGTGCTGACGTTCGCGCAGCGCTCGGCCCTTGCCGGTGCCGCGGCCGATGTTCCCGCGGTCGGCGCCTCGCTCAAGCTCTACGCCTACCAGCTCTTCACCACGTATCTGCTCCCCGTGCAGATCATCGGCTTCCTGCTGCTGATCTCCATGCTGGGCGTCATCGTGCTCAGCAAGAAACTCACGGACCGGGAGGACGCCTCATGATCTCCGCCTCGCTCGACCACTATCTCCTGATCAGCGCGCTGGTCTTCGTCCTCGGCTTCCTCGGCGTCCTGCTGCGCCGCAACACGCTCATGATCTTCATGAGCCTCGAGCTCATGCTCGTGGCCTCGACGCTCGCGCTCGTCGCCTTCTCGCGCTTCAACGGCACCAACGACGGCAACGTCTTCGTCTTCTTCATCCTCACCGTCGCCGCCGCCGAGGTCGCGGTCGGCCTCGCCATCATCGTCGCGCTCTTCCGCCGGCGCGGCACCGTGCAGGTCGACGAACTCGACTCGCTGAAGAATTGAGGCGGGTTGAACGCCACAGAGGACACTGAGCTCCGACACAGAGAACACAGAGAAACTCCCATCATGATTTCGAGCGACGAACGCCTTCAGATCCGCGCCCCCCTGCGGGCCTCCGTGCCCTCTGTGGGTCGCGCTCTGTGCGCTCTGTGGCTCTAAATTTTTCCGCGTCCATGTCTCCCTCCGCCACCCTCGTCAGCATCCTGCTCGTGCCGCTCGTCTCGGCCGCGGTGATCGCGCTCTTCCTCCGCCGTCGCGGCACCACCGCCGCGACCGTGTCGGTCCTCGCCGCGCTCTTCGTCGCCTGGCACGGCCTTTCGCTCGCGCTCGGCGGCCGGCGGCTCGACTTCGCCTTCGAGTGGCTGCGCCTCGGCGACTTCGCGCTCTCGATCGGTTTCAAGTTCGACGATCTCTCCGCGCTCATGCTCAGCGTCGTCGCGATCGTCGGCCTTTGCGTGCATATCTTTTCGCTCGGCTACATGGCCGACGACGGCGCCAAGGCCCGCTTCTTCGGCGGCCTCTCGATTTTCATGTTTTCGATGCTCGGCATCGTCTTTGCCGACAATCTTTTCATGATGTTCATCTTCTGGGAGCTGGTCGGCTTCAGCTCCTGGCTGCTGATCAATCACTGGCACGAGCGTCCGTCCGCCGCCGCCGCCTCGAAGAAGGCCTTCATCGCCAACCGCGTCGGCGACTTCGGTTTCCTGCTCGGCCTCGTGATGTGCTACTGGGTCAACGGCACCGTCAACCTCACCGAGCTCGCCACGCGCGGCATCGGCGGCGAACTCGTCGTCAGCACCGCGATCCCGCTGCTGCTCTTCTGCGGCGCCGTCGGCAAATCCGCGCAGCTGCCGTTGCAGGTCTGGCTGCCCGACGCGATGGAGGGCCCGACGCCCGTCTCCGCGCTGATCCACGCCGCGACGATGGTCGCCGCCGGCATTTACATGCTGTGCCGGATCAACGTCCTCATGGTCCCCGACGCGTTGACCGTGATCATGTGGACCGGCACCGCGACCGCCTTCTACGCCGCGCTCTGCGCGATCGTCCAGAGCGACATCAAGAAGGTCCTCGCTTACTCCACGCTTTCCCAGCTCGGCTACATGGTCGCGGCCTTCGGCCTCGGTTCGCTCGCGATCACGCACGAGATGGGCGGGATGACGCACAAGATGGTCATCGCCGCCGGCGTCGGCGCCGCGATGTTCCACCTGACGACGCACGCCTTCTTCAAGGCGCTCATGTTCCTCGGCTCCGGCTCCGTGATCCACGGCTGCCACCACGAGCAGGACATCTTCAAGATGGGCGGCCTCGCGAAGAAGATGCCGCTCACGTTTGCGACGTTCACGATCGGCGTCGCCGCGATCGCCGGGCTGCCGTTCCTCTCCGGTTTCTATTCGAAGGACGCGATCCTTCACCTCGCGCAGGAGAAGAACACCGCCGTCTTCGTCATCCTCGTCGCGACCGCCGTGCTCACGTCGTTCTACATGGTCCGCATGTGGAAACTCGTCTTCCTCGGCGCGCCCCGCGGCGAATCGGCCGCGCACGCGCACGAGGGCGGCGCCAGCCTCACCGCCCCGCTGGTCGTCCTCGCGCTGCTCGCCGTCGTCGGCGGCTACACCACGCACGAAGGCACGGGCCTGATCTATGGCCACGCCTTCGAGGGCGTCTGGTCGCAGATTCCGCACGCGGAGGGTGCGGGCGTCTACGCGCTGAGCCTCGCGATCCTGGCCGCCGGCGCCGGCGCGGCGCTGGCGTTCTACCGGTCGTCGCCGGTCGACACGCTGGCGGAAAAAGCCCCGGCCGTCTTCGGCGGGCTGACGGCGTTGAAGGAGTCCTTCGACCGGCTCTACGACTACTACGTCGCGAAGGTGCAGCAGCGGTTCGCGATGCTGCTCAACTTCCTCGAACAGATCCTGCTCGCCGGCGTGATCGTCCGCGGGCTCGCGGGCGTCGTCGGCTTGTTCGGCCTCGGCGCGCGCGCGCTGCATGTGGGCCGGCTGAGCTCCTACGTTTACTGGTTTTTCGGAGGCGTCGTCGTCCTCTGGCTGTTCGTGACCGGTGTCCTCTGATTTCGCGATGAGCAACCTGCCCTTCGATCCTCTCCTCGTCTCGATCGCGGCCCCGCTGGCCCTCGCGCTGGCGATCGCGCTCGGCCTGCCCAAGCGCTGGTCCGTGCGCCTCGCTTACGTCGCGTTCGCGCTGCCGGCGCTGCTCGCGCTCCACACGTGGTGGCATTTCTCCGCCGTGCCGCAGGCGCACGGGTATGCGTTTCTCCGCTCCTACGACACCGGGCTGGCGCTGTTCGGCATCAAGCTTACGCTTGGCCTCAACGGCATCTCGCTGCCGCTCTTCGTGCTCGCCGGCCTCGTCGGCCTCGCCGCCGGCCTCTACGCCATCCAGTCCGGCGCCGAGCGCCTGAAGATCTACCTCATGCTGCTCCTGATCATGCAGGGCGGGCTCATGGGCGTGTTCGCGAGCGTCGACCTCTTCTTCTTCTATTTCTTCCACGAACTCGCGCTGATCCCGACGTTCATCATGGTCGGCATCTGGGGCGGACGCGACCGCGGCTACGCGGCGATGAAGATGACGATCTACCTCACGCTCGGCGCGATGCTCTCGCTCGCGGGCCTGATCGCGCTCTACGTGAAGAGCGGCGCGCACTCGTTCGACCTGATCGCGCTCCGGGCCGCGCTCGCGGCGCAGCCGCTGGGCGCCACGGTGCAGGCCAACATCTTCGGGCTGCTCCTGTTCGGCTTCGGCATCCTCGTCTCGCTCTGGCCGTTCCACACCTGGGCCCCGCTGGGCTACGGCGCCGCGCCGAGCTCGGCCGCGATGCTCCACGCCGGCGTGCTGAAGAAGTTCGGCCTCTACGGCCTCGTGCAGGTCGCGCTGCCGTTGTTGCCGAATGGATACCTCCACTGGGCCACGCCGCTCGCCTGGCTCGCCGTCGTCGGCAACGTCCTCGTCGTCGGCTTCATCACCATGGCGCAGCGCGACCTGAAGCAGATGGTCGGCTACAGCTCCGTCATGCACATGGGCTACGCCTTCCTCGGCGTCGCCGCGGGTTCGACGCTCGGCGTCGGCGGCGTGGTGCTCCTGATGGTCGCGCACGGCCTCTCGGTCGCGCTGCTCTTCCTCCTGTCGACCTCGATCCATCACCGCACGCAGACCTTCGACCTGACCGAGATGGGCGGACTCGCGCAGAAGACGCCCGTCCTCGCCGCGTTCTTCGTCGCCGCCACCTTCGCCAGCATCGGCCTGCCGGGCTTCGCCAACTTCTGGGGCGAGTTCACGATCTTCGTCGCGCTGTGGAATTTTTCGCCGCTCGTCACCGTGCTCGCGGTCGCCGGCATCGTCATCTCCGCCGTCTACGGCCTGCGCTCGGCCGCCGGCGTCTTCTTCGGCGAGCCCTCGCCCGCGCTGCAGGGCGTGATGGCGCAGACGCCGCCGGCGGATCTCCGCTGGGCGGAAAAGATCCCCGCGCTCATCCTCCTCGCCGCGCTGGTCTTCATCGGCCTCTGGCCGAAATCGCTCACGACCTCCCTCGACGCCGCGATGGCCGACCGCGCCGCGCCCGTCGCGCTGGTGTCGCCGGCCGCCAGATAAGCCCTTCCTTTCGTGATGAATCTCGAAGCCGTCCAATACGCCGCCGCGGACAATCAGTGGGCCGCGATCTTTCCGGAGATCGCGCTCGGCTGCCTCGCGCTCCTGCTGCTCGTTCTCGAAATCGTGCTGCCGAAAAGGCAGCACGGGCACATCCCGGCCTTCGCCATTGCCGGCCAGCTCGGCCTGCTCGGCGGGCTGCTGGTGAACTTCCGCCATGGCGCCCTCGGGCTCTCCAGCTTCAACGGCCTGCTCTTCCACAGCTACCAGGGCCAGCTGATGCGGGTCTTCTTCCTCTTCGCGTCGATCCTCGTCTGTATCCTCGCCCGCGTGACGCTCGCCCGCCAGCGCGTCGCCCGGGTCGAGTTCTATCACATCGTGATGGTCGTCACCGCCGCGATGATGCTGCTGACGCAGGCCAACCACTTCGTCCTCTTCTTCGTCGCGCTCGAGACGCTCACGATCGGCCTCTACATCCTCGTCAGCTATTTCCGCACGAGCCCGCTCACGCTCGAGGCCGGCCTGAAGTATCTCGTCACCGGCGCGCTCAGCTCGTCGCTCCTGCTCTTCGGCATCGTGCTGCTCTACGGCGTGGCCGGCAATCCGTCGCTGCCCGAGCATTCCGACAACAGCCTCAACTTCGGCGTGCTCGCGCATTTCCTCGCGAACAACCCGCACAACTTCCTCGCCAGCGTCGGCATCGTCCTCGTGCTCTCGGGCGTCGCCTTCAAGATCGCGGCGTTCCCGTTCCAGATCTGGGTGCCCGACGTCTATCAGGGCGCGCCCACGCCCGTGACCGCGTTCCTCGCCGTCTCGTCCAAGGCCGCCGGCTTCGTCGTCCTGCTCGTCCTCGCCAACGGCGTCTTCGCCTCCTACGACTGGCTCGTCGGCCCGATCCTCGTCCTCATGGCCGCGGCCACGATCCTCTTCGGCAACATCGCCGCGCTGACGCAGAGCAACGTGAAGCGGCTCATCGGCCTCTCCGGCGTCTCGCACGCGGGTTTCCTGCTGCTCGGCGTCGTCGCCGCGCGCTCGTCCACCATCGCGGTCGGCGCGATCTATTTCTATCTCTTCGCCTACCTGCTCGCGTCGTTCGCCGTGTTCGGCGTGATGGCGCATGTCGCCGGTCCCGACGACGCCGCGCAGGAGCTCGATCACTACCGCGGCCTCGCGAAGGAGAATCCCTTCCTCGCCGCTGTGCTCGCCGTCGGCCTCGGCTCGCTCGCCGGCATCCCGCCGCTCGCGGGGTTCATGGGCAAGTTCCTGATCTTCGTCGCCGCCTTCAAGTCCGGCCACTACGGCCTGCTCGCCATCGCGATCGCCGGCGTCGTGATCTCGATCTATTACTACTTCGGCTGGATCAAGGCCGCCTTCTTCGAAACGTGGACGCCACCCGGCAGCGAGGGTCCGGCGCGACCGGAGCGCGCCCCGGTCGGTTTCGCCGCGGGCGTCGTGCTCAGCGCGCTCGCGCTCGCGACGATCACGCTGGGCATTTACCAGGGGCCGCTCGGTCTCTGGGTGGCGTCGCGCTGAGCAGGCTCCGTCTTCCTTCAAGCCGGCCCGACGGCCGCCAAAAAGCCCGCGGGATGGAGCCGCGGGCTTTGTCGTTTCAGGCCGGGAAAACCGGACGGATCAGCGCCAGTAACCCTGGATCAAAACGTAGCCGCCGCCGCGATGCTCCCACCGCGGGCCGACCCAGACGGCGTGGTGCCGCGGCGGACGCATCCAGTGGCCGGCGATCCACACGTGGCGGTTGCCCTGCCAGCCCCAGTAGCCGCCGACCCAGACATAGCTGCGGCCCGGACGCCGGCCAATGACTTCCTGTGGCGGAGGAGGTGGCGGCGTGGCGATGATCACCTCGGTCGTCGCGGGCGGCGGAGCCGCCGGTGTGGCCACGACAGGCGCGCCGGCCGCGGGAGCCGGCGGCGCGACAGGCGCATCGGGCACGGCTGGCGCCGGCACTTCCCAATGATTTTCGATCCACGTCTGCGCGCCGGCATCCCAGCGGCCGGCGACCCACACGGCCCCCGGTTGCGGCGGCAGCACCCACGCGCCCTGGATCCAGCCCCACTGGCCTTCGACCCAGGTGTAGTGTCCCGGCACCCAGACGTAGCCGGGACCGGGTGAGACGATGACGACGCGCTCCGGAACCGGATGGGGCGGGGCGCGGTGCACGACGATGGGCGGCGGCACGCCGATGCGGATGCTCACGCCGACCCCGGCCTGCGCCGGCGTCATCGCGAGACTGCCGCCGAGCGCGGCGAGAAAAACCAACGGATGAAGTTTCATGGAGAAACGGGTTTCCTGCTAAGACGCAGACGGCGGCGGTCGGTTCCTTCGCCACGGCCCGTCCCGGGTTTGCCCGGTGTTTCGCTTTGCGGGCGGACCGGTCAAAAGACGTTTGTTTCCGCGCGTGATTGCTGCCTCAGTCACGCCTTCGCTCCCCGCATGAGAATCACCGGTCTTGCCCTCGTCCCGCCGCCGTCCGCGTCCGATCTGCCCAAGGTCACGCCGGAACTGCTCGCGTCCGTCCTCGCTCGCTATTCGCGCAGCAACGACGGTCTCGCCGCGATCCTGGCGAAGGTCGACCTCGCCAACCCCGACGCCTCGATCGACCGCATCCTGAAGTTCGTCGACTACGGCCACGCCTCGATCGGCGGACTGACCGGCGGACTCGCCATCGCGCTCGACGGCGTGTCGATGTGGCTCGCGTATAAAATTTTCGAGCTGGCCCAGATGGCCGACGGCCAGGAGTCGAGCACGCGCTACATCACGATGGACGCGGCCAATCTCCCCGCGCCCGCCGAACTCGGCATCCCCGAGGATCTCGCGCCGCGCTGGATCGACATCATGGCGCGCGCCTTCGCGGCCTATCATGCCGAATACGCGCGGCTCGACGCCGCCGCGACCGCCGATCCGTCGCTCGTGCGGCTCCCGCCCGACGCGAAGCCGGCCGTCGTCACGCGTCTGCGCAAAAACTTCGCGCTCGATCGCGCGCGCTACTTCATCCCGCTCGCCACGCGCACCAATCTCGGCCTCGTCCAGTCCTCGCGCATGTGGGCCGCGACGGTGAAGCACCTCGATTCGCTCGCGCATCCCGAGGCCCGCGCCGCCGCCGCGCTCATCCGGGCGGAGCTGCTCAAGATTTCCCCGCGGCTCATGCGCCACAGCACGGCGGAAAACTCCTACGAGGCGCAGGCCGCGCAGGAACTCGCCACGTCGCTCCGCCTCGGGCTCGAGCGCCTCTCCGCCGCGCCGCTCGCCGACGAGGTCTGGGTCCACGTCGACCGCGCCACGCCGCCGTTCCTGCCCGAGACGCAACCCGTCGCCGAGGCGCTGCGCCACCGCGCCAACCGCTACGGTTATCAAGGCACCGCCACGCGCCGCATGCGCGTGACCTTCGCGTGGAACAACCTGGCTCTCGCCGAACTGCGCGACCTCAACCGCCACCGCACCGGCCACCGCTACACGCCGTTGATCCAGGCCGGCTTCTATCTGCCGCCGGAGATCCGTCACGCCGACCACGCTGCGCTCCTCGCCGACCAGCTGGAACTCACGCGCGAGCTGATGCGGCGCGGTTCGCCCGCCTACGTCCACTCGCTCCTGCTCGGCGCGCAAACGCCGTTCGAGCACGGCACGCACGCGGACAAATTCATCTACGAGGCCGAGCTGCGCACCGGCATGGGCGCGCACTTCCGTTACGCCGAGCATCTGAGCGCGGCGCTGCGGGCGTTTTTCGCGCAGGTGCCCGAGGCGCGCGACTGGGTCGTCGAAGGCACCGCCGAACCCGAGTGAGCGGACGCGGTGGCGCGCTCCGGCGGGAGCCGCGCGTCCGGGAAAACTATAAGGTTGCCGCATTCCGGGGCCGGGGCTCGAATCGCTTCAGCGCATGAGCAGGCCGGCCCTCATTTTCATCGTCGCAGCCGGACTGGCCTCGTCGGCGGCGCCAGCCGCTCCGGTCGATTCCACCCGGCGCAACGAGACCTTCGCTCCGGCCGCTTCCGCACTGCGCCGGCCGGCGGACCAGCGGGCGCCGTCCGCGCCGACGCCGACGTTCGCCGTTTTTCCTCCTGCGCCGTGGCCCGGCCGCCGCGCCGCGCTCGTGCCGCGTGAGACGCAGCCCAAGACCCTCCTCGCCGGCGTCGGCGCGCGCCCGCAGTCGACGCCCGCCCGGCGCGTCACCGTCTTTTCGCCGGCGTCGTCGGTCGTGTCTCCGCCGCGCGTCGCGCGTTTCCAGCCGGGCCGCGCCTCCGCCGGCGCGTCCGCGATCGTCCGCGTTTCCACGTCCGTATCCGTGCCGGCGATTCCCGCGTCCGGAAAGAAGTGACGGACCGCCGCCGCCGCATGTTCCGCGTCCTCCAGTTCAACATGCAGTTCGGCCAGGGCTGGGACGAGGCGCGGCCCGACGACGGTCCGGTCAACCTGGCGGCGACGGCCGCCGAGATCCGCCGCCACGCCCCGGACTTCGTGCTGCTGCAGGAAGTGGAGCGCGCGCAGCCGGGCGGCGGGCAGGCGAATCCGCCGCCCAACTACACGCGGCTCCGCGCGGAGCTGCCCGGCTTCGACGGCTGGTTCGGCTATCCGAAGGCCGATCCGCGCGAGCTGCCCTTCGGCCTCGGCCTCGCGATCCTGTCCCGCACCCCGCTGCGCGACCGCATGCGCCTCGACCTGCCGTCGCCGGCGATCGAATTCGATTTCCACGGACGGAGGACGACGCCGACCGACCGCCTTCTGATCGGCGCGAAGACCACCGTGCAGGGGCGCGAGCTCCAGCTCTACAATACGCACCTGCTGGCGTTTTTCATGCTCGGCTCGACCAGCACCGCGCATCCCTGGCAGCGCGCGCTCGTGGCCGACCTGCTCGCCGCGGCGTCCGGACCGACGCTGCTGACGGGCGACTTCAACGTGAGCCATCACGAGAGCCTCGTGCGGCAGTTCGCGGACCGCGGATTCTCGACCGTGCAGCAGGCCGAGCCGACCTGGCGCCGCCGGCCCTACGTGCTCGACCACATCTTCCACAACGCACCGTTGCGGCCGGTCGCGCATCGCGTCGTCTCGACGCCGGCCAGCGATCACCACGCGCTCGTGGCGGATTTCGAATTCGTCTGACGCCTTCGTCCGGCGCCGCTTCAGGCTCGTGCGGCGCGGCGCACGCGCTCCTTCTCGTCCTCGCGCTCCTCCTCGATCCGGCTGCGCTCGCTCGCGAGCTGCTTCTGGATCTTCTCGACCTCCTCGAATTTCTGGTCGGCGAGGGCGTCGTTGAGCTGCTTCTTCAGAAAGATCTCCCGCTCCGCCAGCTTGCCCTGATACACGCGGTCGATCTCCGCGAGGCGGGTCTTCTGTTCGGCGGTCAACGGCCGCGCGGCCGCCGGGTCGGACTTGGCGAGACGTTCCATCGCGAGTTCGTAGGCGCTTTTCATGAGATTGGTTCAAACCACGAAACCCACGAAAGACACGAAATAAACCTTCGAAATCGTTTCGTTCCCGCGGCCGGCGCGCCGGATCACGGCGCGGAATCGCCGGTCCAGCTCACGCCCGCGGCGAGCGCAAGCGCCACCACGGCGAAGGGCGTCCAGTAGCCGCGCTGCCATCCGCGCCAGCCCCGGGCGTAGCCCGCGAGCATCGCCGCCAGCAGTCCGACGAGCGCGAGCGTGCCGACCCACGGCGCCGCGAAGCTCGCGGGAAACCACATCGCCGGCACCGCCACGAAGGCGCGCACGCCGGCGTCGATGCCCCACAGCAGCGTCGCCGCCGCATGATTCATGAGCACCGCGCCCGCGGCGAAACCGGCCAGCCCGCAAAGCAGCGACGCGAAGCCGGCGAGGATCACGAGCGACGCCGCCGGGATGAACACCAGGTTCGCGAGCAGCGCGCCGGGCGTCACGAGCTTGAAGAACAGGATCCCGCTGATCGCGCTCACCAGCGACGCCGCGAGGCCGATGGCGAGCGCTCCCGCGGTCGCGCGCCACAGCCAGTCGCCGGCGTGATGAATCCACGACCACGTCGCCTTCGGCCGGTCGCGGAACGGCGCCCACGCGGACGTCCACCGTTCGCCGAGCGGCAGTCCGAAGAGCAGCAGCGCGGCCACGATCCCGTAGCTCATCTGGAAACTCGCGCTGAAGATCTGCAGCGGCGCGACCGCGAGCACGAGGAGCGCGGACGCCGTCAGCGCCGCGAACGGATTGCCCGGCAGCCGCAGCACGAGCGACGACTCCACCAGCGCCACCATGACGAACGCCCGCACGGCCGACGGCGCTGTGCCGGTGATGTCCACATAGAGCCACAGGGCCGTGAGGCCCGCGATGAAGCGGATCCACCGCGGCAGGCGCAGCAGCGCCAGCAGCGCGTGCAGGCCGCCCGCGATCACCGCGATGTGCAGTCCGCTGATCGAGAAGATGTGCATGGTGCCGCTCTGGCGAAACCTCGTGCCCTGCTCGTCGCTCAACTCGTTCTGCTGCCCGAGCAGCATCGCGCGCAGCACGGCCGTCAGCTCGGGCCGCTTGTCCGCGACGCCTTCCCCGAGGATCCGGCCGAACCGCTCCGCCATCCGTGCGCAGAAACGATGATAGCCGTCGGCCGCCCGCTCCTCGGCGAGCACGCGGCCGCGCGTCAGGCGGTAGTTCATCCCGGCGCCCGCGAGATAGCCGTCGAACGTATCCGCCGGCGGAGTGCGCGGCAGCGTGGCGAGGACGCCGACGGCCGCCACATGGGCCGAACGCACGGGCGCCGCCTCGCCCGGCCGCAGCTGGAGCGAGAAATACACGTGCTGCCCGGCGAGTTCCCGCAGGTGTTCGTCCGTGCGCGTGATCGTCGCGAGGCCGGAGGCCTTGCCTGCGTCCGCCTGGCCGAACATCCGGTCGATCCGCAGTGTCACGCGCGCCTCGCGCGGCGGCAGCCGGTCCCACACGGCGAGGCGCGGCCGGTGCAGCGCGTAGCTCGCGGCGCCGGCGAGCATCATGGCGGCGACGAGCAGCGGCGCCCACGCCCGATGGTCGCGCCAGCCCGCGAGGATCGCGCCCGCCGCCGCGAGGAAGGCCCCGCCGAGCAGCCACGGCGCCGGCGCGAGGTCGCCGCTCCGGCCGATCGCCAGCCCGGCCATCAGCGGCAGCACCAGCCAGAGGAGCGGCGCGCGGTGTCCGAGGCTGCGGCTGGTCATGGGCCAAAGTTGAAATCACTAATGCATGCGAATGGACACTCATTTCGCCCCGGCCTGCCGGCACGGCTGTCGTCGCCGTTTCTTCGGTTGCAGAAGCTTTGATTCGTGCGCGTTCGTGTTCATTAGTGGTCTCAAAAATGCCCGCTGCCGACCAAACCGATTTCTTCGCCGACGACGCGCTTCCGCCGCCCGCTCCCGCGGTCAGGGCCGCGCACCAGCCGCTCGCGGCCCGGATGCGGCCGCGGCGGCTGGCCGAAGTCGTCGGGCAGGAGCACATCCTCAAGCCCGGCAGCCTGCTGCCGCGGCTTGTGGCGCAGAACCGCTTCGGTTCGCTGATCTTCTACGGCCCGCCCGGTTGCGGCAAGACGAGCATCGCCGAGGCGATCGCGCGCGAGACCGGCAGCCGGTTCGTGCGCATCAACGCCGTCATGTCCAACGTCGCCGAACTGCGCGAGATCCTCGCTGCGGCGCGGCGCCGGCCGGAGGCGGCGACGATTCTCTTCATCGACGAGCTGCACCGGTTCAACAAGTCGCAGCAGGACCTGCTGCTGCCCGACGTGGAGGAGGGCAGCGTCCGGCTGATCGGCGCGACGACGCACAATCCCGGTTTCTACGTGAATCCGCCGCTGCTCTCGCGCAGCCATCTTTTCCGGCTCGAGCCGCTGTCGGGCGCCGCCGTGGCCGGCGTGCTGCGGCAGGCGCTCTCAGACGTCGAACGCGGGCTCGGCGCGCGCGGCGTCGGCGCCGCGGACGCGGTGCTGGCGGATCTCGCCGTGCTTTGCGACGGCGATCTGCGCCGCGCGCTCAACGCCCTCGAGGTGCTCGTGCTCGGGCTGCCGGAGCAGGCGACGCTCACGGCGGCGGATCTCGAGGTCTTCGCGCGCGAGCGTCGCATCCGCTACGACGCCGACGAGGACGAGCATTACGACACGATCTCCGCCTTCATCAAAAGCTGCCGCGGCAGCGATCCCGACGCGGCGATGTATTGGCTGGCGAAGATGCTCGCGGGCGGCGAAGACCCCCGCTTCATCGCGCGCCGGCTCGTGATCCTCGCGAGCGAGGACGTCGGTCTCGCCGATCCGCAGGCGCTGCCGCTCACGGTCGCGGCGCACCACGCGGTGGACTTCATCGGCCTGCCCGAGGCGGAGCTGACGCTCGCGCACGCGACGCTCTACATCGCGACCGCGCCGAAGAGCAACTCGGCCACGCTGGCGCTCGGCGAGGCGCATCGCGCGTTGAAGGACCAGCCGGTGCAGACGATCCCGGCCGTGCTGCGCAGCAAGAGCGGCCAGGCGAACAAGCGCCTCGGCCAGGGCCAGGGCTACGCCTATTCGCACGATTTTCCGGAGAACATCTCGGGTCAGGATTACCTCGAGAAACCGCTGGCGCTCTACACGCCGAAACCCGTCGGCTGGGAGGCGAAGATCGCCGACCGGCTCGCGCGCTGGCAGGCGTTGAAGGCCTCCCTGCGGACGTCGCGCTGACGGCGGGCGCGAGCGCGTATCCGCCGTTTCATTTCGGCTGCGCGCCCGGGGCCGGCCGGACCGCCGCGCCGGACTCCGCCGGCTGCGCGCGGGCGTTTTTGACGGGTTGTTGATGCGGCGGGGCGGCAAACCCGCTTGCCGCTCGGCCGGTTCCGGGCAGAGTGGGCGCATGAAAACGCTGCGAGCGTGCGTGGTCGGCGCGATGGTGTTCCTGTCGGCCGGCCTGGCGACGGCCGCCGGCGCGCCCCCGGCCGCGGAAGCGCCGGGCATGATCGCCGGCACGGAGATCGCGCGGCCCGGCGGCGGTTTCCTCGGGCTGCAGATCGTGTCGAGCCGCTTCGTGCTGTCGTTCTACGACGCCCGGAAGCATCCGGCGCCGGTCGATGTCGCGCGCGCGGCGCTGCGCTGGCCGGTGAAATACCAGCCGGCCGACGAGCGTGTCGTCCTCAATCCCGCGGCGGACGGCCTGTCGCTCACGTCGGAGAAATCCATCCGGCCGCCGCACCGGTTCAAGGTGTTTCTGGCGCTGCTGGCCGAGGGCCGCGACGAAGCGGTCGAGAGCTACGTGGTCGACTTCGGCGGCTGAACCGGCGGTTCGTTCACAGCCGGCTCGACCGGTCGCCGCGATAATCGTGATCGTGCCTCGGCCGCTCGCCATCGGCCTCGTCGGCGATGTCCTGCAAGGCGTCCGAAACGGTCATGACCGTGTGCAGGATTTCGCGGCCGGCCTGTTCCCCGGTCGGGCGGCTTTCGGCCGGCAGCTGCGCCAGCAGTCCGGCGAGCGTCCGGTGATGCGTGACGATGTCGTGCAGGATCGACTGCGCCGCGATCAGGCGGGCCCGCCTCATTGCGGCCTGGCGGGAGCGAGCGATGCCGACCGCCACACCCGACACCAGCCCGCAGGCGAGTGCGGCGACGCCGGCCACCGCCCAATGGCTCGTGCCCGGCGGGGTGAAGAAAACCGCCACCAGCCAGACGACGACGAGGCTGCCGCCGCTGGTAAAAAGGCCGATGTGACGCAGAACCGGTTTCATTCGATCATGATGCGTGAACGCAGACTGCGGTCGGACCGTCCGGAGGAGCAATGCGTCGGTTGTTAAAAAAATGCCAAAGTGATGAGACCCGGGGCGCGGTTGACAGGGCTGCACGCCGACGCGATTTTGCCCTCCATGTCCGCTTCCGCTCCCGCTTCGTTCGACTCAGTCGAGTCCGCCATCGCCGATATCGCGGCCGGCCGGCTCGTGATCGTGACCGACGACGAGGACCGGGAAAACGAGGGCGATCTCATCATGGCCGCGTCGAAGGCGACGCCCGAGACCGTCAACATGATGATCCGCTACTGCAGCGGCATCGTCTGTGTGCCGACGGTCGAGCCGCAGCTCCGGCGCCTCGGTCTCGGGCCGATGGTGCAGCAGAACCGCGAGGTGCAGCGGACCGACTTCACCGTGAGCGTCGACGCCGCCGAGGGCATCTCCACCGGCATCAGCGCCCACGACCGCACCCGGACGATCCACATCCTCGCCGATCCGGCGTCGCAGCCGGAGCAGCTGGTGCAGCCCGGGCATGTCTTTCCGCTGCGGGCGCGACCCGGCGGCGTATTGCAGCGGGCGGGACACACCGAGGCGGCGGTCGACCTTGCGATCCTCGCCGGCCTCGCGCCCGCGGGCGTGCTCTGCGAACTGGTCAACGACGACGGCTCGGTGCAGCGCCTGCCGCAGCTGCTCGAGTTCAAGCGGCGCTTCGGCCTGCGCCTGATCTCGATCGCGCAGCTGATCGAGCACCGCGCGAAACGCGACCAGCTCGTCGAGCTCGTCTGCACGCGGCCGTTCCCCTCGGAATACGGCGATTTCGTCCTGCACGTTTTCCGCAGCAAGCTCGACAACCGCCACCATCTCGCGTTTTCGACCGGCTCGCTCGGGCCGGAGCCGACGCTCGTGCGCGTGCACAGCGAGAATCTCCTCGGCGACGTCTTCCGGCTCCGCGGCCTCGATACGCACGCGGTCCTCGCCGGTTCGCTCGAGGCGATCGCGCGGGCCGGCCGCGGCGTCGTGCTCTACATGGAGCATGCCAACGGCGGCGCGGACCTGATCCAGCGGCTGGTCGCGCGGCCCGGCGAAGGCCTGCCGCCGATGAGCTTCCGCGACTACGGGATCGGCGCGCAGATCCTCGCCGCCCTCGGCCTGAAAAAGATCCGGCTGCTGTCGAAAAGCAGCCGCCGCGTCGTCGGCCTCGACGGCTACGGTCTGGAAATCGTGGAACAGGTCGCGCTCTGACCGGTTCGGTTTAGGATTGCGGAATTCCATTTTGACCCGGCCAATTGCCCCTCCATGAGTCTCGACGCTCCCTCCCGATCCGCCGTCTCCGGTGCCACGTTCTCCGTGGGCATCGTCGCGGCGCGTTTCAACGGCGAGCTTGTCGACGCGCTGCTGGACCGCGTGATCGCCGGCCTGCGCGCGGCGGGCGTCGCCGGCCGCCGTCTCGCGGTGGTGCGCGTGCCGGGCTCGCACGAGGTGCCGTGGGCCGTGCAGGCTCTGGCCCGCGGCCGGCGCGATGTCGTGATCGGCCTCGGCGTGCTGATCGGCGGCGACACGAATCACCACGAGATGGTCGGCGAGAGCGTCTCGCACGCGCTGCAGCGCGTGGCGCTCGACACCCGCACGCCCGTGATCAACGGCGTGATCGTCGCCCACACCCGCGCGCAGGCCGAGGCGCGCACGCGCGGCCGGATCGACCGCGGCGCGGAGTTCGCCGCCGCCGCGCTCGAGATGGCCGCGCTGAAACGAACGCTTTCCCGATGAGCAAAGCCCAATTTGCCCAGCGGCGCGACGGTCGCGTCGCGGCCCTCCAATACCTCTTCGCGTGGAGCATGAACACGCCCCAAAACCTCGCCGAGGACCTGCGCGTGTTCTTCGAGAACATGGAGCAGCCGCGCGACCACTACGCGTTCGGCGAGGAGCTGATCCACGGCGTGATCGAGCACGCCGCGGAGATCGATTCCCACATCAAGGGCCTCGCGCACAACTGGGAGTTCGAGCGCATCGCGAAGATCGACCTCGCGATCCTGCGGCTGGCGATCTTCGAGATGAAGTATCGCAAGGACATCCCGCCCGTCGTCTCCATCAACGAGGCGATCGACCTCTCGAAACAATTCTCCAACGCGGACGCCAAGCGCTTCATCAACGGCATCCTCGACCGGCTGAAGGACCAGCTCGGCCGCGATGCGCGCAAGGCGGAGTGAGGTGAGCGCGCGGCCACGCGGACGGACGGGAGCGCCGCCGGCGGCTCCCGCGATTCCGCCGCCCCGCGCCGCCGCGATTTTTCGAGATGTTCGGCCTCTTTAAAAAATTCAAGGACGGTTTCGCGAAGACCGTCTCGGCCATCGCGACGAAGACCCGCGGGCTTTTCGGCGGCCGCAAGATCGACGCCGCCTCGCTCGAGGAACTCGAGGAGGCGCTGTTCACGGCCGACTTCGGCGTGGAGACGACCGGCGAGATCCTCGACGAGATCAAGGCCGCCTACAAAAAGGATCCGACGCTGCCGGGCCGGCAGGCCGCCGCGATCGGCGCCGAGGTGCTGACGCGTGTGCTCGCGGGCAGCGAGCGCGGGCTCGAGGTCGCCGCCGCGGCTCCGGGGAAGCTGCCGACCGTCATCGTCATGATCGGCGTCAACGGCTCGGGCAAGACGACCACGACCGCCAAGCTCGCCTGGAAACTCAAGCAGGACGGCAAGTCCGTCGTCGTGGCCGCCTGCGACACGTTCCGCGCCGCGGCCGTCGAGCAGCTCAAGTCCTGGGCGCAGCGGCTCGACCTCGAGATCGTCGCCAGCCACACCGGCGCCGATGCGGCGGCGGTGGCGTTCGACGCGTTGCAGGCCGCGAAGAGCCGCGGACGCGACTACGTGATCATCGACACGGCCGGCCGGCTCCACACGAAGAGCAACCTCATGGAGGAACTGGCGAAGATCAAACGCGTGATGCAGAAGCTCGACCCGGCCGCGCCTCATCACGCCTGGCTCGTGGTCGACGGCTCGCTTGGCAGCAATTCGATCGAGCAGGCGAAGACGTTTCACAAGAGTTTCGGGTTGACGGGCCTCGTCGTCACCAAGCTCGACGGCACCAGCCGCGGTGGCGCGATCGTGGGCATCTGGCGCGAATTGAAGCTGCCGATCTACTTCGTCGGCCTCGGCGAGCAGCCGGAGGATTTGCAGCCGTTCAGCGTGCAGAACTACTCCCGCGCGGTCTTCGGCCTCGATGCCTGAGCGGCGCGCGCCGCTCCGGCGCCGGCGTGCGGACGGACCGCTTTGCGACTTGGCCCCGGCCGGCGTCCCCGCCACGTTCGGCGGACCCTCCGCCGCCCGCGTCACCATGTCCACGCCTTCCTCCTCCGCCGACGCCCCCGATGTCGCCGTCGAGATCGCCGAGTCGCATCTCTGCAACGCCGATCTCGCGCCCGTGCCGCTGACGGCGCGCAAATGGCGCACCGGCAGCATCGCCGCGTTGTGGATCTCGATGTCGGCCTGCATCCCGACCTACATGCTGGCCTCGTCGCTCATCGGCGGCGGCATGAACTGGTCGCAGGCCGTGCTCACGATCTTCCTCGGCAACGCGATCGTCGTGATCCCGATGATCCTCAATGCGCACGCCGGCACGAAATACGGGATTCCGTTTCCCGTGTTCTGCCGCGCCTCGTTCGGCACGGCGGGCGCCAACATCCCGGCGCTGCTGCGCGCGCTGGTGGCGTGCGGCTGGTTCGGCATCCAGACCTGGATCGGCGGCAGCGCGATCTACAAGATCCTCGGCGTGTTCTGGCCCGCGCTCGCCGCCGGTCCGGTCAGCCCGGCCTTCGGCGTCACCGGCGCCCAGTTCCTCTGCTTCCTCGCGTTCTGGGGCGTGAACATGGCGGTCGTCTGGAAGGGCATCGATTCGATCCGCGTGCTGCTCAACCTCAAGGCGCCGCTGCTCATCGCGCTCGGGCTGGTGCTGCTGGCCTGGGCCTATCGCGCGGCCGGCGGCTTCGGCCCGATCCTCTCGCAGCCGTCCGCCTTCGATCCCGGCCAGCCGAAGGCCGGCGGATTCTGGCCGTTCTTCTTTCCCGCGCTCACCGGCATGATCGGCTTCTGGGCCACGCTCTCGCTCAACATCCCCGACTTCTCGCGCTACGCCGTCTCCCAGCGCGCCCAGGTCCTCGGCCAGGCGCTCGGCCTGCCGCTGACGATGGCGTTGTATTCGTTCATCGGAGTCGCGGTCACCTCGGCGACGACGATCATCTACGGCGCGACGATCTGGGACCCGGTCGACGTGCTCACGCGGTTCCGGAATCCGGTCGTGCTGGTCGGCGCGATGCTGGCGCTCTGCCTCGCCACGCTCGCCACGAACATCGCCGCCAACGTCGTCAGCCCCGCCAACGATTTCGCCCACCTCGCGCCGCGGAGGATCTCCTTCCGCACCGGCGGGCTGATCACGGGCGTGATCGGCATCCTCATCATGCCCTGGCACTGGGTGGCCAATGCCGAGCGCTACATCAACTGGCTCGTGGGCTACAGCGCGCTGCTCGGGCCGATCGGCGGCATCATGATCGCCGACTATTTCGTCTGGCGGCGCCGCACGCTCGTCGTGGCCGCGCTCTACGCGCCCGAGGGCGACTACACCTACCGCGGCGGCTTCAGCTGCGTCGCCATCGCCGCCTTGCTCGCCGGCGCGCTGCCGAGCCTGCCCGGCTTCCTGGCGGCGGTGAACGCGATCGACGGCGCGAGCCTGCCGCCGTTCCTGCTCGGGCTTTACAGCTACGCGTGGTTCGTCGGCTTCGGCCTGGCCTTCGTCGTCTACCTCGCGCTGCGCCGGCTGGCGCCGCGTGGCTGAGCGGCGCGGGCGACTCGCGCCTTGCGCGCCGCGGCCGGGCGCGCTCAATCTGCGCCGAATGCAACTGACGAAGCACTGGGCCGCCACCCTCGACGACTACGCCATCGACCTCGCGTGGTCGCCCGACGGCGCGCGCCTGGCCGCGGCCTCGGCCGCCGGGCCGGTGTCGCTCTTCGCCGCGACCGACGGCGCGCGCCTGCAGGAACTGCCCGGGCACGGCGACGGCACCAACTGCCTCGCATGGCAGCCCGGCGCCGCGCTCCTCGCGACCGGCGGGCAGGACGGCGCGGTGAAACTCTGGGACGCAGCCGCGGGCCAGCAGACGGCCACGGTGTCGCTCGGCGCGAACTGGGTGGAGCATCTCGCCTGGCGGCCGGCGTCCGCGCCGGCCGGCGGCGCGCCGCTCCTCGCGGCGGCGTCCGGCCGCGAACTCGTTTTTCTCGGCGCCGACGGCGCGGTGCGGCATCGCTGCAAGCCCGCGCCGAAGACGATCTCGGCGCTCGCGTGGCAGCCGGCGGGCGGTTGCGCGGCCGTGGCGTATTTCGGCGGCGTGGCCCTGTGGGATGCCGACGACTTCGTCGTGCAGAAGGAGTTTCCCTACGGCAACGGCATCCAGGCGCTCGTGTGGTCGCCGGACGGCCGCTGGCTCGTCTCGGGCAACCAGGATCCGTCCGTGCATCTCTGGATCCCGGACAGCGACCTCGAGCTGCACATGAGCGGCTACGACGGAAAGGTGCGGCACCTTTCCTTCGACCAGACCTCGCGCTGGCTGGCCACGAGCGGCGGGCGCGACGCCTGCGTGTGGGATTGCGCGGGCGACGGTCCGGAAGGCCGCGAACCGGCGATGCTGCCGCACGATGCGCCCCTCTGCGCCGTGGCGTTTCAGCGGAGCCACGGATTGCTGGCGAGCGCGAGCAGCGACGGCGTGGTGCAGCTGTGGAGTCCGGAGCGGAAGCAGCCGCTGCGCGCCACGGTGAAGATGCCCGCCGCCGCGACGAAGCTCGTCTGGTCGCCCGACGATGCGTCGCTCGCGATCGGCAGCGAGAAGGGCGCGGTCTACGTGTTGAAATGCGAGGCCTGAGTCCGCGGCCGCCGCGGCCGGGCCGACTCGCCGCTTGACGCGTTTTTGGCGTGCGACGAGCTTCACGGGGCTCCATGTCCCGTGCTCCCGAAAACGCCGCCCCGCCGCCGCTGACCAAGCCGACGCTGTTCATCAGCTACGCGTCGGAGGATCGCGAGGCCGCGCGGCGGCTGCGCGACGCCCTCGAGGCCGCGGGCCTGGACGTCTGGTATGACGAAAACGAGCTCGGCGGCGGCGATGCGTGGGACCAGAAGATCCGCCGCCAGATTCGCGACTGCGATTATTTCATGCCGGTGATCTCGGCGACGACCGAGCGGCGCAAGGAAGGCTATTTCCGCCGCGAGTGGCGGCTGGCGGCCGAGCGCACGCTCGACATGGCCGATGACGTGACGTTCCTGCTGCCCGTGAGCGTCGACGCCACGGCCGAGGCCGGCGCGCGCGTGCCGGACAAGTTTCTCGCCGTGCAATGGCTGCGCCTGCCCGAGGGCCGGAGCACGCCGGCGCTCGAGGCGCTCTGCCGCCGGCTGACGTCCGGTGCGCATCCGGCGCCGGTCGCGCCGCCGCCCGCGCGGACCGCCGGTCCGGCGCGCGCCGCGGCGCCGGCATCCTCGACGCATGTCGACGGCCCGCCGCCGATGCCGGCGTTTCCCCATCCGCCGGAAAAAGGCGGGCTGGGACACGGGATAAAGTTCCTCGCCGAGGTCGTCTGGTGGGCGATCACGGCGGCGTGGCTGCTGTTCCGCCGGGCGCCGGGCTGGCTGCGCGTGGTGCTTTCGATCTGGCTCGTGTTCTGGCTGATATCGCGCTGCAGCAGCGGAAGTGGCGGCAGTCGCGAGCCCGAGGCAGCGCCCAAGACCAAGACGGTCGACAAGGAACAGATCCGCATGGCGCTCGCGACCGCGAAGGATGCCGCCGGCGAGACGAAATCCGGGGATGCATCGACGATCGTGCGGCAATTCGCCCGCGGGCTGGCGGCGGGTTTGCGGGATTCCGACGCGGCGGACAAGCGGCTCGTGGCCGTGCCGTTCGCCGGCGGCGCGGGGGCTGAGGACGAGGATAAGTTTCCCGCCGCGGTCTTCCCGCCGCTCTATGGCCGCCTCGCGGTGGAGCGCACCGGCGAGGTCGGCGTATCCTCCGCCGCGCTGCCTGCGGCGACCGACGAGGCGCTGGCCGCGCGCGGCCGCGAACTCGACGCGACGTTCATTCTCGGCGGACACATCGAATCTTCCGCGGGCGGGCGGGAACTTGTCGTGCGACTGATCCATGTCGAGGACGCGGCGGTGGCCTGGAGCGGCCGCTATGTGATCGCGGGAGCCGATCCCTCGGCGACCGCCGAGCAGATCGCGGCCGGCGTGCTCGCGGCGGTGCCGAAACGCTAGCCGCCGGGCTAGAAATCGAGCCCGACGAGGAGTTTCAAGAGCTTGTAGTCCTGCACGCTCAAGTCCGCTTCG
>Ga0222421_100255_pt1 | contig 25818 bp, 20 predicted proteins | sample 3A1ome_2_FD_182473 | JGI IMG/M metagenome (GOLD analysis project Ga0222421, IMG submission 182473) | Enriched microbial communities from leaf-cutter ant dump, University of Wisconsin, Madison, United States - 3A150A (version 2) | ecosystem: Environmental > Terrestrial > Nest > Insects nest > Nest... | reverse complement strand
TGCAGCACGATTACTATGCGAAGCGCCATCTCGTGCCCTTCGGCGAATACGTGCCGCTGCGCCCCGTGCTCGGCTGGCTGAAGAAATTCGTCGAGGTCGGCGACGGCGATTTCCAGCCGGGCTTGGATTCGTCGCCGCTCATGGTCCAGCTCCACGGCACGTCGCTCACGGTGGGGCCGCTGGTCTGCTACGAGGATGTCTTTCCCGAGCTCGCCCGCGCCAGCGTGCGCGCCGGCAGCGATTTCCTTTTCGTCGCGACCAACGACGCCTGGTATGGCGAGGGCGCCGCGGCCTATCAGCACGCCGCGCACTCCGTGCTCCGCGCGGTCGAGACGCGCCGGCCGGTCCTGCGCTGCGGCAACGCGGGCTGGAGCGGCTGGATCGACGAGTTCGGCAACGCCCGCGACGTCCTGCGCGACGATGCCGGCAGCGTCTATTTCCGCGGCACGAAGACCGTCACGGTCACGCGCGACGCGCGCTGGGTCGGGCGGGAGAGCTTCTACGTCGCCCACGGCGACTGGTTCGTCCTCGCCTGCGCGGCGACGGCGCTGCTCGCGCATGCCTTGCTGACCTTCGGTCCCGCGCCGAAGCCCGACGCACCGGCGGACGCCCGCCCGAGCGGTGATGCGGCTCTGTGACCCGCCGTCGCGCTCGTCGGCCCTCTCGTCCCGGCTAGGCGCCGCCGGTTGCTTTCAACACCGCGTGCGCCGCGGCGATCTCCGGCGGCAGCGGTTCGGACTCGATCCAGCCGCGGCGCGGATGATCGACGATCCGGTCGAGCTCGCCGCACGGGTGCGCGGTGAAATCGATGCCCTGCGCGGCATGGATCTCCGTCTCGCGGTCGAAGGCCAGCGCCGGATGTTCTCGGGCGAGCAGCGCGGCGGTGAAGGCGATGTTCTCCGCGGTGTTGGTCGAGCGGCTCTCCGTGATCAGCGCGGCGACGTGGAAATCCGGATACGCGGCGAGCGGCGCGTCACGCCTGCGAAGATGATTCGCGGCGCCAGGCCGGGGCGGAACAGTTCGCCGCAGAAGACCGGCAGCGTCAGGTCGAACAAGCCAAATCCGATGATCGCGGCGAGCGGCGCGGCCGGCCGCGGATCCGTCGCAGCGAGATTGGCGAAGCACCGTCGCGCCGCGGGTCGTTTTGCGGGAGCGTATTCATACGGAGAATCTCATCCGACGCACGATCCGGGAAAACAGCCACGGCGCGAAGCGCTTGAGGAAGATCCCGGACGTCTCCCAGCCACCGACGGCGATCTCCTCGCGGCCGCGCGCCACGCCGCGGAAGATGGCGGCGGCGCACCGGTCGGCGGTGATTCCGCGCCGGTGCGTGGCGTCGGTGCGGCCGTGTTTCTCGCCCTGCGGGCCGAGGGCGTTGGCCGAGACCGCGGTCTGCACATAACCGGGGCACGCGAGGGTCACCTTCACGCCGTCGCGCCAGATTTCCGCGCGGAGCGAGTCGAAATAGCCGTGCAGCGCGTGCTTCGCCGCGGCGTAGCTGGAGCGGCCCGGCGTGCCGACGTAGCCCATGACGCTGCTGATGACGACAATGTGCCCGGAGCGGCGGGCGAGCATCGACGGCAGCACGGCCTTCGTCAGCGCGACCGGGCCGAAGTAGTCGACCTCCATGATCGCGCGCTCGACGGCGTCCGCGGCGTCCACGACCCGCGCGCGCTGGCTCACGCCGCCGTTGTTCACCAGCACGTCGATCCGGCCGCAGCGTGCCAGGACGGCGGATACCGCGGCGGCGAACGTGTCGCGGCGGGCGAGGTCGAGCGGCAGCACGAGATGATCGCCGGGCCGCGCGCAGGCGAGGCGCACGCGCTCGAGCTGCTCCGCCCGGCGGCTCGAGAGCACGAGCCGCGCGCCCGCGCGGGCCCAGGCGAGCGCGAGCGCCTCGCCGATGCCGGACGACGCCCCGGTGATCCAGACGACCTGGCCGGAGAAATTCATGGCCGGAACGGGCGGGCGTTCATTCGCCGATGATTTTGACGAGGACGCGCTTCCGGCGGAGGCCGTCGAACTCGCCGTAGAAGATCCGCTCCCACGGACCGAAATCGAGCCGGCCGGCCGTGACGGCGACGACGACCTCGCGGCCCATGATCGTGCGCTTGAGATGGGCGTCGGCGTTGTCCTCGCCCGTGCGGTTGTGATCGTAGGCCGAGTGGGGTTTCTCGGGGGCGAGCCGCTCGAGCCAGCGCTCGTAGTCGGCGTGGAGGCCGGACTCGTCGTCGTTGATGAAGACCGAGGCGGTGATGTGCATGGCGTTGACGAGGCAGAGCCCCTCGCGGATGCCGCTGTCGCGCAGGCACGCCTCGACCTGCGGCGTGAGATTGAAGAACGCGCGCCGGCGCGGCGCCTCGAACCAGAGTTCCTGACGGTGGGATTTCATGGCGGAAAATGTCTTTTGCCAAAGCCCGGGGAGGACGCGAGGCTTTCGCGCATGAGCGAAACCGCGTCCGCCTACACTCCGCGCGAGGAATGGGTCAACGCGCTCACGCACGGCCTCGGCGCCGTGTTGAGCGCGGCCGGCCTGGCCGTGCTCGTCACGTTCGCGAGCCGGCACGGCGACGCGTGGCGGATCGTGAGCGCCGCGATCTTCGGCGCCACGCTCGTGCTGCTCTACACCGCGTCGACGCTCTATCACAGCGTGCCCGGCGAGCGGGCGAAGCGGCTGCTGCGGAAATTCGACCACGGGGCGATCTTTCTCCTCATCGCCGGCACCTACACGCCGTTCCTGCTCGTGAACCTTCGCGGGCCGTGGGGCTGGAGCCTGTTCGGCGTCGTCTGGGGGCTCGGCGTCGCCGGCGTTGCGTTGAAATTCTGGTTCGCGGGCCGCTTCCGGCTCGTCTCCACCGCGATCTATCTCGGCATGGGCTGGCTCGCGGTGATCGCGGCGAAACCGCTGCTGGCCAGCGTGCCGGCCGCGGGCCTGTGGCTGCTGCTGGCGGGCGGACTGTGCTACACCGGCGGCACCGTTTTCTACCTCTGGAAACGCCTGCCCTACCATCACGGCGTCTGGCATCTGTTCGTCCTCGGCGGCAGCATCTGCCATTTCTTCGCGGTGCAGGCGGCGATGCGGCCGCCGCTGGGGTGAGACGCGTTTCTGCGCGGCGTCTGGACGACCGCGATGGACGCACTTCGCGTCGGTCCAGCCGCGGCGGACGAGTTTGCCGATTCGTAACCTGCCGGCGTCGCGTGCGTGCCGATGGAGGGAAGGCTGACCCTCTGCCATGGACGGTCCCGCCGCTACGGATAACAACGACCAGAACCACGCCGCGACTGCCGCCGTCGTCCGGGATTTTCCCGCAGGCGGCCCCGCGGAGCTGCGGGCAGAGTCGACGCAGCTCGAGTCGCTGATCCACCAGACGGCGGCGATCGAGGCCAACACGCCGCTGGAGCTGGCGCAGCAGCTGTTCCGGCAGCGCGCGGTCGAGTTCATGGCGGTGGTGAAGGCGGGGCGGGTGGTCGGACTCTGCGCCCGCGGCCAGCTCGGCTTCATCATGAGCTCGCGCTTCGGTTTCGCGCTCTACAGCCAGCAGCCGATCGAGACGGTGATGGTGGCCCGGCCGCTGATCATCGAACTCGGCACGCCGGTGCGGGACATGCTCGACCGGGCGCTGGCGCGCCGGGGCGACGAGTTTCACGAGGACGTCGTGCTGGTCGGACCGGAGCGGCGCCTGATCGGCCTCATCCGGGTCGAGGCGCTGGCGCACCTGCAGACGCGGCTGGTGGCCGAGCAACTCGAGGAGCTCCGGCGGCAGCACGAACGGCTGCGCCGGCAGAACCTGCAGCTGTTCGAGGCCAACCATGCCGCGCGCCAGTCGCAGGGCCGTTACCTGGGCCTGTTCGAGAGCCACACGCTCGGGGTCGCGCTGCTCGATCCGCGCGGGGGCATCCACGAGCACAACCAGCGCCTCGCCGAACTGCTGAACGGCGGCGCCGCGCCGCTGGCCATCGCCTCGCTCGCCGCGTGGGTGACGGAAAAGGAGCGCGCGGCGTTCCTCTCGCTGCTCGAGGCGCACGCTCGCGGCACCGCGGCGCCGGCGACGCACGAGTTCACGCTCGACGTGCCGGGCCGCGGCGCGCGGCTCTTCCGCTGCTCAACCGGCTGGATCCGGGAGACGAGCCAGATCTGCGCCTGCCTCGACGACGTGACCGAGCAGCGGGCGTTCGAGCGCAGCGTCCTGCGGCAGGAAAAACAGACGCTGCTCGACACGCTGGTCGGCGGCATCGCGCACGAGTTGAACAACAAGCTCACGCCCGTGCAGGGTTTCGCGGAGCTGCTCAACCTCGAGTTCGGCGGCCGCGCCGCGCTCTACGTCGAGCCCATCAGCAAGAGCGTGGCCGAGGCGGCGCGGATCATCCGCCAGCTCCTCGAGCTGTCCAAGCCCGCGGCGCGGGAGACCGTGCCCGTCGATCTCCGTGCGGTCGTCGAGGAGGCGCTGGTCATGCTGAAATTCCAGCTGCGCGAATCCGGCTGCGAGCTGCGCACCGTGCTGCCGCCGGGCCCGGCCTTGGTGCGGGGCGACGCCGGCCAGCTGAAGCAGGTCGTGATCAATCTCGTCATCAACGCGCTTCACGCCATGGAGCAGAGCGCCGTGCGGGTGCTCGCGCTCGAGGTGCGGTGCGCGGACGGCCGCGCGGAACTCGCCGTCATCGACACGGGCTGCGGAATCGCGGCCGCGGATCTCGGGCGGATCTTCGATCCGTTCTTCACGACGAAGGGGCCCGAGCGCGGCACCGGCCTGGGCCTCAGCATCTGCTACAGCCTCATCCGCCAGCACGGCGGCGACATCGGGGTCGAGAGCGAGCCGGGGACGGGCACGCGCTTCACCGTCGGGCTGCCCGCGGAGGCGCCGGGCCAGCCGGCCTTGTTCGCCCTGCCGGCGTCGCCGCGGCCCGCCGCGATGGACCAGGTCCCGAGCGGACGGCGCGTGCTGGTCGTCGAGGACGAGGTCGTGCTCCGGCGCTTGATGCAGGAGATGCTGGCCGCGCGTTTCGGCTGCGTGGTGGACCTCGCGGCCGGCGGCGCCGAGGCGCTGGCGCTGATCGAGCGCGAATCCTACGCGCTGATCGTCTCCGACATCCGGATGCCGGGGATGAACGGCACCGAGTTCTACCTGCGTCTGCGGGACCTGCGCCCCGAACTGGCGCGGCGTTTCGTCTTCGTGACCGGCCATCCCGGCGACAAGCATCTCGAGGACGAGATCGCGTCGTGGTCCGTGCCGGTGATCGCCAAACCGTTTTCGCTGCCGCGGCTCGCCGAGGTCTGCGGCCCCTACCTGCACACGGCGCCGCTGCGCGCGCTGGCGTAGCGCGGCGCGACGGGCGGCCGCGGGGCGGGCGCGGACGGAACTGCGACCGCGTCGGCCGCGACGGGCGCCGCCGCGGTCGTGCCGAGAAACTGCGCGAGGCCGGCGGCGTCCCGCTCGGCTTCCCCGGCATGGTCGCGGAGCGTCGCCGCGAAGGCGGCGAAACGCGCGGCGCGCTCGGCCGATTCCACCGTGCCGCGTTCGAGCTGGCCGACGGCCGTGGTCATCGACTGCACTTCGCCGGCCTGGAGTTTCGAGGCGTCGGCGGTCTGGAGGATCAACGTGCGCGTCTGCACGATGTCGGCGATGATGGTCTTGAAATCCTCGCCGACGTGGCGCGACGCCTGGACGCCGCGGCCCGTGGTGGTCTGCGCGACGGTGACCAGCTCCGCCGTCTCGTGGGCGGCCGCCGAGCTGCGCTGGGCGAGCCGCCGCACCTCCTCGGCCACGATGGCAAAGCCGCGGCCCGCCTCGCCGGCGCGGGCGGCCTCGATCGCGGCGTTCAGCGCCAGCAGGTTCGTCTGGAACGCGATCTCGTCGATCGATCCGACGACCTCCTGGATGCGCGCGCTCGAGCGGGCGACGTCGTCCATCGCAGCGTTAAGGTCGGCGATCCGCCGGTCGCCCTGCGCCGCACGGGTATTGGCGTTCTCGATATGACTGGTGATGGTCTGGAGGTTCTCGAGGTTGCGATGGAGGGCGGCGGCGACCTCGGTCGCGTTGCCGCTAAGCTGCTCGATCGCGGCCGCCTGCTGCTGGGTGACGGCCGCGAGTTCCGCGCTGTCTCCCTCCGCGCGCCGGGTCTCCGTCGCGGTGGCCGCCGCCGAGGCGGACAGGCGGCCGGTGAGGGGCGCGGTGATGTGCGTGACGCGCCGCGTCAGCCAGCGACCGAGGGCGATGCCCGCCGCGGGCAGCACGAGCGCGGCGAGGCCGAGGACGGCGACGGCGAGGTGCAGCCGCCGGCCGGCCTCGCCGGCGGAGTCGACGGTGTCGCGCATGACGCGCCGGACGGCCGGCTCGAGCCGGGCGAGCGTGTCGTTGCCCGCGGTCACGAGGGCGGCCTGCGCGTCGTTGCGGGCGGCGATCGAGGAGCGCAGGTTGCGTAGTTCGTCGCCGAGGTCCTTCACCCGGCCGCGGACGTCGTCGATGAAATCGTGCAGGTCGGACGGCGGCGTCGCGTCGAGCAGCGGCCCGAGCGCGGCGGCCAGCGCCTCCTGGCGCGCGAGCGCGCGGTCGACCGCGGCCGGGTCGAGCAGCGAGCTGGCGAAAAGGATCGAGTTCTGGATGTCATTGAGTGCGCCGAGGGCGGCGGTGAACACCGCGCGATGCCGCGGCGCGCGCTCGCCGGCGATCGCGGCGCCGTCGTCGGTGAGCAGCTGCGTGCACAGCGTGCCGAGCAGCGAGGTCTGCGCGGCGAGACCGCGCGTGGAGCGCTCCGAGCGCAGGATGCAGTCGGCGGTCTCGTCGAACCGCGCCCGCCACGCCAGCAGCTGCGGGATCGTGGCCCGCGCCAGACCGTCCATCGCGGCGCCGCGGTCGCCGCCGGCGAGCGCCACGCGCATCTCGCCGATCCGGTGGAGCACGCGGGTGAACTCGGCCGTGGCCGCCAGCCGGTCGGACTCGGCGCGCGTGCGCGTGAACTGCGAGACCTTGAGCGCGACGTTCTCGAGTTCCCGCATCCATTCGGCCGACGGCACGGCTTCATCGGCGATGCCGCCCGCGAGAAGGCGCACGCGACTGTCGATGCGGGCCAGCGCGAAAACCGCGGCGAGGCACAGCGCGAGACACGCCAGGCCGGACAGGCCGAAGGCGGCGCGGAGCCGGGAGGGAAGATTCGCAGGGCCGGAGCGTCGGGAGGACACGCCGCACCCTTCGGCCGCAGGACCGGCGGCTTGAGCCGGGCGACGGCATCGTCGCCGGATTGTAACACCGTTCACCCGAACGTAACCAAACGCGGGTTACGTCCGCGGCCCGGAGCGGCGCGCACCGGCGGCGAAGGCGGGGCGTTCGCCGGCCGGAGCCGCGGTTCAGCGAGCCGGCGTCGCGGCGGGCGCGGCGCTGACGAAGGCGACCAGCGTGCCGTCGAGGCCGGCGCCGACGATCTTGTCGCCGGCGAGGACGAGCGAGCCGGCGTAGCCGGACATCTCCGCGCCGGCCGGCACGGGCGCGGCGAAGCGCCACTTCACCGCGCCGGTGCGGCGGTCGAGCGCGACGATCCCGCCCGCATGGCGGATGACGGTGCCGGCGCGATGCTGGCCGGCGGTGCCGGCGAAGACCGTGTCGTTCTCCACGACCGGCGTGCCCCAGGCGAGGCCGAGGACGTCGGTCGACCAGAGGAAGCGGCCGTCGGCGGGCGAGAGCGCGCTGACGCGGCGGAAGTCGGAGCCGCCGGCGTAGAGCGTGCCGCCGGCCAGCCGCGGCGTGGATTCGACCCAGGAAAACCAATACGAATCGCGCCACATCACCGCGCCCCGCGCGAGGCTGAGCCCGTAGAGCAGGGCGTCGCGCGCGCCGACGACGAGCGTGTCGCCGGCGATCACGGGCGTGGAGACGACGGGACCGCCGAGCTTGACGCGCAGCGTTTCCCGGCGCGTGCGGCGGTTGAGCACGAACACGCTGCCGTCGAGGCAGCCGGCGACGAGCGAGTCGCCCTGGAGCGCGACGGCGGCGTGGATCGGCGCTCCGGCGGGATGCCGCCAGAGCACGCGGCCGGTGCGGGCGCGGAGGGCGTAAAGGCCGCCGTCGGTCGAACCGACGTAGAGGATGCCGCGGGCGTCGATCACCGGCGCGGCCGTGCGGTGCGTGAACGTTTCGTCCGCCGGCACGGCGCGGCCGGCGAGCGTCGCCTCGTGCAACGGCGCGCGCCAGACGAACGATCCGTCGGTGCGGTCGAGGGCGACGAGTTCGGAGCGCGCGTCGACGAAGCAGACGAGTTCGTCGGTGACGAGCGCCTCGCCGTAGAGCGGCACGGTCCCGTGCCAGGTCCACGCTTCGCGGCCGTCGTCGGCGCGCACGGCATGGAAGGCGCCGTCGGTGGTGCCGACGTAGACGATGCCCTCGCGGGCGACGGGCGAGGCCCACGCCGGGGCGCCGAGCGGATGCGTCCACGCCGGCGCCGGCGGCGCGGGATACTCCGGTTCCGGCGGCTCCGGCGCGAAGGCGGTGCCGCGGTGCAGTTTCACCGGCAGGCGCGGCGCCGCGAGCGTGCCGGCGAGCGCGTCGCCCTCGCGGCGCAGCGTGAGATCGAGCGCGGGCAGATGGAAAACGCCGTCGCGGATGGCGGCCGGTCCGAAGTTCACGTTGTAAACGAACATCTCCGGGAAAAAGAGGCTCGCGAGCAGACCCTGCTCGGTGCGCGTGAAGGCCACGCCGATCGCGGTGGTGCGGTCGGGCGCGGTGAGAGTGCCCTGCCAGACGCCGGCGAAGTCGTCCGCGTCCCCGGCGCGAAGCGGGGAGGAAAGCAGCGGGACGAGCGGAAGGACGAGCGACAGCAGACGGCGCATGCCGCAGTGTTCGCCGAGCCGGCGGGCGGAGGCAACCGGTTTGAGCGGCTTTGCGGCGGAGCCGCCGGTGCGGCCGGTGAAGGGATCGGCGCCTCCGCGGGGTTAAGCCCTGCCATGACGCTACGCTGCACGGTTGGACTGTGGCTGCTCGGGGTGTCGGTGTCCGCGGGCGGACTCCGCGGCGGCGAGGCGCCGGCAGCGTCCGTCGCTCCCGCCGGCCGGGTGGTTGTCGAAGCCATCGACGCGCCGTCGCTGGCTGGCAACCGGCTCGGCGATCCCGCGCGGCGCGACGTCGCGGTCTATCTGCCGCCGTCCTACGACCGCTCGCCGTCGCGGCGCTGGCCCGTGGTGTATTTTCTCGGCGGATTCGGCGACGAGATCGGCTTCTACCTGTCGGGCCGTTATCAGGGCTTCGCGCTGCCGCGGTCGGCCGACGACGCGCTCGCGCGCGCCGGGCGCGAACTCATCCTGGTCGTCGTGAGTGGCAGCAATCGTTTCCGCGGCAGCTTTTACGTGAACTCGCCGGTGGCGGGAAACTGGGAGGACCACGTCGTGCGGGAGATCGTCGGGCACATCGACGCGCACTATCGCACGCTGGCCGTGGCGCGGGCGCGCGGGATCGCCGGGCACTCGATGGGCGGATTCGGCGCGCTGAACCTCGCGATGCGGCATCCGGACGTGTTCGGCGCCTGCGATGCGATGAGCCCGGGGCTGGTCGCGCCGGAGGCGTTTGGCGAGACGCCGATGATCGGCGGCGGCGCGACGGCCGCGGCCTTCGTGCAGACCGTCGAGGCGCTGCGCGCGCAGCCGGCGGCCCGGACCGGTTATCTCGCGCTCGGGGAGACGCTGCCCGCGGCCGGCGACTGGGCGGAACTCATCGCCCATGCGTATGCCGCGGCCTTCGCCGGCGGGCCGGGAGCATCGGCGCCGTATGCGGATTATCCCTACCGGAGGGAGGACGGCGGGCTCGTGTTCGACCCCGCCTGCTGGGCGCGCTGGGAGCGCGGCTTCGGCGGCTGGGCGGAAAAGATCGCGGCGCGGCGCGCGGCGCTGGCCGGCCTGCGCGGGCTGGCGATCGAATACGGCCTGGACGACGAGAACGCGTGGATCCCGCGCGGCTGCGCGGCGGTCGCCGCGGACCTGCGCGCCGCCGGCATCGCGCACACGCTGACGGCGTTTGCCGGCAGGCACGAGGACCGGCTCGGCGAACGGCTGACCGGCCACATGCTGCCGTTCTTCGCCGCGGTGCTGGCGGACGAGTGAGGCGTTCGCCGATGCGATTTTCATGCGGGTGCGGCCGCAGTTTCTTGCTGCGCGCGGGCGGATGCCGGCTTTGGCTGGAAGCGTGAAAACCCCGTCCCGCCTCCGTCCCCTGTGCGTGTGTCTTGCCCTGCTGGCCGGTCTGGCCGTCCGGGCCCCTGCCGCCGATCCCGCGGCGCTCGGCTTCGATCCGGCGCGGCTGCAACGGCTCGACACCGTGATCCAGCAGCATGTCGACCAGCAGCAGATCGCCGGCGGCATCATGCTCGTGCAGCGCGACGGCCGGACCGTGCTGCTGCACACCTACGGCCGGCAGGACATCGAGGCCGGCAAGCCGATGCAGCCCGACGCCATCTTCCGCATCGCCTCGATGAGCAAGGCCGTGACGACCGTCGCCGTGATGATGCTCTACGAGGAGGGGCGTTTCCTCCTGCACGATCCGGTTTCCAACTACATCCCGGGCTTCGCGCATTCCGTCGTCGCGGTGCCGGCGGCCGACGGCGCGGGCTTCGTCACCGTGCCGGCGAAACGCCCGATCCAGATCCGCGATCTGCTCACGCACACCGCCGGCCTCACCTATGGTTCCGGTCCGGCGGAGAAGCTTTACAAGGAGGCGAAGCTCACCGGCTGGTATTTCGCCGACCGCGCCGAGACGATCGGCGAGATCGTCGACCGGCTCGCGACGCTCCCGCTGCAAGGCCAGCCCGGCGAGAGCTGGCAATACGGTTATTCGACCGACGTCCTCGGCCGGCTCGTCGAGGTCGTTTCCGGCCAGCCGCTCGACCGGTTCGTCGAGGAGCGCATCTGCCGTCCGCTCGGGCTGAAGGACACGAGCTTCTTCCTGCCGCCGGAAAAGGCCGGCCGTCTCGCCAACGTCTACGGCCGGGAGGACGGCCGGCTCGTCCTGAAGGAAACGGCGGCGACGAGCGCCTACGTGCACGGCCCGCGCAAGTGTTTCTCCGGCGGCGCCGGCCTGCTCTCGACGGCGACGGACTACGGGCGCTTTCTCCAGATGCTGCTCAACGGCGGCGAACTCGACGGCGTGCGTCTGCTCAGCCCGAAGACGGTCGAGCTCATGCACGCCAACGCCACCGGCGAGAAATACGGCCAGGACATGCGCGGCTTCGGCTTCGGTTTCCGCGTGAACACCGATCCGGGCTACTATGGCGAACTGGGCAGCGAGGGCGCCTACGGCTGGGGCAGCGCCTATTATCCGCAGTATCTCGTCGATCCGAAGGAGCGGCTGGTCGTGCTCTTCATGACCCAGCTCATGCCCGCGGGCGACGTCCGCCTGAACGAGAAGATCAAGGTCCTGACGTATCAGGCGCTGGTGAAGTGAGCAGCCGGCGGCGCAGCTGGCCGCAGGCCGCGTCGATGTCGGGCCCGCGCGAGCGGCGGAAATGCGCGATCGCGCCCTGCGCGCGCAGGATCGCCACGAACGCCTCCGCGGTCTCCGGCGCCGACGGCGCGTAGGCCACGCCGCGCAGGCTGAGGCCGGTGAAGTTGTAGTGCAGGAGGTTCACGTGCATCCGCCGTCCGGAGACGAGGGCGGCGAGCGCGCGGGCGTGCTCGGGCGAGTCGTTGATGCCGGCGAGGAGGCAGTATTGGATCGTCACCGGCCGGCCTCGCCGCGCCTGGAAGCGGTCGGCCGCGGCGAGGATGTCGGCGATGGGGAAACGTTTTCCCATCGGCAGCAGCCGCGCCCGGGTGGCGTCGTCCGGCGCGTGGAGCGAGACCGCCAGGTGGAAGTTCAGGCCCGTCGCCGTGAGCGCGTCGATGCCCGGCACGATGCCCACGGTCGAGATCGTGACCTGGCGCCAGCCGAGCTCGCCGAGCTGGTTGCCGGCGATCCGGTGCACCGCGCCGAGGACGGCGTCGAGGTTGAGCAGCGGCTCGCCCATGCCCATGAAGACGACGGTCTGGAGCTTCCGGCCCGCGGCCCGCGCCTCGCGCCGCAGCGCGAGAAACTGCGCCACGATCTCGCCCGCGGTGAGGTTGCGCTCGAAGCCGGTCTTCGTCGTGGCGCAGAAATCGCAGCCCATGGCGCAGCCGACCTGCGAGGAGAGGCAGCCCGCGACGCGCTCGCCGCGGAAATCGGGCATCATCACGCTCTCGACCGTGCGACCGTCGGCGAGACGGAGCAGCAGCTTCGTCGTGCCGTCCTCGGCCACCTGGCGCGCGGCGGGCGCGGCGTCGGACGCGGGAAACTCCGCCGCCAGCCGCTCGAGCAGACCCACCGGCAGCCGCGGTGTCGCCGGATCGAACTCGCCGCCGCGCGCATACCACGCGCGCAGCACCCGCGCGGCGTGGCTGGGCTTGTAGCCCCACGCGGAGAGCTGCGCTTCGAGCACGGGAAGGTCGAGGTCGGCCAGGGCGGAATGCACCGCTGCATCCACGCAAGGCCGTCGCCGAAGGCAAGCCCGCCCTCCGATCGCAGCCGCCGGCGCGAAGAATTCAGGCCGCGCCGCGGGCCGGCTGGTCCGGCGCGGCGGGGCGCGCTTTCGCGGCGGCCCGCGCCGCGGCGCGGGCACGGAGGATTCGGCTCACGGGAAACTTCACACCCGCATGGTAGGCGAGCAGCAGCGCCAGCATGCCGGCCAGCGCGTAGACGAGTCCCTCGAGCGTCGTGGGCACGCCGGGCTTGAAGACCGACGCCGTGGCGCGCGCGATGTCGAAATCGACCGTGTGGAGGAAGACGAACGGCCGCGTCCACCCCGACGCGTCCTGCAGCGCGTGCTGCGCGGCGGCGAGCGCGTCGACGCGCTCGACCGTGTCGCGGATGACGCCGCCGAGCCGGACGACCGTGGGCTCCTGGCTCCCGGCGCTCCGGGCGACCAGTCCGTCGAGCGTCAGCCCGGACTGTGTGGCGACGTGTTCGAACTGCTGCAGTTGCCGGCGCGCCTCGTCGAGATGACCGCCGAGCCGCTGCAGGTATTGCTGCATGAACTCCGGCGCCTGGGCGAAGAGCACCGCGCCGACCACGCACAGCACGCGATCGAGCAGGCGCTCGCCAGTTCCCAGCACGGCCCGGCCGATTTTCATGCCGCCAGCGTGCGGCGGGCGGCGGGCGCAGGCAAGCCGGGGCTGCGCCGGAATCGCCCGCGCCTTCAGGGCGTGCCGGGCGGCGAGCCGATCTTCGCCATCAGCGCCGCGTTTTCCTCGGTGAATCGGGCGAGGGCTCCGGCGTCGTGCGCGCGCAGGCCGGCGGCGAGATGCTCGAGGCTCGCGAGGCGCAACCGGAGCACGTCTTGAAAGTGCGCCTGCTCCCGCGCGGTCGCGCGGCCGGGCGCAAGCGAAAGCGCGGAGACCTGCTGCAGCCAGCCGGAGTAAAACGGAATCGCCTCCGCGGTGAGCCAGCGGGCGAGCGCGTCGCCGTCGCGGTCTTTCTCGTAGCGTCCGAACGCCTCGTCCTGGTGCTTGACGATGTCCGGCTCGCGCGAGCCCGGGCCGCGGTTCGTCTCCTCCCAGGCGATCTGATCCGCCACGCGATAGTCGAAGCGCGGGCTGAACGTCACCCCGATCGCGACGATCGCGGCCAGCGCGGCGCCGCCGGCGAGCAGGCGGCGCGGGACGAATCCGGCGCGGGCGGCGCGATCGACCGGCAGCGCCGTGAGCCAGCCGAGCGCGAGGCCGCCGACGAAGCCGCCGATGTGGGCGGAGTTGTCGATGCCGGGGTGGATGAAGCCGAAGAGCAGGTTGTAGCCGGCGAAGGTGAGCGTGCTGTTGAGGATCGGCCGGAAGACGCTGCGCGGGAGCGACTGCTTCTCGCGCAGCATGCAGCCGAGCAGCGCGGCGTAGACGCCGAAGATCGCGCCCGAGGCGCCGGCGCTCCAGACCTTGTCGCCGTGCCACAGCAGCGTGAGGCAGCCGCCGGCGATGCCGCTGCCGAAATACACCAGCGCGTAGAGCAGCCGGCCGAGCAGCCGCTCCACCAGGTGCCCGACCTGCAGCAGCGCCCACATGTTGAGCAGCAGGTGGATGATGCCGTAGTGAAGAAACTGAGACGTGAGCAGCCGCCACCATTCGCCGTCGGTCGTCGCGGCGCCGTTGTTGGCGCCGTAGCGGATGTAGGGCAGCATCGAGGTGACGTCGATCCAGCCGGCGCCGAAGACACCCGCCAGCACGAGGAAAACGACCACGTTGGCCGCGACGATCAGGTTGGTGACGGACGTCCACGGCCGCGTGGCGACGGGCAGGGCGCGCAGCTTCGCGGCGAAGTCCGCGCCGGCGATGAACTCGGCGTCCACCTGCGCGGGCAGCCGCGCGGCGATCTCCTGCGCCTCGCCCTCGGTGCGGGCGAGGAAGGTGAACGGCCGCCGCAGCTGGCCGGCGCGGCCGAGGCCGGTGTCGAAGCGGAGGGCGCGGCCGCGGACGTCGACGTTCCAGATGTCCGCCGGCGCGAGGACGAGCTCGACCGGCGGGCCGCGGAAAAGCCAGCGGCGTTCGCGGCCCGAAAAGACGAAGGCCGGCGCGCCGGCCGCGGCGTCGCGGCGGAGCGTGAGCGTGCCCGCGCCGGCGAGATCGGGATTCGCGGGCAGGCCGGCGAAGGCGCGATACTCCACCGGGAAAACGAGCGGAGCGGAGGCGTCGGCGGGAGCGGAGATCATCGGCGGAAAAGACCGTCGAATCTGAAGCGGCGGCCGCGGGTGTCAACGGACCGGCGCGCGACCGCGGTCGCGTTTCCCGAGGCGCCCGGCGCGACGCGCGCACCGGTCACGGCGCCGGCGCGGCGAGGTGGCTGCTCAGCAGGTTGTTGGCCGGATTGACGTCGGTCACGCCGAAGGGCGTGACGAGCCGCGTGGTAAAGGTGAGGCCGTTGGCGGCGGCGAGCGTGGCGGCCTCGACCGGCACCGCGACGATCCAGCTCGCGCCGGCGGCGAGATCGGGCAGGCGATGGCTCACGGTGACGCCGTTGGAATCGACGTCGAGCGTCAGGCCGGAGACCGCGGTGGCGCTGCGATTCTGCACGACGAAATCCATCTCATGGCGCGCGGTGTCGTAATAGTGCGTGGCGACGGCGGGATCGACGTGCGCGGGGTTGGCGGCGTTGACCGCCCAGTCGACGTTGAGCAGGCCGCGGCCGTAGTCGGCGTCGACGCCGGGCGCGCCGGCGTCGCTGGTGGTGCGGCTCACGATGTCCCACGCCTGCGCGGCGGTGAGGCCGGGCGTCTGCGCCAGCACGGCGGCGATCGCGCCGGAGACGAGCGGGGCGCTGGCGGAGGTGCCGTTGACGTAGACGCGCTGGCCTTCGAGCCACGCCGTCTGCACGCCGTAGCCGGGCGCGGAGATCTGCAGCTGCGGGCCGGAGTTGGAGAACGCGACCTGCCGGCCGGCGGCGTCGATGGCGGCGACGGAGACGACGCGGGCGTCGGCCGCGGGCCAGGCGAGCTGGGCGGCCTGGTCGTTGCCGGCGGCGGCGACGATCAGCGAGCCGCGGTCGACGGCGTAGTCGATGGCGGCGTTGAGCGCGGGCGTCGTCTGGTAGCCGCCGAGGCTGATGTTGATGACGGGCGTGCGGGCGTCGACGGCGGCGACGATCGCCTGCGCGAGCGTGAAGATGTCGCTCGAGCCGTCGGCGGCGGTGACGCGGATGCTGAGGATCGAGGCGGCCGGGGCGACGCCCGGGGCGTCGGCGGAGATCCCGGCGGCGAGCGCGGCGACGGCCGTGCCGTGGCCGTCCTCGCCGCCGGCGCCGGGCAGGGTGCCGAGGCCGATGTTCAGATAACGGATACGGCCATCGAGCGTGATGTCGGGGGCGACGCCGGTGTCGAGGACGGCGATGGTGGCGCCGCGGCCCCAGGTCGCGTGGTCGGCGGGCACGCCGAGGAAGGCGAGCGCGGAATTGCGGAACGGCACCGCGTCGATCGCGGCGCGGGCGGCCTTCGCGGGCGGCTGCGGGACGCGGATGAAGTAGTTGGCGGTGGCGTCGGCGTAGTCGTTTGCATGCTCCCGCAGATCGGCCTCGAGGGCGGCCAGCGCCTCGTAGCGCACGCGCACGGCGCGGAGCGCGTCGAGCTGCGCGAGGACGGTGAGACCGAGCTGCTGCGCGCGCTGGAGAAAGCGCGCGTAGGCTTCCGCATCGGCAAACGTCAGCACGGCCTCGCGCGGTCGGGCGTCGGCCTGGACCAGGCGCTCGCGCAGCCGGGTGCGAAAGGAGGCGGAGGGATTTCCGGCGTCGGCGGAAAGGCCGGTCGCAGCCGGGGCGGCGGAGGCCGCGGCCTCCGCCGCCGGCGGCGCGCGATCCGCCAGCGCCTGCTCCGGGACCGTGTGATGAAGCCACCGCCGCCACGCGAGGAACGCGAGCAGGCCGGCGATCAGCCAGAGGCAGGCGGTGAGGATCCGCGGTTTCATGTCCGCCAAAGGCAGTCGAAGCGGGGAGGTTTCACAAGGATGCGCTGCACGCAGCGAGCAGACGCCGCGGGCGGCCGGACGTTACACGCCGGCCGGCGAATCGCCCGGCGGTGGCGTTGGCGGGCGGAAGGCAGCGTTCTCATCCGCCGGCATCCGGCGAGTGAAAATCGGCTCCCGCGGCTGGTGAATTGGCATCCGCCCGGGCGGGAAAACTAATAAGCGATGCCGGAGCCGATTGCCGGCCTGTCGCCGTCGAGGTCGATGGTGATGCCGGCGCGGTCGAGACGCCGCCGCAGCGGGGCGGCGAAGCGCGTCCGCAGTTTTTCCAGCGGGAAGACCAGATCGGTGAAATCGGCGTCGAGTGCGGTGGCGATCGCATCCGCGAGTTCGAGGATCTCGTCGTCGTCGAAGTGCTCCTCGATCACGGACTGGCTGCCGTCGAGGGCGGTGAGTGCGGCCCAGCCGGGTTCGTCCCCGGTGCCGCTGCAGTGCAGGCGCACGCGGCCGCGCAGGCGGGCGCCGTCCACGCGATCGGCGAATTGCGCCAGCGTGAGATATGCGTAGGCGAGGTTCGCGAGATTCGCCTGGCGGTTGACGAGCAGGCGGGTGGCGAGGAGTCGGGAGAGTTTCATGGGAGGAAGCGTCGCACAGACGCGGACACGCGGACGGAGGCTCCGCCGGAGAAAGGGGAGGGCGCGCGGCAGGATCTCCGCGGACAGGCGGCCGTATCCGGTTTTTCGAGGAAGCACCGTCACGGACCGCCCGGCTGGATCCGCGGGAGCGGATCGCCTCGCTTTCGTTGCCAAACAACGACCGTTTTCCGGCCGACTTTAGCGCGGATGGCGAAGCGGCGATCGCGTGCGGTGCGGGAGCTTTCGCGGGCGGCGCAAAAAAAGCGCGGACCTCGCGGTCCGCGCTCGAAGGAGGGCGCCCGGCGGGCGCGGCGCGTCACGGTTGCGCGGCCGGCTGGTCGAGTCCGCGGCGCTTCAGCAGCGGCTCGATATAGGGCGCGCCGCCGGTGAAGTCGCGGAACAGCGCCAGCGCGTCGGCGCTGCCGCCGCGCGAGAGCAGGGTGGCGCGGAAGCGGTCGCCGTTTTCGCGCGTGAGGCCGCCGTGCTGCTTGAACCACTCGACGCTGTCGGCATCGAGCACCTCGGCCCAGATGTAGGAGTAATAGCCGGCGGAATAGCCGCCCGAGAAGACGTGCGAGAAATAGGTGCTGCGGTAGCGCGGCGGCACGGCGGCGAAGTCGACGCCGGCGCGGTGCAGGGCCGCGGCCTCGAAGGCGATCACGCCGTCGGCGCCGGGCACGGCGTCGGCGGGCAGCTGGTGCCAGGCCTGGTCGAGCAGCGAGGCGGCGAGATACTCGGTGGTGGTGAAGCCCTGGTTGAACTTCTCCGCGGCGAGCACCTTGGCCAGCAGGTCGGCGGGGAGCGGCGCGCCCGTCTGGTAATGTTTCGCGTAGTGCGCGAGCACCTCGGGCCACGTGGCCCACATCTCGTTCACCTGCGACGGGAACTCGACGAAGTCGCGCGGGACGGCCGTGCCGGAGAAGCGCGGATACTTCACGGCGGAGAACATGCCGTGGAGCGCGTGGCCGAACTCGTGGAACGCGGTGGTGACCTCGTCGAACGTGAGCAGCGTGGGCTCGCCCGCGGGCGGCGCCGGGATGTTGAGGTGGTTGGCGACGACGGGCTTGGTGCCGAGGAGGCCGGACTGGGAGACGTAGGCGTTCATCCACGCGCCGCCGCGCTTCGACGGCCGGGCGTAGTAGTCGACGAGGAAGAGGGCGAGCGGCGAGCCGTCGCGGTCGAACACGTCGAACACGCGCACGCTCGGCTCGTAGACGGGCAGGTCGTGGCGCTCCTTGAAGGTGAGGCCGTAGAGCCGGCCGGCGGCGTAGAAGACGCCGTCGATCAGGACGTGGTTGAGTTCGAAATACGGCTTGAGCTGGGCCTCGTCGAAGGCGTAGCGCGCGGTGCGGACCTTTTCGGAGTAGATCGCCCAGTCGGACGCGGCGACGGTGAAGCCGCCCTTTTCGGCGTCGATCACGGCCTGGATGTCGGCGGCCTCGCGGCGGGCGTTGGCGACCGCGGGCGGGGCGAGCTGCGCGAGGATGCCGTTGACGGCGTCGACCGTGCCGGCGGTCTGGTCCTCGAGGATGTAGGCGGCGTGGCTCGGGTAGCCGAGCAGGGCGGCGCGTTCGGCGCGGAGCCGGGCGAGCCGGGCGACGTTGGCGCGGTTGTCGAACTCGCCGCCGCGGCTGCCGCGGTCGAGGGAGGCCGCGAGGAGACGCTCGCGGACGGCGCGGTGGGTGAGCGAGGCGAGCGGCGGCTGGCCGCTCGTGTTCATGAGGCGGAGGAGGAATTTGCCGTCGTGGCCCGCGTCCTTGGCGGCGCCGGCCGCGGCGGCGATCTGGGCCTCGCCCAGGCCGTCGAGCTCCTCGCGGGTGTCGACGAGCAGGGCGGAGGCGTTGGTCTCCTTCAGGACGTTCTGGGAAAACGCGGTCTGGAGCGAGGCGAGCTCGGCGTTGAGCGCCTTGAGCCTGGTCTTGTCGGCGTCGGAGAGCCGGGCGCCGGCGCGGATGAAGTCCTGCCGGTAGCGCCAGAGGAGGCGCTGCGATTCGGGATCGAGGCCGAGCGTGTCGCGGACGGCGTAGAGCGCCTCGATGCGGGCGAAGAGCGCCGGATTGAGCCGGATGGCGTCGCGCTGCGCGGCGAGTTTCGGCGCCATGGCCTTCTCGATCTGCTGGAGCCCCGGCGTGGTGACGGTGCCGTTGAGATTCGAGAAGATGCCGTCGACGCGATCGAGCAGCTGGCCGGAGCGCTCGAGCGCGACGATGGTGTTCTCGAAGGTGGGCGCAGCCGGGTTGGCCGCGATCGCCGCCACTTCCTGCAACTCCTCCGCCATGCCCTGCTCGTAGGCGGGGGCGAAATGCTCCTCCTTGATCAGGTCGAACTGCGGATAGTGGAACGGCAGCGGGCTCTCCACGAGGAGCGGATTCGGGGCGGCGGACGCATCGCCGGCGGAGGCGCCGGGCGCCGCGGCGAGCAGCGCCAGGCCGGCCAGGCACGCGAACCGCGCGAAGTGAACGACGGACGGAGGCAGGGACGAGGTCGGACAGATCATGCCCGCAGGCTGGGGGCCGGCCGGTTCAAGGCAAGCCGGGCGGACGGACCGGCGACGAAAGGTGCGGCCGGCGCGACGAAGCGCTGTGCCGGGGCGACGGCCGATGGAGGCGCGGACGCGCCGGCGGATCACGGCGCCGTCGGAACCGCCGGACCGGCGTCCGGGTGACGTGAGGATTCGGATACGCAGGAATCCGGCGGGAACAGTTCGCCGAGGATCCGGCGCAGATCGGACGGGAACACCGGCTTCTGGAGCACGCGGTCGACGCCGAGCCGGCGATACGCCTGGGCGACGAGCGGATCCAGCTCGGAGGAGAAGACCAGGATCCTGCCGGCAAACGCCGTCGCGCGCACCTGCGTGACGAGCTGGAGCCCGTTCAGGCGGGGCATGTGATGATCGGTGATCAGCAGGTCGCAGGCGAAGGACCGCGACACGAGCCGTTCGAAGGCCAGCCGGCCGTCCTCGACGCATTCGATCTCATGGCCGTCGCGGCTGAACGAGAGGCGCGCGACGTCGCGCAATTCCCGCACGTCGTCCGCATACAGGATGCGCAGCCTGCGCCGGCCGGCCGAGGGCGATGAGGAGATGTGCGGGCTCATGGCGGATACGGCAAAGGAAGCACGCCTTGGCGCGCGCCGCACGGGCGTTTGTGCGAAAAATCGGCTAAAGAAAAAACCGGATCGCAGGGGGACCGGATGAACCCTCGTTGGAGGGCGGCACTGGATGCGGATCTGTGCCTGCGCGGGCCGGCCGTGCGGGGTGCTCGCGGCCGGAGCCGGAGCTTGGCGCGGTCACCCGCTGACGATCGGCAGGTCGCCGGCGACCAGCGGGCGTCCGAGCTGGCGCGTCAGCCGCGCGCAGAGCACGAGGAAGACCTCGGCGGTCGTGAACGTGTCGCCGGGCGCGGTGTGGCGGTCGAGCGGCGTGATGGCGCAGTGCGTGCAGACCTCGTCGAGCGACGGCATGCGCTGCCCGGGGTAGCCGGTCTTGCGGAAGGCCTCCAGCGTGCGCTGGGCGAGCGCGGCGGTGTCGAGCGCCGGGCTTTTCAGCTGGAAACGGTAGTGCCGGCGCAGCGCCGCGTTGATCATCGCGAGATCGAAACCGAGGTGGTGGCCCACGAGCACGGCGCCGTGCAGCCGGGGCAGGAGTTCGGCCAGGACGGCGGGCTCGGGTTCGCCCGCCGCGGTCTCCGCCGGAAGGATACCGTGAACGCGGACCGCGGGCGTGAGCGCGGCCGTGGGCTGGAAGATCACCCACGATTGCAGCGCGCCGATCTCGAGCCGGCCGGCTTTCGCCGGCAGGATGGCCAGCGAGAGCAGCCGGTCCTTTTCCGGATCGAAACCGGTCGTCTCCGCATCGAGCACGATGAACGTGAGCGAGTCGACGGGCACCTTCCGGCCGACGTCGGGCTCGGCGGCGTCGAGATAGGCTTGGGCGGCGGGCGCGAGCGGCTCGCGTCTGGACCAGGGAAGTTTCATCAGGAGCGGATCAGCAGTTCGAACTCGCGGCGGACCGCGTCCTGGACGAGGCGGACGACGTCGAAGATGCTCGAGAGCTGCGCGCGCTCGAGCTTGGTGAGGCGCTCGGAGTTGATGAAGCGGCCGGAATCGCCGCGCTGCAGGCCGTTGAGCGTGCGCAGGCGCAGGAGGAAGTCGTAGGCGTCGCGCGCGGAGCCGGCGATCTCGGCGAGGCGCGGCACGCCGCGGCGGATCTCGTCCCAGCGGCCGCCGGTGGAGTAGCGGCCGACGAGCCGGTGCTTGATGCAGAGCAGCCGCGCGGCGTCGCGCAGCGGGGCCATGCCGCGGGCCTTGAGGTCGAACTCCTCCTCGCCGACGCCGAGTTTCTCCATGACGAAGCGGCCGATGAAGTTCAGCGGCGGCGCGGTGTCGACGACCTGCTGGGCGAGGCGCTGCTGCAGGTGGAGGTTCTCGGTGGCGCTGTCGAGCGCGGCCCGGCGCAGCGTCTGGCAGAGGGATTTGTCGCCGGCGACGAAGCGCAGGTCGTAGAGCACGGTGGCGCGCAGGAGCTGGTTGCCGGTGAGCGTGCCGTCGAAGGTGGCGAACTCCGCCAGCCACTCGGCGCTCGTGCGGCACCATTTCGGGTTCAACGCCATGACGCCGCCCTGGCAGCGGGCGAAGCCGCTCGCGGCCATCCGGTCGATCACGCGCGTGGCGAGCTGGACGAAGACGCCGCGCGCCTGCTCGTCGGCCTCGGCCGAGCCGAGCGGCTCGAACACGATGGCGTTGTCCATGTCGGTGCGCAGGATCTGCTCGCGGCGGCCGTCGCTGCCGACCGACATCCAGGCCCAGGCGGTGGGCGGGAGCGCGATCCCCTCGCCGGCGAGTTCGGAGACGGCGAGCTCGATCAGGCGCTGGACAAGCTCGTCGTAGAGTTCGGCGCACATCTGGCCGAGATAGATGGCGGAGACGCCGGTCTCGAGATAGCTGCGGGCGATCGATTCGATCTCGTCGCACAGTTCGCGGAAACGCGGCGCGCTGCGCGCGAGGCGGATCTCGCGCAGCAGGCCGGCGGGATGGTGGCCGCTCTGGGCGAGCAGGTCCTTGTGCGTGCAGACGTCGAGCGCGGGCGAGTTGGGCGTGCCGTCCTCCGTTACGCACACCTGGCCGATGCGCTCGCGCAGCATCAGGAGGATGGCGGCGGTGGCGCTGGACTGGGGCGAGACGGTGACGACGGGCTTCGCCATCACGCCGGAGACCGGCGAATCCTTGCCCAGGCCCTCGACGATGACCTGTTTGACGAGGTTGTTGGCGGTGACGATCCCGAGCGGGTGGCGGTCGGCGTCGACCACGAGGATGGAGGGCACCTGTTTCGACGCCATGAGCGTGGCGGCCTCGCGGATCGGCGCGTCGGGCGCGCACATGAGGAGGCGCTCGATCGGGCGCGGCTGCACGAGCTGGGCGCCGTCGAGGTGGGCCTGGAGGATGTTCTTCGTGCGGCCGGCGATGGCGGAATCGGTCGGCTCGTTGAGCGCGACGGTCATGCCGACGCGCGAAACCCAGAAGAGATGGCGGCGCACGTAGTGGCGCGCCTCGTCGTGGGTGTCGAGGAGCGCGCGCACGCGGGGGCCGGGCAGGCCGTAGAGCAGGCAGTCCTCGACGGCCTGGGCGGAGACGCTGTGCCGCGGCTCGTTGTGCATGATCGCGGTGAAGCCGAGCACGTCGCCGACATCGCGGATGTCGACGCGTTCGCGCCGCTGCTCGACCTGCCAGATGTATTCGACACGTCCGCGGGCGAGGAAAAGGACTTCGTTGCCCGGCTGGTCGCCCTGTTTCCACACCATCTCGCCGGCGGCGACGACGCGCACGAAGGCGTCGGCCGCGAGTTGCTGCACGGCGGCGGCGGGCAGCATGGAAAACGGCGGAAACCGCAGCAGCGCGGTCGCGATTCGATCGGGGATGACGTTCTTGGCCTGCATGGTGTGCCCGGACGGGCAGGCGTATGTGCCGGGCCGCGGGCGCGGAGTCAAATGTCCGGCGCGCGGCGCTTCCCGGGGCCGGGTCGGCGGCGCGGCCGGCTTGCGCCGCGGCGGATCGCGCGCAGCGTCGCGGCATGGCCTCCCGCATTGGCGCCGTCACCTATCTCGTCCGCGACTACGACGAGGCGATCGCGTATTTCACGACCGCGCTCGGCTTCGGGCTGGTCGAGGACACGCCGCTCGGCGGCGGCAAGCGCTGGGTGCTCGTGGCCCCGCCGGGCGCGGCGGGCGGGACGCACCTGCTGCTGGCGCGCGCGGCGACGCCGGAGCAGGCGGCCGGCATCGGCCGGCAGGGCGGCGGGCGGGTCTTTCTTTTTCTCCACACCGACGATTTCGCGCGCGATTACCGGGCGATGCAGGCGCGCGGCGTGCGTTTTCTCGAGGAACCGCGGCACGAGGACTACGGCACCGTCGCGGTGTTCGCCGATCTTTACGGCACCAAATGGGATCTGCTCGAACCGAAGCGGCCGCCGGCGTGAGCGCGCGGCTTGCCTGACTGCCGGCCGCGCGCCAACGTGACGTTTCCCCGCCTCCCCATGCATCGCCTCCTATCGCTGGTGTCCTTCGTTTTCCTTACCGCCGCGCTCGCCGCGGCCCCGGCCGTGTCAGAGCCGATCCGCCTCTGGCCCGCCCGCGCTCCGGGCGAGATCGCGACGCTGCCGCCGGAGGCCGACCAGACCAAGCCGACCGACGACAAGATTGCCGGCCGGCCGTTGATCCGCCTCGGCAACGTCTCCGATCCCACGATCACGCTCTACAAACCCGACCCGGCGAAGGACACGGGTGCGGCGGTCGTCGTGTGTCCGGGCGGCGGTTACTCGATCCTCGCGCTCGATCTCGAAGGCACGGAGGTCTGCGAGTGGCTCAACTCGATCGGCGTGACCGGCGTGCTCCTGAAATACCGCGTGCCGGTGCGCCCGGGCGGGCCGCGCTACGCCGCGCCGCTGCAGGACGTGCAGCGCGCGCTCGGCCTCGTGCGTGCCGGCGCCGCCGGGTTCGGCCTCGATCCGCACCGGATCGGCGTGCTGGGCTTTTCCGCGGGTGGCCATCTCGCGGCTCTGGCGAGCAACGCCCACGCGACCCGCACCTATCCCGCCGTCGACGCCGCCGACTCGGCGGACTGCCGGCCGGACTTCTGCGTCCTCGTCTACCCCGCGTTTCTCGCGGTGAAGGACAAGGGCGACTCCCTGGCGGCGGAACTGGCGGTGAGCGCGGCGAACACGCCGCCCACCTTCATCGTGATGACCGGGGACGATCCCGTGCGCGTCGAGAACGCGCTGACCTACTACTCCGCGCTGAAGACGGCGCGGGTCCCGGCGGAACTTCATCTGTATCCGCAAGGCGGTCACGGCTATGGCCTGCGCCGCACGAACAATCCCGTGACGGCCTGGCCCGATCGCGCGGCGGAGTGGATGCGGGCCTCCGGCTGGCTGGCGCGCCGGTAAGCGGCCGGCGTCCGCGCCCGGCGGCGGACATTTTTTCCCGGCGTCGTTTCCCAGGTTTCCGTTATCGCCTCCCGTCTGCGCCGCCGGTGCGGCGGACGCTGATGGCGTTTGCGTTCGCGGAGCGGCCGGTCCCGGCTTGGCAAGGCCGCCGCGGCCCGTAGCCTCGCGCGCGATGTTCCCCCCTCGTCTCGCGCCGCGTGCGGCGTTTCTCCTCATTCTGATGCTGTCCGCGGCCCGGCTGGGTGCGGCGGCCGGCGCGGACTGGCCGGTTTACCTCGGCGACAAGGGCGCGTCGCATTACTCGACGCTCGCGCAGATCACGCCGGAGAATGTCTCGCGGCTCGAGGTCGCGTGGACCTGGCACGCCGGCGACGCGCGGCCCGACACCTCGCAGATCCAGTGCAACCCGCTCGTCATCGACGGTGTGCTCTACGCGACGACGCCGCAGTTGAAACTCGTCGCGCTCGATGCGGCGAGCGGCCGCGAGCTGTGGCGCTTCGACCCGGCCGCGCCGGGCGGACCGACGGACGCCAGCGGCGTCAACCGCGGCGTGACCTACTGGGCCGACGGCGACGACCGGCGCATCCTCTATGGCGCCGGCCACTGGTTGCATGCGCTCGATGCGCGCACGGGCCGGCCGATCGAGAGCTTCGGTGACCACGGACACATCAACCTCGAGGACGGACTCGGGCGCGACGTGCGCGGCATGGCGATCCAGGCCAACACGCCCGGCGTGATCTTCCGCGACCTGATCATCCTCGGCACGCGGCTCGGCGAAGGCCCCGCGCCGGCGGCGCCCGGGCACATCCGCGCCTTCGATGTCCGGACGGGCAAGCTCGCGTGGATCTTTCACACCATCCCGCAGCCCGGCGAGGCCGGTTACGAGACCTGGCCGGCGGACGCGTGGAAGCGCGTCGGCGGCGTCAATGTCTGGGCGGGCCTCACGCTCGACGAGGAACGCGGGCTCGTGTTCTGCCCGGTCGGCTCGGCGGCGTTCGATTTCTGGGGTGGCGACCGCGTCGGCGACAATCTCTACGCGGACAGCCTCGTCGTGCTCGATGCGGAGACGGGCCGGCACGTCTGGCATCACCAGTTCACGCATCACGACCTGTGGGACCGCGATCCGCCGGCGCCGCCGGCGCTGGTGACGCTGCACCGCGACGGTCGCGAGATCGCCGCCGTGGCGCAGATCACGAAGACGGGCCACGTGTGGGTCTTCGAGCGCGAGACGGGCGAGTCGCTCTTCCCGATCGAGGAGATCGCCGTGCCGACGTCGGACCTCGCGGGCGAGGCGGCGTCGCCGGTGCAGTCGCTGCCGG
>Ga0222421_100253_pt1 | contig 26504 bp, 20 predicted proteins | sample 3A1ome_2_FD_182473 | JGI IMG/M metagenome (GOLD analysis project Ga0222421, IMG submission 182473) | Enriched microbial communities from leaf-cutter ant dump, University of Wisconsin, Madison, United States - 3A150A (version 2) | ecosystem: Environmental > Terrestrial > Nest > Insects nest > Nest... | reverse complement strand
GCTCGCGCGCGAGCTTGTAACCCTTGCTGCTGCCGATGAGGAAATCCGGCGCGAGATCGCGGATGCGCGTCTCGATGTCGGCGAAGTCGGCGCCTTCGCGGATCTCCGTGCGCCCGCGCAGCTCGGGCGCCGCGGCGAAGAGCGCCGCGGCGAGGGCGCCGGTGCGGCCGCCGCTGGCGCAGAGGACGGGCACGACGCCCGTCTCGGCGAGGAAGGCGGCGAGGCCGACGACGAGGTCCTCCTCGCCGTAGATCACGGCGCGTTTGGCCGAGAGGTATTTGTGGCCGTCGACATAGCTGTCGATGAGCCGGCCGCGCTCGAGTTCGAGCGCCGCGGGCATGTCGCATCCGGTCGCCGCCGCGAACGCGGAACAGAGGGCGTTGGTCTCGCGCAGGCCGATCGGCAGGCCGAGCCGGTGCAGCGGCACGCCGCATTTTTCGGCGAGGTGCGTGCCGGCGGTGCGGGATGCGGCGGCCAGCACGCGGCCGCATTCGAATGCCGCCGGCGCCCGGCCGAGTGCGCGGACGGCGTCGAGGCCGGTGCCGCCGGCGGGCATGCGTTCATACTGCGACCAGCTCGCGCCATCGAGCGTCTCGGAATAGTCGGGCATGAGCGTGACCGCTGCGCCCCAGTGCGCGGCGAAGTCGCGGAGATGCCGGAGATCGGCCGGCGAGACCATGCCGGGGAAGAGCGCGAGCGGCGCGGCGCGGGGCGAAGCCGGCGCGGCGGGCTCCGCCAGTTGCTCGACCAGCGCGCGGATCGCCGCGTGAAACCCGTCGGCATGCGTGCCCTTGAAGCTCGGCGTCGAGACGTGGACGATCGCCGGCGCGGAGTCGGCGGACGGCAGGTCGCGCGGCTCGGAGCGATACTCGCCGACCAGCATCGGCATGTTTTCGCCCATCGTTTCGGAGAGGCAGGTCGTCGCGAGGCCGATCAGGGCCGGACGATATTGGCGGGTGATGTTGTCGAGGGCGGTGTGGAGATTCCGCCGCCCGCCGAAGACGGCGCTGTCCTCGGAAAAATTGGACGACGCGATGTCGATCGGCTCGCGGAAATGGCTGATGAGATAGCGCCGGATGTAGGTGGCGCAGCCCTGCGAACCGTGGAGCAGCGGCACGGCGCCGGCGATGCCCTTGAACGCGAGGCAGGCGCCAAGCGGCGTGCAGAGCTTGCAGGGATTGGTCGCGGCGCCGGGAAACTCGCCCTCGGCCGTGGCGTCGTCGGCCGGCGGATGCGCGCAGGAGGCGGGGCAGCTCATGCGGCGGCCTCCCCGGGTGCGCCCGTGGCCGGAGCCGCGGTGCCGGCTTTCCGGCCCGACCGGCGCGGCACGTAGTTCCACACCGGCGAGCAGCAGCTCGCGTGGACCTCGCGGGCGAAGTTCACCATGCCGACGAAACCGGCGAGGCATTCCTTGCGCTCGTGGTTGTGATCGCAGAAACCGATGCCGAGCTTGTAGGCGATCGGCCGCTCCTTCACGCCGCCGATGAAAAGATCCACGTCCTGCTCGAGGCAGAATTTCGCCAGCTCGAGCGGATTCGCGTCGTCGACGACGATCGTGCCGGGGTTGCACATTTCGCGGAGCTGCGCGTAGTCGTCGGCGTCGCCGGTCTGCGTGCCGACGACGGCGGTCGTCATCCCGAGCATGCGCAGCGCGCGGACGAGCGAGAAGGCCTTGAACGCGCCGCCGACGTAGACCGCGGCCTTTTTCCCATCGAGATCGCGGCGCCAGGCACGGAGCGACGGCGCGATTTTCGCGACCTCCTCGGCGACGACGGCGCGGGCGCGGGCCATCAGCTCGTCCGACTGGAAATGTTTCGCGACCGCGTAGAGCGCGGCGGCCATGTCCTCGATGCCGAAGAACGAGACGCGCTCGAACGGAATCCCGTGCGCGTCGCGCATCTTTTTCGCGAGGTGCGTCATCGAGCCGGAGCACTGCACGAGGTTCAGCTTCGCGCCGTGGCAGCGGCGGATGGCGTCGACGCGACCGTCGCCCGTGATCGTGGCGACGACCTCGATGCCCATGCGTTCGAAATACTCGCGGACGACCCAGCTCTCGCCGGCGATGTTGAAGTCGCCGAGCAGATTGATGCTGTGCGGGGAAATGCCCGCGGTGCCGCCGGTGCCGACCAGCCGGTAAACGGCCTCGCAGGCGGCGCGGTAGCCGTCCTTTTTCGTGCCCTTGAAACCCTCGCTGGCGACGGAGAGCACGGGGATGTTCCGGGCGGCGGCGACGCGCCGGCAGACCGCCTCGATGTCATCGCCGATGAGGCCGACGATGCAGGTCGAATAGACGAAGGCCGCCTTCGGCTGGTGGCGGTCGATGAGGGTGAGGAGCGCGCGCTCAAGTTTTTTTTCTCCGCCGTAGATGACGTCCATCTCCTGGAGGTCGGTGGAGAAGCTGTTGCGGAAAAGCAGCGGGCCGGAGGATTGCGCGCCGCGGATGTCCCACGTGTAGGCGGCGCAGCCGATCGGGCCGTGCACGAGGTGCAGCGCGTCGGCGATCGGATAGAGCACGACGCGCGAGCCGCAGAAGACGCAGGCGCGCTGGCTGACGGAGCCGGCGACGCTGACCTTGCCGCAGGCGAGGGGATCGGCGGAGCCGGTCCCGGCCGTGGCGACGGAGCGCTTGCGGGCGGCGAGCAGCTCGAGATCGTGGGCGTCGGTCGGCATGGCGAAGGCGTCGCGGCTTCAGCAACGACAGGCGTGGCCGTGGCCGGAGGCGTGACCGGGCCCGCGGCCGCCGCAGCGGCAGCCGTCGGGACCGGGTTCGGCGGGCGCGGCGCCGACGAAGCCGTGGAGCGCGGCGGCGTCCATGCGCAGGAGCGTCCATTCGTCCATCTCGCGGGCGCCGATGGCGGCGTAGAGCCGGCGGGCGTTTTCGTTCCATTTCAGGGCCGTCCATTCGAAGCGGCCGGCCTCCTGGCAGTGGGCGATCCGGCCGACCGTGGCGAGAAGGGCGCGGCCGATGCCACGGTGGCGGAAGCGCTCGCGGACGTAGAGATCCTCGAGAAACACGCCGGGCCGCGCGACGAAGGTGGAGAACGTGCGGTAATACACCGCGAAGCCGACCGGCGCATCCTCCAGCCAGGCGAGCAGCGCGTCGGCGCTGCGCGCGGGCGAGATCAGATGCTGAAAGGCGAGCGCGGGCGTCATGCGGCACGAGGCTTCGAGCTTCTCGAAACGGGCGAGCTCGCGGACGAGTTCCGCCAACGTCTCCGCATCGTCGGGGGTGGCGCGGACGATGCGGAGACCCGGGGGCGAAGACGGACGGCTCGGCTCGGGCGGCGGCATGGGCGGCGGTTTACTGCACGAGTTCGAACCATTCCTCGGCGCAGTCGCGGTCCTTCTTGTCGAAGAGCGCGCTGGTTATCTGGTCGATGAGCCGAATGCCGCCGGCGTAGCCGAGCGTCGGGAAGAAACGGTGGCCGACGCGGTCGAGGATGGGGAAACCGACGCGCACGAAGGGGATGTTCTCCACGCGCGCGATGTATTTGCCGTAGGTGTTGGCGACGAGGAGGTCGACCGGAGACTGCTTGATCCACTGGTGGAGCTCGAAGAAGTCCGCCTCCTGCTTGATCTTCGCGTCCGGCACGACCGGATCGAGGATCTCGTGGAGCCGCTTCTCGAAGTGGTTGCCCTTGCTGCCGGTGATCGCGTAGACGGGCCTCGCGCCCAGCTCGACGAGGAACTGCACGAGGCCGATGACGTGGTCGGGATCGCCGGCGACCGCGACGCGCTTCCGGTGGAAATACTGCTGCATGTCGCTCATCGTGTCGACGAGGCGGCCGCGCTCGCGCTCGAGTTCGGCCGGGACGCCCGCGAGGCTGTAGGTGCGCAGCGCCTGGATGAAGGCATCCGTGGCGCCGATACCGATCGGCAGCTCCATCAGGCCGGCGGGCACCTGGAACTTCGCCTCGAGGGCCAGCGCGGCCGGGTGCGAGGTGAAGTGGCCGAGGGCGAGCGTGGCGAGGCTGTCGCCCATGCTCCTGATCTCGGGGATCGTCGTCCCGCCCTGCGGATACATGTGGTATTCGCCGTCGAGCGGGCCGTCGAGGACGCCGGACGTGTCGGGCAGGATGACGGCCTTGACGCCCATCAGGTCGCAGAGGCGACGGATCTCGCGCATGTCGGCCGGCTCGACGAAGCCCGGGATGACGTTGAGCTGGTTCCGCGGCGTGCCCGTGTGCTCGGCGAGATACTTGATGATCGCCGACACCATGTTGGCGAAGCCGGTGATGTGGGAGCCGACGAAGCTCGGCGTGTTGGCGTGGATGACGAGCTTGCCCTCGGGGATCGCGCCCTCCTCGCGGGCGCGCTTCACGATCGTCGGGATGTCGTCGCCGATGACCTCGGAGAGGCAGGTCGTGTGGACGGCGACGATGTCGGGATTGTAGATGGTGAAGATGTTCTTCAGCGCCTGAGTGAGGTTGGCGAGGCCGCCGAAGACGGAGGAGCCCTCGGTGAACGAACTCGTGGTCGCGATGACGGGCTCCTTGAAATGGCGCGTCAGGTGCGAGCGGTGGTAGGAGCAGCAGCCCTGCGAGCCGTGGCTGTGGGGCATGCAGCCGTGGATGCCGAGGGAGGCATACATGGCGCCGATCGGCTGGCAGGTTTTCGCGGCGTTGACGCGCAGGGCCTTGCGTTCGACGATTTCGGCGGTGGTTCCGTTGAGCATGGGAGAGGACGATTTGAGTCTGGGCGTTGAGATCGGAAGGGAGCGGCGGGCGGGGCCTCAGGCCTCGTCGGCCGGGGCTTTGGCGGCGGCCTTCCAGGTCTTGTTGGTTTCCTCGGCGTCGGCGCGCCCGGCCTTCGATTGATACACGAGCCGGGCGGGGATCTGCGGGTCGCGCTTCCACGGCGGCGTGACGAGCTTCCACACCTTCGTGTTCACGAGCCGGTCGATCTCCTTGTAGAAATTGGCCGCGCCGGTGAAGGCCGCGTAGGGTCCGCTGTAGTCGTAGCTGTGGAGCTGCTTGCAGGGGACGCCCATCTTCTCGATGATGAACTTCTCCTTGATGCCGGAGGCGATGATGTCGGGGTGGTAGAGCTCGATGAGCTTCTCCATCTCGTGGTGCGAGATGTCGTCGATCACGAGCGAGCCCTTCTTCATCTCGCGCATCATGCCGTCGTAGTCCTTGTAGGTGAAACCGCCGGCGGCGAGGGCGGCGTTCTGCTCGGGCGTCTTGCGCGCGCGGTAGCGTTTCGGATCCGCCTCGACCTCGATCTCCTCGATGTTGCGCGAGTCGGCGTCGATCTTGATCGTGGGCAGGACGGAGCGGCCCTCGTAGTCGTCGCGGTGGGCGAACTCGTAGCCCGCGGCGATCGTGGTCATGCCGATGTCCTTGAACAGATCCTGATAATGGTGGGCGCGCGAGCCGCCGACGAAGAGCGCGGCGGTCTTGCCCTGGCAGCGGGCCCGGACCTCGGCCTGGACGGGCCGCAGGGCGGCGAGCTCCTGCGCGATGACCTCCTCGACGCGGTCGGTGAGTTTTTTCGAATCGAAGAACTTCGCGATCTTGCGGAGGGACTTCGCGGTGCTGGCGGCGCCGATGAAGTTCACCTTGAACCACGGGATGCCGAACTTCACCTCCATCATCTCCGCCATGTAGTTGATCGAGCGGTGGCACTGGATGACGTTGAGGTCGGCGGTGTGGCACTTCGTGACCTGCTCGTAGGAGATGTCGCCCGAGAGCGTGGCCGTGACGTGGATACCGCACTTGCGCAGGAGCGTGTCGATCTCCCAGGCGTCGCCGCCGATGTTGTATTCGCCGAGGATGTTGAGGCGGAATTCGGCCTCGTCGGGCGTGTCGTTGAGGCCGACCATGTGTTTGAACACGCCGTTGTTGGCGATGTGGTGGCCGGCGGACTGGGAGACGCCCTTGTAGCCCTCGCAGGAGAAGCCGAAGACGTTGATGCCGAGCTCGGCCTTCGCCAGCCGGCAGACGGTGTGGATGTCGTCGCCGATCAGGCCGACGGGGCAGGTGGCGTAGACGGCGATGGCCTTGGGCCGGAAGATCCGGTAGGCCTCGCGGATGGCGGCCGCGAGCTTCTTCTCCCCGCCGAAGATGATCTCGTCCTCCATCATGTCGGTGGTCATCGAATACTGGAGGAAGTTGATCTGGCCGGGCTGCGGCCGGGCGAGGTTGCGGCGGGTCTGCCACGAGTAGAACGAGCAGCCGATCGGGCCGTGCGTGATGTGGAGCACGTCGTGCATCGGGCCGATGACGACGCCGCGGCAGCCGGCGTAGGTGCAGCCGCGCTGGGTCATGATGCCGGGGATCGTGCGGGTGTTGGCGCCGATCTCGGCGGGCTTCTCGGGATCGGCGTTCACGAGCAGCTGCTTCGCGCGCTTCTTCTTTGTCTTGTCCGGATAAATTCTGAGGAATTCCTCGCGGGCGGCCGCGGGATCGGGCTGCGGGCGGGCGGGCTCGGGCACGGCGCCGGCGGCGCCGGCGTCGAGAGGATCGGAAATGCTGCTCATGAGAGGGTCGGAGGGCGGCGCGGGGCCGGGCGGGTGGCGGTGAGGGGCGGAGGACGGGCGCGCGGAGCGGGACCGGCGTGCCCGCCGGTAGTTTTGTTAAGGATACGAGACCGGCCGGGCCGGCTCAGTTCATCAGGCCGAATTCCATCAGCAGGGCCTCGAGCTCCTGGATGGAGAGCGGGTTCGGGATCACGAGGTTCCGGTTGTTCTCGATCGCGCGGGCGAGGGTGCGGTATTCGCCGGCCTGCTCGCAGTCCTTGTTCCACTCGATGACCGTCTTGCGGTTGATCTCGGCGCGCTGCACGTCGTTGTGCCGCGGGACGAAGTGGATCATCTGCGTGCCGAGCTTCTTGGCGAACTCCTCGACCATCTCGCGCTCGTTGTCGACCTTGCGGCTGTTGCAGATCAGGCCGCCGAGGCGGACCGCGCCGGTCTTGGCGAACTTGAGGATGCCCTTGGAGATGTTGTTGGCCGCATACATCGCCATCATCTCGCCGGAGCAGACGATGTAGATCTCCTCGGCCTTGCCCTCGCGGATCGGCATGGCGAAGCCGCCGCAGACGACGTCGCCGAGCACGTCGTAGAACACGTAGTCGAGCTGCTCGCTCTCGTCGTAGGCGCCGAGCTGCTCGAGCATGTTGATCGAGGTGATGATGCCGCGGCCGGCGCAGCCGACGCCCGGCTCCGGGCCGCCGGACTCGACGCACAGGCTGTTGCAGAAGCCGGGCGAGCGGATGTCGGCCAGTTCGACGTCCTCGCCTTCCTCGCGCAGCGTGTCGAGGACGGAGCGCTGGGCGAGGCCGCCGAGGAGGAGGCGCGTGGAGTCGGCCTTGGGGTCGCAGCCGACGACCATGACCTTGCGACCCATTTCGACGAGACCGGCGACGGTGTTCTGGGTCGTCGTGGACTTCCCGATACCGCCTTTGCCGTAAATAGCGACTTTTCTCATGTTGGTGTTCTGTTGGAAAACTTGGATGCGAGTCGCCCACCCATAGCGGAGACGGTGCCAGCGCCGGCGGCTGTTTTCCAAACGGAAACGAGCCAACGAGATAAAATGCGAATCGCGGGTTGCGGCTGGAAGTCGGCGCGGCGAAAACCCACGCGCCGGTGGGAAACCGCCGGCGGCTCCGACGGAAATGTCGGACTCGGTCCGCTCAGCGCGGGATCACGTGCACGTGCGGCGCCTTGACCAGCACGCGGACGGGCCGCCCCGGCGCGAGATCGAGTTCGGCGGCCGACTGGCGGGTGAGCATCGCCACGAGCGGGAAACCGCAGTCGAGCTCGATCCGCTCGGTCGCACCCTCGTGTCCGACGGCGCGCACCACGGCGGAAAGCTGGTTGCGCGCGCTCGTGCGCATCACGCCCTCGGGCGGGATCAGGATCACGTCCTCGGCCCGGATGCTCACCAGCACGTCGTGGGTTTCGGGCGCGAGAAGCGGGGCGAGCGCGGTGAGGCTGGCCGATCCGACCTGCAGCGTGGCGAGGCCGCCGATCAGGGAGGTCACGCGGGCGGGCAGGATCGTCTCCACCCCGACGATACGAGCGACCTCCGGGGTCGCGGGCCGGCGGAAGACCTCGTCGACCGGGCCGTGCTGCCGCAGGCGGCCCTGATCGAGCACGGCGATGTCGTCGCACAGTGCGACGATCTCTTCGGGCGCGTGGCTCACGTAGAGCATCGGCAGGCGGAATTCGTCCCGGATGCGGCGGAGATAGGGAAGGATCGCGTCCTTGCGCGCGGCGTCGAGCGCGGCGAGCGGCTCGTCGAGCAGCAGCAGACGCGGCGCGGACATCAGCGCGCGCGCGAGCGCCACGCGCTGCCGCTCGCCGCCGGAGAGCCGCGCGGCCGACTGGGCGAGCAGCCCGCCGATGCCGAGCACGGCGCAGACGTGCGCGAGCGCGAAACCGCCGGCGGCGCCGGGACGTTCCCCGTAGCGCAGATTGCGCTCGACGCTGAGATGAGGGAAGAGCGCGGCGTCCTGCGGCACGTAGCCGACGCGCCGGGCCTCGGGCGGGAGCGCCACGCCGCGCGCGGTGTCGACCAGCACGGTGTCGCCGAGCGTCACCGTGCCGGCCTCGGGCCGGCGCAGGCCGGCGATGATCTCGACAAGCGTGGATTTGCCCGAGCCGGAGACGCCGAACAGGCCGGTGACGCCCGCGCCGAACCGGGCGTCGATCTCCAGCGAGAAGCGATCCGTGCGCCAACGCACGCCTTGGAGCGAAAGCGTCATGGCGTCTTCCTCCGCAGCAGCCACTCGCTGGCCGCGACCGCGCCGAACGCGAGCGTCACCGAGATGGCGAGCAGGCCGAGCGCGGCGTCGTCGCGGCCGAGTTGCACGTTCTGATAGATGCCGAGCGACAGCGTGACCGTTTCCCCGGGGATCATGCCCGCGACCATCACGGTCGCGCCGAATTCGCCGAGCGCGCGGGCAAACGCGAGCACGCCGCCGGCGAGCAGGCCGCGCCGTGCGAGCGGCAGGCTGATGGTGAAGAACGCCCGCCACGGCCCGGCGCCGAGCGTGCGCGCCACCTGCTCCAGCCGGACCGGCACCTCCTCGAACGCGACCCGCGCGCTGCGCACCAGCAGCGGCACGGACATCACGGCGGTCGCGAGCACGACCGCCTTCCAGGTGAACACGATCTCGAGGCCGAGCGTCCGCTCGAAGAAATGTCCGAGCGGGCCGCGCCGGCCGAAAAGTTTCAACAACACCAGCCCGGTCGCCACCGGCGGGATCACGAGCGGGAGGGCGACGAGCGTCTCGACGATCGCCTTGCCCGGCCAGGCCCGCCGCGCCAGCAGCCAGCCGAGCCCCACGCCGAAGGGCAGGATCAGCAGCGTGCTGAGCGCGGCGACGCCGAGCGTGAAAAGCGTGATGCGAAGGACGTCGTCCACGCCTTACTGTGGGGCGAGAAAGCCGTAGCTGGCGAAGACCTTTTGCGCGTCGTCGGCGGCGAGAAACGCGAGCAAGGCGCGCGCGGCGTCGGGCGACTTCGCCTCCTGGAGGACGGCGACCGGGTAGGTGATGCGCGGCCCGTCGGCGAGCGGCACGGCGACGGCGATCTTCACCTTCTTCGAGATCAGCGCGTCGGTCTTGTAGACGAAGCCGGCCTCGACGTTGCCCGATTCGACGGCGGCGAGGACGGCGCGGACGTTGTCGAGGGGAACCATCTTGTCGATGAGCGGCTTCCAGAGACCGATCTTCTGGAGATGCTCCTTGGTGTAGGTGCCCACCGGCACGGTTGCCGGTTCGCCGATCGCGATGCGGCGGACGTCCGCCTTGGCGAGATCCTTCAGCGAGGCGACGGCAACCGGAGTATCGGCGGCGACGACGGCGACGAGCTGGTTGGCGAGCAGGGTGCGGCGCGTGCCGGCGAGGACCAAGCCGGCCTTCTCGAGCTGGTCGACGCGCAGTTCGTCGGCGGAGAAGATGACGTCGGCGGGCGCGCCCTCCTTGATCTGGCGGGCGAGCGCGCCAGAGGCGCCGAAGTTGAAGCGCAGGGTGTGGCCGCTCGCGGCGGTGAAGGCCGGGGCGAGCTGCTTCAGCGCGTCGGAGAGGCTGGCGGCGGCGTAGACGTTGAGTTCGGCCGCGGCGGCGAGCGAGGCGAGCGCGCCGAGGGCGAGGACGGAAAGCAGGCGGAGGAGTTTCATGGGAGGGCGGAGGGGGATGGTGCTAGAAGATGACCTGGCTGCGCAGGATCAGCTTGCCCTGCTCGTCGGCGGAGGCGGCGGGATCGGTGAAAAGATAGTCGAGCTGGAGCTTCAGGTCGTCGCCCTTGAGAAACCAGTTCACGCCGACGGTCCACGTGTCGGTCTCGTTGGCGGCCAGCTTTTCGTTCGGGTCGAAGGTCTCGTAGCGCACGACGCCCTGCACCGTCTTCGGCAGGATGAAATACGCCGCCTGCAGATACCACGCGTCGCTGGTGAAGCGGCGCGCCGGCAGGGTGTCGTTGGGGTTGAACTGCACGCTCAGATACTCCGCCCACAGGTCGAGCCCGCCGAGGCTGAACTGCGTGTCGAGGCCGACGCCCTTGCGCTGGCCGGAAAAGGTCTTGCCGGTGAGGCCGAAGTCGCCCGCGACGCTCACGCCGTTGTCGACCGACGTGAAGCCGTCGGCGCCGACCGACCAGCGGGCGGCCTGACCGAGCAGCCGACCCTGCCAGGGAATTCCGGATACGCGGCCGACGTAGAGGAAGCTGTCGTTGTCGTTGGCGCTGACGTTGGTGCCGGTGCCGTTGAACAGTCCGCCGGCGTAGCTGAGCCGCTTGTCGAAGACGTCGCCCGCGACCTGGACGCCGATCTGGCGGTTGAGCGTGAGGCGGTCCGTGCCGAGCGAGCGCTCGGGGGTGAAGAGCTTCGGATCGGAGGCGAGAAACTCGTAGCCGTAGGGCGTCTTGAACTGGCCGATCCTGACGTTGGCCCAGTCGAAACGGTTCCAGTTGAGGAAGCCGTCCGTGAGCACGGCGCTGGCGGCGGTCGTGCCGCCGGTGAGCGAGTTGGCGAACTCGCCCTCGACCTTGAAGTCGAAGTCCTCGAGGAAGCGGCCGGCGGCGCCGAGCCGCACGCGGCGCAGGAAGAAGCGGTCGGCGGCCGTGCCGAAGCGCGAGTCGCCCTTGTCGCCGAACTCGGCCTGGGCCTGCACCAAGCCGTTGATCGTGAGCACAGGCTCCTTGCCGGCGGGCTTGGCGAACGTGAGCCCGGCCTTGCCGTCGAGCCCGAGTTCGCGGCGGAGCTGCTGGTTTTCCGACTGCAGGGACTTGATCTGCGCCTCCATCGCCTCGAGCCGCGCCTCCACGCTGGTGTCGGCGGCCTGGACGTGGATGACGGTGAAAAAGGCCGCGGCGAGAAGCTGCAGGCCGAGGCCGCGACGAGCACGAGCCGGGCGGGCGAAGGACGCTGGAATGGAATAGTTCATTGACACGTCGTCGCGAGCAAGCGACATGCCATGGCCATGACGGATACGGATGCCAATCTCTTTCGGGAAGGTAATAAGCTCTCCTCCCGGCGGCGTTCACTCCAGCTACCGCAGGGCGAACTCGCGACGCGCTGCGGGATCTCGCGTCAGTTTCTCAGCCTGCTGGAGGCCGGGCGCGCGCAGCCGAACGTCCAGCTCGCGCTGCGGCTCGCGGCCGAGCTGGGCGCGTCGGTCGAGGATCTGTTCGGCGCGGCGACGCCGGCGGACGAGGCGTCCGGGCTCGCGGTCGAACTCGCCGACGCCCGTTTGCCGGCGGGGACGCGGCTCGATCTCGCCCGGATCGGCGGGCGCTGGGTGGCGCATGCGGCCGACTCCGTCTGGTCGCTCGGCGGCGGTTTCGCCAAAGCGGATGCGGTGCTGGTCCGGCGCGGCGGCGAAACGCGGGCACTCGCGCTCCGGCCGGTGACGGAGCTCGAACACAATCTGGTGATTGCGGGATGCGATCCGGCGCTGGGCCTGCTGCGCGGGCGCGGCGAGACCGCGGTGCCGGGGCGCTTCGCATGGGTGAACTGCGGCAGCGCCCGGGCGCTCGACCTGCTGGCGGCCGGCCGGGTGCATGTGGCCGGCCTGCACTACGGCGACGCGGCGGCGGACGAGAATCTCGCGCAGGTCGCGGCGCGCGATCCGCAGGGGCACTGGAGCGTGGTGCGCTTCACGCGCTGGGAGAACGGCTGGATGCTCCGGCCGGCCGCGCGCGCGCGGTTCGCGGGCGTCGAGACGCTGGCCGACGGAGGCCTGCGGCTGGCCAACCGCGAGCGCGGCGCCGGCAGCCGGCGCTGGATCGACCGGGCGCTGCGGCGCGCGCACATGCCGGTGTCGCAGATTTCCGGATATGACCGCGAGCTGCCGAATCACTGGGAGTGCGCGCGGGCGCTGGCCGATGCGCGCGCCGACGTGGCGGTGGGGCCGCGCGCGGTGGCGTCGGCCTTCGGGCTGGACTTCGTCGCGGCCGGGGAGGTGGCGTTCGATCTCGTGCTCCCGCGCCTCCTGCTGGACCAGCCGCGCGTGCAATTGCTGTTGAATCTTCTGCGCAGCCGCGGATTCCAGGCGGAGCTGGAGATGCTGCCCGGCTATGCGGCCGACGAGGCCGGCCGGATGCTGGAGCGGGCGGCGGGCTGAGCCGGCGCGGGCGGCCGGGCAACGGCCGCGCGAAGCGCGCCACGCCGGCGCACGCCGGGACGGGGGCAGGCGCGTCTGCGGTCCACGCATGTCGAGGTCGTTTCACAAACCGGCTGCATTGGAACGCGCCGTGCTCAGCGGGCGCACGCGACCATGTCCGAACCGAGCCTGATCGATCGAGCGCTGGGCGCCTACCTCGGTTTCGCGGTGGGCGATGCGCTCGGCGCGACCGTCGAGTTCATGACTCCGGGCGAGATCGCCGCGACCCACGGCGTGCACCGGCATCTCCTCGGCGGAGGCTGGCTGCGGCTGAAGCCGGGGCAGGTGACCGACGACACGCAGATGTGCCTCGCGCTCGGCCGGGCGATCGCGGCGGCGCGCGGATGGGAAACGCGCGCCGCGGCGGACGCCTGGGTGGGCTGGATGCGCAGCCGGCCGGTCGACATCGGGCACACCTGCCGGCGCGGATTGCGGCGCTACGCGCTCGAAGGCACGCTGAGCGCGCCGCCGGCGGAGGAGGACGGCGGCAACGGCGCGGCGATGCGGCACCTGCCGCTGGCGCTCGCGACGCTCGCGGACGATGCGGCGTGGACGCGCGCCGCCGTCGAGCAGGCGCACGTGACGCACCATCATCCGCTCTCGGATGCCGCGACGATCGCGCTGGGCCGCATGACGCAGGCGCTGCTGCGCGGCGAAGGCGTCGCGGCCTGCCGGCGACTCGCGGCGGAGCTCGTGGCGGGGCATCCGGCGTTTCGCTTCGAGCCCTGGCCCGGGCGGACGAGCGGCTACATCGTCGACACGATGCAGACGGTGCTGGATGCGTTCTTCAACGGATCCGATTTCGAGGCCTGCGTGGTCCGCGCCGTCAACCGCGGCGGCGATGCGGACACGGCCGGCGCGCTTGCGGCGCAGCTGGCCGGGGCGCGCGATGGCGTGCAGGCGATCCCGATCCGGTGGTTGAGGCGGCTGGATCCGGCGGTGCAGCGGGAGATCCGCCTCCAGACCCCGGCCCTGCTCGCGCTCGCCACCCTGGGCGGGACGCCGGGCGCGAGCGGACGCTCGACTTAGCGGCGGACGCCCTCACCCTCGATGCGCCCCGCGCACCGTCTCCCCATGGTGTCCACCCCGTCGTCCTCCTCTCCCTTCAACCGCTGCAATCTGCCGCCCTGGGCGATCGGATCGGTCGACTTTCAGGACGATCCGGTGGCGCTCGAACTCGAAGGCGTGCGGCAGACCGACCGGCGGCTGTTCGCGCGGCTGGACGAGATCGCGGATCCGGAGGAGCGCGGGCAGGTGTTTCACGACTACGTGTCGGTGAAATTCCGACTGCACGAGTGGCCGGAGCACCAGGCGGCCGCGCGCTCGAGCCTGCGGCACAGCTACGTGCAGTTTCTCCACGGCTGGGGCGCGGACAGCAACGGCCGCTCCGGCGCGGTCCTGAAATCCTGGATCGAGAGCCGGTTCGGGCTGCCGGCGACGTTTCACCGCGGCCGGCTGGCGGACGATCCGGCGGCGCGCGAGCAGTATTGGAGCGACCGGATGCGCGGCGCCGAGCGGACGATGGGCGTGGCGATGCAGCTCGATCTGCTCTATACGTTCTGCCAGGACGAACTGCGGCGGCGCCACCCGGACGAGCGCTGGCTCACGCTGCATCGGGGAACGCACGACCCGGAGGAATACGCGGTGCGCGACCGCGCGGCGGACGCGGGTCCGATCGTGCGGTTGAACAACCTCAGCTCGTTCACCTCGGACGTGGAGGTGGCGTGGGAGTTCGGCTCCGCGGTCTGGGACGTGCGCGTGCCGCGGGAGAAAATCCTCTGCTTCAGCGGACTCCTGCCCCGGCACCTGCTCGGCGGCGAGGCGGAGTATCTCGTGCTCGGCGGCGAGTATCGGGTGCGGCCGCGGCGTCACTGACGCGGCCGGCGGGCGGGCGCGGCTGAGGCGGCGGCGTCCTCCGCGCGAAAGCGCCGCGGATCGATGCCGTGGGCCTGGACGCGCAGGGCCATCCGGCGCTCGGTCAGCCCGAGCTGGCGCGCGGCCCGGGCCATGAAGCCGCGATGGGCCTTCAGGGACTCGACGATCATCTCGCGCTCGACCGCGTCGAGCGTCGCCTGCAGCGTCTGGGCGGACGCGGTGTCGGAAGCCTCGGCCGTCTGGAGCGTCGGCGGCAGGTGGAAACCGTGGATCACGCCGTCCTGCGAGAGGAGCACGGCGCGCTCGAGGACGTTCTCCAGTTCGCGGACGTTGCCCGGCCAGTGGTAGGCCATGAGCATGTCGATCGCGGGCGTGGAGATGCGGACGACGCGCTTCCGGTTCTGCTTCGAGTATTTCTCGAGGAAGTAGTCGGTGAGCTCGAGGACGTCGCTCCGGCGCTCGCGCAGCGGCGGCACGTAGATCGGGAAGACGTTGATGCGGTAATACAGGTCGAGGCGGAACGCGCCGGCCTCGATCATCTCCTCGAGGTTGCGGTTGGTGGCGGTGATGACGCGGACGTCGACCTTGAGCGTATCCGTGCCTCCGACACGCTCGAACGCGCCCTCCTGCAGGACGCGCAGGAGCTTGGCCTGCATCGCGAGGGAGATCTCGCCGATCTCGTCGAGGAAGAGCGTGCCGCCGTGCGCGAGCTCGAAGCGGCCCCTGCGCAGGGCGAGCGCGCCGGTGAACGCGCCCTTCTCGTGGCCGAACAGCTCGCTCTCGATGATGCTCTCGGGCAGCGCGGCGCAGTTGACGCGGACGAAGGACCGGCTCCGGCGCGCGCCGCCCTGCCAGATCGCCTGGGCGATGCGCTCCTTGCCCACGCCGGTCTCGCCGCGGATGAGGACGGTCGTCTTGCTGTCGGCGACCTGGTCGACGTGAAAGTAGACCATCCGCATGGCGGAGGATTTCCCGATCATGCCGTCGGGCACGAAGCTCTTCTGGATCTGGTCCTGCAGCCGCTCGTTCTCGCGCTGGAGCGAGTCGAAACGCTCCTTCGCCAGCTGGCGGAAGCGCACCGCCAGGCCGACCTGGCCGGCGATGAGGATGAGGAAACGCAGCTCGGCCTCGAGCACCTCGCGATCCGCGGGGAGGCAGACGAAGCTCAACGTGCCCAGCACCTCGGCGCCGTGCCGGATCGGCACGGCCAGCCATGCCTGGCCGGCGTGCGCGGGCGTGCATTGCAGGCGGTCGAGCGGGCTGCACTGCGCGGGCGGCAGCTCGTCGATCCGCTCCACGACCAGCGGCTCGCCGGACTCCGCGACCTGGCCCAGGAAACCGGCGCCACCCGGCACGGCGACGCGCGCGCCGGCGCGCACGAGCCCGTCGGAACACTCGTCGGCCACGAGTTCGCGATGCTCGCGGTCGAAGATGGCGAGCAGGCCGGAGCGCAGGTTGGTCGCGGCGGCGAGCTGTCCGAACAAACCCGCGATGGCGGCCGGGAAATCGCCGCCGAGCGCGAGCGCGCTCGAGATGGCGTGCAGTGAATCGATCTCGCGCAGCACCCGGCAACGCAGCGACACCGTCGGCCGATCCGACGCGCCCGCGGTCCCCCGACATCGATCGCACTCGTTCACAAATGCAGCTTGTCAGCACCGCCCATGCCACCGCGGCGGCATGACAAGGCCGGGGCGCAGGCATGCAGACAGCTGCTAGGCCCGATAACTCCGCGCATTGTCGTCCGTATCCGTCCGGCGGTAGCGCGCGGACCGCCGCGGTTTGTCATGGCCAGCGCGCCGCCGCGGCGTTGTGCTGGCGTTGGTATGACCGTCCTGGAGACCGAAGCCTGCTTGCACGCGCACATCCCGCTCTCGGCGGACATGGGCGTGCGCGTGGCCGCCTGCGACGCCGCGGGTGTCGTGCTGCGCGCGCCGCTCGCCCCGAATGTGAATCATCGGGCGACGGTCTTCGGCGGGAGCGCCTCGGCCGTGGCGATCCTGGCCGCGTGGACGTGGCTGAACCACGCGCTGCGCGAGGCCGGGATCGACGCGCGGCTCGTGATCCAGCGCAACACCATGGACTACCTCGCGCCGATCGCGGGGGATTTCGAGGCCCGGTGCCCGGCGGCGCCGGCGGAGGATTTCGCCCGTTTCACGCGGACGCTGCAACGGCACGGCCGCGCCCGGCTGGCCGTGGCGTCGTCGCTGCATTTCGACAACCGGATCGCCGCGGCCTTCCGCGGCGACTACGTGGCGCTGCGCGCGGGATGAGCATCCCGGCGGCCGGATCCACGGCTGGCGTCCCGCGCGGGCGCCGGTCAGACTGAGCCCATTTCCATGAGCAAACCTCCTCCGTCGACGGCGCATCATCATCGCGGCCTGGCCGTGATGCTGGCGTCGCTGTCGGCCATCGGTCCGTTTTCCATCGATGCGTATCTGCCCTCGTTCCAGGAAGTGGGGCGGACGTTTCACGCCTCGCCCTGGGCGGTGCAGCAGACGCTGACCGCCTATCTGGTGACGTTTGCCGCGATGACGCTGTGGCAGGGCGCGATCTCCGACGCGCTGGGCCGCCGGCGCGTGACGCTCGCGATGCTGGCGCTGTTCTTCCTCGCGACCGTGGGCTGCATGGTGTCCTGGAGCATCGAGGCGCTGCTCGTCTTCCGCGCGCTGCAAGGCATGACGGCGGGCGCCGGCATGGTGATCGGCCGCGCGATCGTGCGCGACGTGCTCGACGGCGCGGAGGCCCGGAAGCTGATGAGCCGGATCTCGCTCGTGTTCGCGATCGCGCCGGCCCTCGGGCCGGTGATCGGCGGCTGGCTGCACGTGTGGCTCGGCTGGCGCTCCGTGTTCGCGTTCCTCGCGCTCTTCACGGCCCTGCTGGGCTGGTGGTGCTGGCGCGCGCTGCCGGAGACGCTGCCGCCGGAGCGACGGCATCCGCTCCAGGCCCGCGCGCTGCTGGGCGGCTACTGGAGCGTGGGCCGGTCGCTGCCGTTTGCGGCGCTGGTTGCCGCAGTGACGCTGAATTTCTCGGCGGTGTTTCTCTACATCGTCTCGGCCCCGGCGTTCCTCGTGAACCTGCTCCACGTGAGCGAGACGGGATTCTTCTGGCTGTTCGGGCCGATCACGGCCGGCATGGTGATCGGGACGTGGCTGTCGGGCCGCACGGCCGGGCGCCTGAGCAACCGCCGCTCGATCGCGCTTGCCTACGCGATCATGGCGGTGGCGGCGGGCGGCAACCTCCTGTTCCACGCCGTGGCGGCGCCGGCGCTGCCGTGGAGCGTGCTGCCGCTGGTGCTCTACGTGGTGGGCAGCTCGCTCGCGATGCCGTCGCTGACGCTCATGGCGCTCGACCTGTTTCCGCAGCGGCGCGGGCTCGCCTCGTCCTGCCAGAGTTTCGTGCAGAGCTCGGGCAACGCGCTCGTCACCGCCGTGCTGGCGCCGCTCCTGTGGGGCTCGGCGCCGACGCTCGCGGCCGGCATGGCGGTCCTGCTGGGCCTGGCCGCGGTGGCGTTCGGACTGTTTCTGCGGGCGGGCCGGGCGGGGGCGCCCGCGCCGGTCACAGCGGCTTCCGCCAGCCCGCGATGAACATGCCGTTGGCGTTGAGCTCGTGCGGCCAGAGCGCGAGCTGCGGTGCGGCTCCGAAGAGCGGATACGGCTCCAGCTCGGGGTGCGCGGCGGTGAACGCGCCGGCGAGCGCGGTCGTCTCCGTGCGGGTGAGCGTGCAGACGGCGTAGATCAGGCGGCCGCCGGGCTTGAGGGAGCCGGCGACGTTTTCCAGCAGGCTGCGCTGCATGACGGCGAGTTCGCGGACGTCGTCCGGGCCGACGGTCCAACGGGCGTGCGGGTTGCGCTGCCAGGTGCCGACGCCGCTGCACGGGGCGTCGACGAGGATGCCGTCGAACTTCGTCTTCATCGGCAGCTGCGGCCCGCCTTCCCAGACGGCGACGCGGTAGTTGAAAAGATGGGCGCGGGCGGCGCGGCGCTTCAAGGTCTCGAGCCGGCGGGTGGAGCGGTCGCTGGCCCAGATGAGGCCTTTGTTCTGCATCTGGTCGGCGAGGTGAAGGGTCTTGCCGCCCTCGCCGGCGCAGGCGTCCCACCACGTCTGCTTCGGCTCGGGCGCGCAGGCGAGGCCGACGAGCTGGGACGCGAGGTCCTGGATCTCGAAGGCGCCGGCGTGGAAGGCGGGCGTGAGGAAAAGATCCTGCTGGCCGGCGTAGCGGAGCGCATCGGGCGCGCGCGGAGTCGTCTCGCAATGGCCGAGGTCGCGGGCAAGCGCGGCGGCGGTGCCGGGGCGCGCGCGCAGCCAGAGCGCGGGCTCGCGCTGGAGCTGCTGGAGATAGGCGGTGGGCAGCTCCATCTCGTCGCGCAGCCACGCGGGCACGGCGCGGGCGGCGAGCGTCTCGGGCTTGACGGATTTCGGATCGGCGACGAAGCGGGCGTTGATCGTGTCGGCCTGCTCGAGCTGCTTTTGGGCGGAGGCGCCGGCGTCGAGCCATTGCAGCCAGCGGCAGTAGGTGAACACGGCGCGGCTGATGGCGCGCTTCTCCCGTGGACCGAGCCGGCGGGCGAGCCCGAGATAACGGCGGAGCGCGGCGTCAGCCGGCAGCTCGGGCGTCACGGTCGCGAGGACGCGCGCGGCGTTGTTCAGCGTGGAGGATTCGATCATCAGGCGGCCACGAAACACACGAATACGGCGAAAGGAAACGCCAGAATGCGCGGACGCCCGCGGGCCGGCATTGGAAAGCGAAAGCCCCGTCCGCGCGATCGCGGTTCGCGTCAGCAGGCACGCCGCCGCGGGAGAAAGCCCGTTTCTCCGTCCGGCCGGAAGACGGCTGGCGAAAACGAACACGATCGCCGCCGCGCTTTTCCGGATGGCGGGGACTGGGGTGTCCCGGCCTGGCCTGCCGGGGCGGATCAACCGCGTTTCGACCAGCGTCGATCCTGGATGAGTTCCAGGTGCCGCGTCTCGATCTGCACGCCGGCGACGGCGGGATGGGCGCGGAGTTTCTGGAAGCTCGGGCCGTTGATCTTCCAGTTCAGCGCCGTGCTCGTCTCGGCATACGGCGCCACGCGACCCTCGAAGAGGAAGGCGAATTCCACGCGGGTGTCGCCGGACTCGCGGTTCAGCGTCTCGCGCAGCTGGCGGAGGAAGGCCGGGAGTTCGCGATGCTCGGGATGGAGCAGCCAGACGACCTTGCGGACGAGGCCGGCGATGCGGCCCTCGAGCGGATAGGCCTCCTTCACGTTCACCCGCGCGCCCTCCTGGCCGGAGATGATGTTGCCCTGGAGGAGCACGAGGGCGTTCTCGGCGAGGACCGGGCCGTAGTTCGCATAGGCGTCGGCGAACATGTTCAGCGGGAGCGCGCCTTGCTTGGTCGCGACGGTGAACGACGCCCACGGGCGGTTGTCCTTTTTCGAGAGCCGCTTCGCGATGCCGCCGACGATGCCGCAGAGGCGGAATTCGATCCGGTCGCCCTGGTCGAGCAGTTCGGAGACGGGAAACGTGTCGATCGCGTCGGTCAGGCCCGCGAAGGTGTCGAGCGGGTGGCCGGAGACGTAGAAACCGAGCAGCTCCTTCTCGAACTGGAGCCGCGTCGCGGGCGTGAGCTGGCGCTCGGGCGCGGGCGCGGCGGCCTTGGCGGCGGCCTTGCCGCGGGCGTTGCTCGCGGCGCCGAGATCGAGGCCGCCGTGATCCTCGGCCGGCGCGGCCGCGGCGGCGGCGGCCGGCGCGCGGCGGGTGTGGCGCAGGATCTCCGCGAATTCCTTGAGCAACTGCTCGCGCGGCGGCGGCGGCTTCGGGGCGTCGACCTCGCCGAGGTCGAAGAGCATCGTGCCGGCGGCGGGCGCCTCCTCGACCTTGGCGGGCTGGTCCTTGCGCAGGGCGGGATAGGCGCGCTGGAGTTCGGAGAGGGCGGAGAGCGCCTCGTCGATCTGCGGGAAAAGCTCCTCGCGCTCGACGCCGGCGAAGTCGAAGGCGCCGGTGGCGACGAGATTCTCGAGCACGCGCTTGTTGATCGCGCGGGAATCGGCGCGGAGCAGGAAGTCGACGTAGTCGAGGTAGGGTCCGTGGGCGTCGCGCTCGGCGAGGATCCTGGCGGCGGCCTGCTCGCCGACGCCCTTGATGCCGGCGAGGCCGAAGCGGATGTGACCGGTCTGGGCGCCTGCGGAACCGGAGCCCGGGCCGGCCGCCGACGGCTGCCCGCCGACCGCCTTGAACACCGGGGTGAACATCTCGCGGGATTCGTTCACGTCGGGGCCGAGGACGGTGATGCCCATGGCCTCGGCCTCGGCGATGAAGTGGGAGACCTTCTCGGCGTTGCCGAGCTCGGCGGTGAGCACGGCGGCCATGAACTGCACCGGGTAGTTGGCCTTCAGATACGCGGTCTGGTAGCTGATCAGCGCGTAGGCGGCGGAGTGGGACTTGTTGAAGCCGTAGCTCGCGAACTTGTTGAGCAGGTCGAAGATTTCGTTGGCCTTGCGCTCGTCGATGGCGTTCACGCGGGCGGCGCCGGCGACGAACTTGATGCGCTCCTGCGCCATGGCGTCGGCGTCCTTCTTGCCCATGGCGCGGCGGAGCATGTCGGCGCCGCCGAGCGTGTAGCCGGCGATGATCTTGGCGCACTCCATGACCTGCTCCTGGTAGACGATGATGCCGTAGGTCTCCTGGAGGGACTGCTCGAGGAGCTTGTGCGGGTAGGCGACGGAGGACGGGTCCTTCTTGCCGCGGGCGTAGTCGGGGATGAACGCCATCGGGCCCGGGCGGTAGAGCGCGCAGATGGCGTTGATGTCGTCGATGTTCGAGACGCCGACCTGCTTGCACGCGCTCTGCATGCCCGAGGATTCGAGCTGGAAGACGCCGACCGTCCGGCCGGCGTTGAGGATCTCGTAGGTTTTCGGGTCGTCGAGCGGGATGGTCTCGATGTCGAACTTCGGGTCGGCGGTGCGGCGGACGTTGCCGACGGCGTCGTCGATCACCGTCAGCGTCTTCAGGCCGAGGAAGTCCATCTTCAGCAGGCCGAGTTTGCCGACGGCGCTCATGTCGTATTGGACGGTGACGTCACCCTCCTGCAGGGTGAGCGGGACGAATTCGTCGAGCGGACGGTCGGTGATGATGATGCCGGCGGCGTGCTTGCCGGTGTTGCGCACCATGCCCTCGAGGACGAGCGCCTGGTCGGCGATCTTCTTGGCGACGGGATTGCGGGCGACCTCGGCGTTGAGCTCGGCGGACTTGGCGATGGCGTCGGAGAGGGTGATGTTGAGCTCGTCGGGGATCATCTTTGCGAGCCGGTCGGCCTCGGCGAAGGGCAGGTTGTGCACGCGGGCGACGTCGCGGATGACCATCTTGGCGCCGAGCGTGCCGTAGGTGATGATGTTGGCCACGCAGTCGTTGCCGTATTTCCGGCGGACGTAGTCGATGACCTCGCCGCGGCGGCGCATGCAGAAGTCGATGTCGAAGTCGGGCGGCGAGACGCGCTCGGGGTTGAGGAAGCGCTCGAAGAGGAGCTTGAAGCGCAGCGGATCCAGATTCGTGATACCGAGCAGGTAGGCGATGAGGCAGCCGGCGCCGGAGCCGCGGCCCGGGCCGACGGGGATGCCCTGCGCCTTGGCCCAGTGGATGAAATCCCAGACGACGAGGAAATAGTCGATGAAGCCGGTGACGGTGATGATCGCGAACTCGTAGCCCATGCGGAGGACGATCTCCTCCTCGCGGTCGAGGCCGGAGTAGTCGGGCGCCTGCGGTTTCTGGCCGGCGGGCAGGTTGACGAGTTTCCCGAGCCGCCCGGCGACGGCGGGATGGGCGGCGATCGCGGCGTAGTCGACGCCGTAGCGGCGCTGCAGGCCCTTCACGCAGAGATCCATCAGGTAACCGCTGCGGTCGGTCTTTACCTCGGGCGGCAGCGGATACTTGGGATAGCGCTCGCTGCCCTTGGGAAACGGAATCGCGAGGTCGCACATCTCGGCGACGAGGCGGGTGTTGGTGAGCGAATCGGGCACCTCGGCGAAGAGCTTCGCCATCTCGTCGCGCGACTTCAGGTAGAACTGCTGGCCGGTGAAGCGCATCCGGTCGGCATCGTCGATCTTCGACCCGGTCTGGATGCAGAGCATCGCGTCGTGCGGGCCGGCGTCCTGCGAGCGCACGTAGTGGACGTCGTTCGTGCAGATGACCTTGAGCTGAAACTCCTCCGCGAGCTTGAGCAGGCCGGGGATGATCTTCAGCTGCTCGGGGATGCCGTGGTCCTGGATCTCGACGAAATAATTCTCGCGGCCGAAGATGTCGACGAAGCGGGCGCAGGCCTTGCGCGCCTCCTCCTCGCGGTCGTGGAGCAGATGCTGCGGGATGAGCGAGGCGAGGCAGCCGGTGAAGCCGATGAGGCCGCCGGCATATTTCGCGAGCGTCTCGAGGTCCGTGCGCGGCTTGTAATAGAAGCCGCGCAGGTGCGCGTCGGAGACGAGTTTGAGGAGGTTCTGATACCCGGTGAGATTCCTCGCGAGCAGGCCGAGATGGAAGATGGATTTGCCCTCGTCGGAGCGGCCGTGCTTCTCGAGCCGGGAGGTCTCGACGAGGTAGAGTTCGCAGCCGATGAGCGGCTTGATCTCCTTTTCCTTGGCGGCCTTGTAGAACTCGATCGCGCCATAGAGATTGCCGTGGTCGGTGAGCGCGAGGGCCGTCATGCCCAGCTCCTTGGCCCGGCCCATCAACCGGTCGATGCGGCACGCGCCGTCGAGCAGGCTGTAATCGGTGTGGACGTGGAGATGGACGAAATCGGAGGCGGCGGACGACACGCGCCGATCAGCAATCCATGCGCGGGATGGGGCAAGGGAAAATCGCCGCCGCGTCGCATGTGCCTGATCGCTCCCCGCGGGCGGAGATTTTTGGCCGTGCATGACGGTGCGTTTTACCGGATGCGCGAAACGGAAAACTGGCGATGGACCGGAGCCGCCATCGCCTTTCAGGAGCGCCGGCCTCCGGCTCGGCGCGAATCGCCAAAAAAGCCATTGACGCGTCGGAGCGGGTTTGGCTTGTTACTTGGCTTTTCCTTTCACCGCAACGCCTGCACTCATGTCCATCGAAATCAAGATCCGTAAGAACGAGCCCGTCGACCGTGCGATCCGCCGCATGAAGAAGAAGCTCGACCGCGAGAACATCATCAAGGGTGTTCGCGCCAAGCGTTACTACGAGAAGCCGTGCGAGAAGCGTCGCCGCAAGGAGAAGGTCCAGGCCTTCACGCAGATGCTCCGCCGCCGCTACGAGAGCTGAGCTGCCCGCTTCCGGCGCTTCCGATCAAGGGTTTGCCATTTTCGCCGCGCGCCGCCTTTCCGGTGCGCGGCTTTGTTTTTTACGTGCAACGTCGCCCGTTTTCCCGCTGATCTCCCCGGTGTGAAACCCCTGCTTTCGCTCTCCACCAGCTGGTGCTCCCATCGCCATACCGACGGCTTCGCCATGGCCCGGGAGATGGCGGATCTGGGCTTCGAGTGGATCGAGTTGAGCCATGGCATCCGGATCACGCTCGTCCCCGGCATCCTGAAGGCCGTCGAGCAGGGGATCGTCAAGATCAGCTCGACGCATAACTTTTGCCCGCTGCCGACCGGGATCGTGCAGGCGGCGCCCAATCTCTTCGAGCCGTCGTCGCGCGATCCGCGCGAGCACGACCAGTGGCTGCGGCACACGAAGCGCTCGCTCGATTTCGCGGCGCAGGTGAAGGCCGGCGTGCTCGTGTGCCATCTCGGTAGCGTGCGGTTTTTCTGGCTGAATCCGGCGCGCACGCTGCGCAGCTACGCGCGGCGGCATCCGGACGCGGCGATCCCCGCGGATCCGGCCTACCAGGCCGTCCTGCTCAAATCCGTCCAGAAACTCCGCAAGCGGATGGGACCGTTCTGGGAGCAGACGCAGCGGAGCATCCAGGAAATCCTCGACTACGCGAAGCAGAAGGGCGTCCGGCTCGGTTTCGAAAACCGGGAAAAGTTCGAGGAGCTGCCGCTCGACGACGATTATCAGGCCTTTCTCGCCGGCTTCCCGGCGGAGGCGCCCGTGGGTTACTGGCACGATTGCGGCCACGCGGACATCAAGCAGTCGATGGGCATGCTCGATCACCGGGCGCATCTCGAAAAGATGAGTTCGCGGCTGATCGGCTTCCATCTCCACGACGTGAACAACGAGGGCCACGACCACCAGGGCGTCGGCACGGGTCACATCGATTTCAAGATGGCCAGCTCCTTCTGGCGGCCGGAGCACCGGCTCATCCTGGAGCTCAGCCCGCGCATCGCCGTCGCGGACGTGGTGCTGTCGAAGCAGCGGATCGAAGCGTTGCTCGGCTGAGCGTCCGGATCGCGCCGATCGCGCGCAACCGCTCTGCGACGCGGCGCGCGTCGGGCTGCTCGGGTCACATCCGCTCCGGCGCCGCCTGCGCAGACGGGTGCGACGACGTCGCGGATCGTCGCGAACGTCGTCAACGTCACGGAAAATCCCGAGCGGGCCCAGGCGCGCGGAAACGTTTTCACGGTTCCTCGTTGGCGGATTCCGGGATCGCGCGAAAGCGCTTCACTCGCGGCGGCCCAGGATCTCGTTCACCCAGCGCCGGTGCGGACCGGAGAGCGTGATGTGCTCGAGTCCGGCGAGCGGCACCCAGACGAGCTCCGTCGCCGCTTTCGAAAGTGGCGACGGCGGCGCGGCGCGATGGATCGATTCGGTGATCTGAAAACGCGTGATCCCGCGGCGCTTTTTCGCGAGCAATTCGCCCCGGGCGGCCTCGAGGCGGTCGAGCCCGGCCTGCTCGGCCGTGGGCAGTTCGTGGATGTTGGCGAAACGTCGCGCGCCGGCGGCCGCGCGGTGCAGCAGCAACGCGCCGTCGCGCTCGCACCAGACGCGCGTCACGGCGCGCTGCTCCATCACCTTCGCCGCCAGCCGCGGATACGCCTCGGGTTCGCCGCGCTCCGCCGCCGCGCAGAAACGCCGCACCGGGCACGTGAGGCAGAGCGGCTTGGCGCGGACGCACACCGTGGCGCCGAGTTCCATCATCGCCTGGTTGTGATCGCCGGGCGACGCCGCGGACACCAGGGCGTCGGCCAGCGGCGTGAAGGCCTTGGCGGCGCCCGCCGAGTCGCGGAATTCCGTGCCGTCGGCCGTGAGCCGGGCGAGGATGCGGACGACGTTGCCGTCGACGCAGGCCGCGGGCGCACCGAACGCGATGCTCGTGATCGCGGCCGCGGTGTAGGGACCGACGCCGGGCAGTTCGCGCCATTCGGCGGGCGTGCGCGGCGGCGCGGGCAGGGCGGCGACGGCCCGGGCGAGCCGGTGCAGATTCCGGGCGCGCGAGTAGTAGCCGAGGCCTTCCCAGAGCCGGAGAACGCGTTCCTCCGGCGCGGCGGCGAGCGCGGCGAAATCCGGCAGCGCCTCGAGCCAGCGCGCGAAGTAAGGGAGCACCGTCTTCACCTGCGTCTGCTGCAGCATGAACTCGCTCACGACCGTCTTGTAGAGCGACGGCGCGTCGCGCCACGGCAGCCGGCGGGCGTGGGTGCGATACCAGCCGAGCAGGGCGGAGTGAAAATCGGACGAGGCCGCGATCAGGGCGGCGGCGGAGGAGCGCGGCATGTGCGAGATTGCCCGCCGGGAGCCGCGACCGGCGCAAGCCAATACGCGGGCCGGCGCGGCGCTTTTCTCCTTTGCGCTTTCCGCGGGTTTTTGCGGCCATCTCGCGATGGCCAAAAAGCAGACCGACGACGCCGACGCCCCGAAGAAACTCGCCTCCTACACGGTGAAGCTCGACGACGCGCAGATGGAGAAGCTCCGCGCGATCTGCGTGGCGCGCGGCTGGACGCCGTTCGAGGTCGCCTACACGCGCTTCGCGTTCAAGGCCGAGCATCTCAAGGTCAACCTCTCCGCCTACACGAGCGGCAAGGTCGTCGTCGCCGGCAAGGGCACCGAGGATTTCGTCCGCGACACGCTCGAGCCCGAGGTCACCGGCGCGGCGAAGCTCGGCTACGACGAGGTGCTGCATCCCGACTGGTTCGAGTCGCACGCGG
>Ga0222421_100252_pt1 | contig 26582 bp, 16 predicted proteins | sample 3A1ome_2_FD_182473 | JGI IMG/M metagenome (GOLD analysis project Ga0222421, IMG submission 182473) | Enriched microbial communities from leaf-cutter ant dump, University of Wisconsin, Madison, United States - 3A150A (version 2) | ecosystem: Environmental > Terrestrial > Nest > Insects nest > Nest... | reverse complement strand
GAGGGATCTCATCGCCGGTGCGATCGGCGAGAGCGGGGCGGCCATCGGGACCACGCTGCCGCCGGTGCCGCTGGCCGAGGCCGAGAAACAGGGGGCGGAGTTCGCCCGTCAGGCCGGCGGCCTGACGCTCGCGCAGCTGCGCGCGATGAGCACCCGCGAGATCTTCGAGCTTTACGCGGCGTCGAAGCGGTTCGGTTTCCCACTCGTGATCGACGGCTATCTGCTGCCGAAGTCGCCGGCGGAAATCTTCGCGGCGGGCGAACAGGCGCAAGTGCCGTTGCTCGCCGGTTGGAATTCGGCGGAGATCCCCGGCATGGCCTTCATGCAGGGCCTGCCTTACAACGAGGAGAGCTACGTGCGGAAGGTCAGGGAGGCGTATCCGCAGAGCCACGATAAGGTCCTCGCGCTTTATCCGCACGGTTCGGGAAAGGAGATCGAGCTGTCCGCGACCGCCCTGGCCTCCGACCGCTTCATCGCCTACAGCACCTGGAAGTGGCTCGATCTGCAGCGCAAGCACAGCCCGAAGCCGGTGTATCGCTATCTCTACGCCAAGCTGCGCCCGCCGATGGTCGACCGCACGCTGACGCCCGGTCTCGCCGGCGGCACGATGAAGAAGAAAAATCTCCCGTTCCCGATGCCCGAGCCGATCGGCGCGCCGCACGCCTGCGAGATCGAATACTGCATGGGCAATCTCGACCTCTCGAAAGACTTCGCCTGGACCGACGACGACTACGCCGTCTCGGAGACCATGCAGTCGTATTTCGCCAACTTCATCAAAAACGGAAACCCGAACGGATCCCCGCTGCCGGTCTGGGCGCCGATGCCGCCCGACGATGCGACGCCTCCGGTCATGCGGATCGACGTGAAGTCGGAGAGTTTCAAGGCGGTCGACGACGCCCGCTACGAATTCCTCGACCGGGAATACAGCGGTCGCTGAGAGACCCGTTCGTCCCTGCGCCCGGCCGCACGTGCGAAGGCACGAGGGCCGGGCGTGGGCCACTTCCGCCCAATCATCATGAAAATGACCTTGCTGTGTTCCACGACTCTGGCGCTCGCCTGTGCCGGCGGCCCCGTCCGGGCCGATTCGCCGGATTATCGCGCCCGGGCCCGCGGGCTTGTCGCCCAAATGACCCTGGAGGAAAAGGCCGCGCTGACTTCCGGGCGCGATTTCTGGAGCACGAAGCCGATCGAGCGGCTCGGCATCCCGTCGATCTTCATGACCGACGGGCCGCACGGGCTGCGCAAGGCCGCGGGCGCGGCCTTCACCGACAGCGTGCCGGCGACGTGCTTTCCGACCGCGCCGGCGCTCGCCGCGACGTGGAACGTCGATCTGCTGCGCGCCGCGGGCGAGGCGCTCGGTGACGAATGCCAGGCGAACGACGTCCAGATCCTGCTTGGACCGGGCGTGAACATGAAGCGCTCGCCGCTGGGCGGGCGAAACTTCGAGTATTTCTCCGAGGATCCCGTCCTCGCCGGCCGGATGGCGGCGGCCTGGATCGCCGGCGTGCAGAGCCGGGGCGTCGGCACCTCGCTGAAACATTTCGCGGCGAACAACCAGGAGTTCGAGCGCATGATCAGCGATTCGGTGGTCGACGAGCGGACGCTGCGCGAGATCTATCTGCCGGCGTTCGAATACGCCGTGCGGACCGCGCAGCCGTGGACGGTGATGTGCTCCTACAACCGACTGAACGGCGTGCCCGCGTCGCAAAACGCGTTCCTGCTCGACGAGGTCCTGCGCCGGCAGTGGGGTTTCGCCGGCGCGGTGATCTCCGACTGGGGCGCGGTGAGCGACCGGGTCGCAGGCCTCCGGGCGGGACTCGATCTGGAAATGCCGTCCTCGCTCGGCCGCACGGATGCGGAGATCGTGGCCGCCGTGCGGGCGGGCGCATTGCCCGAAGCGCGGCTCGACGAGATCGCGACCGAGTGGCTCGCGGTGATCCTTTGCGCCGACGCCGGCCGGCGGCCGCAGACGCCGCCCTCGCTCGACGAACATCATGCGCTGGCCCGCCGGATTGCCGCGGAAGGCATCGTGCTGTTGAAAAACGAGCGCGGCCTGCTGCCGCTCGATTTTTCGCGGGTGAAACGGGTGGCCGTCATCGGCGCGTTTGCGCGCACGCCGCGCTACCAGGGCGCGGGCAGTTCGCAGGTGCGCCCGACCCGGTTGGACTGTGTCTTGGATGAACTCAAGGCGGTGGTGGGCGCCGGCGTCGAGGTGAGCGAGGCCGCCGGCTACCGGCCCGACGGTTCGACGGACGATGCGTTGGTGGCGGACGCGGTGCGCCAGGCGGCGGAGGCCGAGGTGGCGATCGTCTTTGCCGGCCTGCCGGACAGCTACGAGTCGGAAGGCTACGACCGCACCGGCATCGATCTGCCGGCCGGGCACAACCGGCTCATCGCCGCCGTCGCGGCGGCGCAGCCGCGCGTGGCCGTGGTGCTGATGAACGGCGCCGCCGTGGCGATGCCGTGGGCGGATCGCGTGCCGGCGATCGTCGAGGCGTGGCTCGGCGGCCAGGCCGGCGGCGGCGCGGTCGCCGACGTGCTCGGCGGACGGGTGAATCCGTCGGGCAAGCTGGCGGAGACGTTTCCGCGGCGGCTCGAGGACACGCCCGCGTATCCGGAATTTCCCGGCACGGACGGCCTCGCGCGCTACGGCGAGGGGCTTTTCGTCGGCTATCGTTACTACGATACGAAGAAGATCGCCCCGCTGTTTCCGTTCGGCCACGGACTGAGCTACACGACCTTCGCCTACACGGACCTCCGCGCGGACGCGACGACCGTGGAGGACTCGACGGGTGTCCGCGTGCAGGTGCGGGTGCGCAACACCGGCCCGCGCGCCGGCCAGGAAGTCGTGCAGCTCTACGTGCACGAACGGGCGCCGCGGGTCGTGCGGCCGGAACAGGAGCTGCGCCACTTCGCCAAGGTGGCGCTGGCGCCCGGCGAGGAGCAGACGGTGACGTTTGCCCTCACCCGCCGGGATTTCGCGTATTGGGACGTGCGCATCCATGACTGGGCGGTGCAGTCCGGCACGTTCGACCTGCGTGTGGGCGGATCGTCGCGCGATCTGCCGCTGGCGCTGGCCGTGGACGTCCGCGCCGCGCATCCGGTTTATCCGCCGCTCACGCGGGATTCGCTGGTGAAGGATTTCGTGGAGCAGCCGCGCGCCAAGGCGGTTTACGACGAGATCATGGCCCGCGCGCTCGGCAGTTTCGGGCTGGCGGGCGAACTGACCGGGACGGCCGACGAGATCGCGGCGAAACGGAAGGGCCGCGCGATGTTCGAGGTTTTCATTCGCGAGATGCCGGTGCGGAAGATCGTCGGCCTGTCGCGCGGGGCGATCTCGGAGGCGGCGCTCACGGAGCTGCTCGCCCGGGCGAACGACCGCTCGTGAGCCGGACGGGCGGCGGTGCGCCATGGTCGCGAATAGATTTGCGGATCGCCTTCCGCCGCCGGTATCCCCTCGGCGCCCGGCGATGAAGAACGACAGCCAGATCGAGCGCATCGAGCATCAGGACAACCTGCCGCTGCGGGGCTTCGTGCACAGCGTGCGCAGCTGTGCGAGCCATCATCACCGCGACTGCGAATTCCTGCTCGTGCTGAAGGGCGAGGTGGTCGTGCACACCGCCGCTGGCGAGCGGCGGCTCGGCCCCGACGATCTGTTTTTCATCCACAGCGGGGAGATTCATCTCACGCGGGGCGGTCCCCAGCCGAATCTGGTCGCCGCCCTGCAGATCGACGGCGAGCGGGCCGGGCAGCTCGACCCCGACTGGGAGCGGCGGCGTTTTGCCTTCAACGAACTCGCGCGCCGGCGCGGCGACGATCCGCGTCTGCGTGCGGTGCGGTCGATCCTGGCGGAAACGCTGTGGGAAATGCGCCTGCGCCGGCCGGCGTATCGCGTGCAGGTCGAGGCGCTGGTGCTCCGGCTCCTCGTGCTGATGCTCCGGGAAATCCCCTCGTCGCTGCTGCCGGCCGGACGCCCGGTTGCGGCGGACGAGACCGAGGCGTCGCTGGGCCGGCGGCTCGGGCGCATCGTGGCGTATCTCGAGGCGCACAGCGCGGAGGAGCTTTCGAGCGCGGACCTCGCCGCCGGGGAGGACGTTTCGGTGAGTTATCTGGCGCGCCTGTTCAAGGAGCGGCTCGGCACGACCTTCGGCGACTACCTGAACCAGGTCCGCGCGCGGAAATCGCTGCCCCGCCTGGCGGCCCGGGAGGTTTCGGTGCTCGACCTCGCGCTCGAGTGCGGCTTCCCCAGCGTGAAACGCTACAACGAGGTCTTCAAACGCCTTCACGGGATGACGCCGTCCGAGTGGCGCGAGCGCCAGCACGGCGCGGCCGTGCCGGGGCTGGGCGATTCGGCGTATCATCTCGTCGATGTCGGCTTCGCCTATCACCTGCTGAGAAAACACCTGCCGGCGAACAGCCCGCTGCTCGAATCATGAGCGGAGAACCTTCGGCAACGGGACGCCCCTCCGCTCCATTTCCCGTGTGAATCTGCGTCATCTTCAACGCTCGCCGTTCCGACTCGATGCCCGGGCGCTGGCCTGGGTCGCGGAGACCTTCGGGCGGCTCTCGCCGCGCGAGCGGCGGGCGCAACTCGTGGTGCCGCTGTGCCTGGACGGGAGTCCGGAAAATTTGGACCGGTTAGCGGCGCTCGGGGTCGGCGGCTTGTTCCGTGCGATCGGCCGGCCGCTGGCCGAGCTGCGGGCCGAAGCGGAGCGTCTGCGGCGCGCCAGCGCGGTGCCGCCGCTGCTGTGCGGCGATCTCGAATTTGGCGAGCGCGACGCGATCGGCGGCGACGAGGGCACCGCGCTGCCGAATCAGCTGGCCGCCGCCGCCGCGGGCGGGCGGGCGGTGGAGCGGATGGCGCGCGTGGCTGCGATCGAGGGGCGGGCGGCGGGCTTCGACTGGTCGTTCACGCCGGTGGCGGATCTCGAGTGGAATTTTCACAACCCGGTCGTCAACACCCGCTCGTTTGGCGACGACCCGGCGCGGGTGGCGCGCGCCGTGCGCACCTACATCACCGCGATGCAGCGCGCGGGCATGGCGGCCTGCGTGAAGCACTGGCCGGGCGACGGCGTCGACGATCGCGACCAGCACTACGTGACGTCGGTGAACTCGCTTCCGCTCGCGGCCTGGGACCGGACGTATGGGCGGATCTATCGCGCGGCGATTCGCGCCGGAGTGCTTTCGGTCATGAGCGCGCATATCGCGCTGCCGGCCTGGCCGGGCGCGGGCGACGGACCGGCCAGCCGCTCGCAGGCGCTGAATCTCGGTTTGTTGCGCGGACGCCTCGGCTTCAACGGACTGATCGTTTCCGATGCCTGCGGCATGGGCGGTCTGACGGCGACGGGCGGACCTGAAACCTTGGTGCCCGGAATGATCGCGGCGGGCTGCGACATGGTGCTGTTTCCCGCCGATGTGGAACTGGAACTCGATCATCTCGCCCGGGCGGTTGCCTCCGGCCGTCTGTCGGAAGAGCGCGTGGCCGAGGCGGTGCTGCGCGTGCTGGCGCTGAAGGCGGCGCTGGGCCTGCACCACCGCACGAAGCTGCCGCCACGATTGCCGGCCGCGACGCGGAAGCGTCATGCCCGGTGGATGCGCGACAGTGCGGCGCAGGCGCTGACGTTGGTGCGGGACGATGCCGGGCTGCTGCCGCTCTCGTCCCGTCGCCAGCGGCGCGTGCTGCTGATCGAGTCGGGACCGCGGCGCAATTTGTTCGGTCCGCTGCCGGCGCTGCAGATGGCGCGATTGCTGGAAGATGCGGGCTTTACGGTCGGGCGACTGGCCGAGGACACCGAGGTCTCGCTCGAGCGATTCGATGTGGCGATCTATGCGGTCGCGGAGGAGGGCGGCGCGTGCAAGACGTCGCTGAAGCTGCGCTGGGACGAACTGCATGGCGGCGCCGTGCGCGGAATGATGCGCGTGTGGCGCGAGCTGCCGACGGTCTTCGTGTCGTTCGGCAATCCGTGGCACGTCCGCGAGGTGACGGGATGTCCGACCTATGTGAACGCTTATTCGCCCGTGCCCGCGGTGCAGGCTGCGGTTGTCCAGGCACTGATGGGCAGGATCAGATTCCGCGGAACGAGTCCCGTGGATCTTGCTAGGGCGTCATCGCCGGCGGAGCCGGGGTCGGGGTCCGCTCATAGAAACAGCAGCTGCAGGTTCGAGCCGCGCGCGGTGCGGGCGGCGGCGAGGTCGCGGATGAAGGCGAGCGCCTCCTCGTAATCGCGCTGGCGGCGCGGCGTGGCGCGCCGGCTCGGCGGAATCAGCGCGGGCCGGAGATTCGTCACGAGCAGCGTCGACTCGCGGAAGCGGGCGAGCTGTTTCAACCCGGCCATGATCTCGGCGCGGGTGAACAGCGGCGTGGCCGCGGCGAGCGTGAGCGACGCGTCCCAGTGGAAGAAACCGTGGCGCGGCAGATGTGCGGCGGAGAACCGGGTGAGCAGCTCGGCGGCGGCGGCGTTGAAGGCGGCGTCGGACTTTTCCGCCCGCTCGGGATGCTCCGCCGTCTGCGCGGCGAGTTCCGCGAGGCTGAACGCGATCGCCTCCTTGATCTGGCGGGCGAGATAGAGGTCGTCGCCGGTGACGTGCGCGAAGAGCGCGTTGATGAAATGGAGGCGACGCAGGTCGTCGCGCGAGGCGGCGGGCATTTTCGAGGAGGGGGCCGCGGTTCGCCGCTGGCGCCCGGGTGGGCGCAGCCGGCGGTCCGGGACGCGCGTCAGCGGCCTTCGTCCGGGGTCGCGGGCTTCGGTTTGTCGAGCGTGCTGATCTCGTGCATGAACTCGGAGACGTCGCGAAATTCCTTATACACGCTGGCGAACCGCACGTAGGCGACCTGGTCGACGGCGCGGAGCCGCTGCATCACGGCGTCGCCGATCGCGCGGGAGGGGATCTCCGAGTCGAACTGGGCCTCGAGGACGTCGATCACGTCCTCGATCAGCATCGCGATCTGCTCGGCGTCGACGGGGCGCTTGTGGCAGGCGGCGCGGACGGCGTGGAGCAGTTTCTCGCGGGAGAACTCCTCGCGGCGGCCGTCGCGCTTGATCACGGAGATGCCGTCGTGCACGAGCGTCTCGGTCGTGCTGTAGCGATGGCCGCATTCGAGGCATTCGCGCCGTCGGCGGATGGTCGATCCCTCCCGGCTGATGCGGGAGTCGATGACCTTGTCCTCGATCGAGGTGCATTTGGGGCAGCGCATGGGGGAGGAGATTTTAGCCCACGGAACACACGGACGACACGGAAGGAAATCCGGATTCAGTGTGTTCCGCGGGCATCAATTCAGTTTCAGGAAATTTTCCAGAATCTTCATCCCGCCCTCGGTCGCGATGGACTCGGGGTGGAATTGCACGCCCCAGATCGGGAGCGTGCGATGGCGGAGTCCCATGACCTCGCCCTCGGCCGTCTCGGCCGTGATCTCGAGCTCGGCGGGGAAGGTCGCGCGCTCGACCAGCAGCGAGTGGTAGCGCGTGGCGGCGAAGCCCTGCGGCATGCCGCGGAAGACGTCGGTGTCCTTGTGCAGGATCGGCGAGGTCTTGCCGTGCATGAGGCGCGAGGCGCGGACGACGCGGCCGCCGAAGTAGTGTCCGATCGACTGGTGGCCGAGGCAGACGCCAAGGATGGGTTTCACGCCGGCGAAGGCCTTGATGATGTCGAGCGTGACGCCGGCCTCGCGCGGCGAGCACGGGCCGGGCGAGAGGAGGACGCGATCGGGATTCAGCGCGAGCGCCTCGGAGGGCGTGATCTCGTTGTTGCGGAAAATGCGCTGCTCCACGCCCAGCTGCCCGAAATATTGGACGAGGTTGAAGGTGAACGAATCGTAATTGTCGATGACGAGAAGCACTGGGAGCAATTACCCATGGATTGACGGGAGGGTCAAGCGTCGCGCGGGCCGCGCCCGGCACAGTGCCGCGCGGGCGCGCGCGCCGTCTGGGCCGCTCCGGTTTCCGTCGCGGATTTGCGTCAGCGGTCGCTGGGCCGGTGAATTGTATCGGACGTGTGATAATAAGGTTACGGCGGCAGTTGAGGATTGAAGGGCGGGGGTGCGGGACGGAAGAACGCGGCCTCTTTTTTCCGCCCGCCATGCGTATCCGAAACTCAATGTCACGTCGCCTCCTGCGGCGGCGGTGTGCCGGTCTGGTGCTCGTCTGCGGGCTGGCGGTCGCGGCGCGGGGACATGGGGCCGACCCCGAAAAACTGGAGGAACTGGCGGCGGCTTTGCGGCGGGCGCCGGACGATCCCGCCCTGCTCGTCGCGCAGGCCCGGCTGCTGGTCGAGCATGGCGATCACGGGGTGGCGCGGCGGAATCTCGACCGGGTGGATGCGCTGGCGCCCGGCGCGTATCCGACCGATGATGTGCGCGGCCTGCTGCTGTTTGACGAGGGCGATCTCTCCGGCGCGGCAGATCTGCTCGACCGGGCGGTGCTGCGCGCACCGGCGGAGATCGAGCCGCGGCTGTGGCGGGCACGGGTCCGCCGGGCGCTGGGCCGGCGCGACGCCGCGCTGGAAGATTATCTCGCGGTGTGGCGGGCGACGAGCCGGCCCACGGGGGATTTGACGCTCGAGGTGGCCGAGGCGCTGGTCGCCGGCGGCCGCACCGCGGACGCCGCCGCGGTCCTGCAACGCGGCATCGCGAGCGTCGGACAGGTCCCGTCGTTGCTCGTGCGGTTGATCGATCTCGAGGTGGCGCGCGGGCGGCCGGCCGATGCGCTTCCGTGGGCCGAGGCGATGCAGTCGCGGTCCGCCCGGCCTGAGCCGTGGATGGCCCGGCGCGCGGAACTGCTCGAACTCGCCGGCCGCGCGGACGAGGCCCGTGCGGCGTGGACGCAGCTGGACGCGCATCTCGCGCGCCTGCCCAACCTCGAACGCGGCTCCCCCGCACTGCGGCCCGTGGTCGAGCGCGTGGCGCGCGCGCGGGCCTCGTCCGTCACCCCGATTTCCCCCGTCCGTTGAATCCCTCCTGCTTCAGCACACCATGAAACGTCTCCTCCTCCTCCCGGCCTTGCTGGCCGCGGCCCTGCTTCCGGCGTCCCTGCCGGCGCAGACGCTGCAGTTCGGCAATCTGACCGTCACCCAAAGCACTTTCGGCAACACCGCCGCCGACATCTCCCTTGCCATCGAGCCCGGCGCCACGACCGGCTGGAGCGTCCGCTCGGATCTCAGCAATCGCGGCGACTATGTCCTGAACTTCGGCAACGCCTCCGATCCCGCGTCCGGCGTGATGATCGGCAGCGTCCGCCAGAACGGCCGCGACGACAGCGCCACCGGCAACACGCTCAGCGTGCCCTTCTACGCGACGACCGCCAGCGCGGTCGACGCCAACGGCTACACGCTCGCGCTGTTCCACGCCTCCAGCGGCAGCGAGGTGAACATGAACGTGAGCGTCGGCTACTTTCCCTATTCCAAATATCTCGGCGGCCACGTCACCAACACGACCAACAACACCGCGCTCAACACGATCGTGGCCTCGTCCGGCATCGGACTCGGCACCGGCAAGGCCTTCCAGAACACGTCCACCGCCGGCCAATACCTGCTGGACCTCACCGCGCTCGGCGGGCGGTCCTCGGCGGGCATCCTGCTCGTGACCGGCGGCAAGAACGAGGACAACTACGCGTTGAGCCGGCCCAATGCCGACGGCACGTTTTCCCTCTTCTGCAAGGACAACGACGCCAACACCACGAACTACGAGGCCGATCCGGTGGCGTTCGTCTATCTGCCCGCTTCGGGCGTGGGCTACGACCACCTCGCCGCGCTGGGTCGTGTGAACAACGACGGCACGACCGACGTCGCGGCCGGTTCCTTCACCGTCACCAAGGGCGGCGTCGGCCAGTGGTATCTCACCATCCCCGGCCACAGCGAAGCCACGGGCACGCTGCTCGTGAGCGCCGAGTGGGGCGGGCTGGCCGCCGGCGGCAATGGCAACATGCTCGACAACATCGTCTCGGCCCAGTGGGACGCGGCCAACGCGCGCTGGGTGATCGAGAGCCGCGACCTCACCAACGCCACGACGCAGCCCGTGCTGCAGGACGGCGCCGAGGACGCCGAGGACGTGTTCAGCTTCGCCTTCTTCACGACCGCCGCGATCAACGTGCCGCCGGCCGTCACCCTCGACGCGCCCGTCACGGGCAGCGTCTACGCGCAGGATGCGACCGGTCTCGTGCTCTCCGCCTCGGCCTCCGACGCCGACGGCACGGTGGCGAAGGTCGAATTCTACGACGGCACCACGCTGCTTGGATCCGCCACCGACGCGCCCTACCGCCTGACCGTCGCCGCGCCGGCGCTGGGCCGCCGGACGTATTCGGTCCGCGCCTACGACAATGCCGGCGCCGTCACCCAGTCCGCCGTCTCCGTCGTCAACGTGCAGCCGCCGGTCGGTTCGGGCGGCCTGTTCTTCAACGGCGTCGACTCCTACGTGACCTTCGGCAACAACGCCGCGCTCGGCCTGTCGAGCTTCACCCTCGAATGCTGGTTCCGGCGCCAGGGCACCGGCGTCGGCGCGTCCTCCGGCGTGGGCGGCGTCACGGTCGAGCCCCTGATCTCGAAGGGCCGCGGCGAAAGCGACGGCTCGACCGTCGACTGCGATTATCTCTTCGGCATCGATCCCGCCACGGGCACGCTCGCGGCGGACTTCGAGGACATGGCGACGGGCCTGAACCATCCCGTGTCCGGCGCCACCGTCGTGCCGAACGGCGTCTGGCAGCACGCGGCGGTGACGTTCGATGCGACCACGCACGAGTGGCGCCTCTACCTCAACGGCGGCCTTGAGGCCGTGGCCTCGAGCGACGGCCAGATCCCGCGCTACGACAGCATCCAGCACTCGGCCCTCGCGACCGCGATGAATTCCAAGGGCGTGAGCGCCGGCGCGTTCTTCGGATGGATCGACGAGGCCCGCATCTGGAACTACGCGCGCACGCAGCAGGAGATCCAGCACAGCATCAACGCCGAGATTTCCTCGGCGACCGGCCTCGTCGCCCGCTGGGACATGGGCGAGGGCTCCGGCACGACCTTGTCGAGTTCCACCAGCGGCATCGTCGGCACGCTCGTCAACCACCCGGGCTGGACGACGGGCGCGTCCTTCGACGTGAAGATCGCCCCCTCGGTCTTGCTCACGGCGCCGGCGGACGGCACGACGCTGGACGCCCCCGCGACGTTCACCCTGACCGCAGCCGCCACGGATGTGGACGGCACGATCGCGCAGGTGGAGTTCTTCCGCGACGGCGTGCTCATCGGCACGGATGCGAGCGCTCCGTTCACCTGCGAGGAGACGGGCCTCGGCGCCGGTGTCTACGTTTACACGGCCCGGGCCACGGACGACACCGGCCAGACCGCGGTCAGTTCGCCGGTCACGGTCACGACGAGCTTCGACCCGGCGCATCCGCCGGCCAACACCGCGCTGCGCTTCGACGGCGTCGACGACTATGTCACCATGGGCGTGGCGCCGGAGCTCGGCCTGGGCGGTCCGCCGAACAACGGTCTGACCATCGAGTGCTGGTTCCGTCGGGAAGGCGCCGGCATCAGCTCGGGCTCCGGCTCGGGCGGCGTCACGGGCGTGCCGCTCTTCGGCAAGGGCCGCGGCGAGAGCGACGGTTCGACCGTCGATTGCGACTATTTCTTCGGCATCGACGCCAGCGGTCATCTCGTGGCCGACTTTGAGACGTATCCCGGCACCGGCCTGACCGCGGGCCAGAACTATCCCGTGGTCGCGCACAACGATCCGATCCAGACCGGCATCTGGTATCATGCCGCCGCGACCTACGACGGCGCCACCGCCACGTGGAAACTCTACCTCGACGGCGTCGAGGTCGGCTCGGCCACCGCCGCGCCCGGCGCGCTGCCGCGCTACGACAGCATCCAGCATTTCGGCATCGCCACCGCCATGACTTCCACCGGCGCCACGGCAGGCGCGTTCGCCGGCCGCATCGACGAGGTGCGCCTGTGGAATTATGCCCGCTCGGCCGAGCAGATCGCCGAGGCCCGCCATCGCGAGATCGGCAGCGCCACGGGCCTGGTGGCCCGCTTCGGCTTGAACGAGGCGTCCGGCACCACGGTGAACAACTCCGTCAACATCTCCGGCGAGCCCCGCGGCACGGTCATGGGCGCTCCCGTCTGGGTGGGCGGCGCGCCGTTCGGCGTCGACAACGCCGTCCCCACCATCGCGCTCGACACGCCGGCGGCCGGCGCCACGACGGTGTATCCGTATCCCTACGAGCTCACCGCCACCACGACCGACAGCAACGGCCACGTCGCCCGCGTCGAGTTCTTCGTCGACGGCGGGAAGGTCGGCGAGGACGACACGGCGCCCTACGCCGCCTCGTGGACGCCGGACGCGACCGGCGCCCATGTCGTGGTGGCCCGCGCCATCGACGAGCTCGGCGCCGTCGGCGTGAGCGCGCCGGTGACGATCGAGGTCCTGCCCAACCCGAACCAGCCCGGCGTCGTCACCGCGGTCTATCCCGCCGCCGGCGCCTCCGGTATCGGAAGTTCCACGACGTTGACCGCGCAGGTCGTCGATCCCGAGGGCGACGGCGCCGTCGTGACCTTCTACGGCCGCAAGACCGTCCCGCCGACGCCCGGCCCCGACTTCACGCTGATGACGCTGCCGGACACCCAATACTACTCGGAAAACACCGGCGGCACGCGCTTCCATCAGTTCCTCGACCAGACCAACTGGATCGTCAGCCAGCGCGACGCGATGAACATCGCCTTCGTCTCCCACATGGGCGACATCGTCGACGACGGCGACTCGATCCCGGAGGAATGGGTCAACGCCAACCAGGCGATGACCCTCCTCGAGGATCACGCCACGACGCTGCGCGCCTACGGCATCCCCTTCGGCGCCGCGCCCGGCAACCACGACCAGTCGACCAACGGCGATCCCGCGAGCCCGAGTTCCTATTACAACCAGTATTTCGGATCGTCCCGCTACGAGGGCCGTCCGTATTGGGGCGGTCACTATGGCAACAACAACGACAACAACTACGAGCTCTTCAGCGCGAGCGGGCTGGACTTCATCATCCTCCACCTCGAATACCGCACCTCGGCCGATCCGGCGGTGATCGCGTGGGCCGATGCGCTGCTCAAGGCCTATCCGGACCGGCGTGCGATTGTGACCAGCCACTGGATCGTCGGCCAGGGCAACCCCGCCGCCTTCGGCGGCCAGGGCCAGCAGATCTACGACGGCCTGAAGAACAACCCCAACCTGTTCCTCCTGCTCTGCGGCCACATCCACGCCGAGGGCCGCCGCTCCGACACCTATGAGGGCCGCACGGTCTACTCCTGCCTCCAGGATTATCAGAGTTCGCCGAACGGCGGCAGCGGCTTCCTGCGCTACTACACGTTCTCCCCGGCCCACAACCTCATCACGGTCCGTTCGTATTCGCCCACGCTCGGCCGCGCGGTCGAGGCCGCCGATGCGGTCCCAGGCTTCGAGGGCACCTTCACGCTCGCCTACGACATGCAGACGCCCGTCAGCGACTGGATCCCGCTCGGCACCGCCACGCTCGCGCCGGGCGCCACCACCGCTTCCCTCACGTGGAGCGGCCTCGAGGCCGGCGCCCACTACGAGTGGAGGGCGGAGGCATTCGACGGCATCAATCACGCCACCGGTCCGGAGGTCCGTTTCGCGACCGCGGTCGCCACTGCGCCGTCCATCACGCTCACCGCGCCCGCCGACGCGCTGACCTACACGGCTCCGGCCGCGAGCGTCACGCTCAAGGCCGAGGCGGGCGACGCCGACGGTTCCGTCGCGCGCGTCGACTTCTTCCAAGGCACGACGAAGCTGGGTTCGGTCACAACCGCGCCCTACGTGTGGACCGCCGGTGAGCTGCCGGCCGGCAGCTACACGTTCTCCGCCGTGGCGGCGGATGATCAGGGCAACGTCAAGCTCTCCAACCTCGCCACCATCGCCGTCGTCGCGCGCACCGGCACCGCTCCGACCGTGTCCCTGTCGTCGCCCACGGCCGGCGCCACGGCGCAGGTGCCCGGCACGATCTCCCTCGCGGCCGACGCGACCGACAGCGATGGCGCGGTGACCGGCGTGGCCTTCTACGCCGACGGCGCCCTGCTCGGCAAAGACGAGACCGCGCCGTATGCGTGGGACTGGACCGCGGCGACGCCCGGCACGCATGTGCTGACCGCCATCGCCACCGACAACGACGGCAACACGACCACGTCCGCGGGCGTCAGCCTGCGCGTGGCGTTCACACCCGCCGAGGCGGTGACCGATGCCGACGGCGATCAGATCAACCATCTGCTGGAGCACGCCCTCGGCCTGCCCGCCGACGTGCCCAACCGCGCCGGCCTGCCCGTGCTCGGTTCCACGCCCGGCGTCGGTCTCACGCTGACCTTCCACCGCGCGCAGACCGGCCTCGTTTACACCGTCCAGGCCAGCGACGATCTCACGACTTGGACCGACCTCGCGGTCGATCCCGGCATGGTCGGCGCGGATGTCACCGTGACCGATGCGAACACCGCCTCGCCCAACCGCTACCTGCGGCTGCGCGTGAGCGACGGCGTATCCACGGTTGCCACCACGCCCGTCGGCCGCATGACATGGACGCTGGCCGGCGCCCGCGACACGGCGGTCGCCTTCCCGCTGCTCCTGCCCGTGGGCGAGATCACCGGCCATCCGGCCGGCTTCATCGCCGGCGTCGGCGCGGCGACGCTCGACGACAGCGGTGCCGGCTGGACGCCGGGCGCGCTCGCCAATGCGGCCGCGCCGTATCTGCTGCGGATCACGAGCGGAGCGGCGGCCGGCCGGATCTTCCCGGTCTCCGCCAACACCGCCACGCGGCTCACGCTTGCGACCGGCGCGGTGGATCTCACCGCCCTCGGGATCGCGCCGGGCGTCGACACGTATGAGCTCGTCGCGGGCGACACGCTCGCGTCGCTGTTCCCCGCCGGCACGTTGCAGTCCGGCACGGCGACCACGGGCGACCTGCTGCGGCTCTGGAGCGGCACGGCCTGGATCACCTACTACCACGACGGCACGCGCTGGCTCCGCCAGGGCGCCGGCAATGCCGACAACCTGCTCGTGCGGCCCGATCAGGGCTGGATGCTGACCCGCCGCGGCGCGACCACGCCGTTCGTCGTGCTCGGCACCGTGCCCTCGGTCGCGGCCACGGTCGACGTGGCCCGCAGCGCGCAGAACTTCGTCTCGCTGCTGCCGCTGCGCCGCACGTTTGCCGAGGCCGCGCTGCACACCGCGCTGCCCGGCTGGGCGAGCAACACCGCCAATCCGACCGCGGGCGACTACGTCCGCATCTGGTCCGGCACCGTCTGGCTCAACTACTACTACGATGGCACCCGCTGGGTCCGGCAGGGCATGGGCGACGCCAGCGCGGCCGTCCTGTTCGAACCGGGCCGGCCCGTCTTCATCGTGCGGCCTACCGGCTCCGGCCGCGCGGCGCTCAAGCAAACCGCCACCTACTGAACGTTCCTCACTGTAACCTGGCCGCCGCCGTCCGCCTCGCGTGGACGGCGGCGGCCCGCCTCTTTTCCCATGAAATCCCTCCGCTTCCTCCTGCTCGCGGGCGTCCTTGGCGCCACCGCTCACGCCCAGTCGCTGCTGCTCAGCGATTTTTCCTCCTTCACGCCCGGCTATTATTCCCAGGCATTCGACGGTGCGTGGTCCGAGGCGACCGCGCTGTCCGGACCGACTAGCTTCACCATCGCCGATTTCGGCAACGGCACGCCGAGCGACAGCGCTGGCAACGCCTTCATCCAGTGGCTCGGCGACACGCCGCAGGACTGGAGCCAATACGCCAGCATCGAGCTCACCGGCGCGGCGCTCGCCGGCAATTCCGCCACGACGCTGAACTTCTACCTCGAGGACGCTTTCGGCCACAGCTCGCTCACGGCGTTCTCGCTCGGCGATTTCTCGCTCGGCCTGACCACCGTCACGGCGGCGCTCGACGTCACCGGGCTCGACCTCGCGCACATCGCCTTCTGGGGATTTCAGGTCAACGGCTTCGACTCCCCGGCGGCCGCGATCGCGTTCGAATTCGACAACGCCGCGCTCGTGGGCTCGGCCATCCCGGAACCGTCCACCGTCGCGCTCCTGCTCGGCGGTGCGGGCCTGGCGGTCGCGCTCGTGCGCCGGCGGAAGCTGGCGCGCGCCTGAGCGCGCGTCGCTGCCGGCCATGTTGCTCGCGCGACGGATTGTCCTCGTGCTGGCGGCGCTTTGCGGCGCCGCCGGTGCGCTCCGGGCGCACGATCCCGGCCTGAGCGCGGCCCGCGCGACCGCGGGCGCGCATGAGGTCGTGCTCGCGGTCTCGTTCGCCCCGGCGGACGTGGCCGCGATGCTGCCGCCGGCTGCGCGGCCGGCGACGTGGACGGCCGGGACGTTTGCCGGCGCACGGGCGGACGTGCTCGCGCTGGGCGGCCTGCTTTACGCGGTGCGCGCCGGCGGCCGGTCGCTCGCGGCCGTGGACAGCGGCGTCGAGCTGCTGCCCGGCGATCGCGTGACGTTTTCGTTTCGCTATGCGCGGCCCGAGGCGGCGGCACTGGAGTTCGAGGCGCTGAACCTCGGCGCGCTTCCGCCCGCGCACCGCGAGCATTTCACCGCGGTGGACGAGTCGGGCCGGCTGCTGGTCGAGCGCATGCTGGAAGCCGGCGCACCCGTGGTCGCCGTGCCGTTGGCGCCGCCGCCGGCATCGGTGACGGGAAACGGGCCTGCAATCGCGGAGAAGAGCCGCGGGGCGTTCGGGTCGTTTTTCGTGCTGGGGATCGAGCACATCTGGACGGGCTACGATCACCTGTTGTTTCTTTTCGGCCTGCTGGTGGTCTGTGGTTCGCTGCGCTCGATCGCGGCGATCGTTTCGTCCTTCACGGTGGCGCATTCGCTCACGCTCGGCGCGGCCACGCTCGGCTGGATCGCGCTGCCGGGGCGCTGGGTCGAGCCGCTGATCGCCGCCTCGATCGTGCTGGTCGGCGTGGAGAACCTCCTGCGCCGCGGCGGCGAGCCGCGCGGGCGCTGGGCGGTGACGTTTGCCTTCGGCCTGATCCACGGCTTCGGCTTCGCGGGTGTGCTGCACGATCTCGGCGTCGGCCGGGACGGGCAGGGGATCGTGCTGCCGCTCGTGGCCTTCAATCTCGGCGTGGAATCCGGCCAGCTCGCGATCGCGGCGGCGGTGCTGCCGGCGCTGCTGTGGCTGCGGCGCCAGCCGCGCTGGGCGGTGCCGGCTCCGGCGGCCTTGTCGGCGGTCGTCGTGCTGTTTGGCGGCTGGTGGCTGCTGGAGCGCACGGTGCTCGGCTGACGTTCGAGCGGATGCGTCGCGGCCGGCTGGCGGTCGCGCGCCGTCCTTGCGCCGCCGCGGCCGGCTGTTTTGCTGGCTGACTCATGGCCTCTCCCTTCGATGTTCTGCTCACCGACACCGCCACCGCCGCGCGCCGCGGCCGGCTGCGCACGCGGCACGGCGTGATCGAGACGCCCATCTTCATGCCCGTGGGCACGCAGGGCACCGTGAAGTCGCTCACGCCCGCCCATCTCCGCGAAATCGGCGCGCAGATCATCCTCGGTAACACCTATCATCTCAATCTCCGGCCCGGCAGCGAACTCGTCCGCGATCTCGGCGGCCTGCACAAATTCATGGGCTGGGACGGGCCGATCCTGACGGACAGCGGCGGCTTCCAGGTCTTCTCGCTCGCGAAGCTGCGCGACATCCGCGACGACGGCGTGGCGTTCCAGTCGCATCTCGACGGCGCGAAGCTCTTCCTCGGCCCGCGCGAGGTGATGGCGATCCAGCAAAATCTCGGCAGCGACATCGCCATGGTTCTCGACGAGTGCCCGCCGTGGCCCTGCGAACGCGACGAGTGCGCCAAGGCCGTCGCGCGCAGCTATCGCTGGGCGCAGCGCTGCAAGGAGATCGCGACCGACAGCGGCTTCCTTGGCGCGGGCCATCACGTTTTCGCGATCGCGCAGGGCTCGACCTTCGACGACCTGCGCCGCGAGGCGGCCGAGTCGCTCGCGGCGCTGGATTTCCCCGGCTACGCCGTCGGCGGCGTGAGCGTGGGCGAACCGGAGCCGGAGATGCTGAAACAGGTCGCGGCCACGACGCCCTTCCTCCCGGCCGGCAAGCCCCGCTACACGATGGGCCTCGGCACGCCGCCGCAGCTCTTGAAGATGATCGCGCTTGGCGTGGACATGTTCGACTGCGTGCTGCCCTCACGCGTCGCGCGCAACGGCCTGGCGTTCACGCCCGACGGTCCGATCAACCTCCGCAACGAGCGCTTCCGCACCGACCCGCGCCCGATCGTCGAGGGCCTCGACAACTACACCTGCCGCCATTTCTCCCGCGCGTATCTGCGGCACGTCACGCTCGCCGGCGAGATCGTCAGCTGCACGCTGATCACGCTGCACAACCTCCATTTCTACCTCGACCTGATGGCGCAGGCCCGCGCCCATCTCGAGGCGGGCGACTACGGCGCCTGGCACCGCGCGTGGATCGCGCGCTACGAGGCCGGCGGCGCCTGATCCGGCCCCGCGGGCGACCGCGGCGCCGGCCGGATTCTCCGCCGGGCTGCGGGAAAAATCGTGCATTCCGCCGCGAACGAAACTCAACTTCCCCGACACACCCACACGGTTTTCCCATGCGCATTCTCGTCACCGGCGGCGCCGGCTTTCTCGGTTCCCATCTGTGCGACCGGCTCCTGGCCGACGGCCACGAAGTCATCGCCATCGACAACCTTTTCACCGGCCGGAAGCTCAACATCGAGCACCTGTTCCGGCACCCGCACTTCGAGTTCGTGCGGCACGATGTGATCGACCCGTTCAAGTTCGAGGTCGACCAGATCTACAACCTCGCGTGCCCGGCGTCGCCTCCACATTATCAATACAACCCGATCAAGACGATCAAGACGTCGGTGATGGGCGCGATCAACTGCCTCGGCCTCGCCAAGCGCGTGAAGGCGCGCGTCTTCCAGGCGAGCACGAGCGAGGTCTACGGCGACCCGTCGGTGCATCCGCAGCCGGAAAGCTACTGGGGCAACGTCAACCCCATCGGCCGCCGCTCGTGCTACGACGAGGGCAAGCGCTGCGCCGAGACGCTCTTCTTCGACTATCACCGCGAGAACCGCGTCGACATCCGCGTCATCCGCATCTTCAACACCTACGGTCCGCGCATGCACGAAAACGACGGCCGCGTCGTCTCGAACTTCATCGTGCAGGCGCTGCGCGGCGAGGATCTCACGATCTACGGCGACGGTTCGCAGACGCGCTCCTTCTGCTACGTCGACGATCTGATCGAGGGCTTCGTGCGCTTCATGCGGCAGAACGAAACCGTCGGCCCGCTCAACCTCGGCAATCCGGGCGAGTTCACCATGCTCGAACTCGCGGAGCTCACGCTGAAGCTCGTCGGCGGCAAGTCGAAGATCGTGCACAAGCCGCTGCCGTCCGACGATCCGAAGCAGCGTCAGCCGGACATCACCCTCGCGAAAAAACACCTCGGCAACTGGGAGCCGCAGGTCCCGCTCGAGGAAGGCCTGCGCCGCACGATCGCGTATTTCAAGACGCGCGTCTGAGCGTTGCGCGGCCCGGGGACCCGCGCGGGCGCGCCGGTTCCGGTCGGCGTCGTTGGCGCATGAAGGCCGGGCGCATGCAAGGCTGTGGCGATCTTTGCCGTTGACGCTTCCGGCCCGCGTCATCCGCGTGCTGGCATGCAAGCTGCAAACCGCGCGCCCATGATTTCCCGTTTCTTGCGTTTGTCCGTCGTTTCCTCCGCGCTGCTCGTGCTGGCCGCGGTCGCCTCCGCCGCCGATCTGATCCGGCCGAAGGTGATCGTCGTCGCCACGTTCGAGGTCGGCGCCGACACCGGCGACAAGCCGGGCGAGTTCCAGTTCTGGGCGGAGCGCGAGCATCTCACCGGCACGATCGTCGTGCCCGGCCTCGATCACCCGGTGCGGTTCAACGACCAGGGCGTCTACGGCGTCGTCTCCGGCACGACGGTCCGCGCGGGCCTGCAGATCCTGGCGCTCGGCCTCGATCCGCGCTTCGACCTCTCCCGCTCCTACTGGATCGTCAACGGCATCGCGGGCGTGAATCCGCACGTCGCCTCCGAGGGCAGCGCGGCCTGGGCGCGGCATGTGATCGACGGCGACATCGCCTACGAGATCGACACGCGCGAGGCGCCGGCCGGCTGGCCCTACGGCATCATGGCGCTGGGCAACAAATCCCCGCTCGAAAAACCCGTGATCCCCGGCTGGGCGCCGAAGCCGATGACGTGGACGCTCAACCCCGCGCTCGTCGCGTGGGCCTACGCGCTCACGAAGGACGTCGCGCTCTTCGACACGCCCGAGGCGCAGGCGCATCGCGCGCTCTACACCGGTTTCCCCGCTGCGCTCCGGCCGCCGACCGTGCTGATCGGCGACAGCTTCGCGTCCTGCCGCTACTGGCACGGCGCCGTGATGCAGAAATGGGCCGAGGATTGGACCTCGCTTTACACCGACGGTCAGGGCGTCTGCGCGATGTCCAACATGGAGGATCACGGCATCGCCAACGCCCTCACGCGGCTCGCGGCGCTCGACCGCGTCGATTTCTCGCGCGTGCTCGTGCTGCGGACCGGCAGCAATTTCTCCATGCCGCCGTCCGGCCAGAGCGCGTCGGACAGCATGGTCGCGGAGTATGCCGGCGAGATCCCGGCGCTCGAGGCGGCGTGGCGCGTCGGCAGCCCGGTCGTGCACGCGCTGCTGAAGGACTGGGCGCGCTACGAGACCGCCACGCCGGCGCCGTAAACGACCCGGCCGCGGATTTCGCGGGATCGAGAGAGACGTTCCGCGCGACCTGCGAACCTGCTGCATGAAAAAGCCCGGCCGACTCGGCCGGGCTTTTTCGCGCTCGCGAGAAAATCGATTTCCACGTCAGTCCATCAGGACCCGGAACGTATCCTTCGCGATCTGGTTCTGCTCGAAGAAGACCTTGAGCGAGTCGAAGCTGGCCGTCTGCAGTCCCGTCGGCTCCTTGTCGTCGTGACTCACTCCGGTGATGAAGTTTGACCCGATCGACTGGATCATGCCGAGACGCACCGGCGTGGGTTTGAAATAGGTGCGGATGTTTTGCTGGATGCGGTCCTCGTCGGAGGTGTTGTAAATCGCGGCGGTCACCACGCGGAGCGTGTGGGTCACGCAATTGTCGAACTGGTGCTTCCACGGATTCGCCACCAGATTGTAGTGCGGATTGTGCAGCGCCTTGTAGGCGGGGGAGCGGATCACTTCCAGAATCCGCTTCTGGAGCGCGTCGACCGGCACGATGACGCCGATGTCTTTCTCCCGGCTGCCGGCGAGGAAATCGTAGGTGAAATCCTGCGCGAGGTAGCTGCGATCGTCGCGACCGCCGTCGCCTTGGTAAAGATTGTAGACGGTGTAGGTGTGGCCGATCTTGCCGTCCGCACCACGCACGGCTTCGAAAACGACGATGGCCACATGCGTGTAGGAAATGCCCTCCGGCAGCTGGCTGCGGGGGCGTCCGGAGCGGGCGATGATCGCGACATCGGCGCCCTTTTCATAGAGTGTCGCATTCACCTTGGCGGCGAAAGCCCGGATGGCCGGTTCGCCGTAGACTTCGAGTCCGCTCTTGCTGTTGGCGGAACTGCCCGCCTGGACCGGAATTGCCGGCAGGACAAAGGCGAGCGCGCCGAGGACCAGCGCGTGACGGAAGACGGAGAGAGGCGACATGGTCAGCGGCTGCGTTTCAGGGCTTCGGCGGGCGACGGATCGACCGGCACGGCGGGTTTCGCGGCGGGCGCGGGCGGCAGGCCGATGGAGGGATCGAGTTCGGGCCGCGACGTGCTGTCGCTGGTCGCCAGATCCCAGATACCCTGGGCGGCGTCCTTGGCGACCTCGCCGGAGGCGGCGACGACCTGGCCGCTCAGCCAGAGCGGCACGGCGGCGACGCTGGAGACCAGCTTCAATCCGGAACCGGCGATGGCAACGCTCGCCGCGGCCGATTCTCCGCTCGCCTGAGCGGCATGGGACGCCGCGTTGGCGGTGTGTTGCGACGCATCGGCCGGCGTGCTTTGCGCGAGGCCTCGGGAGCCGCCCGCGGCCATCAAGGCCAGGCCGACCCAGAACAGGGGTGCTTTCATGAGGTGGGGAAATTGAATCGGCCTCGGTTTACCGCAATCGAAAAGCAAAGCGGCTTGCCCCGCCGGTTCCGTCACGGAAACGGCACTGCTGCCGAAGGCATTTGTCGTTTGCCAAGGCTTCCGCCGCAGCTACCGTCATTGCCCCTTTCATGCTCTCGTTCCTTCTAAAACGCTTCTCCGGCCGGCACTATCGTAAATTCCTCGAGTCGTGCCGCCCCATCGTCGCGCGCATCAACGAGCTCGAGCTGACCTACCAGTCGCTCACGGACGAGCAGCTGCGCGCCAAGACCGACGATTTCCGCGCCCGCATCGCCGCCGCGGCCGACAAGCGCGCCGCGCTCGACCAGATTCTGCCCGAGGCCTTCGCCACCGTGAAGAACGCCGCCCGCCGCCTCGTCGGCCGCACGTTCGTCGTCTGCGAGCACGAGCTCACGTGGGACATGGTGCATTTCGACGTCCAGCTGATCGGCGGCATCGCCATCCATCAGGGCAAGATCTCCGAGATGGCCACCGGCGAGGGCAAGACTCTCGTCTCCACGCTGCCGCTCTACCTCAACGCCCTCACCGGCCGGAACACCCAGCTCGTCACCGTCAACGACTACCTCGCCCGCCGCGACTCCGAGTGGATGGGCTGCCTGTATAATTTCCTCGGCGTCTCCGTCGGCTGCATCCAGCAGCAGATGGCGCCCGAGCTCCGCCGCGAGATGTATGGCCGCGACATCACCTACGGCACCGCGAGCGAGTTCGGCTTCGACTACCTGCGCGACAACGGCATGGCCACGCGCAAGGAGGACCAGGTCCAGCGCGACTACTGGTATTGCATCGTCGACGAGATCGACTCGATCCTCGTCGACGAGGCGCGCACGCCGCTGATCATTTCCGGCCCCGCGCCGATCGAGCGCGAGCAGCCGTTCACCCGCCTGCTGCCGCCCGTCAACCAGCTCGTCAACGACCAGATCCGCCTCTGCAACCGGATCGTCTCCGAGGCGAAGGAGATCCTCGAGAAGCCCGACGTCAAACCCGAGGACCGGCAGTTCGCCGCGCGGAAGATGCTCCAGGTCAAGATGGGCCATCCGAAGAACAAGCAGCTCCTCCGCCTGATGGAGACGCCCGAGTGGCGCAAGCTGCTCGACAAGGTCGAGACGGAGATGAACTCCGACCTCAACAAGGACGAGCTCTACAAGATCAAGGAGGAGCTCTTCTTCGTGATCGACGAGCGCCAGCACCAGGCCGACCTCACCGAGATCGGCCGCAACCGCCTGCGGCCCGACAATCCCGACGCGTTCGTCCTGCCCGACCTCGCCACCGAGTTCAGCGAACTCGACAAGCACTCCGAGATCACCCCCGAGCAGCGCGAGGCGCAGAAGCTCGCCTCGCAGCAGCGCTACGCCGCCGTCTCCGAGGACATCCACGCGATCTCCCAGCTGCTCCGCGCCTATTCCCTCTACGAGCGCGACGTCGAATACGTCGTCCAGGAGGGCAAGGTCATGATTGTCGACGAGAACACCGGTCGCGTCATGCCGGGCCGCCGCTGGTCCGACGGACTGCACCAGGCCGTCGAGGCCAAGGAGGGCGTCACGATCGAGCGCGAGACGCGCACCTACGCCACGATCACGATCCAGAATTACTTCCGCATGTATGAGAAGCTGGCCGGCATGACCGGCACGGCGGAGACGGAAGCGACCGAGTTCCAGGACATCTACCGGCTCGCGGTGCAGGTCGTGCCGACCAACAAGCCCTGCATCCGCATCGACCGCAACGACTCCATCTTCAAGACCCGCCGCGACAAGTTCGCCGCCGTCGTGAAGGAGATCGAGGCCGCCAACCGCCGCGGCCAGCCCGTCCTCGTCGGCACCGTGTCCGTCGAATCCTCCGAGGTGCTCTCGCGCATGCTCAAGCGCGCCGGGATCATCCACACCGTCCTCAACGCCAAGTTCCACGAGCAGGAAGCCGAGATCGTCTCGCGCGCGGGCCAGCGCGGCGCCGTCACGATCGCGACCAACATGGCCGGCCGCGGCACCGACATCAAACTCGGCGAGGGCGTCCGCTGGAAGGTCGCGCACGGCGAACATCCCGATGCGGAGAAACGCAAGGCCGGCGTCACGCGCTACACGCTCACCGAGCCGCGGACCGGCGAGGTGAAGACCTACGATTCCGACAGCCCCGAGGCCGTGAGCATGCGGCTCACGCCCGCCTCGACCGAGGCCGGCGGCCTCTACGTCATCGGCACCGAGCGCCACGAGTCCCGCCGCATCGACCGCCAGCTCCGCGGCCGCTGCTCGCGCCAGGGCGATCCCGGCCTCACGAAGTTCTACCTCTCGCTCGAGGACGACCTCATGCGGCTCTTCCTCCAGGGCAATCTCGCCTCGAAGCTCATGGAGGGCTCGATGCAGGAGGGCGAGGAGCTCGAGCATCCGTGGCTCAACCGCTCCATCGAGTCCGCCCAGAAAAAGGTCGAGCAGCAGAACTACTCCATCCGCAAGCGCCTGCTCCAATACGACGACGTCCTCAACCAGCAGCGCGAGGTCGTCTACGGCATCCGCAACGGCGCCATCCACTCCGAGCGCCCGAAGGACATCATCTTCGAACAGATCGAGGAGGAGATCGCCAACCGGCTCGACGTCGCCGGCTTCGACGGCAAGGGCGGCGCCAACCCGACCGCCGTCGAGAGTCTCGTCGGCTGGGTGAACTCGCATTTCCCCATCAGCCTGCGCCTCGACGAACTCGCCAACGGCACGGTCCCGTCGCTCACGACGCTGCTCATGGACCGCATCAAGCGGGCCTACGCGGTGAAGGAATCCGTCGAAATCCCCGAGGCGCTCGGCGCGCTCGAGCGCTATGTCGTGATCAACGCCATCGATCACCACTGGCAGGAGCACCTCACCGAGATGGAGGATCTCCGCAAGAGCATCGGCCTGCGCAGCTACGGCCAGAAGGATCCGCTCGTCGAATACAAGAGCGAGGCCTACCGCTTCTTCGAGGAGCTGATGAACAACGTCCGCCTGCAGATCTGCACCGGCCTGTTCCGCAGCGCGTCGAATCTCGAGAGCTTCGAAAACATGCTCGCGCTCCTGAGCCGCACCGCCCGCGCCGTCGGTCCGACCGATGCGCCCGCGCCGGCCCCGGCGCCCGTCGCGCCGCCCGTGCAGACGCGCATGGCGGTGACGACCTCCGGGCCGGCCTCCGCCCCCGCGCCCGCGGAGGGCGAGGCCGAGATCCAGCTCCCGAAGGTCACCGTCCGCCGCGAACTGCCCAAGGTCGGCCGCAACGACCCGTGCCCCTGCGGCAGCGGCAAGAAATACAAGCACTGCCACGGCGCGTGAACGCCGTGGCGATCGCGAAAGCATGGAAGCGGGAAAGCGCGGAATGAGATCCTCGTCTCCGAGTCGTTCTGGCGATTTCGCTCCTCCGCGATGCCGCGATGGGTTCCGGTTGTTCCCTTCCGCCAGGGTTTGCCCGTGAGCGATTCCCCGTCGATCCCGTCCGGGCCGGACGATCCCTACGCGCCGCCGCCGTCGTTCCTGCAACGTCACGCCGAGCCGGTCGCGATCGCGACCGTGTTTGTGACGACGGTGCTGCTCACGGTGCTGTCGTTCCCGCCGCTCTCCACGCCGGAGTTCGCCTACGCGATGCTCGTGCCGGGCGTCTTCTGGGCCTATCACGCGCCGCGCTGGAAAGTCTACGCGTGGACGCTCTTCGCCGCGCAGGCGGTCGCGTGGACGATCCTGCTCGGCTGGCTGCACCACGTCACCTGGGCCGGACTTTTCCTGCTCGGGCCGTTCATCGGCACCTGGGTCGGATCGTGGTTTCTCGCCGCGCGCTGGGCGATGCCGCGTATCATCGGCCGCCCTACGCCGGTGCGGCTGGTCGCGCTCCTCGGCCTGGCGTCCGCCTGGGTGCTGATCGAGTGGACGCGCACGTGGGTGCTGAGCGGCTTCCCGTGGCTGCCGCTGGCGGCGAGCCAGTGGGAGCGCGCCAGCATCCTGCAGATCGCGGCGTTCACCGGGCAGTGGGGCGTGTCGTTCGTGCTCGTGGCGATGAACCTCGGCTTCGCCGCCTACGCGCACCGGCTGTTTCGCGAGGGCGAGAGCGGCCTGCGCAAGCGCAGCCAGGAGTTCTTCCTCGCGATCTTCCTCCTCCTCGTCTGCCTGAGCGTGCACGTGCAGGAGTCGGTCAACCGGATTCACTACAACGCCCCGCTCGCGCGCGTCGCCTTCGTCCAGCCCGACATCCCGCAGGCGGTGAAGTGGAATCCCGCCGAAGGTCCCGCGATCCTCGACGTGCTCAAGAACACCACGCTCGCCGCGGGCGCGATGCATCCCGACCTGATCCTCTGGCCCGAGGCGAGCACGCCGTGGGCGGTCAAGGGCGACGCCGGTGCGCGCGATTTCGCCGAGTCGCTGGCGCGGCACACGCAGGCGCCGATCGTGCTCGGCACGGTCGCGTTCGAGGACGCCGGCACTCCGGCCGAACGCTGGTTCAACGCCGTTGTCGCCGTCGATCCCATCGCCG
>Ga0222421_100251_pt1 | contig 26696 bp, 14 predicted proteins | sample 3A1ome_2_FD_182473 | JGI IMG/M metagenome (GOLD analysis project Ga0222421, IMG submission 182473) | Enriched microbial communities from leaf-cutter ant dump, University of Wisconsin, Madison, United States - 3A150A (version 2) | ecosystem: Environmental > Terrestrial > Nest > Insects nest > Nest... | reverse complement strand
AAAATCAGTCTTTTTCGTCGCTGCCGATGAACGAGGATTCCGATGCGGACGCGGCGAAAGGGGAAAGTGGCTGGCGGCGGGCGACCACGGCGGTCTCGCTGCCCGAGGTGCACCGCTCGGTGCTGGTGCCGACGGGGGCGTCGTTCTGGCGGAAGTTCCTCGCCTTCGCCGGGCCCGGTTTCCTGATCGCGGTCGGCTACATGGATCCCGGCAACTGGGCCACGGACCTGGCGGGCGGGGCGCAGTTCGGCTACACGCTGCTCTCGGTCGTCCTGATCTCGAACCTGATGGCGATCCTGCTCCAGCACCTGTGCGTGAAGCTCGGGATCGCCACCGGCCGCGACCTGGCGCAGGCCTGCCGCGACCACTATTCGACGCCGACGGTATGGTTTCTTTGGATATTGTGCGAGATCGCCATCGCCGCCTGCGATCTGGCCGAGGTCGTGGGCTCGGCCATCGCGCTGCAGCTGCTCTTCGGCATCCCGCTGGTCTGGGGCTGCGTCATCACGGCGGTGGACGTGATGATCGTGCTGCTGCTGCAGCATCACGGCTTCCGTTATCTCGAGGCGGTGGTGATGGTGCTGATCGCGACGATCGGCACCTGCTTCGCGATCGAGCTGCTTCTGGCGCGGCCGGCGCTCGGGGATGTCGCGGCGGGCCTCGTGCCCCGGGCGGAAATCCTCCGCAACCCGGCGATGCTCTATGTCGCGATCGGCATCCTCGGCGCGACGGTGATGCCGCACAATCTCTACCTGCATTCGTCGATCGTGCAGACGCGCAAATACGAGCAGACCTCCGGCGGCCGGCGCGAGGCGATCAAGTTCGCGACGATCGACTCGACCGCCGCGCTGCTCTTCGCGTTCTTCATCAACGGCGCGATCCTCGTGCTGGCGGCGGCGACGTTTCACGTCGGCGGGCACCACGAGGTCGCGGAGATCCAGGACGCGTTTCACCTGCTCGACGGCATGCTGGGGGTGACGTTTGCGAGCGTGCTGTTCGCGGTGGCGCTGCTGGCGTCGGGCCAGAATTCCACGCTCACGGGCACGCTCGCGGGCCAGATCGTGATGGAGGGATTCGTCAACATCCGGCTGCGGCCGTGGCTGCGGCGGCTGATCACGCGCCTGATCGCGATCATCCCCGCGGTGCTCGTGATCGGCATCTTCGGCGAGGGCAAGACCACCGATCTGCTCGTCGCGAGCCAGGTGTGCCTCAGCATGCAGCTCGGCTTCGCGTGCTGGCCGCTGATGCGGTTCACGGGCAGCCGGACGAAGATGGGCGAGTTCGTGAATCCCTGGTGGATCAACCTGCTCGGCTGGACGATCACGCTCGTCATCATCGCGCTCAACGTCAAACTCCTGCTCGACATCGCCGGCGTGACCGGCGGTGCCTGACCCCGCCGCCCCATGTATAAAAAGATTCTCGTCGCATTGGAGAACGGGCGTGCCGACGACACGCTGATCCCGCATGTCACCGCGCTGGCGAAGCGGCTCGGCTCGGAGCTGCTGCTGGTGCACGTCGCGGACGGATTTGCGGCGCGCAATTTCGAGCAGTTGAAACTGGCCGAATCCGACGAGATGAAGGCGGATCAGGCGTATCTCGACGGCGTGGCCGCGCGGCTGCGGGCGGCGGATCTCGTCGTGAAGACCCGGCTGGCGCTCGGCAATCCGCCGACGGAGATCGTCAAGACCGCGGCCGCGCAACAGTGCGACCTCATCGCGATGACGTCGCACGGGCACAAGTTTCTCGGCGACCTCCTGCACGGCAGCACGATCGACAAGGTGAGGCACAACACCCACGTGCCGCTCTTCGTCGTGCGCGCGGGCACGAGCTCGCGGCCGCCGTTCGAGGAGGCCGGGACGCCGGAAATCTGAGCGCCGGCCTCGCCGCAAACGCGGCCGGTTGATCTCGGCTCTCCGGCCTGAGCGACACGCGTGCCGGCCGTATCCGGGAATGCGGCACGATGATCGGAGCCGGGGAGGACCGCGCGCCGGCGCCATGCGCTTTTCACGACCGGGAGCCGGGGGCGATCGAACCGGAGGATCCGCGCAACAACCTTCCGGATATCCCAGTCTCCTGACATAGGGTTGTCGGACCGGAATGATAGCGTGAGACATGACACCCACGATCCCTCCGCTTCTGACCGCGTGGCTGACCGCCCACAATGCGCACGACGCCGCGGCTTTCGCCGCCTGTTTCACCGACGACGCCACGGTTCGCGACGAAGGCCGCGCGCATCACGGCCGGCCGGCGATCCGCGCGTGGTTCGAGGAGGCGAGCCGGCGTTATCGCGCGGTGCTGGCGGTGACGGATGTCACCGAGATCTCCGGGGAATTCGTGCTGACCGGCAGTGTGTCCGGCCTTTTCGAGGGCAGTCCGGTCCGGCTCCGCTATGTCCTGGCGACCGAGGACGACAAGATCGTCGCGCTGCGGATCGTGCCGTGAGACGGAGCGGGCGGACAGGCTGCGCAGGTGGACGACCTGTCCGCGTCCGCTTCGCGATTCGAACCGGGATTCCGGCGTGCCGCCAGGGAATCCGTTTTCCGTCGTTTCTCCGGGGGCGGCGACCGGCGAATCTGGCTGGCGGATACGAGCCGCGGTCAGCGGGGCCAGTCGAAGCTGCGCACGAAGGAGGCGAGGAAGGGGGCGAGCGAAAAGCCCAGGCGGGGATTGATCTCCAGGATCACCGGAACGCCGTCCTGCACCTTGTAATTGACGCAGCACAGGCCCTCGAAGTCCGCCGCGTCGAGCAGCGCGGCGAAGAGCGGGAGGTGGCGCGAGGCGCAGCGGCGGTGCAGCAGCACCGGATCGCGGCCGCGGATCGCGTGCGCGTCGCGCATCCGGAAGCTGATCGTGAGGGCGCGGCGGATCCGGCCGCGGGAGTGGAGCAGGTGGGCGGTGAACTCGGTGTCGCCGCCGATCCACGCCTGGCGCAGGTAGTCGGGCGAGGCGAGCTCCTCGCGGTGCGCGAGTTCGTCGGCGGGGCCGTCGATGCGGAAGGCGTGCCTCGCGCAGGCATCCTGCCGCCGTTTCAGCATGTAGGGGAAGCGGCCCTGGACCTCCTCGCCGGGCAGGTGCCGGGCGAAGCCGCGGGCGCGGAGGCGGGCGTTGAGCGCGGCCTTGTCGTCGCAGAGCCGGATGGCATCGGCGCTCGGCAGGGGCAGGGGATTGCGCCGTCGCAACACCGGATCGGCCGCGGCGGCGAGCAGGGCCTCGATCGAGACCGGGACGACCGCATCATGGTCGCCGCCGCCGGGCGGCACGGGCCCGAAGCTGACGCGATGGCGGGTGCCGCGAAAACCGCCGCGGACGGCCGCCTCGATCTCGGGCCAGGGCGTGAACAGGATTTTCCGGCCGACCGGAAAGGCGCGGCGATCGAGCATGCGCTCGCGCAGCAGGAACAACCGGTCGCGCCACTTGCGGATCGATTTCAGGGTGGTGATGGAAAGCATCGCCGCGGGAAGGCGTGGAAAACCGGAGCGGCCGGACGGGAGCGCCGGGTGGAAACTCGAGGGAGGTTGGCGCCGCTCGGACCGGCAAGTTCAAAACCCTGCGGAAAGCGGTCATGACACGGATCGCGCCGGTGGCAGTCTGCGCGTGCGGCATCGACTTGCGGTGCCGTGTCGGGCAAGGTCGGGGTCGACGCCGCGACGTTCGGCGGAAAAACTTCTCCCCATGCCCACCGCCATCGTGTTGTTGAAAACGGATCGGAAACGCGTCACCGGCATCGCCGAGCGGCTGCTCGAGCTGCCGGACATCACGGAGGTCTATTCCGTCTCCGGCCGCCATGACCTGCTGGTCATCCTCAAGTGCGACCTGATCGACAAGATCGAGGGCGTCATCACCGACCACATCCTGAAGACCGACGGTATCCTCGACAGCGAGACGCTGTTCGCGTTTCGCAGCTACGACAAACGCGAGGGCGGAAACGCCGTCAGCGTCGACTGACGCGGGACCGGTGCGGCGGATCAGGCCGGCGGCCGGGGCCAGCGCTCGAGAAACGCCAGCTGGGCCTCGCGGTCGGGCACGTCGCGATAATCGGCGCGCGTCAGGAAAGGCTGCGGATAGGCCGGTTCGAGCGCGAGCACGCAGACCGCTTCGTCCCGCACGGTGAAGCGCGCGCGCCAGGCACCGCAGCCGATTTCGAGCGCGGCGGCGCGCCGGCGGATGCGCCGGGTGCGGTGCGGCGCGGGATCGCGCGACAGCAGCTCCCTCAGGCGCGGCGTGAAATCGATCCGCCAGGTTTCGCGCAGCCAGTCCGCCTGCGCCGTGGCTTCGGCCGACCACTGCACGGTGAAACGCGCGGGGGCGAGCAACTCCGCCTCGACCTCGTCGATCCAGCCGGCGCGCGCGTCGGGAAACGCATCGAAGGCGGCGACGTAGGGTTTCAGGTCGAAGACGGGCGTCCCGTCCACGAGATCGCACGGGCCGAGCTGGAGCCGCCGGCCGGCGATGCCGAGCAGGGCCACGGAAGTCAGGCCGAGGGGATTGGGCCGGTGGGGCGAGCGGGTGGCGAACACGCCGCGCCGGCGCGCCGGTCCCCGCGGCGGCAGCACGAGGGGCCGCCAGGTGTCGTTGCGATGAAACCACGACAGCAGCCACACGCGCTCCACGCCGGCGAGATCCCGCAGCGCCTCCTCGTAGCCGCAGCCGGGGAGCAGTTCGAGTTCGTTGCGTTCCTCCGCGGCGGCCGCGGGCTGGTGACCGGCCTGAAACTTCACCTGCTGGCGGGTGCGGAGATGGCCGATGGGGTGAAGCGTGAGCGACGGGATCAAGCCGACATCCAGTCGCCAGACCGGAGCGAGGTCCATCCGGATGTGCGGGAAAACGCGGCATCCGCGCGGTGGATTCGCCCGCCGGCCGATGGCGCCGGCGCAGCGCGGCGTCTGGCTCGCGGCCACCGATCGGACGGAGTCGGAAAACCTCGGCGACAACCGGTGACGATCGCATGCAAAAAGAGCGGGCCGCCCTCCGACGGCCCGCTCCAAGGTCCGGACGAAGCCTGCGTTCAGGACTTCGGCGTGACGGGGACGTTGTTGATCGTCGTGCCGCCGTAGCTGAAGCCGCCCTGGCCGTGCCAGCCGTCGTCGATCGCGAGGTGCGCGGAGAACGGCACGAGGTAGGTGCCGATCGCCGGCGGCGGGACGGACTGGATATACTCGCCCTCGAGCGCGACGATCTGGGTGACCGAACCGAACCCGGTCTTGCGGATCACGCCCTTGACGTTGGGGACCACGATATGACCGCCCGGGGGCGCGATGGCCTGGGTGATCTCGACGATGCCCGACACGCTGCCGGTCGAGGGAACGACCACGAGCGAGTAATGCATGATGGGCGCCCCCGGCATGCCGAGGTTGCCGACGGTGCCCTGGGCGAGATACGCGCCGATGAGGGCGCTGGGTTGTGCTGTCGCGGTTGACATGTTGATTCCTGGTTGGGTCCTACTCGTGTGGCTTTTCGGAAACGCCCCGTTTTTGGTGTGGTCGCTGGACTCCACGCCTCATCATGCGCTAATTATTGGCAGGAAGTGCCACGCGCCGGCGCGTGGAGAAGGGAAACGCATGCCGTCGTCGGTGCCGTGACTCGTGTCGCGGACCGATCGGATGACGCGCAAAAAAAGCCGGACCCTTCCGGTCCGGCTTTGGCTTTGTCGGGGGCGTTACCCGCGGCTCAGAGTTGCGCGATGATCGCGTTGAAGGTCCTGCTCGGGCGCAGCGCGGCGGCGGCGAGCTGGTCGTCGGGCAGGTAGTAGCCGCCGATGTCGGCGGGCCGGCCCTGGACCGAGACCAGTTCGGCGACGATTTGCGACTCGGCGGCGGCGAGTTCGGCGTAGAGCGGGAGGAAGATCCGGTGCAGGTCCATGTCCCTGGTCTGCGTCGCGAGCGCTTCGGCCCAGTAGAGGCAGAGGTAGAAATGCGAGCCGCGGTTGTCGATGCCGGCGCCGACCTTGCGGGCGGGCGACCGGTCGTTCTCGAGGAACCGGCCGTTGGCGGCGTCGAGCGTCTCGGCGAGGATCTGCGCCTTCGCGTGGTGCTGCGTGATCCCGAGGTGCTCGAGGCTCGCGGCCAGCGCGAAGAACTCGCCGAGCGAATCCCAGCGGAGGAAGTTTTCCTCGAGGAACTGCTGCACGTGCTTCGGCGCGGAGCCGCCGGCGCCCGTCTCGAAGAGGCCGCCGCCGTTCATCAGCGGGACGATGGAGAGCATCTTGGCGCTCGTGCCGACCTCGAGAATCGGGAAGAGGTCGGTGAGGTAGTCGCGGAGGACGTTGCCGGTGACGGAGATCGTGTCCTGGCCGGCCTTGAGGCGGACGAGCGTGGCGCGGCACGCGGCGGCGGGCGGCAGGATCCGGAGATCGAGGCCGGCGAGGTCGTGCGCCGGCAGGTATTTTTTGACCTTGGCGATGACCTGCGCGTCGTGCGCGCGGCGCTCGTCGAGCCAGAAGATGGCCGGCGTATTCGAAAGGCGGGCACGGTTGACGGCCAGCTTCACCCAGTCCTGCACGGGGGCGTCCTTCGTCTGGCAGGCGCGCCAGATGTCGCCCGTGTCGACCCGGTGCTCGAGGAGGACGGCGCCGGAGGAATCGGTGACGCGGACGACGCCCGGCGCCGGGATCAGGAACGTCTTGTTGTGCGAACCGTATTCCTCGGCGGCCTGGGCCATGAGGCCGACGTTGGGCACGGAGCCCATCGTGCGGGGATCGAAGGCGCCGTGCTCCTTGCAGAAATCGATCACGGTCTGGTAGACGCCGGCGTAGGAGCTGTCGGGGATGACGGCGAGCGTGTCCTGGGCCTTGCCCTGGGCGTTCCACATCTGGCCGGAGGTGCGGATCATCGCGGGCATCGAGGCGTCGACGATGATGTCGCTCGGCACGTGGAGATTGGTGATGCCCTTGTCGGAATTGACCATCGCGAGCGCGGGGCCGGCGGCGAAGGCGGCGGCGAGGTCGGCCTCGATGGCGGCCTTCTGTGCGGCGGGGAGCGTGGCGATCTTGGCGAGGAGGTCGCCGAGGCCGTTGTTCGCGTCGACTCCGAGCGCGGCGAAGGTCTCGGCATGTTTCGCGAACACGTCCTTGAAGAAGACCTTCACGAAATGGCCGAAGATGATCGGGTCGGAGACCTTCATCATGGTGGCCTTGAGGTGGACGGAGAAGAGGACGCCGTCGGCCTTGGCCTTCGCGATCTGGGATTCGATGAAGGCGACGAGCGCCTTTTTCCCCAGCACGGTGGCGTCGAGGATCTCGCCGGCCTTCAGCGGCGTCTTTTCCTTGAGAACCTTGGTCGAACCGTCGTCGCCGTGGAACGTGATCTTCACGTCGGTCGCGGCGGGGACGGTGACGGACTTCTCGTTGGCGAAGAAATCGTCCCTGCCCATGGTGCCGACGCTCGTCTTCGAGGCCGGCGACCAGGCGCCCATGGAGTGCGGATGCTTGCGCGCGTAGTCCTTGACGGCCTTCGGGGCGCGACGGTCGGAGTTGCCCTCGCGGAGGACGGGATTGACGGCGGAGCCGAGGACCTTGGTGTAGCGGGCCTTGGCGTCCTTCTCGGCATCGGTCGTCGGATTCTCGGGGAAGTCGGGCAGCGGGTAGCCCTTGGCCTGCAGTTCGGCGATGGCGGCCTTCAGCTGCGGGATGGACGCGCTGATGTTGGGCAGCTTGATGATGTTGGCCTCGGGCTTGAGCGTGAGCGCGCCGAGTTCGGCGAGCGCATCGGGCACGCGCCGGTTCGCGGGGAGGAGATCGGAAAACGTGGCGAGGATCCGGCCGGCGACGGAGATGTCGCGCGATTCCACGGCGATGCCCGCGTGCTTCGCGAAGGCTTGCACGATCGGCAGCAGGGAATAGGTGGCGAGCGCGGGCGCTTCGTCGGTCTTGGTGTAAAGGATGGTCGGGTTCGCGGACATGGTGAGGAAAACGGAAGGGAAGAGCCTGCCAGCTAAGTCACGGTGGCGGCACGGTCAAAGGCAATTCACACCCGACGGTGCGCGGACTCGCCTTTCGGTGCGGCCGGCGCTGTCATCCGCACCCGCGCGTGACTCTGCACCGGAAACGTTTCCTTCTCGTCGGCCCGGCCTCGCTCGCCCTGCTCGTCGCCGGCGTGTTCGCGCCGGTCCTCGGCTTCGGATTCGTGCGGTGGGACGACGACATCAACCTCACGCAGAATCCGCTGCTGACGGAACCGTGGTCGTGGTCGCTGGCCGGAAAACTCTTCGATGCCGGCCAGGCCCTGCGGTTCAAGCCGGTGCACTGGCTCGTCGATCGTGCGTTCCACGGACTCGTCGGTTTCGATCCGGCGGGATGGCATGCGCTCAACCTCGCGCTGCATCTCGTCGCGACGCTGCTGTTCTTCGCGGTGCTCCGGCGCCTGCTGGCGCGGGTGGCGCCGGAGGCCGGCGGCGTGCGGGCGGACGCGGCCGCAGGGCTCGTCGCGGCGCTTTGGGCCGTGCATCCGCTGCGGGCGGAGACCGTGGCCTGGGCGACGGCGTCGCCGTATCCGCTGACGGCGGTCTGGCTGCTGGGATCGTTTGGCTGTTATCTTGCGGCGAACGAATCCGCGGCAGGAACCGGACGTCGGCGCGCGTGGTTCGTCGCGGCGTGGCTGCTGGCGGTCGCTGCGTATGGGACGTATCCGATCGCGGCGACCTACGGGCTTTGGTTGATCGCCGTCGACGTCTGGTGGCTGAGGATTGGGCCCGCGCGCGGTGCGCCGGCGCACGCCTGGTTCGCGTGGGCGGGGAAACACGCCGCGTTTCTCGCGCCGGCGGCCGCGGCGACGGCGGTGACGCTCGCGACGCGGCTGGCGCAGCCGGGGATCTTCACCGAGGCGCCGACGCTGGATTCCGTCGGCCTGCCGCTGCGCGCCGCGATGGCGCTGGCGACGCTCGCGGACTTCGTCGTGCGCTTTGTGCGACCGATCGATCTCACGCCGAACCTGCCGGCGTTTGCCCTCGACGGCGCGACGCTGGTCCGCCTCGCGCTCCTCGCCGGCGCCGCGGTCGCGGTGCTCGCGTGGAGCTGGGCCCGGCGCCGGACGCAGCCGCGACTCGCGCTCGTCGTGGTGGGATTCGCGGCGCGGCGGCAGGCGGAGATCTGGCGCGACAGCGGGACGTTGTTCGCGGCGATGGAGCGGCATCCACATTTCAAGGACAATGCGCGCCAGGCCGGTCACGTCTATGTGCTCTGGGCTCGCGACGAGGCGGCGCGCGGGCATCCGCGGCGCGCGGCGGAGCTTTTCGGCCGGGCGCGCGCGACGTATCTCGACGCGATCAAGGCGGCGCTCGCACGCCCCGACTACGACGAGGCGCTCTCGCTGCTGACGCACATCGAGCATCATCTCGGGCTCACGCCCGATCTGCGGCGGGAAAAAGGCGCGTGGCTGCTCCATGCGGGCCGTCCGGCGGAGGCCGTGCCGGAGCTGCGCGCGGCGGTCGCGGCGATGCCGGCGGATGCGCGCGCGCAGGCCTTGCTGGCCGAGGCGGAGGCGGGCGCGGCGCGATGAAGGCCGGCGGAGCCTTGTCCCGCGCGGCGTGCGACCGGCGTCAGCCACGCGACGTGCCCTGGGATCGAGCGGGCCGGGAGCCGGCGGACGTTTCGTCCTGATCGGCGTGATTCCCCGGTCGACCGGCCATCGACGCCTCTCCGCACGCAATGCGACCAAGCGGCGATTTTGCGGCAGGGCGCATATTCCGCGCGCGTGTCCCTTGCTTTCCGGCGGTCGGTCGTTAGTCGGGAGGGGCGTGGATGTTCCGCTCAAATCAGTCCTGTGTGTCCTGCGATTCGCGGGGGCCTGGCTCCTTTTCCTCGGAATGTCCGGCGGACTGCATGCGCAGGGGCCGGCCGGGATCGAAAACGACTACATGGTCCGCGTCTGGGAGACGGAGGACGGATTTCCCCACATCGCCGCGACCACGATCGCGCAGACTCCGGACGGTTATCTCTGGGTGGGCACGTTTGGCGGGCTGGTGCGCTTCGACGGCGATCAGTTCACCCCAATTGATCCGGTGGCCGTGCCGATTTTTGCCGACGCGATGGTCCTGCAACTCAAGACAGGCCCGGACGGATCGCTGTGGGCGGGCACGTCGAACGGCATCGCGCGCTGGCACGATGGCCGCTGGACGAGCTATGGACGGGCGGAGGGATTTCCGGACGCGCGCTTGTGGTCGCTGACGCTGCTCGATCGCGATCGGGCGGTGGTGGTCGTCGGGCAGGAACTGCTGCTGCTCGAGAACGGGCGCTTCAGGCGGCTGCCTCGGCCCGCACAGGAACGGTCTCCCCGGCCGGCACGGTGTCTTGTCGACAGCGCCGGCGGGCTCTGGCTGTTGAGCGATCACGAATTGTGGCGCCGTCAGGATGACCGCTGGGAGCCGATGTCGCCGGATGCGCCCGGCGAACCCCATCGGGATTTCGAAGGCATGACGAACTCCCGCGACGGTGGAGTCTGGATCGCGGACCAAAATCATGTGCACCATTGGAAGGACGGCCGCTGGGACCGGATGCTGGTCCGCCCGGAAGGTTTTCGCGACGACGCAGCGGTGTTGCTCGAGGACAGCCGCGGCGCGCTCTGGACCGGCGGGTATCAGCACGGAATCATCCGTTTCTCCCCGGACGGGCTGGTGCAGAAGTGCACGATCGCGCAGGGACTCCAGAACGACGCCACGCTCGCCCTGTTCGAAGACAACGAGGGCAATGTCTGGGCCGGCTCCAACGGCGGCGGTCTGGCGCGGCTGAAACCGCGCAGCTTCACCGTCTACGACGACCGGGCCGGCACGCGGCAGCCCGTCATCAACACCCTCGTCGAGACGACCCCCGGCCGGTTTTTCGTCGGCACCCATGGCGCGGGACTGCTCTCCTTTGATGGCCAGCGTTTCGGCCCGACCCTGCCGGTCGACGGCGGTCCGACCCATCCCGGCAACTGGGTGCATGCGATCGTGAAGGATCGCGCCGGCGTCATCTGGTCGGGCGCCTACGACAACGGACTCTATCGCGTGCAGGACGACGGCGTGCGCGTGCCGTATGCGCGCGAAGCGCTCGGTGGGGTGACCGTGCGCGGACTGTATCCGGATCGCGCGGGACGCCTGTGGGTCGGCACGGAAAACGGCATCGCCTGCGCGACTGCCGGCGCGATCGCCGTCTACGGTCCCGCGCAAGGCGTGCCTCAGGCCGGTTTCCATGCGTTTGCCGAGGGGGCCGACGGGACGATCTGGGCCGGGAGCCGCACGGCGGGTCTGTTCCGGCTCGACGGCGATCGCTTCGTCGCCCTCCAGCCCGCCTCGACGCAGCAGGAATGCCTGCGGCAGATCGAGGCGCTCTACACCGACCGCTCCGGCACGCTCTGGGTCGGCTGCAACTCCGGTGCGATCGCACGCTGGGACCGCGGCGGCTGGTTCGTCTACGATGCCCGGCACCGGCTGCCGGCGTCGGGCTGGGTCGGCTTCGTCGAGGACGATGCCGGCGACCTGTGGGTGGCGTCGGGCGAGGGCATCGTGCGTTTCGGCCGGGCTGCGCTCGACGCGGTGGCGCGAGGCGAGCGCGCCCAGCTCGATTTCCTGACATTCGACAAAAGCGACGGATTGCGCTCCATCGTCTGCCGCGACGGTTTTCAACCCGTGTGCCTGAAGGGCTCCGACGGGCGGCTGTGGTTCGCGACGCTCAAAGGACTCGCCGTGGTCGATCCGACCAAGGTGAGCGTCCGCTCGCGGCCTCCACCGACCTGGATCGAGACGGTGACGGCGGACGGGCGCGTGCTGCCGCCGGCGGCGGACGGGATGATCCATCTGCCGGCCGGGACGAAACGCCTGACGATCCGCTATGCCGGCATCAGCCTGGGCGCGCCGGAACGCGTGGCGTTCCAGCACCGGCTGGACGGTCTCGACGGCGACTGGGTCGCCGCCGGACAGACGCGCGTGGCGCAGTTTCAGGACCTGAAGCCGGGCGCCTATGTGTTCCGCGTGCGGGCGCGCAATCGCGAGGGACTCGGGGAGGACGCGGGCGCGAGCATCGCGTTCGAGGTCGAGCCGTTCTACTGGCAGACGGCATGGTTCGGCGCCGCGGTCGCGCTGGTGCTGCTCCTCGCGACCGTCGCGCTGGTCTGGGTGGTCCAGAGCGCGCTGCTGCGCCGCCGGCGCGAGCGGCACGAACAGGTCCGCGCCCTCGAACTCGAGCGCGCCTATGCCGCGCAGGCACGCCAGGCCAAGGAGGCCGCCGATGCGGCGAACCGTGCGAAGGGCGAATTCCTCGCGACGATGAGCCACGAGATCCGGACGCCGCTGAACGGCGTGATCGGCTCGGCCGAGCTGATGCTCGAGACGCCGCTCACGGCCCAGCAACGCGACTACATGACGACCGTGCGCGCCTCCGCGGAGGCGCTGCTCGCGATCATCAACGACATCCTCGATTTCTCGAAGATCGAGGAGGACAAGATCGTGCTCGAGGAAACGATGTTCGACCTCCGCCAGCCCGTGGTCGACGTGCTCAAGATCGCCGCTGCGCGGCTCGGTCGCCGCGAACTCGAGCTCGTGCTCGATTTCGCGCCCGACGTGCCTCCATGCGTCCATGGCGATCCCGGCCGGCTGCGGCAGGTGCTGCTCAACCTCGTGTCGAACGCGATCAAGTTCACGCCGCGCGGCCATGTGATCGTGCGCGTGTCGCGCGATCCGCAGCCGGCCGGCGAGCTGCGCGCGCGGCTGCGTTTCGCGGTCGTCGACACCGGCATCGGCGTCCCGCCCGAGGCGCGGGCGAGGATTTTCGAGAAGTTCAGCCAGGCCGATGCGTCGACGACGCGGAAGTTCGGCGGCACCGGCCTGGGGCTTGCGATCAGCAAGCGGCTCGTGGCGTTGATGGGCGGCGACCTCGGGCTGGAGAGCGAGCCCGGGCAGGGTTCGATGTTCTGGTTCGTGCTGCCCATGAAAGTCGAGGAGCTGGCGCTGCCGGTGCGGAGCGCGCCGGTCCGGCGCGTGCTGGTGGCCGACGACCTGCCCGCGGCGGCGGCGGCACTGGGCCGCCTGCTCGCGGCGATGCGGCTGCCGCAGGTCGTCACGACATCGGCCGCGGAGGCGCTCGCGGCCCTGCGCGACGCGGAAAGACGCGGCGAGCCGTTCGATCTGGTGCTGGTGGATCAGTCGCTCGCGGGCGATGTCGCGCTCCTCGCGGCGCTGCGTGAGGGCGCCGCGACGCGGTCCGTGCGATCCGTGCTGCTGGCGCCGCCGGCGGCCGCGCCGCTGGCGGCGGAGGTTGCCGCCGTCTTCGCCGCCACGATCGCGAAGCCGGTCCTGCAGGCCGACCAGGTGATCGAGGCGCTGCGCGCGTTGCGCGAAGTCAGGACCGTGACGCCCGCCGCTCCTCCCGCAGAGGCCCGGCCGGCGGACGAGTCGCCGGCGTCATCGTTCGACGGTGCGCACGTGCTCGTGGCCGAGGACAACGTGGTCAACCGAAACGTCATGGCCGGCATGCTGCACCGGCTCGGGTGCACGCTGGACTTCGCCGAGAACGGCGTGGAGGCGGTCGCGAAGGCGCGCGCGACGGCCTACGACGTTATTTTAATGGACTGCCTGATGCCGGAAATGGACGGCTGGACGGCCACGACCGAGATCCGGCGGCACGACGGCAAGACGCCGATCGTCGCGATCACCGCGAATGCGACGGCCGCGGACCGCACGCGCTGCCTGGAAGTCGGCATGAACGACTACCTGAGCAAGCCGCTGCGGCTGGCGGATCTCGCCGCCGCGCTCGATCACTGGGCCGGGAAACGCTGACGGCCGGGCGCGGCGGACCGCCCCGGCCAGTGTCCCGCGTCGGTCGCGTCAGACGCCGAGAACCTCGGCGAGTTTGGCGACTTCCTTGCCGCCGCCCATCGCGAAGTCGGGCTTGCCGCCGCCCTTGCCGCCGAGCTTGGCGGAAAGTTCGCCGACGAGTTTGCCGGCCTGCACGCCGGCCTTGATCGCGGCGGGCGAGCAGAACGCGACGACCGTGGCCTTGTCGCCGAACGCGGCGCCGAGCGTGACGACGCCCTCGCCGAGCTTGCCGACGACCTGGGCGCCGAGCGCGCGCAGGGCGTTGGGCTCGTCGACGGTGACGACGGCGGAGACCCATTTGTGGCCATGCTTGTCGACGGCCTTGGCGACGAGTTCATCGGCGAGACCGGCGGCGGCCTTCTGCTCGAACGCCTTCAATTTCTTCTCGAGCTCCCTCTGATGATGGAGGACGGATTCGAGCTTCTTCGCGACGTCGGTCGGGCCGGCGGAGAGCTGGGCGGAGACGGCGGCGAGCGCGGCTTCGCGCTGGGCGATGAAGTCGAGCGCGGCCTGGCCGGCGACGGCCTCGATGCGGCGCGTGCCGGCGGCGACGGCCATCTCGGCGACGATCTTAACGATGCCGACCTCGCCGGCGGTGGAGACGTGCGTGCCGCCGCAGAGTTCGCGGCTGTAGCCGCCGATGTCGACGACGCGGACGATCTTGCCGTATTTGTCGCCGAAGAAGGCGAGGGTGCCCTCGGGCTTCTGGTCGAACTCGGTCTCGTAGGTCTGGACCGCGGCGTTATCGATGATCTTCTCGTTGACGAGCTGCTCGACCTCGCGGAGCTGCGCGGGCGTGACGGCTTCGAAGTGGGAAAAGTCGAAACGCATCCGCTCGGGCGTCTTCGACGTGCCGGCCTGGCGGACGTGCGTGCCGAGGAGTTTCCGCAGCGCCCAGTTGATGAGATGCGCGGCGGTGTGGTGGCGCGAGATCGCGCGCCGGCGGAGGACGTCGACCGCGAGTTCAGCCGTCGTGCCGACGGCGAAGAGGGAAGATGGGAGTTGGGAGTCGGGAGCGAGCGGGCCGACCTTGTGGAGGTGGCGGCCGGCCTTGTCCTTCACCGTATCGACAATGTGGATGAGACGGCCGTCGACGAGCGCGGTGCCGGTGTCGCCGGCCTGGCCGCCCATCTCTCCGTAGAACGGCGTCTGGTCGAAGACGAGGAATGTGTCCTTGTCCGCGTGCACGACCTCGACGAGCGTGGCGGGCGAGGCGAGCAGCGTGTAACCGACGAACTTCGTGGGCTGCTGATCGACGGACTCGCCCTCGGTGGCGGCGACGACGATTTCCTTCTTCTGCGCGGCGCGGCCGCGCTCGCGCTGCTCCTCCATCAGCTTTTCGAACGCCGCGGTGTCGACCGTGAGCCCGCGCTCGGTCGCGAGCAGCTGGGTCATGTCGAGCGGGAAGCCGTAGGTGTCGTAGAGTTCGAAGGCGGCGTGGCCATTGAAGCCGACGAGATTGATGTCGGTCTCATTCGGAGATGAGGCACGATAAGCTTCAACGGTTTTTACGACTTCATTGAAGAGGCGAAGTCCCCGGTCCAGCGTCCGCCCGAAGCTTTCCTCTTCGCTCCGGATCACGCGGCGGATGATGTCCTGCTGCTGCGCGAGCTCGGGGAAAACCGGGCCGAGCGATTCCACCACCGGCGCGACGAGCTGCTCGAAGAAGCCGGTCGGCAGGCCGAGTTTCTTTCCATACAGGATGCCGCGGCGGAGGATCCGGCGGATGACGTAGTTGCGGCCGTCGTTGCCGGGCATGATGCCGTCGGCGATCGCGCAGCTGATCGTGCGCGCGTGGTCGGCGAGGACGCGGAAGGCGATGTCGATGTTCTCCTGCTCGGTCAGGCCTTCGCGCTTCGTCGGGACGGTGGCGGCGTAGGTCTTGCCGGAGAGCGCGGCGACTTTCGCGAAGAGCGGCGCGAAGACATCGGCCGCGTAGTTCGACGGATCCTTGGAGAAATCCTTGAAGCCGCCGGTCGTCGCGTAAATGCCGGCGACGCGCTCGAAGCCCATGCCGGTGTCGACGTGCTTGGCGGCGAGCGGGGAGAAGGTGCCGTCGGCGTTCGCGTTGAACTGGATGAAGACGTGGTTCCAGATCTCGATGCAGCGCGGGGAGGACGCGTTGACGAGCCGGCGGCCGGCGGCCTCGTCGTCGGACGGGAGCAGGTTGAAATGGATTTCCGAGCACGGGCCGCAGGGGCCGGTGTCGCCCATCATCCAGAAATTGTCCTTCTTGTTGCCGTGGACGATGTGAACCTTCGGGTCGAGGCCGGCGCGGGTGAAGATGCCGGCCCAGATGTCGTAGGCCTCCTGGTCGAAGTCGGACGGATCGTGCTTCGCCTTGTCGGGCGAGTAGACGGTGGCGAAGAGCCGTTTCGGCGGGATGCCCCAGACCTTCGTGATGAGTTCCCAGCCCCACTCGAGCGACTCCTTCTTGAAGTAGTCGCCGAAGGACCAGTTGCCCAGCATCTCGAACATCGTGTGGTGGTAGGTATCGAAGCCGACATCCTCGAGGTCGTTGTGCTTGCCGCCGGCGCGGATGCATTTCTGCGTGTCGGCGGCGCGGGTGTCCTTCGCGGGGCGGACGCCGGCCCATGTCGAGACGTCGGGCGCGCGGTCGCCGAGGAAGATGGGCACGAACTGGTTCATGCCGGCATTGGTGAAGAGCAGTCCGGGCGAGTCCGGGAGCAGCGACGACGACGGGACGATCGTGTGGCCGTGCGAGGCGAAGAAATCGAGGAACGACTGGCGGATCTCGGCGGAGGTCATGGCGAAGGACAAGAAGTCAGAGGATCATGGGAGCGGCGAGGGGTTAGCAAGACGTGAATGCGGCCGACGACCGGCGTCGCGAACGAGGCGGAAACGAATGCCGCGCTCCGGAATGGCGGGGGCCGTCCGGCCAAGACGAAAGCGGCCATTTGACCTCAAACGAGGCTCGCGCTCCGCTCCGCGATGCTGCAATTTGACGGCATGTCGGATTCGGATCTGCAGAACCGGAATGTCCAGCCGAGGCATCCATGAAGCGCTTTCGTCTTGCGCAATCAATTGACGTGATGGGCTCGGGATCGGGGAGGAATCGCCAGAGAGTGCAGGGGTGCGGCGGTGACGGGGCGTTCGATCACGACGCATGAAACGGAAACAGCACGCGCCGATGGAACCGGGAAAGGAAGATCCCTCCGCGGCCGCGCCTGTTTTCGGGAGGGCGGGCTGGCTGCGCGGTTATGCCACGGCAATGATTTTGACTGGAGCGACGTTGGCGGGATGCCTCGCGCTGACCGACGGTTCGAACGATCGGCTTGCCGCCGTGATTTTCATGATCCCGGTCCTGCTGAGCGCCAGAGTGGGCGGACTCGGCCCGGGGCTGTTGGCGACAGCGATCGCGGCGCTGGCCGCCGGCTACTCCAATCTGGCATCGACGGGCGGCGCGGACTTCATGCGGGCGGCGGATTTCATCCAATGGCTGGCACTGCTCGCGGCCGGCGTGATCGCGAGTCTCGTTGGCGAATCGCTGCGGCAGGCTCGACGGATGGAAACGTCCTTCCCCGCCATGGAATCGAAGGCGGTGGAGTGGCGCATCCGGTTGGGTTTCGCCCTGGCGCTCGTGCTGCTCTCCGCGATGGGGATCGCCTCCTATTTCAGTGTTTCGAGGCTGCTGGAGCACGGCGATGCCGTCCGTCGGACGGAGCGGTTGATCGACGAACTGCACGGCCTGGTCATGGCGACGACCGATGTGGAGACCGGGCAGCGCGGCTACATCATCACGGGTGAGGAGGCGTTCCTCACACCGTTGCATCAGGCGGAGCGCACCGTGCCGGGGCGGGTGGAGCAAATCCAGGTCCTGCTGGCCGGGGAGGATCCGTCGCTGCGGCAGGATTTCGCGGCGATCGCCGCACTGGTGCGCGAGCGGCTGGCGCGCGCGGCGCAGACAGTGGAGATCCGGCGCACAAGGGGATTTGAAGCTGCCCGGACGGAAGTCGTGGCGGGGCGCGGCAAGACTTTGCAGGACGGCATCCGGATCCGCGCGGCGGACATGGAGGACGCCATCGATCGCCGGTTGCTGGACAAGGAGGCGGCCGCGCAGCGCAGCGTGCGGATCGCGCTGGTCGTCATCGAAGCGGGCGGGGTGGCCGCAGGGATTGTGGTGATCGTCGCGTTGTTCGTGGTGGCGCGGGATTTTGCGCGCAGCCGGCGGGCCGAGGAGGCGTTGCGCGAGGCCCGGACCGCGCTGGAGCGGCGCGTGGAGGAGCGCACGGCGGAGCTGGCATCGATGAACACGGCCCTGATCGAAAGCGAGGGGCGGTTGCGGCTCTTCGTCGAGCATGCACCCGCGGCGCTGGCGATGTTCGACCGGGAGATGCGTTATCTGACGGCGAGCCGGCGCTGGCGCGAGGATTACGGGCTCGGCGGACGGGAGCTGACGGGACATTCCCACTACGCGATCTTTCCGGAAATCGGGGAGGCGTGGAAAGCCATCCATCGCCGGGCCCTGCTGGGCGAGGTGGTGCGGTCGGAGTCCGATCCCTTCGTGCGGGCCAACGGCACGACCCTGTGGCTGCGCTGGGAAGTCCGGCCGTGGCGGGATGCGCGCGGGGCCATCGGCGGCATCGTGATCTTCAGCGAGGATATCACCGCCAGTCATGCCACGGCGGCGGCCCACGCCCGGCTCGCGGCGATCGTCGAGTCGTCCGAGAATGCGATCGTCGGCACGACGACCGCGGGTGCGGTGGAAAGCTGGAATCACAGCGCCGAGCGGATGTTCGGCTATGCGGCGGCCGAGATGGCGGGCCGCCCGGTCACGCAGTTGTTCGTGCCGGACCGACCGGGCGAGGATCCCGGCCTGCTCGCGCGCATCGCGGCGGGCGAGCGCGTGCACCATCTCGAGACCGAATGCCGGCGCAAGGACGGCACCCGTATCGCCGTGGCGGTGACGCTGTCGCCCGTGCGCGACGCCGCGGGCCGGATCGCGGGCGCCTCGATGATCGCCCGCGACATTTCCGCGGCGCAGCGCACCGCCGCCGCGCTGCGCGAAAGCGAGGAGCGCTTCCGCACGCTCGTCTCGCTCTCGCCCGATGCGATGTTCGTCAATCAGGACGGCCGGGTCGTCTACATGAACCGGCGAGGACTGCAGCTCTGGCGGGCGGAGGGCGAGGATCAGATCCTCGGCCGCTCCCCGCTGGAGCTGTTTCATCCCAGCGTGCATGATCAGGTGCAGCAGAGGATCGCCCGCCTGCTGGCCGAGGGAGGGACGGCGCCGCTGCAGGAGCTGCTTGCCGTGGCCCTCGACGGCACGCCCATGCCGGTGGAAACGACGGCCGCCGTGCTGCTGCATGGCGGCCGGCGCGTCATCCAGGTGGTCGTGCGCGACATCTCGGAGCGAAAACGGGCGGAGGCGGCGCTGCGCGAAAGCGAGGGACGCATCAAGGCCATCGTCGACAACCTCACGGAGGGTCTGATCGTGGCGGACATGGACGGCACGCTGCTGCATTGGAACGCCGCGGCGCGCCGGATGCACGGCCTCGAGCATCTGCCGGCCGGCACCATGACGGTGGCCGACTTCGCCGGTTCCTTTGCGTTGCGGACGCTCGAAGGCGCGCTCATCCCGGTGGAGTCCTGGCCGATCGCGCACATCATCCGCGGCGAAATGTTGCGGGATCATGAGGTGCGGTTTCGCCGCGCCGATGCGGCCGAGGAGCGGATTTTCAGTTACAACGGATCGCGGGTGACGACTCCGGGCGGCCAGTCGCTGGCCTATGTGGCCATCGCGGATATCACGGAACGCCGTGAAGCGGAGGTGGCGCGGGAGCGCGAGCGACGGCGGGCGATGCTGCTCGGCGACATCTCGCACCGGCTGGTGTCGGTGGAATCTCCGCGCGAGGCGCTGGATCGGGTGTTTGGGGATCTGGCCGGTGAAGTGGAGGTGGATATCTTCGCCAACTATCTGGTGGCTGACGATGACGGCCGTCTTCTGCTGGAATGTTCCCGGGGACTGGCGCCGGAGCAGATCGCCTTTTACCGGGAACTGCCGATGGGGATGTCGAAGTCCCTGTCCAGTCTCGTCGCGTTGCGGCAGGAGCCGATCGTGCTGTCCGATCTTTCCCGTTCGGAGCTGCCGGAATCGGCCGGCGTCATCGCCCTCGGCGTGAGCGCCTATGCAGGATATCCGCTTCTGGCCGGCGGCCGGCTCATCGGCACGGTGTCTTTCGGGGCGCGCAACCGCGCTGCCTACACCGAGGACGACCTGCGGTTGATGCAAGCCGTCGCGCACCAGGTGTCGGTGGCCTGGGAGCGGGCCCACCTGCTCGGGAACCTGCGCCGGTCCGAGCAGCGCTACCGGACGCTCTACGACACGATGGTGCAGGGAGTCGCGCTGCACGATGCTTCCGGCGCGATCCTTGCGCTCAATCCGGCCGGACGGCGGATGCTCGGCCTGGATCCGGACGAGCCGGCCGGCCATGCCGCCTTCAAGGTGGGGCGGGATGCGATCCGGGAGGACGGCAGCCCCTTCCCGCTGGAGGATCATCCGGCTTCGTTGGCGCTGCGCGAGGGACGCGAAGTGCGCAATGCCGTCATGGGCTACCGCAGCCCTCGGGACGGGCGGCAGCGCTGGATCATCATCGACGCCGTGCCGCAGTTCGCCGAAAGCGATCGGCACTCGACCGGGGTGTTCGCGATCTTCAGCGACATCACGGACCGGAAGACGGCCGAGGAGGCGCTCCGGGAAAGCGAGGAGCGCTTTGCCACCGCGTTTCGGGCGAGTCCGCTGCCCATCGCGATCAACCGCCGGTCCGATCTCGTCTACCTCGAAGCGAACGACGCCTTCCTGCGGGTCTTCCAGTGCCGGCGCGAGGATGTCGTGGGCCGCACGCTGGTCGACGCCGGGCTGGTCGACGCCGCGTCCATCGAAGTGATCCGGACCCGGCTCGACCAAATCGGCACGGTTCAGAATCTCGAGTTGACGATGCGCACCCACGGCGGCGCGGAACGGCGCGTGGATCTGGCCGTGCAGGTGATCCGGCTCGCCGGCGAGCCGTGCTCGCTTTCGATCCTGATCGACATCACCGAGCGCAAGCGGGCGGAGGAGGCGCTGCGCTTCCACGAGGCGGTGCTGCGGGAGACCGGCCGGATCGCGAAGGTGGGCGGCTGGTCGTTCGAGGTGCCCGGCGGCGCCGGTTACTGGACCGAGGAGGTCGCGCGTATCCACGATCTCGATCCCGACGATCCGGTCTCGCGGGAGCAGGGCCTCCGGTATTACCGGGGCGAATCCCGCCAGCGGATCGAGGCGGCGGTGCAGGCGGCGATGGAGCAGGGGAATCCCTACGATCTCGAACTCGAGATCACGACGGCGCTCGGCCGTCGCAAATGGGTCCGGACCATCGGGCATCCGGTGATGGAGGCCGGCCGGGTCGTGCGCGTGCGCGGCTCGTTTCAGGACATCACCGAGCGGAAGCGGGCGGAGCGGCGGCTGGCGACCCAGGCGGCGATCGGCCGGGTGCTGGCCGAGGCCGCCACGCTCGGCGAGGCGACCCCGCGCATTCTCCAGGCGTTGTGCGAGTCCGAGGACTGGCAGTTCGGCGCCATCTGGGAGGTCGACGCCACGGACGGACGCCTGCACTGCATCGAGCTCTGGGCGAAGCCGGACTTTACCCCGGCGGAGGAACTCGCCGAGGCGACCCGAAAGCTGAGCTTCGGGCCTGGCGAGGGGCTGCCGGGCCGCGTCTGGCGGAGCCGCCAGGTCGCGCTCATCGCCGACGTGTCGGAGGACGGGAACTACCTGCGCGCGGGCGTGGCCGGTCGCGCCGGACTGCGCAGCGCGCTGGCGTTTCCCATCCTGGCGGCCGGCGAGGTCACCGGCGTGATCGATTTTCTCGCCACGGAAATCCATGCGGTGGACGAGCACCTGACGGGCTTGTTCGAATTGATCGGCCGGCAGGTGGGGCTTTATGTGCAGCGACGGCGCGCGGAGATGCTGGTGCACGCGCTCAACGCCGAACTCGAGGACCGCGTCCAGCGGCGCACCGCGGAACTCGAGGCGGCCAACAAGGAACTCGAGGCCTTCAGTTACTCCGTGTCTCACGACCTGCGCGCGCCGCTCCGGGCCGTCGACGGTTTCGCGCAGGCGCTGGCCGAGGACTACGGCCCGCAGCTGCCCGAGGGTGGGGCGCGTTACCTGCAGCTCATCCAGAGCGGGGCGCAGCGCATGGGCCAGCTGATCGACGATCTGCTGCGGCTGTCGCGCCTGAGCCGCCAGCCGCTGAACCGCCGGCCGGTGTCCATGGAAAGACTGGCGGCCGAGGTCTGGGCGGAGCTCGCGCCGGAACGCGGGGACCGCGCGATGGAATTCGTCGCCGGGCCGATGCCGGACGCCGAAGGCGATGCGACCCTGCTGCGGCAGATCTGGGCCAACCTGCTGTCCAACGCCGTCAAATACAGCGGCCGGTGCGCGCCCGCGCGCATCGAGATCGGCGCGGAATCCGGCGGCGGCGAGCCGGTGTATTTCGTGCGCGACCACGGCGCCGGCTTCGACATGCGCTACGCCCACAAGCTGTTCGGCGTGTTCCAGCGTCTCCACCGCGCGGACGAGTTCCCCGGCACCGGCGTCGGCCTCGCCATCGTGCACCGCATGGTGCAGCGCCACGGCGGCCGCGTGTGGGCGGAAGGCGCGGTCGGGCGCGGCGCCACGTTTCGTTTCACGCTGGGATCACCCCGTCAAATCCATGGATAACTCCGATATTGTCGAAATTCTGCTGGTGGAGGACAGCCCCGAAGACCGGGAGCTGACTCTTCGCGCGCTGCAAAAGGCGCATCTGGCCAATCGCATCCACACCGCGGTCGACGGCGCCGAAGCGCTGGACTTCATGTTCGGCGAAGGCGCGTTTGCCCGCCGCACGGTGGCGAGCCTGCCTCGTGTCGTCCTGCTGGATCTGAAACTGCCGAAGGTCGACGGACTCGAGGTGCTGCAGCGCCTCAAGGGCGATCCGCGCACGAAACACGTGCCCATCGTCGTCCTGACTTCGTCCCGCGAGCAGCGCGACGTCGTCGAAAGCTACCGGCTCGGCGTGAACAGCTACATCGTGAAGCCGGTGAATTTCGAGCGCTTCGCCGCCGCCGTGCAGGATCTGGGCATGTATTGGCTGCTGCTCAACGAACCGTCCCTGAAGAGCTGACCCATGGCCCAGTCCCTCCGCGTTCTACTGCTCGAGGATAATCCCGACGATGCCCTGCTGGTGCTGCGCGCGCTCCGCCAGGGCGGCTTCGAGCCGGACTGCCGGCGCGTCGACTCTGAGGCGGACTTTGCCGCCGCGCTCGATCCGGCGCTGGACGTGATTCTCTCGGATTTCGAACTGCCGCAGTTCGACGGACTGCGGGCGTTGCGGCTGGTGCGCGAGCGCGGGCTCGACGTGCCGTTCCTGCTCGTGTCCGGCGCCATCGGCGAGGAACGCGCGGTCGCGGCGATGAAGGAGGGCGCGGCGGATTATCTCATCAAGGACCGGCTGACGCGGCTGGGCCCGGCCGTCGCGCATGCGATCGAGCAGAATCGCCTGCGCCGGGACCGGCAGCGGGCGGTCGAGGCGCTGCGGGACAGCGAGGCCCGCTACCGCCAGCTGCTCGCCGGTCTGCCCGTCGCCGTCTGCACGACCGATGCGGACGGTTATCTGACCCTGTTCAACGCCGCGGCGGAGGCGATCTGGGGCCGGCGGCCGGAACTCGGCCGGGACCGTTGGTGCGGTTCCCTGCGGATGCGCCGGCCCGACGGCTCGCCGCTGCCGCCGGACGAAGGACCCATGGCCGGGACCCTGCGCACCGGCCAAGCCCGGCCCGGCGAAGAGATCGCCATCGAGCGTCCGGACGGATCGGTGGCCGCGCTGCTGGTGTATCCGACACCGCTGCACGATGCCGAGGGCCGGGTGACGGGCGCGATGAACGTGCTCGTCGACATCAGCGCGCGCAAGGCGATGGAAGCCGATCTGCGCGACAGTCACGAGCGGTTCCGCGAGGTCGTCGAGACCATCCGCGACGTCTTCTGGATCAGCGACGGATGCAAGGAAACTCCCGGCATGCGCTATGTGAGCCCCGGTTTCGAAGTCATCTGGGGGCGCTCCTGCGAGGAACTCTACGCGCGGCCCGGGCTCTGGCTCGAATCCGTCTATTCGGTGGATCGCGAACGCGTGGCCGCGGCTTTGCGGGAGAAGGAGTGCCGCGGGACATATGACGAGACGTATCGCATCGTCCGTCCCGACGGCACGCTCCGCTGGGTGCACGACAAGGCGTTCCCGGTGCGGGATGCCGGGGGCCGCGTGACGCGTGTCGTCGGCCTCGCCAACGATATCACGGAGAGCAAAACCCTCGAGGACCAGTTCCTCCACGCGCAGCGCCTCGAGGCGATCGGGACGCTGGCCGGCGGCGTGGCGCACGACTTGAACAACATCCTCGCGCCGGTGGTGATGGCCGCCGCGCTCCTGCGCGACGGCACGCGCGACGCACGCGACGAGCGCCTGCTCGGCATGATCGAGCAAAGCGCGCAGCGCGGCGCGGACGTGATCCGGCAATTGCTGACCTTCAGCCGCGGCGGCGAAGGCGAGCGCGTCCAGGTGCAGCCGCGCTACATGCTGAAAGAGATGGCGGCCATCGTGGCGGAGACATTTCCCCGCGAGATCTCGATGCAGCTGGACATCGATCCGCACCTCCCGTCCGTCACGGCCAATCCGACGCAGATCCAGCAGGTGTTGATGAATCTCTGCGTCAACGCCCGCGATGCCATGCCTTCGGGCGGCCAGCTCACACTGCACGCGCATCGCGCCGTCGTCACCGAAGAGGAGGCGCAGCGGGGGCCCGGCCGGCCGGCCGGCCGGTTTGTGATGCTCGCGGTCGAGGACACGGGCACCGGCATGCCGGCGGAGGTCCGGCGGCGGCTCTTCGAACCGTTCTTCACGACCAAGCCGGCCGGCAAGGGCACCGGACTCGGTCTCGTCACGGTGCAAAGCATCGTGAAGTCGCACGGCGGCTTCCTGCACGTCGAGAGCGAACCCGGCCGCGGCACGACGTTTCAGGTCTACTGGCCTGCGTCCGACGAGGCTCCGGTCGCGGTGGAGCGTCCTGCGGAAATTGCGACGCCCGGCGGCGGCCGGCTCGTGCTCGTGGTCGACGACGAGCCTTCGGTCCTGGCCGCGGAGAACTTCGTGTTCGTCAAGCAGGGCTATCGCACGCTTCAGGCGCACGATGGCGAGGAGGCGCTCCGGATGTTCGACGAACACCGCGCGGAAATCGCGGTGGTGCTGACCGACGTGATGATGCCGGTGCTCGGCGGCGTGGAACTGGTGCGCGCATTGCGCACCCGGCGTCCGGACATCCCGATCGTCGCGACCACCGGGATGACGGCGGACGACAAACGCGAGGAACTCAGGGCCGCCGGCGTCGGCGAAATCCTCGACAAGCCTTGCAGCGCGCAGGAGCTGCTGGCCGCCGTGCAACGGGTGCTGCGGACGTCCCCCGGTCCGGCCTGAGCCGGCGCTCGTCCGCGGTGCGGCGCGGACGAGCGTAGCGAAATCCCGGAGACGTCAGAGCCGCGCGATGACCGCGTCGGCCATGGCCTTCGTGCCGACCGACGGTTTGCCGAAGGCGATGTCGCCGGTGCGCGTGCCGCCGGTGACGGCCGCCTTCACCGCGGCCTCGATGCGCGCGGCGGCCTGTTCCAGGCCGAAGCTGTAGCGCAGCATCAACGCGACCGAGAGGATCTGCGCGCAGGGATTGGCGATGCCCTTGCCGGCGATGTCCGGCGCCGTGCCGCCGGCGGGTTCGTAAAGGCCGAAAGGCAGGCCGAGGGAATTCTTCCCGGCGCCGAGCGAGGCGGACGAGAGCATGCCGAGCGAACCGCAGATGACGGCCATCTCGTCGGAGAGGATGTCGCCGAACATGTTTTCCGTCACGAACACGTCGAACTGGTTCGGATCGCGCGCGAGCTGCATCGCGGCGTTGTCGACATACATGTGGTTCAACGCGAGCTCGGGCGCGTGCCGGGCCACGTAGTCGGTGACGGTCTTGCGCCAGAGGACGGAGGTCTCGAGGACGTTGGCCTTGTCGACCGAGGTGAGCTTCTTCTTGCGGGCGCGGGCGGTGGCGACCGCGGTGGCGAGGATGCGCTCGATCTCGCTCTTGCGGTAGACCATCGTGTCGACCGCCTGCACGTCGCCGTCGGGCAGCGTGGTCGTCTCCTTCGGCTTGCCGAAGTAGAGGCCGCCGGTGAGCTCGCGGATGCACACGATGTCGATGCCGTCGGGGATGCGCTCGGTCTTGAGCGGCGAGGCGTCGGTGAGTTCCCGATACAGCAGGCCGGGCCGGATGTTGGCGAAGAGCGTGAAGTGTTTCCGCAGCGGCAGCAGCGCGGCGCGCTCGGGCTGCTCCTTGGGCGGGAGTTTCTCCCATTTCGGGCCGCCGACCGAGCCGAAGAGGATCGCGTCGGACTGCTCGCAGAGCGCGAGCGTGGAGTCGGGGAGGGCCTTGCCGTGGCGGTCGATGCCGGCACCGCCGACGTCGGCCAGCCGGTAGTCGAGCGTCAGGCCGTCCTGCTTCGCGACGTGCTCGAGCACGCGCAGGGCCTCGGTCATGACTTCGGGTCCGATGTAATCTCCGGCGAGAACGGCAAACTTGAGCGTCGGCATAGAAGGGAAAGCGTGGGCGGCGCGGCGGGACCGTGGCAAGCCGGCTTTGCGCCGCGGCGAAGACTTTGCGTGTCAGCGCGGGCTGCACCGGAACCGGCGGCGTGTCGCGTGCGCGACCCTAAAGGAATTCCCTAGGGCCTGTTAACACTATAATAGTGCAAGCCAGATGAGGGCGAAGGTCACGAAGGAGCGGAAAATCACATCAAGCTTGTCGTAACGGGTGAAGATCCGGCGGAAACCCTTGAGGCGGCGGAAGAG
>Ga0222421_100250_pt1 | contig 27163 bp, 20 predicted proteins | sample 3A1ome_2_FD_182473 | JGI IMG/M metagenome (GOLD analysis project Ga0222421, IMG submission 182473) | Enriched microbial communities from leaf-cutter ant dump, University of Wisconsin, Madison, United States - 3A150A (version 2) | ecosystem: Environmental > Terrestrial > Nest > Insects nest > Nest... | reverse complement strand
AAGGGCATCACCCAGGGCGTCGCGAACTCGATTCTCGTCAAGGTCAACCAGATCGGCTCCCTCACCGAGACGCTCGACGCCGTCGAGCTGGCTCAGAAAAACAAATACACCGCCATCATCTCGCACCGCTCGGGCGAGACCGAGGACGTCACCATCGCCGACATCGCCGTCGCGACCAACGCCGGCCAGATCAAGACCGGCTCCGCCAGCCGCACCGATCGCATCGCGAAATACAACCAGCTCCTCCGCATCGAGGAAGAGCTCGGCAAGTCCGCGATCTTCGGCGGCCGCCTCTGAGCGGATCCCCGCGCATGATTTCGAGGCCGGGCGTTCGCGCCCGGCCTCTTTTTTTGCACCTTTCCCGGGAAACCGCTGTCCATCCCGCGCCTCCTATCCCCTCGACTCGCCTCCCGCCGATCCTACCTTTCCCTCTCGCATGAACCGCCCGTCCTTCCTCCTGCTCGCTCCCGCCGCGCTGCTCCTGGCCTCCGCCACCGCCATCCTCGCCGAGGACCAGCCCGCTCCCGAGAAATCGACGATGAAGGATGAGTTGAAGACACTCGTCATCGAGGACGCGAAGAAACAGGCCGCCCCCGCCCCGACGCCCGCGCCCGGCGCCGACAAACCCGCCGAGCCCGCAGCCCCTGCGACCGCGGCCAATCCCGGAGCGCCCGCGAACCAGCCGCACGACGAACCCGCGGCCCCGGGCGACACGCCGCTCGCGGCCGATCCTGAGGTCGATCCGAAGGCCCCGCCGGTCGTCCTGCCGAAAGTCGACGTCAACCGGCGCAAGTTCACCGAACTCGACAAGCTGCTTCAGCAGCAGGAAAAGGAAATGGCCAAGGAGGCCGAGAACGCCAAGTCGAGCGAACTCGACGACGCGCTCAACGACGACGATGTCTCGTTCTCCATCCTCGGCGGCCGCTCCACGCAGTATCGCGAGAAGGTCGCCAAGGAGCGCCTCCGGCTGATGTCGTTCGAGAAGGATCTCATCGAGGCGATGGCGCACACCACCGATCCCGAGGAAAAGGCGGAGATCAAGAAATACATCCAGGAGATCAAGGAAATGCGCCGCGATCTCGAAGGCTCCGCCAACGATCTCTCCGCCGGCCCGCGCTGAGCAGAATTAATGCGGTTAAGTTGAGATGGCCGGAACCGTTCCTCCGGACCGGTTTGGCCATGGCGGGCATTCACCAACCCGTCCGGAGGACGGGTTCCACCCGCCAAGGCGCGGCTTTTCTGTGGAGATCGACCGTCCTGCGGCATGATCCCGCGCTGAACGCTCTAGCGTCCCTGCGTGGAGTCGCCCGGCTCTGCGCCCGATCCGCTTATTCCGCGCGCACGATGTAGCCGCGGAGATATTCGCTCTCCGGCATGCCGATCAGCACCGGATGATCCGGCGGCTGGTGACAGAACTCGAGGACGCGCACTTTCCGCCGCGCATCGGTCGCGGCGTCGGCCAGCACGCCGCGCAGCTCCGCGTCCTGCATGTGATGCGAGCAGGTGTAGGTCGCGAGCACGCCGCCCGGCGCCAGCCGCTGCAGCGCGCGCAGGTTGATCTCCTTGTAGCCGCGCAGCGCGCCTTCCATCGCACTCTTCGATTTCGCAAACGGCGGCGGATCGAGCACGATCACGTCCCACGACGGCTCGCTTGTGCGCGCCGGATCGTTGAACCAGTCGAAGACATTGGCACCGAGAAACTCCGCCGTCACGCCGTTGCGCGCGGCGTTCTTCTGCGCCTGGCCGATCGCATCGAACGCGCTGTCGAGCCCGAGCACCTGCGTCGCGCCCGCCCGCGCCGCGTGCAGCGCGAAGGCGCCCTGGTTGCAGAACGCATCGAGCACGCGTTTGCCCGCGCAATACTTCGCCACGGCGGCGTGCTGCCGGCGCTGGTCGAGATAGAATCCGGTTTTTTGTCCGCCCTGCAGATCGAGCCAGTAGTCGAAGCCGTCGATCGTCACCCAGCGGGGTTCCCAAGGCCGGCCCGAGCGCGTGTGCACCTCGAGCGGCAGGCCTTCGAGCCGGCGGATCGAGGCATCGTTGCGGAAGATGATCTCGGCCGGCTGCACGACCGCGGCGAGCACGTCGCCGATGGCGGCCGAGCGTTTCTCCAGCGCGAGCGTCTGGATCTGGACCACGAGCGTGTCGCCGAACTGGTCGACCACGAGTCCGGGCAGATCGTCGGATTCCGACCAGACGAGACGGCGGCAGGGCGAGGCGGACGCGGGCGTCTCCGGTCCGGGCGTGCGCCGGGCGATCGCGCGCTCGATCGCGCCGCGCAGATAGGCTTCGTCGAGCTTGATCCGGTCGCGGCTCAGCCGCCGCCAGACGATCTGCGATTTCGAATTGTAGATCCCGAGTCCGATGAACCGCCCCGTGCGATCGCGGCATTCCACGACTTCGCCGTCATGCTCCGGCGGCAGCAGCGTTTCGACTTCGTTGACGAAAACCCACGGGTGGCCCGAGAGGGCGCGCGACTTGACGTTGGGTTTGAGTTTGAGCGACGGAGAGGCGGACACGCTGCCACCGTTGCCTGATCGCCGCCCACGGCGACGAAAAAATCACCCCCGGCTCAGAGGTCGTCCTCGTCGGCCGGCTCGTATTCGTAGCTTTCGTTCCGCTGGGTGGCGACCAGGGCGATCCCAAACACCACCGCGAAGCAGAAGAAAGCCAGCATCGAGATAATCGCTTTCATGCCAGGGTTGTTCGGCACAAAGCAGATGTAACTTGAATGTTTCGCGAGCATGCACCCGGAGGCGCACCCGGATTAACGATCTTCTTACATCGATCAGTAGTAAGGAAAACGGATACGCCGGATTCATGGGGGATTCACCGCATTCTTCCGGAAGGAAAGCCCCGTATTTTCTCCCGTTTCCCGGAGTTCCCCGTCAGCGGACGCCCGTCGCCGCCGGCGGCAACGTCCGGACATACGCCCAAAGCGCGCGCAGTTCGGTGTCGTTCATCTGTCCGAAGGCCCGCGGCATGACCGGATTGATCGCGGTGCCATCGGGCCGGCGCGCGGTGCGCAGCGCCGCGAGGAAATCCGCCTCGGTCCACGCCGCCAGCCGGCCGGAGGCATGCGGCGTCAGGTTCGCCGCCAGCGGCCAGTCGGGCGGCCCGATCTCGATCCTGCCGCCCGAAAGATTCGCGCCGTGGCAGCCGGTGCAGCCGGCCGCCAGATAACGTCCGTAGGCGACGGTCACCGCCGGCGCCACGTCATCGGGCCGGAGCGACGCGTGATCGATCTCGTCGGCCGCGAGCCGGATCTTGCCGGCAAGCAGCAGTGCGCGCGCCACCGGGCCGATCGCGAGCGGCACGCTCGGACGATCCACCGGCGGCACCGAATTCACGTAGGCGACGAGGTCGTTCATGTCGTTTTCCGTGAAATGCGCATAGTCGCCCGACGGCATCAGGAACAGCCCGCGCCCGTCCGGCGCCACGCCATGCCGGATCGCCCGCACGAAATCCGCGTCGGAGTAGCCGGCCGGCAATCCGCCCGCGCCGCGCGTGAGATTCGATCCGTAGAGCCGGCCCATCGCCGGATCCTCGATGACCTTCGCCCCGGCCAGATCCTGTCCGTGACAGTCCACGCAGCCGCGCGTCGCAGCGATGTGCCGGCCGCGCTCGATCGCCGCCGCATCGTCCGTCACCCGGACCGGCGGCACGGTCACCGCGTAAATCCGCTGCAGCCGGAGCCCCGACTGCCAGTAAACCAGTCCCAGAGCCACCGCGATGAGACCGACGATTCCGCCGGCGACCCAGGCAACGATCTTCAGAAATGTGCGCATTCGCACTTGCCTGCGATTTTGGCGGACGTTGCCAATCCTTTTTCATCAGCCGCGCTTACCGTCGCGATGAGCGGTCGTGATGCCGGTCGGATGGCGACGCTGCGAAAATAACCTTTCTCCGCCCGCCCTTCCCCGCTTCATTAACCCACTTCCTTCGTCCCGCCCGCCTTCCGCCCAACGTCCCTCGATGTCGCCCGCCCAAGAAATCGCCCGCCGCCGCACCTTCGCGATCATCTCGCACCCCGACGCGGGCAAGACCACGCTCACGGAAAAGTTCCTGCTCTACGGCAACGCGATCCACCTCGCCGGCGCCGTCACCGCCCGGAAAAACCAGCGCGCCACCGCCTCCGACTGGATGGAACTCGAGAAGCAGCGCGGCATCTCGATCAGCTCGACCGTGCTCCAGTTTCCCTATCAGGGCTACGCGGTCAACCTGCTCGACACGCCCGGCCACAAGGACTTTTCCGAGGACACCTACCGCGTCCTCACCGCCGTCGACGCCGCGCTCATGGTGATCGACGCCGCCAAGGGCGTCGAGGCCCAGACCCGCAAGCTCTTCGAGGTCTGCCGCCGCCGCGGCGTCCCGATCTTCACGTTCATGAACAAGTGCGACCGCCCCACGCGCAACGCACTCGAACTCCTCGACGAACTCGAGCAGGTCCTCGGCCTGCAATCCTCGCCCGTCATCTGGCCGCTGGGCAACGGCCCGTCCTTCAAGGGCGTCTTCGACCGGCGCACGAAACAGGTCCATCTTTTCGAGCGCGTCCCGGGCGGTGCATATCAGGCGCCGGTCGACGTCACGTCGCTCGACGATCCCGCCGTCCGCGAGAAACTCGACGACTACACCTACGAGCAGGTGAAGGAGCAGCTCGAGATGCTCGATGGCGCCGGCCATCCGTTCAACCTCGAGGCCGTGCAGGCCGGCCGGCAGACGCCCGTCTACTTCGGCAGCGCCGTGAACAACTTCGGCATCCAGCTTCTGCTCGACGGCTTCCTCAAGGACTCCGTGCCGCCCGCGCCGCGGCGCTCCGCCGCGACCGCGAAGACCAAGGCCGAAAGTCCCGACGCCGCGCCGGAGATCGTCCCCGTCACCCACCCGAAATTCTCGGCCTTCGTCTTCAAGATCCAGGCCAACATGGATCCGAAGCACCGCGACCGCATCGCCTTCGTGCGCGTGTGCTCGGGCAAGTTCGAGCGCGACATGCTCGTCACGCACCAGCAGACGGGCAAGACCCTCCGGCTCTCGTCCTCGCAGAAACTGTTCGGTCAGGAGCGCGAGACGGTCGACGAAGCCTGGCCGGGCGACGTCGTCGGCCTCGTCGGTCACGATGTTCTCGGCATCGGCGATACGCTCACCGAGGACAAGGCGATCGTGTTCGACGAGATCCCGCGCTTCCCACCCGAGGTCTTCACGTTCATCTCGAATCCGAATCCCTCCGACGCGAAAAAATTCCGCGCCGGCCTCGAGCAGCTGCTGCAGGAAGGCGTCGTCCAGTCGATCACGCTCCGCGCCGGCATGACGACCGCCACGCTGCTCGCCGCTGTCGGCCAGTTGCAGTTCGAGGTCGTGCAGTTCCGGCTCGAGAGCGAATACGGCGCCGCATCGCGGCTCGATCCGTCGAACTGGACGATCATGAAATGGCTCGCGCCCGTCGATCCCGCGGCGAAGCTGCCCGACAGTTCGCGTTTCCTCGTGCCCACGGGCGTCGCCTTCGGCACCGACAAGCTCGACCAGCCCGTCGGTCTCTTCCCGAACGAATGGACGATGCGGTATTTCGTGGAGAAGAATCCCGACGTGAAACTGCACGACCTCCCGCTCGAGCAAAGCCTGGCCTGAGCGGCCGCCCGGTCGCCTGCGCCAGGACATCGCTTCTCCGCGACACCCGTTGGCCATCGCTCCGGTCGCATGGCGCGTATTGACCGCATCGGGCCGCCCGCCACGCTCGGCCGCGGCATGCCCCGTCTCCGCCTCACCCCGGTCCTGCTTCTTCTCACCAGCGTCGCGGCCTGCATCCAGGCGACCGCCCGCACCAGCGAATGGAGCAGCACGCAAGGCACCGCGTTCCGCGCCGACCCCGTGGAGGTCCTCGGCGCGATCGCGACGTTCCAGAGCAGCCTGACCACCGGCCAGCGGTTGAAGCTGCGCGGCCTCTCGGACGAGGATTGCCGGCGCTTTTTCCGCGAGACGCAGTCGCGGCCGGCCCGCGCCGCGACGTGGGCCCGGGCGAAAGGCGCCGCCACCGCGGACCTCGTCGGCCGCGTCCTGACCGTGAACCGGCGCGAACTCGTCCCCGCCGATCTCGCCGCCCTGCCCGAACCGGAATTGCTCGTGCTGCTCTTCGGCTCGCACGGCAATCCCGAGACGTGGGAGATGATCCAGAATTTCAACGCGCTCTACCGGCGCGTGCAGCGCGTCTTCCCCGGCCGGCTCGGCGCGGTCTTCCTCGGCTACGATCACACCGCCGCGGAACACAAACGGCTCGCGACCGAGACCGCCATGCCGTGGCTCGTCGCCGATCTCGCCGCCGAGCCCGCGATGGACGCGCGGCGCTACCTGCCCGACACCGGCACGCGCATCGTCGTGCTCTCGCGCGACGGCGCGCCGCTGATCGTGACGCGCCCCTACGATCTCGCGAGCATGCGACGCTTCTCCGACGATCTCACGGACCTGCTCGCCGAACTCGATCCCGCCAATCCCCGCACGTGGAAGGACCGGCTCCACTACGGCCGCGTCGTCCGCCCGCTGGCCTTCGCCGAGACCCGCGCCGAGCCGCTCCTGGTCGGCAATCCGCTCCGCGCCGACGGCCTGCGCCAGCGCGGCATCGGCCGCGTCTCCGCCCGGCTCGATGTCGGAGCCGACGGCGCCGTGTCCGCCGTCACCTGGCAGGCCGACGCCATCGTCCCCGAGCCGATGCGCCAGCCGCTCGCCGAGGCGCTGCGGCGGCACGCGCTTTTCCTGCCCGCCATCGATCGCGGCCGCGAGGTCGCCGGATCGTTTGCCTATGTCTTCGACGTGCCGCCCGCCGATGCCCGCGCCGCGGCCGACGCCGCATGGCTCGATGACAACGTCCGCATCACCCTGCCGCTGCCGCACTGGCTCGTGTTGAAACCGGTGCCGGTCCGCGAGGAGGATTTCGGCGACGCCGTCGAGCATGTGGACGGCTCCGGCGTCGTCACGCTGAAGGCCATGGAAATCACCGACGCGAAAGTCACGCGACAGGCGCAGATGAACGCGTTCAACAGCGACTGGTTCGGTCCGGTCGGCTCCGGCGGCGTGCATCCCGTCGCGGGCCAGGCGCAGATGGTCGACGGCCTCGCCCTCACCTGGCAGGCCGTGGATTCGGCCGACGGATACGTCGATCTCCAGGACGGACGGCGCGCGCTCGACTACTGCATCGGCTACGCGTGGACGGAATTCGACGCGCCGGCCGACATGGATGCCTGGCTCGGCCTCGGCAGCGACGACGGCGTCAAGATCTGGCACAACGGCGAACTCGTCTGCGACCAGTGGATCCGCCGGCTCAGCCGGCTCGACGACGACGTGGTCCCGTTGCACCTCAAGCAGGGGAAAAACCGATTGCTGATCAAGATCCAGAACGCGACCGGCGCGTGGAGTTTCATCGCCCGGCTGCGGGTCCGCGCCGACTGAACCGTCGCCCATGACGCCGCCGGCCGTCCACGCCACATTCTTCGCCACCGCCGCGGATTTCCGCCGCTGGCTGGAAACGCATCACGCGACGGCCCGGGAACTGGTCGTCGGCTTCTACAACAAAGCCTCCGGCCGCGGCGGTCTCACCTACGCCGAAGCGGTCGACGAGGCGCTGTGCTTCGGCTGGATCGACGGCATCGTCCGCAAGCTCGACGCCCTCAGCTACTGCCACCGTTTCACGCCGCGCAGACCCGGCAGCGCCTGGAGCAATCTCAACATCACCCATGTCGCCCGCCTCACCGCCGCCGGGAAAATGCACCCCGCCGGCACCGCGGCGTTCGCCGCCCGCTCCGACGCGCGGACCGGGGTTTATTCCTTTGAACAAAGGCTCGAGGAGCTGCCGCCGTCGTATCGGAAGAAATTTCAGGCCGACAAGAAGGCGTGGGCGTTCTGGCAATCGCTGCCGCCCGGCTATCGCCGCGCCGTGATTCACCAGATCGTCAGCCCGAAACAGGAGGCGACGCGCCTCCGCTGGCTCGACCGGATCATCGCCGATTCCGCCGCCGGCATCCGGCTCGATGACCGGGATCGCGCCGCCCGCCGGCGTCCGGCATCGAAGTAGCTTCGCCGTTTCTCTTCCCATGTCCCTCCGACCGCTTCTGCTCGCCGCCTCCGTCTTTCTCTGCGCCGCCGTCCTCCGCGGCGCCGACGCCGCCGCTCCCGCCCGGCCGCTCGTCGCCGTCCGCGCCGCGCATCTCGTGGCGCCGCAGTCCGGCACCGTGCTCGCCGACCAGCTGGTCGTCATCGCCGGCGACAAGATCCAGGCCGTCGGCGACGCCGCGGCGCTGCTGCCGACGCTGCCGGCCGGGACGAAGGTGATCGATCTCGGCGGCGCCACGCTGCTGCCCGGCCTGATCGACTGCCACACGCACGTGACGTCGCAGCCGGAAAATTTCTACGAGGACCTTTTCCGCAGGAGCCCGATCGACGAAGCCATCACCGCGCACCTCTACGCCCGCCGCACGCTCGAGGCCGGGTTCACCACGATCCGCAATCTCGGGGCCGACAACTACATCGACTTCTCCCTGCGCAACGCGATCGACGCCGGCAGGATCCCCGGACCGCGCATCCTCGCCAGCGGCCCCTCGCTCAGCGCGACCGGCGGCCACGGCGACCTCAACCGCATGTCGCCCACCGTCCACATCGACGGCATCAACGGCATCGCCGACGGCGTCGACGCCGTGCGGAAAAAAGTCCGAGAAAACGTGAAATACGGCGCCGACGTGATCAAGCTCCTCGCGACCGCCGGCGTGCTGTCGGAGGAGGAGACGGTCGGCGGGCCGCAGTATTCCTTCGAAGAGATGAAGGCCGCGGTCGACGAGGCCGCGCTCTGGGGCCGCAAGGTCGCCGCGCACGCGCACGGCACCGAAGGCATCAAGATGGCGATCCGCGCCGGCGTCGCCTCGATCGAGCACGCCAGTTTCATCGACGACGAAGGCATCGCCCTCGCCAGGGAGCACGGCACCTGGCTCGTCTTCGACATCTACAACGACGACTACATCCTCGCCGAATACGGCCGGCTCGGCTACCCGGAGAACATCCTCGCGAAGGAGCGGCTCGTCGGCCGCACCCAGCGCGAAAACTTTCGCCGGGCCGTCCAGGCCGGCGCCCGGATCGCCTACGGCACCGACGCCGGCGTGTATCCGCACGGCTGGAACGGGAAACAGTTCCGCCACATGGTGCAGTGGGGCCTGACGCCGATGCAGGCCATCCAGTCCGCGACCACGCAGGCCGCCGACCTGCTCGGCTGGAAGGACAAGGTCGGCCAGCTCGCCCCCGGCTTCTACGCCGATCTCGTCGCCGTGCCGGGCGACCCGCTCGCCGACATCACCGTGCTCGAAAAAATCCCGTTCGTGATGAAGGGCGGCGACGTGGTGAAGAACGAGATCGCGTCGAAGTAGGCCGCCGCCCCGCACGGCATCCGCGCCGCGTCAGCGAACGAGCAGCGCCGCGCCGAGGACGTTGACGAGGCCGGCGAAGATCATGATCAGGCCCGCGACCGCGCCCTCCTCCTCGCCGAGTTCGCGGGCCTTGGCCACGCCGGCGCCGTGCGCGCCCATGCCGAACAAGGCGCCGCGCGCAAACGCCGAGCGCAGCGGCAGCCAGACGAGCAGGCTTTCGCCCACCGCGGCGCCGAACAATCCCGTCACCGCCGTGAACGCCGCCGTCAAGGCCGGCAGCCCGCCGATGCGTTCCGACACCGCCATCGCAAACGGCGTCGTGATCGAACGCGGCAGCAGGCTCGCGCGGAGGTCCGGCGTGAGGTGAAACAGTCCGGCCAGTCCCCAGGAGACCGCGACGGCGATCGCGCTGCCGGCGACGACCCCTGCGAGCAGCACCGCCCAGTGCCGGGCGATCGTCCGGCGTTGTTCGTAGATCGGAATCGCAAACGCCACCGTGGCCGGCCCGAGCAGCGCCACCAGCCAGTCCGTCCCGCGCAGGTAGTCGCGATAGCTCGTGCCCAGCACCACCAGCAGCGCCCCGCAGGCCACCCAGGTGAAGAGCAGCGGCGACAGCCACCAGCGCCGCCAGCGCCGATACAGGACGCGGGAAACGGCATAGAGCGCGAGCGTCGCCACCGCCCAGGCCGCGGCTTTCAGTTCAGTCGGCACGACGGGCCTGCAGGCGGAATCCCGCCTCCACCACCAGGGCGGTGCTGATCATGACCAGCGGCGTGCCGATCAACACGGCCGCCAGCAGCTTGAAACCCAGCGCGCCAACCAGTTCGCGGTGATCGACCAGCCCGAGCATCGCCGGCACGAAGAACAGCATCAGATGATCGAGCAGCCCGTGCGCGCCGCGGCGAAACCACCGCACCGGCACGATGCCGCCGAGCAGCAGCGCCAGCAGCACGGCCAAGCCGACGACGCTGCCCGGCACCGGCCAGCCAAGCGCTCGCGTCACCGCGTTCGCGCCGGCGCACAACGCCACGAGCGCCGCCGCCTGCAGCCAGCGGTTGTCGCGGGCCCGGCGGGCGAGGCGCCGGACGGCGCGGGTGTAATCGGAATTCATGGACGCCATTGTGCCATGGTTTCGGCGATGGCGAAAATGAATTGATGGAATCCAATCCATGCCATTATGGAATGTGGCATGGAACTGCGCGGCCTCGAGGTTCTCGTCGAAGTGATGCGTCAGGGCGGCTTTTCCGCCGCGGCGCGGGCGCTCGGCACGACGCAGCCGACGATCAGCAAGGCGATCCACCAGCTCGAGCACGACTGCGGCGGACCGCTGCTCGAGCGGCTCAACCGCGGCGTCCGGCTCACCGGCGCGGGCGAGGCCGTCCACCGGCGGGCCGCCGCGATGATCACGGAGCGGGAGCACCTGCGGGCCGAGCTCGCGGATCTGCGCGGGCTGCAGCGCGGCCGGCTGAAGCTCGGCCTGCCGTCGCTGGGCAGCAGCACGTTGTTCGCGCCGCTCTTCGCCGCGTTTCGCAAACGTCATCCCGGGATCGAAATCGAACTCCACGAACAGGGCAGCAAACGGCTCGAGGAGGCCGTGCACGCGGGCGAGATCGAGCTCGGCGTGACGCTGCAGCCCGTGCCGCCGGAATTCGAATGGCAGGCGGTCTGCGACGAGCCGCTGCTCGCGCTGCTGCCGGCCGGCCACGCCCTGAGCCGGCGGCGGTCGCTGAAGTTCGCCGAGCTCGCGCGCGAGCCGTTCATCCTCTTCGAGCGCGGCTTCGCGCTCAACGCCATCATCGCCACCGCCTGCCGGCGCCGGCGCATCGAGCTGACGGAGGCGGCGCGCAGCGGCCACGCGGATTTCATCATCGCGCTCGTCGCCGCGGGACTCGGCGTCGCGCTGCTGCCGCGGCTGGTCGTCGCCGCGCGCGCGCCGCTGTCCGTCCGGACCGTGCCCGTGGACGAGACCGACCTGCGCTGGCAGCCGGGCTTCATCTGGCGCCGGGGCGCCGTGCTCTCGCCCGCCGCGAGCCGCTGGCTCGCGCTCGTCGCCGCGGAGCAGGCCGCCACGCACGCCCGGCTCGACGCCGCGAAATGAAAAGGGCGGAGGCCTGCGCCTCCGCCCCGGGAAAACGGACGCCGTATCCGGCGCGCGGATCCGCTTACTTGGCCGCCTCGGCCGCCTTGATCAGCTCGACGAAGCTGCGGGCCTCGAGGGCCGCGCCGCCGATCAGGCCGCCGTCGATGTCCTTCTGCGCGAGCAGCTCGGGCGCGTTGGCCGGCTTCATGGAACCGCCGTAGAGGATGCGGACCTTGGACGCGACCGCGTCGCCGAACAGCTTCACGAGCAGGCCGCGGATGAACGCGTGGACCTCCTGCGCCTGGTCCGTCGTGGCGACCTTGCCGGTGCCGATGGCCCAGACGGGCTCGTAGGCGATCACGACCGTGGGCGCCTGGTCCTTGCTCACGCCCTCGAGGCCGGCCTCGAGCTGCGTCTGCACGACCTTCAGGGTGGTGCCGGCTTCGCGCTCGGCGAGCGTCTCGCCCACGCAGAGGATCGGCTTGAGCTGGTTCTTCAGCGCGGCGAGCACCTTCTGGTTGATGAAGGCGTCCGTCTCGTGGAAGTAGGCGCGCCGCTCGCTGTGGCCGAGGATGACGTGCGTGGCGAAGAGCCCGCGGAGCATCGGGGCCGAGACTTCGCCGGTGAAGGCGCCGCTCGCCTCGGGGTGCATGTTCTGCGCGCCGAGCTTGATGTTGGAACCCTCGAGCGCCTTGCCGGCGGCATCGAGCGAGGTGAACGGCGGGGCGACGACGATCTCGACGTCGGTGACCTTGCCGGCGGCGGCGACGATCTCGCGAACGAGCGAGACGGCCTCGCCGTTCGACTTGTTCATCTTCCAGTTGCCGGCGATGAGTTTTTTGCGGGGATTCATGATGGTGATGGTGAAGTAGCGAGTAGCGGGGAGTGAGTAGCGAGCAGGTTTGTTTCGCAGCGGGCGAGCCATGCTCGCTACCCGCTGCCACTCTCGCTACCGAGGCCGTCAGGCCTCCAGGAACGCCACGCCGGGCAGCACTTTTCCTTCCAGGAGCTCGAGGCTGGCGCCGCCGCCGGTGGAGCAGTGCGTGACGACCTTCGCGACCTTGAACTTCTTCGCGGCCGTGGCGGTGTCGCCGCCGCCGATGACGGTGACCGCGCCGAGCTTCGTGGCCTCGGCGATCGCCTCGGCCTGGGCCTTCGTGCCGGCGGCGAACGCGTCGAATTCGAACACGCCCGCGGGGCCGTTCCAGACGATCGTCTTCGCGGCGAGGATCGTCTCGCGGTAGAGCGCGATGGACTTCGGACCGGCGTCGAGACCCATCCAGCCGTCGGGGATGTCCTCACCGACGATCTGCGTGGCGGCATCCGGCGCGAACTTGTCGGCCGCGACGAAATCGATCGGGAAGACGAGCTTCACGCCCTTGGCCTTCGCCTTGGCGACGAGCTCGGTGACGATCTTCGCGCCTTCGGGATCGAAGAGGCTGGTGCCGATGCTCCGGCCCTCGACGACCTTCTTGAAGGTGAACGCCATGCCGCCGCCGATGATGATGACGTTGGCCTTGTCGATGAGGTTGTTGATGAGCGGGATCTTGTCGGCGATCTTCGCGCCGCCGAGGATGGCGAGCAGCGGACGGACCGGATTTTCGATGACCTTGGCGAAGGCGACGAGCTCGGCCTCCATGAGGAAACCGGCGGCCTTGTCCTTGAGCGTGACGCCGACCATCGAGCTGTGCGCGCGGTGCGCGGTGCCGAAGGCGTCGTTGACGTAGACATCGGCCAGCTTCGAGAGCGAGGCGCGGAAGGCTTCGACGTTCTTCGGATCGGCCTTGACCGACTTCTCCGTGCCGTCGGGCTGCTTCACCTTCACCTTGCCCTCTTCCTCGATGTGGAAGCGGAGGTTTTCGAGCAGGAGGACCTGGCCGGGCTTGAGCGCGGCGGCGGCCTTTTCGGCGACGGGGCCGACGCAGTCGGAGGCAAACGCGACCGGCTGGCCGAGGAGCTTCTCGAGTTCGGCGGCGACGGGCTTGAGGGAGAATTTCTCGATCGCCTGACCGTCCGGACGGCCGAGATGGCTGGCGAGGACGACCGACGCGCCCTTCTCCAGGGCGTATTTGATCGTGGGCAGCGCGGCGACGATGCGGGCGTTGTTCGTGATGGCGCCGGTGGCCTTGTCCTGGGGGACGTTGAAGTCGACGCGGATGAAGACGCGTTTCCCGGCGAGATCCAGGTCGCGGATGGTTTTGAATTTGGACATGGGAGCGAAGCGATTAAAATGAGAAGCCCACGGAACACACGGAAGACACGGAAGGCAGGCTCGTTTCCGTGTGTTCTGTGTGTTCCGTGGGCCGGAACGGTTCGGAGATTACAGCTGAGCGGCGATCTTCTTGGTCAGATCGACCACGCGGTTGGAATAACCCCACTCGTTGTCATACCAGGACACGAGCTTGAAGAACTTGCTGTTGAGCTCGATCGAGGAGCCGGCGTCGTAGATCGACGACTGCTTGTCGTGGATAAAGTCGCTCGAGACGACCTCGTCGGAGGTGTAGCCGAGGATGCCCTTGAGGTAGGTCTCGGACGCCTTTTTGAGGGCGGCGTTGATCTCCTTCAGGGAGGTTTCCTTGGTGGTCTTGAACGTCAGGTCGACGACCGAGACGGTCGGGGTCGGGACGCGGAAGGACATGCCGGTGAGCTTGCCCTTGACCTCGGGGAGGACGAGCGCGGTGGCCTTGGCGGCACCGGTCGAGGACGGGATGATGTTGATGGCGGCGGAACGGCCACCCTTCCAGTCCTTCTTCGACGGACCGTCGACGGTCTTCTGCGTCGCGGTGTAGGAGTGGATCGTGGTCATCAGGCCTTCCTCGAGGCCGAAGCCTTCCTTCAGGAGCACGGAGACGACCGGCGCGAGGCAGTTCGTCGTGCAGGAGGCGTTGGAGATGATGTTGTGCTTCGAGAGGTCGAGCTTGTCGTCGTTGACGCCGACGACGACCGTGATGTCCTCGCCCTTGGCCGGCGCGGAGATGACGACCTTCTTGGCGCCGGCGGCGAGGTGGCCCTTGGCCTTCTCGGCATCGGTGAAGAGACCGGTGGACTCGATCACGAGCTGGACGCCCAGCTTGGCCCAGGGGAGCTCGGCGGGGGTCTTCGCGGAGACGACGAGGATGTCCTTGCCGTTGACCACGAGGACATCGTCCTCGGTCTTCTCGGGAGCGGACTTCTTGGAGGAGACGGTGCCTTGGAATTTGCCCTGCGTGGAGTCATACTTCAGCAGGTAGGCCAGGTTGTCCGCGGGGACGATATCGCCGACGGCGACGACATCGAGCGTGGAGCCGAGGAGGCCCTGCTCGACGAGAGCGCGGAAAACGAGGCGGCCGATGCGGCCGAAACCATTGATTGCGACTTTGACTGCCATGGGAGGACTTTCCGTTAGGTTCTGCTGTTGATTACTGAGGGAGGTTTGTGCCCACGCCTGCGCGGGGAAAGTCGAATGAATACGGCAGGCCCCGGGATGCAAGGGTTTTGGCTGCGCAACGTCTGGCATAATTAACGTGTTTTTTGTGGGTCGGCTGCACCGGTCGCCGCCCCGCCACGTCCCGCCCGCCGGCCGTCGCTACGCGCTCACCCACAACCCGCAACCGAGCGCCGGCACGTAAAGTTCCGGCTCGACCGGCTGGCGCGCGCCCGGCGCATGCGGCGGGAAGAACCGCTCGTGATTCGCCAGCTGCCGCCAGGCGCTTTCGCGCGTCTCCGCATCGAGCGGGATCGCGACATCGGCCGTCGTCGGGTTGACGGCGAAGAGCAGCTGCTGCGCGCCTTGCGAACGATCGGCGTTATAGACCGCGGCCAGCGCCGGCGAGCCCGGCACGCGCACGAAACGGAAGAAGCCGTCGCCCGGCCGCGCCCAGAGCCGCAGCAGCCGGCCGTGCGGGCCGCGGCGAAACGCGATCCAATCCGCGAAATAGCCGTGCGTGCCGAGGTGTCGGTAGAGCTGGCGGTAGTCGAGCACGTTGAGGTCGGGCCGCTGGTAGGTGTTGTTCACGCCATGTTTCGAGCGGAGGAAATCCTGCCCTTCCGCCAGCATCGGGATGCCGATCGACATGAACAGCAGCGCGGCCATCAGGTGCGTGCGCCGGATGTCGCCGGCCGTGGGCGTCGAGCCGTCGAAACCGGGATGCTCCGTGATCAGGTCGAGCCACGAACGGTCGTCGTGCGACTCGGTGTAGTTCACCGTCTGCGCCGGCCATTTCGCGAAATACCAGGGCGAGCCCTTCAGGAAATACTCCATGCGCTCCGCCTCGCCGCGGCCGAGGACGTAGTCGCGGACGAAGTTGCGATAGCCGTCGTTCCACGAGGCCCAGCCGGTGTCGCGCAGCACGCCCGCGATGTGCCCGCGGAAGCTCCACGGTTCCGCGATCAGGATCACGTCGGGCTTGATCCGCTTGAGCTGCGCCTCGATCTCGCGCAGCACCTCGACGCCGAGCAGTTCGGCCAGGTCGAACCGGAAGCCGTCGACGCCATAGACCTCGATCAGATGCACGAGACTGTCGACGATCAGCCGCTTCGCCATGGCGGAGCGTGCGCGCAGGTCGTTGCCGCAGCCGCTCCAGTTGGCGAGGTTGCCCGCCGCGTCCTGTTCGAAATAGTAGAGCCGGTCGATGGCCATCAGGTGCGCCGGCTCGCCGACGTGGTTGTAGACGACATCGAGCAGCACCGCCATCCCGCGGTGGTGAAACGCCCGCACCAGCTCCTGCAGTTCGCGCACGCCGGACGCCTTTTCCGCGTCGAGCGAGTAGCTGCTCTCGGGCGCGAAGAAGTTGTTCGTCATGTAACCCCAGTGATATTCGTCCGCGGTGCGGTTGTCCGCCTTCTGCACGGGCTGGAGCTCCACGCAGTTCACGCCGAGCCGGTGCAGGTAAAAATCCGGGCTCTCGACCCATTTGCGCAGGCCGGTGAAACCGCGCCGCTCCTCCGCCGTGGCCGCGACGGGCGCCTGCGCGGTCAGGTCGCGCACATGCGCCTCCACGATCACGAGATCCTGCCACGGCGGCGTGACGAATTTCGTCTCGCCCGCGCCCAGCGTCGCGCGGTCGAGCACGATGCCGGGACCGTCGCGGCCCACGGTCGCCAGCGCATACGGGTCGAGCACGCGCTGCGCGGGATCGAAGCGGCCCGGGCCCTCGCGCACGCCGTCGATCGCATACCAGTAAAACCAGCCGTCGAGGCGCTGGTTCATCGCGATCTCCCACACGCCGACGGTCCCGTGCGCGTCGTCGCGGCGCGCCAGCGGCCAGGATTGCGCCCGGTCCTGCTGCGCCAGGTTTTCGCAGAGGAACAGCAGGACCGACCGCGCGCGCGGCGCGAACAGCCGGAAGGTCGTCTCGTGCGCGCCGAGCTGCGCGCCGAGCGGCAGATCGCTCTTCAACTGGTAAAAAAACTCGCCCGGCGTCACCGGCACGGCCGGCGCCTCCGTCGCATGCGCCCAGTTCACGGTCAGCGTCTCGGCCAGGTCGAGCGGCTGCACGCAGGTGAAGCGCCAGAGGTGCCGGCCGGTGCGCGCCGCGTCGAGCACGCGGTTGACGTTGCCCGCCTCGTCGCGCACGGCGTTGGGCGCGTCGCCCGGCAGGCTGAGCCACTGGTGCTCGCCGGTCACGAACTTGAAACGCAGGCCCGGCGGACGGAAAAACGCCGTCATCTCGCCGGACCAGAAAAACACCGGCTCGCCCTCCAGCTCCACCAGTCGCATGCGCCACTCCGGCCGGCCCACGGCCTCCTGCCAGCCGTTGAAGTCGCCCGCCACGTAATACGTCTCGTGCGGCGCATCGACCGCCCCCGCCTGCGCCAGCGGCAGGAGGAATGTCAGCTCGCTGCCGTGCACGAAATAGCCATACGTCCGCCCGACCGTCACCGGCGACGCCGGCCGGAGCCCGCCCGGCGCCGGACACTGCCGGCCGAGCGACAGCAGCGGCGGCCGCGCCGTGCGCCAGTCGCGATCGAACTCCACCACTCCCGTGGTGAGCGATTCCAACCAGGCGCGGACGATGCGGTGCGCGGATGAGGCCATAAGCGTTTCTAGCATCCTCTACGCCGATCGACGCACAAGCGGGAAACTAAATCGTTCCGTGTTCGGGTCTTTTCCGCGTCCGCCGGCGCGCCCCCGCCTTCCGCCCGTATCCGAAAAACGGTGGCGAAAGCCGTGCGCGGCTCACGGCGCGCGCTCGAAGGCCGCGTAGACGGGGTGCCCGTCGAAATACGGCTGCTGCGCCAGCCCGAGCAGCCAGCACGTCGTCGCGCACGTGTCCTCCGTGCGCACCTCGAGCCGCGCGTCCTGCGTGAGGTCGGCGAATTTCCGCACGCCGGGTCCGTTCGCGATCCACGGGATGTGCCGGCTGCGCGCATCCTCGGCGCCGTGCGAGAGGCCCGCGCCGCCGTGGTCGGCCGTGACGATCACGACCGTCGAGCCGCGGATGCCGGCCTGGTCCAGCGCCGCGAGCACGCGCGCGAGCTGGCGGTCGGTCTCCGCGATCTTTTGAAACTGCTCCGGCGAGCCCCAGCCTTTCGCGTGGCCCACGGCGTCGACGTCGGGGAAATGGACGAAGGTCAACGCCGGCTTGAACGCCAGGATGATCTTCTCCGCCTCGGTCGCGACCGTCTCGTTGTTGCAGGAGCCCGTCGGGACGAATGCATGCGTGATCGTGCCGGGCTTGTTCAGCGTGTCGAACTTGGTCTTGCCCGCGATCATCGCCGTCACGTAGCCGGCGCGCGTGGCCATTTCCATCACGGTCGGGACGCGCGGATACACGGGCTCGCGCAGCGGCAGGTCGTAGTTCCAGGTGATGCCGTGCCGGTCGGGCACGACGCCCGTCACCATGCTCGTGTGCGAGGGCAGCGTGATCGAGACCGCCGTCGTCTTCGCCCAGAACGTGTAGGCGCCGCCGCGCACCAGCGCGTGCAGCGTCGGCGTGTCGGCCAGCAGCAGGCGGTCCGGGCGCAGGCCGTCGATGCTGACGATGACGACGTGCTCGACCTCCGGCAGCGGACGCTTCGGCGGCGCCACGGGCGTCGCGAATTGCGCCGACCCCACGGTCGCCGCCAGCAGGCCGATCATCAGAGCGAGGAGTTTTCGCATAAGGAATCGAGGCTAGCCGCGGCCGCGCGCGGGCTGCAAGCGCACAGCCCGGCGCGCCGCGGAAATTTGACAAACGCGCCGCGTCGTCGCGTCGTTGCGGCCTCGTGCCCGCCCGCGAAAAGATCCTCGTCGCCATGTCCGGCGGAGTCGACAGCTCCGTCGCCGCCCTCGTGCTCAGGCAGCAGGGCCACGACCTCGTGGGCGCCTACATGAAGAACTGGATCAACGAGGATCACATCATCGGCGATTGTCCGTGGCAGCGCGACATCGAGGACGCCCGCCGCGTCGCCGACCAGATCGGGATCGAGTTCCGCGTGGTCAATCTCATGCAGGACTACCGCGAGCGCGTCGTCGCCTACCTGCTCGAGGGCTACGCGCAGGGCCGCACGCCGAACCCGGACATCATGTGCAACCGCGAGATCAAGTTCGGCGTGTTCCGCGCGTGGGCGAAGGATCACGGCTTCGACGCCGTCGCGACCGGCCACTACGCGCGGCGGGCGGCCGTCGATCCGTCCTCGCCGTCGGCGGGTTTCGCCCTGCTCGAGGGCGCCGACAAGAACAAGGACCAGTCGTATTTTCTCGCGTTGCTCAACCAGGAGCAGCTGCGCGACGCGCGCTTCCCCATCGGCCACCTGCCGAAGCCCGAGCTGCGCCGGCTCGCGCGCGAGGCCGGGCTCGCCACCGCGGACAAGAAGGACAGCCAGGGCATCTGCTTCATCGGCGAGGTGAAGATGCAGGATTTCCTCCGCGCCTACGTGCCCGACGCCCCGGGCCCGATCGTGCGCGCCAGCGACGGCCGCGAACTCGGCCGGCACCGCGGCCTGCATTTCTACACGCTCGGCCAGCGCCGCGGCATCGGCGTGCCGTCGAACACCGACCACGAGGCCTACGTCGTCGTCGGCAAGCGCGCCGCCGACCGGGCGCTGCTGGTGGCGTTCGACCATCCCGACGCGCCGGGCCTCTTTCAACGGGAGGTGCGCGTGCACGCGCTCAGCTGGATCGGCGAGCCGCCCGCCGCGGCACGTCCGCTCGAGGGTCGCGTCCGCTACCGCGATCCGCGCGTCCCGCTCGAATTTTTCCCCGAAGGCGGCGGCACCGCGCTCGTGCGCTTCCGCGATCCACAGCGCGGACTCGCCAGCGGCCAGATCCTCGCCTTCTACGACGGCGAACGCCTGCTCGGCGGCGGCATCTACGCCTAACGGGGGCGGCCAGGGAACGTCTTCCACCGGCGGTGCGTATCCACACGCGCACGGCGCGGGCTGCCGCGATCGCAAGCCTGCTCTTTCGGCACGGCGCGCCGTTTCCTTGAGTCCAGGCGCAACAAATTCACGTCGGCTGAATCTCCGCGACTATCGGCTCGCAGCGTCCCTTCTTTGGGTGTTTCACCCTGCTTTCCGCCGTGGGCTGGCATACCACCTGCGGCAGCTTCAACCATGGAATCATCGCCCTCACCCGCTCCATCGACCGGCACGCCGCCCGCGTGGCCGTCGTCGCTGGCGCGTTTCCAAAGCATCGTCCAGAACGCCGTGGAGGGCATCTTCCAGTCCACGCCCGACGGGCATTATCTGCTGGTGAATCCGGCGCTCGCGCGGATGTATGGCTACACTTCGCCGGAGGAGCTGATCGCCAGCGTGCGCGACATCTCGCACAGCATCTACGTCGATCCGGGCGTGCGCCTGCAATTTCAGCGGCTGATGGAGCGCGACGGCGAGGTCCGCGGACTCGAATACCAGGTCTACCGCAAGGACGGCACGACGATCTGGATCTCCGAGCACGCCCGCGCGGTGCGCAATCCCGCCGGAGCGGTGCTCTACTACGAGGGCTTCATCCAGGACGTGACCACGCGGCGCCGGGCCGAGGAAGAGTTGCGCGCCGCGAAGGAGGCCGCCGAGGCCGCCAGCGTCGCCAAGAGCCAGTTCCTCGCCGTCATGAGCCACGAGATCCGCACGCCGATGAACGGCGTGATCGGCATGGCCTCCCTGCTGCTCAACACCGCGCTCACGGCCGAGCAGAACGAATTCGTCGAGACGATCCGCCAGAGCGGCGACACGCTCCTCGGCATCATCAACGACATCCTCGATTTCTCCAAGATCGAGTCCGGCCGGCTCGACCTCGAGCACGAGGAGTTCGCCGTGCGCGACTGCATCGAGGGCGCGCTCGACCTGCTCGCGCCGCGCGCCGCCGAAAAGGACCTCGACCTGCTCTGCGAGATCGCCGACGGCACGCCGGCCTTCGTCCGCGGCGACATCACCCGCCTCCGCCAGATCCTCGTCAACCTGCTCGGCAATGCGGTGAAGTTCACCGAAAAGGGCGAGGTGCTCCTCTCGTTGCACACCGCGCCCGCGGCCGTCGGCCGCGTGACGCTTCATTTCGCGGTGAGCGACACCGGCATCGGCATCCCGCCGGAGGCGATGAGCCGGCTCTTCCAGTCGTTCTCCCAGGTCGACGCGTCGACCACGCGCCGCTACGGCGGCACCGGCCTCGGCCTCGTCATCAGCCGCCGGCTCACCGAGATCATGGGCGGCACGATGTCGGTCGAGAGCACGCCCGGTCGCGGCTCCACGTTTCGTTTCCATGTCTCCGTCGAGACCGCGCCGAACCGACCGCTGGTGCACGCCGGTCCGCCGCCCGTCAGCCTCGCCGGCCGCCGGCTCCTCATCGTCGACGACAACGCGACCAACCGCCGCATCCTCACCAAGCTCGCGCAGGCCTGGCAGCTCGTGCCCGTGGCCTTCGCCTCCGGCCCCGAAGCCCTCGCATGCCTGCGCGAAGGCGAATGCTTCGACGTCGCCATCCTCGACATGCAGATGCCCGAGATGGACGGCGCGATGCTGGCCCGCGCGATCCGCGAGCTCCGCGGACCGGCGGAGCTGCCGCTCGTGCTGCTGACGTCGTTCGGCCACTACGACGCGTCCGCCGAGCCGAAACTCTTCGCCCACTGCCTCGCCAAACCCGCCAAGCCCGGGCAGATCTTCGACGTGCTCGCCCGGCTCTGCGGCCGCGACCTGCTCCCGGCCGTGGCATGCGTCAGTCCGCAGGCCGAGATCGGCTTCACGCAGCGCGAACGCGTCCTGCTCGCCGAGGACAATTCCGTCAACCAGAAGGTCGCCCTGCGCATGCTCACGCGGCTCGGCTACCGCGCCGACCTCGCCGCCAACGGAATCGAGGTCCTCGAGGCCGTGCGCCGCCAGCCCTACGACATCATCCTGATGGATGTCCACATGCCGGACATGGACGGACTCGACGCCACACGCCGCCTCCGCGCCGAACCGCCCGCCGGCGTGCGCCCGTGGATCGTCGCGCTCACCGCCAACGCCATGCAGGGCGACCGCGAGGCCTGCCTCGCCGCCGGCATGGACGACTACATCAGCAAGCCGGTCAAGCTGCCGGAACTCGCCGCCGCCCTCTCCCAGGCCCGGCTCGCGGACGTGTGAGACGTGCCCGCGCCGGGGATACGCCGCACCGGGCGATGAAGCACCGGCGTTCCTTCCGGCCGGCGTGAACTGCACCGGGCCGGAAACCCCGCCAGCCCCCGCCGCCTCCGCCGCGGGGTCCGCCGGCGTTTCGCCACGAACCGGCTGTCACGCGTCCTCCCCGCAAAACGCGTGACGCGCCTCCGCCGGCCCGCCACGCTGGCCACGATGCGCTGGCTCCGTCCGTTGCTTCAGTTTCACCGGCTCGCCGAGCGGGAATCGCTGCAACCCCATTTCAGCCGCGCGCTCCGCGCCACCCTCGCCTGCATGGCGCCGCTGCTTCTCGGCCTCGGCGGCTGGCTGCCGGTCGATGTGGCCTTCATGGCCATCGCCGCGCAGAACCTCGCCCTCGTCGATCTCCGCGGCGCGTATCCATTGCGGCTGACGCTGCTCCTCGCGATGACCGCCGTCTTCGCCATCGCGGCGGCCGGCGGCAGCCTCGTCGCCGGCCATCTGCCGCTGGCGGTCGCCGCGACCGCCGGCCTGGCGATCCTCGGCGGACTGTGGCGTCACCTCAGCCCCGATTACGGCCCGTCGCTCGCCGTCTCGTCGACGTTGGTGTTTCTGCTGGCGCTGGTGGTGCCGGGTGGCCCCGGCGGGACCGGAGGACCGGTGCTGGCGGTGCTTCTCGGCGGACTGTGGGGCACCGTCCTGCACGTGGCCGACTGGCCCCTGCGGCCGCAGCATCCGCTCCGGCGCGCCGTCTCCGACAGCTGGGTCGCGCTCGCCGATCTGTTCGCCGCCATGCAACCGGAGGAAACCGGCGAAACCGAGGCGAGGGCGCTCCGGATCCGCCGGGCCGAAGCCGCCGTGCGCGCCGGCCTCGACTCCGCCTACGCCATCCTGGGGGCGACGCCGTCTCCCCGCTCCCGCCTGCTGCGGCGCCGGCTCGAGGAGCTCAATCTCTCCGCCGCCCGGCTCGCCACGCGCACGGTCGCGCTCAACACCGCAATCGAGTCGGCCATGACCGGGAGCGGCTTCGCCGCCGTCACTCCCGCGCTGCAGACGGTCCTCACCTCGCTCACCAACCTCTCCCGCACGATCGCGATCGCGACGGTCTCGCGCCAGCCCTCGCACCTCGCGACCGCGGAAGTCCGTCTGCGCCGCCTCGGCCACCTGCTCGAGGTCCTGCAGGCGCGCGTCCGCGCCCAGGCGAGCGACGACGCCAACGCGACCCAGATCTGCGCCCTCCTGCGCCAAGTCGCGCAGCTGCTGCCCGGCACGCACGCCGCGCTGCGGGCGATGATCGACCGCGCCGACGAGCGCGCCGCCTTCTCGCTCGAGTTGCTCGATCTCGAGACGTGGTCGCTGCGCCCGCTGGCCGCGGCGCTGCACTTCCACCGCAAGGTCGATCCGGCGCTGGTGCGTTTCACGCTGCGCGTCGCGGTCCTCACGATGCTCGGCGTCGCCGTCTTCAAATACTGGGCGCTCCCGCACGGCTACTGGCTGCCCTTCACCGTCGTCGTCGTGCTCCAGCCGGACTACGGCTCCACCCGCACGCGCGCCGCGCAGCGCGTGCTCGGCACCTTCGCCGGCAGCCTCGTCGCCAGCGCGCTGCTCTGGCTGCACCCGCCGCCCGTGCTGCTCGCCCTCGCCACGGCCGCCACGATCTTCGCCTTCGGCTACTGGGTGCGGCACAACTACGCCGTCGCCGTCTTTTTCGTCACGTTGTTCATCGTGCTGCTGACCGAGGCCAGCCACCCGGTCACGCTCGCCTTCACGATCGAGCGCCTGGCGAGCACGCTCGCGGGCGGCGCCCTCGCGCTGCTCGCCGCGCTGTTTTTCTGGCCCGTCTGGGAGCGCCACCGGCTGCCGCCGATCCTCGCCGCCGCGGTGCGCGCCAACCGCACCTTTCTCGGCCTGCTGATCGCGCGGCTCGAGACCGGCGGCGGCTACGACGCCGCGGCCATCGCCGCCAAACGCCAGGCCGAGGTGGCCAACAGCGCCGTGTTCTCCTCGCTCCAGCGCATGATGGGCGATCCGCAAAACCAGCAGGAGGGGCTCGAGCGGGCCGCCGCCATCGCCAACGGCAACCAGCGCCTCACCCGCGCGCTCACCATCGTCGCCCTGCACCTCACGCCGGGCGCACCGCTGGCCGCCGGGGAACTCGCCGCCTTCGGGCGCCTCGCCGACGAGGCGCTGGCTGCGCTGGCCGGGACGCTCGTCCCCGCCGCGGCCGCCCGCCCCGCCGACCTCGACCGGCTGATCGCCGACCTCGAGGCGTTCGCGCCGCCCGCCGCGGACGCCGGCCGCCGCGACGGCTGGGTCTTCGCCCAGCTCCTGCGCGCCGGCACCGAGCTGACGGCGATGCTGCTCGCCGTCGAAACCGCCCCGCGCACGGACGGCGTTTCCGAACCGGCGTAACCGGACTTCCGTTACGCCTTCCGTCCCGCCCCGGGTCGCGCCGGCCCCGCCTCAGCCGCCCATCCGGCCGTAAAGCTCGAGCTTGATCGCCCGGCACTGCGCATGGGCCTCGGCCTCGAACTTCTGGAGATTGAAGCTGGGAAACACCCGCTGGCGCAGCACCTGCCACTCCGGCGTGTCCGCGATCGAGCCGATCTCATCCTTGCCCACGCTGCCGGACCAGCCCACCCGGTTCTGCCGGCAGAGATTGCGCGCGAGCGTCACGATCGCGACGAGCTCCGCGTCGTCCGTGGCCGCGGCCGGGTCGTCGGCCCAGCGCATCACGCTGACATACCAGCGCGGCAGCCCGTGGAGTTCGCAGAACTGCACCGCGAGGTCGCGCGAGGTGCAGCCGAGGAAAAACTGCTCGGCGGCGGCGAAAGCGAGCCGGCGCTCGCGCGCATACTCTGCGATCACCTGGAAGCCGACCGGATACAGGTGCAGCAGCAGGAGCTTGCCGATGTCGTGCACCAGCCCGGCCGTGTAGGCGCGCGGCTCGAGGCTCGGCATCTCGAGATACCCGCAGGTGTAGCGCGCCATCCGGGCCACGCCGATCTGGAACATCCGGAAATTCGGCCACGAGCACGGCGGCACGTGCATCATCCGCTCCTCCGTCGTGATCAGCCCCGACGCGAGCGACGCCAGCCGGAGTTCGCCGAGCAGGCCGACGCTGAGGCGCGGGTTCTCGATCGGCTCCAGATCCTGCTCCTCGCGCCGCCGGACCTGGTTGGCTGAGAGCAGCAGCTGCACGCTCAGCGCCGGGTCCTTTTCCGCGAGGTCCATGAGCGGCGCGAGGCTCGAGGGATAGCCGGTCGCCGACATCTGGAACGACGCGGCGATGGAATCGACGATCGGGCAGCCGGGCAGCGCCGCGACCTGCCGCTCGACGAGTCCGCGCTCCACCACCGGACAGCGGCGCTGCACCGGCGCCTCGGTCCAGACGCGGCGGATACGGGCCTCCTCCTCGGCGTTGCGCTCCTCCGCGGAAAGAAACGGCAGCGGCACCAGCGCCGGGTTCAGGTGGCAGTCGATGATGCGCTCCGCGATCGCGAGCGATTCGATCCCCTGCAGCAGCGCGGGCCAGTCCTCCGTCTCCGCGCAGGCGCGGAGTCCCTTGACGAAATCCACCACGCCCCAGGCGCCGGCCGCCTCGGCGTCGGACGACAGCTCGCCCAGGAGGTCCATCGCGCCGCTCGTCAGCTTCGTCTCCACCTGCGTGCGCAGCCGCGGCTCCGCCGCGACCAGCTCCGTGCGCAGCGCGCCGAGCATCTGGCGCAGGCCCGCCGGCGTGTAGCCCATGAGCGTGCAGAACGACTTCTCCTCCTCGAAATGCCGCGCGCGCCAGCCGTTGGCCGCTGTCTTCGCCACCTCCGCGAGGATCTGCTCGTCCCGGTAGGGTTTCACGAGGAAGTTCTGGATCTTGAGCGCCAGCGCGCGCTGCACCAGGTCGCGCTCGGCCGCCGCCGTGTAGATGACGACCGGCATGCCCTTGAAAAACGGATTCGCGCGCAGGAGCTGGAGCAGGGTCAGGCCGCTCTCGCCCTCGAGCTTCAATTCGAGGAAGACGAGGTCGACCTTCACGTTTGTCGCCAGAAAATCCCACGCCTCCGTCACGGTCGCGACCGCGGCGAACCGATGGCGCCCCCGGGCCAGGACGCCTCTCATGGCCTTGCGGGCCATGTCGGAAGGATCGAGTAAAAGAATATTGGCCATCGCCGGCGATCGATGCACGCGAGGGAGATCGCGCAATCGGGGCGCATCTGCGTTCTATATCGGTCGTCCGGTGGCAAACCTAATCCCCCGTCCGGAGGGAAATCCCTCAGGCCGGCCCGCCGAGCTGGTGCCCGTGGCGCACCACGGCCGCGCGCCCGCGGTCGTTGAGGCGGTCGAGCACGTCCGCGAGCCGGCGGCGCTTCTCGTCCGCCTGCGCGAACATCTCGAGCTGCGTCCCCGGTTCGTCGACGCCGGAGAACCGCACGCTCACCAGCCGCAGCGGCCGGCGTTTCCGCCACGCCGCCCGCAGCAGCGGCGCGACCAGCGGGTAGAACGGCGCCTCCAGATCCACCGGCGCCGCGAGCGACTGGCCGCGCGACTCCTGCGTGAAATCCGGATACCGCACCTTCACCGTCATGGTGCGGACGCGTTTCCCGTCCGCGCGGATCTTCGGCAGCAGTTCGTCGATCATGCGCTTGGCCACCTGCTCGATCGCCGCGAAATCGCCGATGTCCGCGGCAAACGTCTCCTGCTGCGAATAGCTTTTCGCCTCCTCGTGCTCGACGTGCACCCTGCGATCGTCCTCGCCCCGCGCCGCGGCCTGCATCTCGCGCCAGCCCGAACCGAAGATCGACTCGAGTTCGCGATCGGACCGCGCGAGGAGATCGCTCACGAGCCGGATGCCGTGATCCGCCGCGAGCCGCTCCTCGGTCTTCGCACCGACGCCCGGCAGCTTCCCCACCGGCAGCGGCGCGAGGAACGCCGCCTCCGTGCCCGGCGGCACCACGACGAAGCCGCGCGGCTTGCGCAGCTTCGAGGCGATCTGCGCCACCAGCTTGTTCGCCGCGATCCCGAACGACACCGGGATCTGCAGCTCGTCCCACAGCCGCGCCTGCAAGGCCCGGATCCGCCGCTCGATCTCCTCCGCCGACGCGAAACCGCACGGGCCCACGTCGAGATAGCCTTCGTCGATCGAGTTGCGCTGCACCACCGGCGTCAGGGTCTCGCAAAGATC
>Ga0222421_100248_pt1 | contig 27284 bp, 24 predicted proteins | sample 3A1ome_2_FD_182473 | JGI IMG/M metagenome (GOLD analysis project Ga0222421, IMG submission 182473) | Enriched microbial communities from leaf-cutter ant dump, University of Wisconsin, Madison, United States - 3A150A (version 2) | ecosystem: Environmental > Terrestrial > Nest > Insects nest > Nest... | reverse complement strand
CGCGGGATCGCCTGAAACAGGTCGAGTTTGCCTTGCGCAACATGTCGATCAGCGACCGGCTTTTGGTGTCCACCGAGCGCGGCCTCCAGCGCACGATGGCCAACGTCAAGGAAGGCCAGGCCTCCGAGGCGGATGTCGACGCTGCGCAGCTCAATCTCTATGACTCGCGGATCTCCTGCTATTGGGCCCGCGTCGACTGCCTGATGAAAACCACCTCTTTCCTCGCGGGCGTCTTCGAAGACCCGGCGTTGGCCAATCTCGACAAGAAAACCCCATGAAAAAAATCCTGGTTGCCGCGGTCGCACTGATCGCCCTCGCGATCGCGGGCTGGCTCCTGATCAAACCGACGGCTCGTGTCGCCATCGTGACATCCGGCCGGGCGGTGCAGGCCGTCCCGGGCAGCGTCGTCGTGCGCGCGGAGTTCTACATGGACTTGAAAAGCGAGATCGGTGGCCGGGTTCTGAGCAGCCAGCTCGATCTCGGGAAACACTTCGCCGCGGGTGACATCCTCCTGCAGATCGATTCGGGCGATCTGCAACTCGACATCGATCGCATCCAGGGCGAATACGAGGCGGCGAAGCAGCGGCAGGCGGTCGGCTCTTCCGTCAAGCTGGACCTCGAGACCGCGACCGAGAATCTCGCCGTCCTGGAGAAGATGGCCGAGATGGGCAGCTATCCGCTCGCCGAACTGGAAAAGCGCCGTCGCGCCGTCAAGCAGATCGAGCAGCGGGTCGCGCTCGAGGCGGTGGCGAACAAGCGTGAAATCGCGAATTTCGAGAACACCCTCGCGGTCAAGCAGCGCCAGCTGCAGAAGATGACGATCCGCGCGCCGTTCGACGGCGTGGTCTCCGTCATCAACGCCCGCGTGGGCGACCTGATCAGCGTCGGCTCGTCCATCGCGACGCTCATTTCGACGAGCCGCACGGTCGAGGCGCGCATCAGCGAGGAAAACTTCGCCGGCCTGCGCACGGGGCAAAAGGCGTCCGTGCGGTTCCTCGGCTACGGTGGCACGCTCTATCCGGCCACCGTTGCGCAGATCCTGCCTACTTCGGATCCGGATACACAGCGCTATGTGATTTACCTGAAAGTCAAAATCGCCCCGGAAAAACTGGTCCCCGGCATCACGGGCGAAGTCAGCATCGTCGTCGGCGAGCGCTCCGCCAAGGCCATCATCCCGCGCCGCGCCTTGTTCGGCAACAATGTCTACGTCGTCGAGCAAGGCCGCGTGCGCCTGCGCCGTGTCGAGACCGGCTACGTCAGCGTCACGGTCGTCGAGATCCTGAAGGGGCTTCAGGCCGGCGAGCAGGTGATCGTCGAGAAGGTGGACGAATTCCGCGACGGCGACCGTGTCCGCGCCGAGGTCACCGAGGCCCGTTGAGTCCTCGTTCCCGGCCCGCCTCATGTCCCCCAATCTCCGGATCGCCTTTCGCTTCCTCACCGCCAAAAAGCGGGCGATGGCGATGAGCCTGTCCTGCATCGTGCTCGGCGTCGGGCTCTTCGTCGTCACGCAGGCCACGACGAGCGGTTTCGAGTCGTTCTTCATCAAGACGATCCTCGGGACCGACGGCGCCATCCGCATCCAGGACAAGTTCCAGGACACGATCCGGAGCATGGCGGCCGGCGGCGGCGACTCGCTCTTCGCGATCCAGGAGACGGAGGGGCGCAAATACATCGAGGGCATCGAGGAGCCGAAGCTCGTCATCGACGGGCTCCGCCAGTTCGCCAACGTCTCCGCCATCTCGGAAGTCGTGAGCGGCTCGGTCGTGATTCGCAGCTCGTTCGGCACCGACAACGTCCGCATCTACGGCATCAACCTCGACAACCACCTCAAGGTTTCCGACCTCGGCAGCCAGATCATCCTCGGCAGCCTCGCCGACTACCGTTCCAGCCCGATGGGCGCCTTGATCGGCAGCGAAATGGGGAAGCGGCTGCAGTTGTCGGTCGGCGACTCCTTCATCCTGCAGGCGGGGGACCAACAGCGGCGCTACCGGGTCAGCGCGCTTTACGAGACGGGCGTCAGCGACATCGACCGCATGCGTATTTACATCGACATGACGGAAGCGCGTTCGCTGCTGAAGAAGGCCACCGGCGCCAGCTATCTCCAGGTCAACCTGCTCGACAAGGATCGCGCCCGCGAGGACGCCGCCCGCATGGCCGAGGCGCTCCAGCACGCCGCGCGGCCGTGGCAGGACCGCGAGAAGACGTGGCTCGAGGTGTTCCGCGCGCTGCGCATCTCCTCCGCGATCACGGTCTCCGTCTTCACCCTTATCGCCGGCCTCGCGATGTTCAACACCCTCGCGATGATCGTCATGGAGAAGACCAAGGAGATCGCGATCCTGCGGTCGATGGGCTACACCCGGCAGGACATCTCGCGGATCTTCCTCTGGCAGGCGATCATCGTCCTCGTCATCGGCACGATCGTCGGCTGCGCCCTCGGCGCGGCCATTACCTACGGCGTCTCCCGCACGCCGATCCGCATCCGCGGCATCTTCGCCACGGATACGTTCATCGTCGCCTGGTCGGTCTGGCACTACGTCTCGGCCGTGCTCACGGCCGTCGTCATGGTCATGGTCGCCAGCCTCATCCCGGCCCGCCGCGCCGCGCTGCTCGAGCCGGGCGACGTCATCCGCGGCACCGCGCAATAGCCGCCTCCCCGCATGGCCGAAACTCCCCATCCCATCGCGCTGCGCTGCGCCGACATCCACCGCTACCTCGGCCAGGGCGAGGGGCGCGTGCACGTGCTGCGTGGCGTGTCGTTCGAAGCGAGGCGAGGCCAGGTCTACGCGATCGTCGGCCCCTCCGGCTGCGGCAAGTCGACGCTGCTCTATCTCCTCGGCCTGCTCGACCGCCAGGACGGCGGCGACATCTGGATCGACGAGCGGCCGATGTCCAACAGCAGCGACCTCGACCGCACCGCCGCGCGCTGCGAGCACATCGGGTTCGTTTTCCAGTTTCACTTCCTCATGCAGGAGTTCACGGCGCTGGAAAACGTGATGATGCCGATGCGCAAGCTCGGCCGCCTCTCGCCCGAGGCCATGGCCGAGCGCGCGCACGCGCTCCTGAATGACGTCGGGCTCGGAGCCAAATCGCACCGGCTCGGCACGCAACTCTCCGGCGGCGAGCAGCAGCGCGTGGCCATCGCCCGCGCGCTCGCCAACCAGCCTGCGATCATCCTGGCCGACGAGCCGACCGGCAATCTCGACGTGGCCAATTCCACGCTTGTCTTCGACCTGCTCACGCGGCTCGCGAAGGAAAACGGCCAGGCGGTGATCCTCGTGACGCACAATCCGGAGATCGCCCAGCGCTGCGATCACGTCCGGCCGATGCGCGATGGCCTCTTCGTCTGAGCCTGGAGCCTCGCGCGCCATGGCCCGCTCCGCGCTTCCGCTGGTCTGGTTGCTCGGTCTGGCGGTCGTGATCCTGCAGGCCCTGGCGCTGGCTGCGCGCTATTTCCAGCCTTGGCTGTCGGCGGACTACATCTACCCGCAGCTCTTTGCCGAGGATGTCCTGGCTGGGACTTACCCGCTGGCCGGCTGGACACTCAGCTCGGCGCCCTATCTTTTCCCCGACATGCTTGCGGCCTTCGGGCTGCGGCTGATTCAGGGGCCCGGCCCGGTGCTGTCGACGTATGTCGCGGTCTACTACGCGGCCCTCGCTCTCGTCCTGGGCTGGGCTCTGCAGCGGGCCACCGCCACCGGCTGGTCGGCCTGGATCGGCGGTGTCGTCCTCGTCAACGGCCTGCTGGCCTGGGCGCCCGTTGCCGATCATGCCCACTATCTCTGGCTGCTTGGCACGCTCGGATTCCATGGGGCGGTGATGCTGATGGGGCTGGCGAGTTTCGCCCTTTGGGCCGGCGATCCCGGTGTCGCTCCGTCGCCGGCCCGGCGGACGGTCGCGCTGGCGTTGCTGATCCCGGGACTGTTTTCCGACACGCTCTTCCTCACGCAGGCTCTCCTGCCTCTCGGCTTGATGCTTTGGCTGCAGGCCGGCCGCGACTGGCGGCGTCCGCGGATGCGCGCTTTTCTGATCGCGCTCGCACTGGCGCTCGCGGCCGTGGCGCTCATCCGGATCGGCCTCGGCGTGGGCGGCTGGTTCACGTTTTCCAAGGTGTTTCGCTATGCGCCGCTGCCTGCGGCCGTGGCCGGTTCGGCGGCGCGTTTCGTGCGCGATGTCGCCGGCGTGATCGCCCCCGACGCCTGGGCTTTTGCCGCACTGGCGGCCTTTGGCCTCGGTGTGGGCGGCTGGTGTGCCTGGCCGTCGCGGCGTGCGGCGGGGATGCCACCCCGCCTGCGGCTCGCCCTCGGCTGGGGCCTGCTCGGGCTCGCGGCGACCACCCTCATGCCGATCGCGACCGTCTACTGGCGCAGCGAGCAGCACGTGCGCTACATCCTGCCCTGGCTCGTATATCCGGGATGGCTGATACTCGCCGCGGCGCTGCCGCGGGTCGGGCCCGCGCCGCGCCGCGGCGGGCTGGCCGCGCTCGGCGCCGTTTTCGTGCTGCTTGGCGTCGCGGCGTGGCCGCAGATCCGGTCTTCCGCGCTGCAGGTCTGGCCGCACGACGCGCAGGTGGAGCGTTTCGATGCCTTCGTCCGCGCCCGCGGCCTGCGGCACGGCCTGAGCGATTACTGGCGCGCCCACGAGCTCAACACCGAGTCGCGGGCCGGCGTGCAGCTGTTCCCGCTGCGACCCACGGCCCGGGCGAGCTTCTGGAACAACAACGCCTTTCGCTTCTACGCACCGGGCGAGGACGGACGACTGGTCCGGCCGCTCTACGATTTCATCGTCACGGCCGGCCTGGACGAAGCGGAGCTGCGGCGGCGTTTCGGCGCACCGGCGAGCTGCGAGCGGGTGGGGAACTTCGACGTCTGGCTCTACGCGCCGGACGCCGCCCGCCGCCTCACGGCATCGATGGATGCCGAGGTGCGGGCGTTCTTGCACGGCCGGCCGGGCGAGGATCGACTGCCGTCGCCCGACCGCGCCGATTGAGCGGCGCGCGGTTTCCGGGAAACGCAGCGGACCGAATCCCGGCGGCGAGGTGCGAATCGACGACGTGGCGCGGCGCGTTGCAGTCCGGCCGATTGCCGGTCTGTTGGGGGCGATGCAGACGCACACACCCGTCTCCCTCCCGCACATTGTTGTCGTCGGCGCCGGATTTGCCGGCCTGACGTTCTGCCGCAAGTTCCCTGCGGGGCTCGCGCGGATCACGCTCGTCGACCGGCAGAATCACCATCTTTTCCAGCCGTTGCTCTACCAGGTCGCGACGGCCGGTCTCTCGGCGGTCGACATCGCGCAGCCGATCCGCGCGATCCTGGCGAACAAGACCGGCCTCGAGGTCGTCATGGCCGAGGTGCGCGGCATCGATCTCGCCGCCAAAAAAATCCGCCTCGGCACCGGCCCCGGCGCCACGGCGGAATCGCGGGAACTGGACTACGATTACCTCGTCCTCGCGGCCGGCGGCGTGGCGAGCTACTTCGGACATCCCGAGTGGGAACGCTTCGCGCCGGGCCTGAAATCGCTCGACGACGCGCTGCACATCCGCCGCCGGGTGCTGCTGGCGTTCGAGCGCGCCGAGACGGAGCGGGACGAGCAGCGCCGCCGGGAGCTGATGACGATCGTGGTCGTCGGCGGCGGGCCGACGGGCGTGGAGCTGGCGGGCACGTTTGCGGAGCTGACGCGCACGGTGCTCGTGAAGGACTTCGAGCGCATCGATCCGAGCAGGGCGCGCGTGATCCTCGTCGAGGGCAACGAGCGCGTGCTGGCCACGTTTGCGCCGGATCTGTCCGAGAGCGCGGAGCGGCAGCTGAAGCGGCTCGGCGTCGAGACGCGGGCCGGCGTGCGCGTGCAGGACATCCGCGAGGGCGAGGTGGAGTTGCAGGGCGGCGAGATCATCCGCGCCGCCAGCATCATCTGGGGTGCGGGCGTGGCCGCGGCGCCGTTGACGAAGTGGCTGGGCGTCGAGACGGACCGGAGCGGCCGCGTGAAGGTGCGGCCGGATCTGAGCCTGCCCGGCCATCCCGAGGCGTTCGCCCTCGGCGACATGGCCGCGCTCACCGACCGCAACGGCCGCATCGTGCCCGGCGTATCGCCGGCGGCGATGCAGATGGGCGCGCAGGCGGCGAAGACGATCGCGGCGGAGCTGGGCGCGGAGCCCGGCGCGCTCCCCGGGCGGGAGGCGTTCGCGTATTGGGACAAGGGTTCGATGGCGACGATCGGCCGCTCGAAGGCCGTGGCGCAGATCGGCCGGTGGCATTTCAGCGGCTATCCCGCCTGGGCGGCGTGGTTGGTCGTGCACCTGCTCTTCCTCGTCGGTTTCCGCAACAAGATCTCGGTCGTCGTGCAATGGGTGTATTCCTATCTCACCTACAAGCGCGGCGCCCGCATCATCACGGGCATGTCGGGCGGCACACCGGCGGCGTCGGCGTAGCCGCGGTGAGGGCGGGGGGCGGAAGCGGCGGGGTTTGGCTTGTGCCCTGGGAGCCAAAGACATACGTTTGCCGGCGATGTTCTCGTCCCACAGCCGCGCCCGGTTTGTCCTGCTGATCGCGTTTCTCGCCGGTTTTCCCGGCCTGGTTCCCGACGCCCGCTGTCAATGGCTGCCCGGCTTCACGAACGGCGGCAGCGCAAGCACGAGCACCCAGACCCCGACCTCTGTGATGCCGCCCACGGCTCTGCCGCCGAACATGCCGCCCGATCCTGCGTATATCGCGCCGCATGCCGCCGTCACGGTCAACGCCGCCAATTATGTCCGCACCGTCGACGAGCGGATGTTCGGCCTGAACACCGCGGTGTGGGACAGCGCGCTTTCGTCCGCCTCGACCCTCTCCGCGCTCCAGCAGCTGCAAATCCGCACCCTGCGTTTCCCCGGCGGCTCGACTTCCGACACCTACGACTGGAAGACCAACCGCAGCTACGCCGCCGGCACCCGCACGCTCAACAACTGGGCGTGGGCGAGCTCCTTCGACGCCTTCGCCGCGATCGCGCTCAAGCTGAAGGCCCAGGTGTTCCTCACCGCCAACTACGGCTCCGGCACGGCGCAGCAGGCGGCCGACTGGGTCAAGTATGCCAACGTCACGAAGCGCTACGGCTTCAAGTATTGGGAAATTGGTAACGAGAACTACGGTTCGTGGGAGGAGGACCTCCACGCGAAGAAATGGGACCCCGTGACCTACGCCACGCAGGTGAAGGATTACCTCGCACGGATGAAGAAGGCCGACCCGACGATCAAGGTCGGGGTCGTCGTCGTCACCGGCGAGGACGCCTACGCCGACGCCGGCCGGACCGCGGTGAAGAACCCGCGGACGAAGGTCGCGCACCGCGGCTGGACGCCCGTCATGCTCGCCAAGCTCAAGTCGCTCGGCGTCACGCCGGACTTCGCGATTTATCACCGTTACGAGCAGAATCCGAAGGACGCGTGGAACGCGGGCGAATCGGACGCTGCCCTCCTGCAGTCGGCGAAGACCTGGGGCAAGGATGCGGCCGATCTTCGGCAGCAATTGATCGACTATCTCGGCGCGACCGCCGCCGCGAAGGTCGAACTCGTCGTCACCGAAAACAACTCCGTCTCCTACGATCCCGGCAAGCAGACGACCAATCTCGTCAACGGACTCTTCCTCGCCGACAGCCTCGGCCGGGTGCTCCAGACGGAGTTCAATGCCTTCGTCTGGTGGGATCTTCACAACGGCAAGGACACGACGAACAACAACAGCTCCGCGCTCTACGGCTGGAGAAACTACGGCGACTGCGGCGTGCTGTCGCCGACCGACGGGCGTTACCCGACCTTCTACGTGATGAAGCTGCTGGCCCGCTTCGCCCGGGGCGGCGACCGCGTGGTGAAGGTATCGAACGCCGAGGCGATGCTCGGCGCCTATGCGGTCCGCCGGGCCGACGGCACGCTGACCCTCCTGCTGATCAACAAGAGTCCCACCGAAGCGCGGAATGCGGACGTGACGGTGAAATACTTCACGCCGAAGTCCACGGCCGCGGTGCTGCGCTACGGCATCGCGCAGGATCAGGCGGCGCGCACCAGCAGCACCTCGGCGGCGAGCGATCTCGCGGCGTCGACGCTCACCGGCATCGGGAGCACGTTCACCGTCCTCTGCGATCCGTATTCCGTCATGCTCGTCACGCTCTCGCCCGCGAAATAGGCGGTGGAGGGAGCGGAATCGCTGCGGTCCGGATCCTTGCTCGAGCACGGGAAATTTTCCGACGGACGGATTCGTGCCAGCCTGGGCGAACGCCGGCGAGATGCCGACGGGAGCCCGCAGATGATCGGCGGAAACGCGATCGTTCATCGTGCCGGCGGTGGCGGCTTCCACGCGCTGAAGATGTGGCACGTGGTCCGAATCCGCACGCCGATGCGAAACGCCCCTGCCTACCGGGCGGCCGTGAAATAGACGCAGTATGGTTCATCGGCGACCTCGTAAAGCGGCAGGACGGCGAGGGTGCCCGGCCGCGTGCGCACCCAATAGTGTCCGGACAGCCAGTCCCGGCCGTCGACGTATTGGTGTTCGTAGTGGGGCGTGAGGGCATCCCCGGCCGAAAGCTCCGGTTCCTGTTCGGTCAGCGCGGCGAGGACCACGGGGCCATCCAGCAGGGCGAACCGTCGGCCGTCGCCGGGCAGCGGTTCCCGCGCAATGCGCTTGGAGAAGGAGATCCTGACGTGCGCGGTCGTCCACGGGCGTTCGATTTCGAGAAACCCGTTCTTCGAGACGGCAGCGGCGACGGGTTGTCCGTCCACCACGACTTCGCCCGGGCCCAACGCCCAGCCGGGCTGGCGGATGCGAAGGGTCCACGGCGCGGTTTCGTCGGAGGCGACGGTCAGCTCGACGACAAACCGGGTGACGTCGTCCGCGCGCGCGAAATTCGCCCGGTCGTCGCCGGGGTCGATCTTTTGCGTGATCCGGATCCGATGGCCCGCGCCGCCCAGCACGGCCTGCGACGGGATGAACTGACCGATCGTCACGCCATCGCGGGCCCGGTAATAGATCAGGTCCTCGAACATGGCCTGGGCCTGCACGAGCGTGCCGTGGCAGCACCAGAAATCGTGCGTCTCGGAGCCCCACTGTTTCTTCGCGCCGGGTTGAAGCGGCAGGAAATAGCTGACCAGCCCGGTGTGCGGATTCTGCTGGGCGAGCAGGCCGTTGTAGAGGGCCCGCTCGATGTAGTCTGCGTAGCGGGCTTCGCCGGTCCAGCGGAAGAGAGACTGGGCCACGCGGACCATGTTATAGACCGTGCAGTGTTCCTGTGTCCGGCTGCCGAGAAACCGGCCGAACTGCTGCGGCGGGATCCAGAACTCGCCGGCATTGTTGCCGGTCGTCGCGAACATCCCTCGCGTTTCCACCGCCTGTTTCCAGAAAGCCGCGACGATCTCGCGATACCGCGCATCGCCCGTGACCTCATACAACCGGGCGGCGCCCTGAATCCAGGGGATGCTCGCGTTTGCATGATCGTTCGTCAGCGCGTCGCGGCCGGCGAGCAGCGCGCGGAAGAGGTCCGGCATCGCATAACGCGAAGCCAGCTCGAGGTGGCGCGGATCATGGCTGACGCCGTAGAGATCCGCCCACAGTTCGAGCAGGCCGGCGCATTCGCCGCTGTAGACCACCTCGCCGTGTCCCGCCCGGATCTGCTTCTCCGTCCAGGCCGAAAACCAGTCGGCCGAATGTTCGAGCACCGCCAGGGCTTCGCTGTCATGGCCGTAGCGATACGCATCGAAGAGCCCCATCATCGTCTTGTGCAGCGTATACTGGGGAGACCAGACGGGCTCCCGGCCGTCGGCGAGAATCTCGAAGTATTTCTCCGGGATCGGTCCGATCCATTGCCCGCCGTTCAGCTTCTGGCAGCGCTCGAGTTCCTGCACCGCCTCTCTGGCCCGTGCGGTGACCAGCGGGTCGTGGTCGACCGCGGCGAAGTGCTCCGCCGCCGAGAGCCAGTGCCCCGCGAAGTGCCCGCGCAACTGGCCGTGCGGCGCTTCCCAGCCCTGATGCAGTTCCCCGGAGGGGCGATCGATGCGGACTCCCGCCTCGAGCAGGTGGTTTTGGAGGAGGTTCTCCGTCTTCAGCCGGAGGAGGTAGGCTTTCGTCAATTCCCGCCGGTCCCTGAACAGGCCCGGCAGCAGGGAAACCTCGCCGGGCGTGACGGCCGACAAGTCCGGCTGGGGAAGCTGCGGACTCAGGTTCAGGATCTGTGCGCCGGGATCCCGGAGGGCGCCCCGATTCTGAATCGCCTGGGGCCACAGGGACGAAGCGGAGAGAATGAAAAACGAGGCGGCGCGGAGGAGCGGGCGGGAGCGGAGATGGGCAGGCATGGGACGGAAGAAGGGCCGCGATGGCGGTTGCCACCGGCGGCAGGCGCCAGTTAAGCAGATCCGACGACCGAGGCCAATGCGCACGCTCCCCGCAAATTTACGCGAAACCCACCTCATTGGACGCCGCTGCCGTGAACACATGCTCGACAGCGAGCATTATCCGGTTTTGCGCAACGCACCTTTCATCTGGGTGGGGCAAAGCGTGCTCCGGCCTCCCTACCGCATTGTCCGGCTGCGCTCGGTGCACAGCCACGTCGTCGCGTCCGTCTCCGGCCGGGGCCGCGCGCTGGTCGATGGCCGGATGGTGGACTGGAAACCCGGTCAGGTCCTGCTGGCCCCGGTCGGTGCACCGCACGCGTTCGAAATCGACGGCGCGGGCCCTTGGCGGACCGCGTGGGTCTTTTTCGACGATCGGGTCGAATCGCCGGCCCTGCGGATCCGGCAGGCCGCCCTGATCCAGGCCGACGCCGGGGACTTCGTTTCGGCCCTGCATATGCTCACGCGCGAGGCGGCGGGCGCAGCGGAACCGGCCGTGATGGAGGCCCTCGCCACGCTGCTCGACGCCTGCGCGCGGAGACTGGCCGGAACCGATGCGGTGGATCTGCGCCTGTGGCGCTTGTGGGGGCAGGTCGAGGCGGATCTGGCGCAAGGCTGGACCGGGGCGGGACTGGCACGACTCGCCTGCATGAGCGAGGAACACCTCCGGCGCCTGTGCCACCGGCACTACCAGCGGAGCCCCATGGACCATCTCACGCACCTGCGATTGCGGCGGGCCGGCACGATGCTGCGCTCCTCGCCGGAAAAAATGGAGGAGATCGCCCATCAGGTGGGCTATGGGTCCGTGTATTCCTTCTCGACGGCCTTTCGTCGCTGGAGCGGCATGCCGCCGGCGCGCTTCCGGCGTGGCTGAAATCGCGACGGAATGACGAAGGGCGGTTTCGATTGCAGCGATGGGCCGCTCGCCGGAACCGGCCTGGACCGCGGAGCAGGTATCCATCGTTTCGGATGCATCGCGGCTTCGGGGCCGGATTCGACTCCTGCTCTCTCGCCGCTGCATTTTCGATCGGACTTTTTCCCCTTCGCTGCGTGCCGGTGGCTGCCGATCGGCCTGACCGGCCGCAATGCCGTCGCAGCCAGCTGCGTTCTATCCCGTCCTTTTTCGGCCCGGGCGCAATGCGTCATCGATCGGATCGGGCGGCGGGCGTGCGAAATCGCGGCGCCGGATGCGAACGAAGGCCGCACCTCGTGCGTCGGCCGGAGGGTGCGGCGCCCGGAAGGTCCTTCGCGGTGGCGGTGACGATCTTCTCGCCGGCCGGGCCTTGTCCTTCCAATCTTGCCGTCCGCATGGGCCAGAACCTCCAGGAATTCCAACCCCGGCTGCGGTTTCCGCACGCCGGCCCGAACGCCTTCGGCCCGGGCAAGGCCGACCTGCTCGGCTTCATCGCCGCGACGGGATCGATCCGCACCGCGGCCGCCGAACTCGGGATGTCCTATCAGCGGGCGTGGACCCTGGTGAGCGAGATGAATTCGCTCTTCACGGAGCCGCTCGTCTGCGTTTCGCGCGGCGGCGGCACGCGCGGCGGCGCCACCCTGTCGACCATGGGCGAGGACGTGCTCGCCCGCTACCGGCGGATGGAGCAGACCTGCCGGAGCGCGACGCAGCAGGACTGGCAGGCGCTGCAGCGGCTGCTGCGCAAATGAGCCCGGCGGGGCCGGCGCGGGAAGACGGCGCGATGCGCCGACCGGCCGTTGTCGTTGACAGAAGATAACGGGAGTTTTGGTCTCGCGGGATGACACGCGCGTGGCTCCTGCTGTTTCTCCTGGCCGCGGCCGCGGCGGCTTCCGCCGCCGAGCCCGGATTGAAGATCGTCACCCCGGAAAAGACGCTGACGCTTTCAGCCGGGGAGCTCGCGGCGCTGCCCCGGGTCGAGGTTGCGGCCCTCGAGCCGCACGGGAAACAGGAACACCGCTACACGGGCGTGGCCGTGCGCGACGTGCTGGCGCGGGCCGGAGTGCCGCTCGGCGAAAAACTCCGGGGGCCCGCGCTGCAGCTCGTCGTGCGGATCGGCTCCCGCGACGGCTACGCGGTCGTGTTCGCCCTGGCGGAATTCGACACGGCCTTCAGCCGCCGCACTCTCCTCCTCGCGGACCGGGTGGACGGAAAACCGCTGGCGGACACGGCCGGCCCGCTGCAACTGGTGGCCCCGGGCGACACGCGGGCCGCCCGCTGGGCCCGGATGGTGACGTCGCTCGAAGTCGTTTCCGTCGGCGCCTCCGGAACCGGCGCGAACCCGTGACGAATGCCGCCGCTTCGCGGACCGGAGTCGCAGGCCGGGCGTGGTGCCCGGTGCCGACGGGCGGCTGACGTTTTCGTTTCCCGTTTTTCATCCTCATGCGCGTCCACGTTCTCCAGCATGTCCCCTTCGAAGGTCCCGGCGCGATCGAACCGTGGCTGCAACGGGCCGGCGCCACGGTGACGTTCACGCGGTTCTTCGAGACGCCCGCGCTGCCCGAGGTCGCAACGGTGGATCGCCTCGTCGTGATGGGAGGACCGATGAGCGTGCACGACGAAGCGGAATTTCCGTGGCTCCGCGCCGAGAAGGCCTTCCTCGCGCAGGCGATCCGGCGGGGCGCCGTGGTGCTGGGCATCTGTCTCGGCGCGCAACTCGTCGCCGAGGTGCTGGGCGGGACCGTCTCGCGCAACCGCGAGCGCGAGATCGGCTGGTTTCCCGTCGCGCGCGCGGCGGAGGCGGCGGGGTGGGGACGCCGTTTCCCGGACGAGTTTGTCGCGTTTCACTGGCATGGTGAGACGTTCTCGCTGCCGCCCGGAGCCCGGCACCTGCTGCGCAGCGCCGCGTGCGAACGGCAGGCCTTCGCCTTCGGGCCCCGCGTGCTCGGGCTGCAGTTTCACCTCGAGACCACCGAGGCCGGCATCCGCTCGCTGGTCGCCCACGGCCGGGCGGACATGGCCGCCGGGACGTTCGTGCAGGACGAGCGGCGGATGCTCGCCGGCCTGCGGCATCTGCCGCCCGCGCAGGCCATCCTCGACCGGGTGCTGACGGGGCTGTTCGCGGAGGCGCCGGCCTGATCCCGCCGTTTCAGGCACGAACCGTGCTTTCCGTTATCTTCAATGAAAGATAACGAAAAATGGTCCTGAGCAGGGAACCCGAGTCCTGCGCGCCGCCCGCCCGGTGCACGTTCGGCGAAAGCGACTGGCGCGCGCTGGCGCCGCACTGGTATCCGGTCGCCTTCTCGCACGAGGTGAGGAACGCGCCCCTGGGAGTGCGCCTGCTGGACGAGCGCATCGTCCTCTGGCGCCGGGCCGGCGGAGCCCCGGCCGCGGCGCAGGATCTCTGCCTGCACCGCGGCGTGCCGCTCAGCCTGGGCTGGATCGAGGGCGACGAGCTCGTCTGCAAGTATCATGGACTCCGCTACGACTGCGCCGGCGCATGCACCCGGATCCCGGCCCATCCGGGCGCGCCCATCCCGGCCAGGCTGCGGCTGCGGACGTTTCCGGTGCGGGAAAAATACGGACTGATCTGGGTCCGGTTGGTGGATACGGGTCCGGTTCCGTTTCCCGAATTCGAGGCGTGGGAGGACCCGGACTATCTTCAGGTCGTGCCGCCGTGCGTGGACCTCGCCGCCGCGGCCGGCCGGCAGCTCGAGGGTTTTCTCGATGTGAGCCATTTCTCCTTCGTGCACGCGGCCAGTTTCGGCGAGTCGGACAATCCGGTCGTGCCCAACTACGGGATCGTGCCCACCGCCGCCGGATTCCGCGCCGACTACGTCAGCACGGTGAGCAATTACGCCCACGGTTCGAAGCACCTGAGTCCGGAGGGATTCCAGTGGCGGCGACGGTTCGAGGTCTTCCTTCCCTTCACGGCCCGGCTCACGGTGTTCTATCCGCACGGGCAGCTGCACATCCTCAACGCGGCCTGTCCCGTCTCGGCCCGGCGGACCCGGCTGTTCGTGCCGATCTGCCGGAATTTCGACAAGGACGCGCCGCTGCAGGACACGCTCGATTTCAACGCGCAGGTTTTCGCCGAGGATCAGGAGATGGTGGAGCGGCAGTATCCCGAGGACCTGCCGGTCGATCTCCATGCGGAGGTGCACATCCGCGCCGATAAAAGCTCCATCGCCTACCGTCAGGGCCTGTCGGCGCTGGGCCTGGGCCGCGCCTACACCGCCTGAAAACGTCCGCCGTCCGCACCGGACTCTCCGGCGCGTCCCCGGTCCGTGGATCGAGGACGCGCGATCCGCTTGCCGGACCTGCCGCGGAGCGTCACCGCGTTCTGGATATAGGCCGCAAGCGGCCGATCCGAGGCGGGACAGGGCGCGAAGCTTTCCGCGGCGTTTTCCGGCCGCGCGTGTTGCAGCGGACTGGCGCCACCCGCGGCGCGCGAAAATCCTCCGCCCGCGGCTTGACCGCGCCGCACCGGCCTCGGTGAAATCGCGCCATGCCTTGCCCCGCATTCCGCTGGATTCCGTGCGTCCTGAGCCTGCTGCTGATCGGCAGCCTTTGCGCCGCCGAGCCTCCGGGCGGGCGGCGCCCGCTCGTGCTGGAGTTGAACGGCGAGTGGATCGGCAACGGCATTTCGTTCAGCCCCTATCGCGACGGTCAGGCGCCGTATCGCGCCTACCCGAGCGACGACGAAATCCTGGCCGATCTGCGGCTGGTGGCGCCCTATTGGAAACTCATCCGCATGTATGAGCTGACGCCCGCGACCGAGCGCACGCTGGCGCTCATCCGCCGCGAGCACCTGCCGATCCGCGCGATCATCGGCGCGTGGGTGACGACCGATGCGACGCCCGAGCAGAAGGCGAAAAACCGCGCCGAACTCGACGGCCTCATCCGGCTCGCCAACGACTACCCCGACGTCGTCATCGCCGCCGCCGTGGGCAACGAGGCCTGCGTCTCGTGGTCGTGGTTCCGCACGGAGCCGGCCAACATCGCCCGCTGGGCGCGCGAAGTGCGCGCGGCCATCAAGCAGCCCGTCACCTCGGCCGACGACTACAACTTCTGGAACAAGGAGGAATCGCGGGCGGTGGTCGACGAACTGGACTTCATCATCTTCCACGCCTACGCGCTGTGGAACCGCCAGCCGCTCGAGGGCGCCTTCGCGTGGACGGCCGCCCGCTATGCCGAGGCGGTGAAATTCCATCCCAGCGTGCCGATTGTCATCGGCGAAACCGGCTGGGCCACGTGCCACGATCCGTCGCGGAAAAACATCGGTGAAGAAGGTTACCAGATGCAGGCCGAGGTTTCCGACGCGGCGCAGCTGAGCTATCTGCGCCAGCATTACCGCTGGGTGAACGAGCACCGGCTGCCGACGATCCTCTTCGAGGCGTTCGACGAGAATTGGAAGGGCGGCGGCGCGGCGACGCCGGCGAATGTCGTCGAGAAACACTGGGGCGTGTTCGGCGTCGACCGGCAGCCGAAGCCGGCCTTCCGGCAGATCATCCGCGAATTCTACCGGAAGAACTAGCCGCCCGGCGCCGGATCGCTTTCCGAAAACGGCGCCGGCCGGCCGGTGAAACTCAGCCCATCGGAACCGCCTGCACCTTCATGAAGGCGGTGTCCAGCCGCTGCCAGGCCGGGCGACCCTGGCCTGCTCCTCGCTGCAGGATGCTTTCGTGCTGCGGATCGAGGTGCTGCACGAGCACGAATCCGAATCCGGTGTCGACCGGCAGCCGTTGCAGAACTCGGTGAAGGCCTCGAGGCCGCCCGCCGAGGCGCCGACTCCGACGATGGAGAATCCGCGCGGATCGCGACTCGCGGCCGGGCTCCGCCCCGGCGGGCTGTCGACTCTGCTTGGATTTCATGGCACGGCGGGGAGGAAACGTGGCCGAGTTTGTCGCATGGTGGTGGAGGAGCCCGGCAATCGATCGCTGAGTGGTCTGTGGCGATCTTTCGCAAGACCTCGGATGGGATGGCGGTCGCTCGCGAACGAGATCGGCCAAAACGGAGTAAATGCCGCCAGGCGTCAAAAGACGATGGGGTAAAACCCTTCCGCCGGACAAATCCACCCGGCGTGCGCCCGCGACGGCATCCGTCCGCGGCAGACCCGACTGCGAGGCGGCGGACGCCGGGGTGTGGATCCGGCGATGATTCTCATCGGTTTGGCGTTGGGCGCGGAGCATCCGGCCGCCTTCCGGTGTTCTTCCAGGACTTCCGTGGGCCATGGGTGGACGGGCGACTCACGATTGTCGTTGAGCGCCATGCGCGGGATCGGCCGTGCGAAGTCCCTGGCGCGAAGCGTGCGTCCTTCATTCCGTCCAGCAGCACGCGAACGGTTTCCAGTCCGAACGCGGGGAGTGACCGTCATTGAGGCACGGTTTCGGACTCGATCGCGACCTCCGGCATTACGAACTCGGCGGCCCGGCGGAGGACATCGGTGATGATGTCGTGATCCCGGCGAACGCCTTGAGGGCATTGTGGCCGGTGTGACGTCCATGGGGGGAAAGCGTGTAGTCGGGCCCGGGATACGATATGAGAGCGCGTTGAAAACGTTCGTCCGCGTCGACCATCGCCGGCATCAGGGCCTGGCCGGCCAGGGGACTCAAACCGGCCGCGCGTGCCTGCCGCAGCGCAGACTTCGCGCATCTGCGCTTGTTGCCCGAAGAGACCGCATGCTGAAGCGGTCGGAGGAGTCGTCGACGGGTCGGAGCGAGGCTGAAGGAGGATCGGGTGCGGCGTTCAAGGCAGCGCGAGCTGGTCGATGTAGGTGTCCTCGAATTCCGGATCCGTATTGAGCTCGAGGATATCGGCGTGACGGACGATTTCCTCCATCTCCTCGAGCTTGCCCATGTCGTCCAGGGCCAGCCAGGCCCCGCCGAGCGCGGTGTTGCCGAGCGTCTCGATCTGTTCCGGATGGAATCCCGGGAGCAGCCCGCTGCGGATGGCGCTCGCGGGGTGGAGATGAAGTCCGAAGCCGCCCGCCAGAAAGACCCGATGAAGATCCGCGGCCGCGAGGTGCGAGCGACGGAGCAGGGTGGCGATGCCGGCCGCGATGGCGGCCTTGGCCTGCTGCAACTGGGCGATGTCGCTTTCGGTCACGAGTGACGTGAGGTCGCCGGCGCTCAACAGGATGCCGCGCGCGGCGTCGTGGCGCCAGCGATGATCGGGCGGAAGCGTTTCCCATTTCGCGGTGAAGCGGCCGTGTTCGTCGAGCAGTCCGCCCTCTCGGGCGTCGGCGAGAAAATCGAGATAGGCGGACCCGGCGAGCCCGATCGAAGCGGCGTGGTCGCCGATGAACTCGAGGTGCACGGAAAAAGGCTCGACGGCGAGACGAAGGTGGCCGATCGCACCCGCCATCGCCCGGGTGCCGCAGGTCAGGCGTCCGCCTTCGAACGCGGGGCCGGCGGCCGTCGCACTCCCGATCAGCCGGCCGCCGGCGGCCAGCAGCAATTCGCCGTTGGTTCCGATGTCGACGAGCAGACAGGGCCGTTTCTCGGCCAGCAGGCCGGAACAGATGCAGCCCGCGGCGATGTCGGCTCCGACGAAAGCGCTGAACCCGGGCAGCAGATGCACCGGCAGGCTGGCTGGAAACGGATCGAGCCCGATCTCACCGGCGGAGAGAATCCGGTGTCCGGTGAACTGCGGCGTGAACGGTGCGATCCCCAGCGAAGAGGAATCCGCTCCGATCAGGAGATGCAGCATGGTCGTGTTCCCGGCGACGGTCACGGCGGCGATGCGTCCGGGCATGACGCGGGCAGCCTGGCAGGCCGCGGTCATCAACGGCAGCAAGGTCCGCCGCACGATGGCCTGCCGCATGGCTTCGCGTTGCACGGGGTCGCCGGCGACTTGGATTCTGGTCACCACGTTGTCGCCGAACTCCACCTGGCGGTTCAGCGAGGCCTGCTCCGTGACGATGCCGCCGGTCCGAAGATCCACCAGGGCGGCGACCACGGTCGTGGTCCCGATGTCGATGGCGAAGCCATGATCGCGGACTTCGGGCTCTACCCGGACGAGCGGGCGGCGGGTCGAGGGCACGCGGAACTTGAAAGCGGTGCCGATCTGGGTCTGGAGATCCAGGAGCGAGCGGGCAGGGATCGAAATCGTCGTTGGGCGGCCGGGAACCAGCGAACCCTGGCAGGCCCGAACGGAGGCAGGCGCAGCGACGATGTTGCCGGCATGCGTGCGGAAAGCGCCCTCCAGCAGCCGGACTGTGCAACCGGCGCAATCGCCCCGCCGTCCGCAGCGGGTGTTGAGCGGAATTCCGGTCCGGGCGAGGCGATCGACCAGCGAATCATCCGCACCGCCAGGCGAGCTGGCAGCAAACCGCGGATCGCGGCCGGGAAGCAGAACCTTCAGGCGGGAGGTCATGGCTGGCGGGGCACGGCCTTGAGGATGCGGCCCGGGTCGCTGGATGCGGCGATTTCCTCGCCCGGCTCGACCACAAGAAAGCGATCGTCATCCCAAGGACCGCTCAGGAGATCGATCAACAGCCGGGGATCGCCGCGTTCGCGCTGGAGCTTCCAGCCCAGGCAACGCGTGCAATGGCTGGCGTAGGCGTGCTGCTCCTCATCGCCGGGCAACGCGAGATCGGTGTAGGCGGCGCGGGAATGAACGGCCAGGCTTTCACGGTCGATGGCGAGGAACGATTCCAGTTGTTCCGGATCGAGGCGGCCCTGGAGTTCCGCCCGCATCGTGATCTCCCGGTCGGGTCCGGGCATGCGGCCGCTGCGGCACCAGCCGGGCGTATACCAGTAAAGCGAGGGATCCTCGGCCATGCACGCGGCATAACGCTCCTTGCTCCCCAGCAGCAGTGTGACGCAATCGTGCGCTCGTGGCATGACGAGCCGGCATCGCGTCGGGGCGAGGCCGGAGACCGCCATGCCGCACGCGCCGTAGGCCAGGACGACTGAATCGACTTGGAGATCCGCCTCCGCCGCGGCGAGCGCCCGCACCAGCATCTGGCGCAGGAGTGCCGGCACTTCATGCAAGGAATCCCGCATCAATTCCCGACGGATCACATGTTCCGGACTGACGCCCAAGGCGTTTATTTCGCGCTCCAAGGCGAGGCACCCGATCAAGGCGATCTTGCCCGGAGAAGACGATCTGGGACGCGAGGGGGTCATCCGTGACCAGCATATCACGCCATACGCCGTGTGAATATGTGAATAACAAATCGATGGAGCGGAAGGGGTCTTGGCTTGACCCGGGTGGGTAAAAATGGGTTGAAATGGGGCACTTTGGGGCAGGTGACTGTCCCCAGCCCATGGCGCAACCCGGCAAAGCTTTCTACACAGGCCTTTTCAGGCACACGCTCGACGACAAGGGTCGGCTCACGATCCCGTCGGCGTGGAGGCTTGCGCACGCGGAGGGCGACACGTTTCTGGCCACGCCGCATCCGGACGGTTACATCGCGATCCTGCCGCCCGCGGAGGTCGAGAAACTGCACGCCAAGATCGCGCAGATGGCGCTCAGCGACGGCGGCGCGCAGGATTTCGCCGCGCGCTTTTTCGCGCAGACCCAGTCCTTCTCCTTCGACAAGGCCGGACGCATCGGTCTCGAGGATGCACTCGTCGCCCACGCCGGCATCGAGAAGGACGCCGTCCTCGTCGGCTCGCTGACCAAGTTCAACATCTACTCGCCCGCGCGGTGGGAGAAGGTCGAGGCCCGCACCTCCGGCGAAAACTTCGGCGACCTCATGCGCCGCATCGGCATCTGACCATGCGCCGTTCCCTGCAATCCCTCGCGAACCTCGCGCAGCCGTGGCGGAAGTCGCCGGCCGCGCCGTCGCGCCTGGCCGCCTGGCCGGCGCTGCCATCCGTTTCCGTCGTCACGCCGCGCGTGCGCGACAGCCTCATCCTCCGCGTCGTCGTCCGCCCGGACGCCGCCCTGCGGCCCCGGCCCGATGTCACCCGCGCGCGCTGAGCTTCCGACCATGACGCCCGGCCATCAACCCGTGCTCCTCCGCGAGGTGCTGGCGTTTCTCGCCCCGCAGGCGGGTGGTCGCTATCTCGACTGCACCTTTGGCGGCGGCGGGCACACCCGCGCGATCCTCGAGGCGGCCCCGGCCGTGCAGGTCGTGGCGTTCGATCGCGATCCCGCCGCCCAACCCCGCGCCGAGGCGCTGCGGGCCGAGTTCGGCGGACGCTTCGAACTCGTGGACCGCGATTTCGGCCGGCTCGCCGAGCTGCCCGCCGACGGCTTCGCCGGCATCCTCTTCGACCTGGGTGTCTCGTCGTTTCAACTCGACGACGTCGCGCGCGGTTTCTCCTTCCGCCAGGACGCGCCGGCCGACATGCGCATGGACCCGCGCAACGGCGTGCCCGCGAGTCTCTGGCTCGAGACCGCCACCGAGGAGATGCTCGTCCGCGCCGTGCGCGATCTCGGCGAGGAGCATCACTGGCGCCGCATCGTGCGCGCGCTGCTGGCCGCGCGCGGCACCGGTGCGCTCGCCCGCACCGCCTCGCTCGCCGAACTCGTGGCTGCGGCGATCCCCGCCCGCGACCGGCATGCGTCGAAGCTGCATCCGGCCACGCGCACGTTCCAGGGCCTCCGCATCGCGGTGAACGACGAGATCGGCGCCATCGAGCGCGCGCTGCCCGTGGCCTTCGCGAAGCTCGCGGCCGGCGGCGTGCTGGCGGTGATCAGCTTCCATTCCCTCGAGGACCGGCCGGTGAAGCAGTTCTTCCGCCGCCAGTGCGGCCAGCCGGAGAGCGCCGACGACGCCACGCCGCAGGACCTGCGCGTGAAGCTCGCCGAGCCGCTCACCCGCCGCCCGGTCACGCCCGGCGACGACGAACTTTCCGCCAATCCCCGCAGCCGCTCCGCCAAGCTCCGCGCGCTCCGCAAACTCTGACCGTCGCGCCGCCATGAAAGCCTCCTCCTCCCAAGCCTTCGTCAACCACCTGCTGGTCTACACGCTGGTCATGATCGGATTCGGCAGCACGGTCGGCCTCGGCACGGTCTGGATGCGTCACCAGATTTCGGTGACGGCCAACGCGACCAAGCTCCTCGACGCCCGCATCGCCGAGCTCGAGCGCCATCTCGCCGAGACCACGACCGCGATCGAGACCGAGCGCGACCCGCAGGCGCTCCTGCGCCGCAACGCCGAGTGGCGCCTCGGCCTCGTCGCGCCCGTGCCGGATCAGGTCGTGCGCGTCGCCGAGGACTCGACCCTGCGGCTCGCCGCGAAACGCAACCGCATGCTCTTCGGCGACGGCGCCATCTCCGTCTCCTTCCCGGTCGCGGCGCGCCGCTGAACGCCATGTCCAAGGGCTTCGCCTCCAATTACCGCATCGTGCTGCTTGCGTCCGGGCTCGTGCTCGGCTTCGCCGGCCTCGGGGCGCGCCTGGTCTACCTGCACGTCCTCGACCGCGACGAACTGCTCCGCTACATCGACAAGGCCCGCCGCCAGATCATCGTCGAGAACGCCCGCCGCGGCGACATCCTCGACGCGCGCGGCGCCATCCTCGCCACGAGCCGTTCGCTCATCGTGCTCGGCGTCGATCCGCAATCGCTGCGGCCGGGCGACGAGAAGAAATGGCCGCAGCTCGCCGAGCTGATCGGCCTGCCGCTGTCCGAACTCACGCGGATCTTCACGACGAAGACGCGTCCGGCGGCCGCGGCCGCCGCGGCTCCGTCCGGCCCGGGCCCCGCGTCTGCGCTCGTGTTCAACTTTCCGAATCTCGACGCCGCGCCCGCGGACGCCGCGGCGAAGACCGATGCGACCGCGACCGACGACACCGTGACCGACGACACGCCCGACGAGTCCGGCGAGCGCCCGATCCGCTGGGCGAAGTTGAGCGAGTCCGTCGAGGAGTCGACCTACGCGAAAATCGACGCGCTCGGCATCAAGGGCGTCTACGGCCAGCGCATCTACCGCCGCGCGTATCCGCACAACGGCCTCGCCGCGCACATCATCGGCTATGTCAACAAGGCCGGCGAGCCCGCGGCCGGCATCGAGCGCTACGCCGATTTCTACCTGCACGGCCGCGACGGCTGGCGCGAGGGCGAGCGCGACGGCAAGGGCCGCGAGGCCGCCCAGTTCCGCACCCGCGAGGTCCCGGCCTCCGACGGCTATTCCGTGCAGCTTTCCCTGGATACGACGGTGCAGCACATCGTCGAGGAGGAGCTCGACGCGCTTGCGAGGAAATACCAGCCGGAGAAGGCCACGATCATCGTGAGCGACCCGCACACCGGGTTCATCCTCGCGCTGGGCAACTACCCGAGCTTCAATCTCAACGACTACAACACGATCCCGAGGGAGGACCAGGGCGTGATGCGCAACGTCGCCGTGGCCGACATGTATGAGCCCGGCTCCGTCTTCAAGATCGTCGCCGCCTCCGGTGCGATCAACGAGGGCCTCGTCACCCCCGCGTCGCGCTTCGACTGCTCGATCGACAAGATCGACTACAAGGGCCGCACGCGCGGGCTGCCGCGCGAGGACCATCGCTTCACCGCGCCGCTGTCCGTGGCCGAGATCATCTCGCATTCCAGCAACCGCGGCGCGGCCCAGCTCGCGATGCAGCTCGGCGACGAGCGGTTCTACGACTACGCGCGCGCCTTCGGCTTCGGCCAGATCAGCGGCTTTCCCGTCGGCGGCGAGATCGGCGGCTCGATGGCTTCGCCGGACAAATGGGACGGCCTCACCATCACCCGCATGCCGATGGGCCACTCCATCGCCGCCACCGTGCTCCAGATGCAGATGGCGATGGGCGTGATCGCCAACGGCGGCTACCTCCTGCGTCCGCAGGTCATCCGCCAGATCCGCGACGCGTCGGGCGAGGTCGTCTACCGCTACGGTCCGATCATCAAGCACCGCGTCATCACCGAGCAGACGGCGCGCACGATGGCGCAGCTGCTGGAGGGTGTGGCCTCGAAGGAGGGCACCGCGCCCGAGGCGGCCATCCCCAACTACGAGGTCGCCGGCAAGACCGGCACGACGCAGAAGCTGATCGGCGGCCGCTACTCCGAGCGCCATCACGTGGCCTCGTTCGTCGGCTTCTTCCCCGCGAGCCGGCCGCAGGTTGTCATTTCCGTCATCGTGGACGATGCTGACGCCCATGCGCCGGGCGGCGTCGCCTACGGCAAGACCATCGCCGCGCCGTCGTTCAAGCGCATCGGCGAACAGCTCATTCCCTATCTCGACATCAAGCCCGTCTATTCCGCGGCGGGCCGTTCCCTCGCATCCATGGAAGGAGTCCGCCGGTGATTGGTTATCTCGCTCAAAATTATCCGCTCATCCACGCGTTCACGTCGCGCCCCGCCGCGCGCCGCGACCGTCGCGAAACCGCCGTCCGCAACCGCGTCTTCAAAATGGCACCGAAACTATCCGACTATTTTGCCGACGGCGAAATCGTCGCCGTCAAGGGCACGCTCGACCGCCCCATCTCCGGCCTCGTGCTCGACAGCCGCCGCGTCGTCCCCGGCAACCTCTTCTTCGCGCTCCCCGGCCTGCGCACCGACGGCGCCTCGTTCATCGACGAGGCCGTCAACCGCGGCGCCGTCGCCATCGTCACGCAGAAGCTGCCCGCGCTGCCGCCCGCGAAGGTGACGTTCATCCAGGTCGCGGATACGCGCGCCACGCTCGCGCGCGTCGCCCAGCGCTACTACCGCTTCCCCGACCGCGACATGACGGTCGTCGGCGTCACCGGCACCAACGGCAAGACCACCGTCACGCATCTCATCCAGCATTTCCTCAACGCCGACCAGCGCGTCGGCCTGCTCGGCACGATCAACTACGACCTCGGCGCGCGCACCGTGCCGGCCTACCGCACCACGCCCGAGTCCCTCGACATCTACGGCATGATGGCGCAGATGCGCGACGCCGGCTGCCGGCACGCGGTGATGGAGGTCAGCTCGCACGGCATCGACCAGAAGCGCGTGCTCGGCCTGCAGTTCGGCGCCGCGGTCTTCACCAATCTCACCCGCGACCATCTCGATTATCACAAGACCCTCGACGCCTACTTCGACGTCAAGACGCGCCTCTTCGACGGCGGCGTCGGCGTGCCGCCCAAAGTCGCGGTGGTCAATCTCGACGATCCCTACGGCGTGCGCCTGGCCGCGAAGATCGCCGCGGAAAAACCGGGGGTCCGCGTCGTCACCTTCGGCGAAAGCGCCTCCGCGCTGGTCCGCGCCGAGAATGTCCGCCTGAACTTCAAGAGCAGCGCCTTCCGGCTCGTCTGGCCGGGCGGCGCGCTCGAGATCGAGTCGCCGCTCATCGGCCGCTACAACATCAGCAACCTGCTCGCCGCGACCGCGACGGCCTGGGGCCTCGGCCGCGATCCGGTCGTGTTCCTCGCCCGCCTGCGCGCCTTCAAGGGCGTGCCCGGCCGCCTCGAGCGGATCGAGGAGGGCCAGCCGTTCAACGTCCTCGTCGACTACGCCCACACCGACGACGCGCTGCGCAACGCCCTCGGCACGCTCCGCGCCATCACGCCGGGCCGGCTCTTCGTCGTCTTCGGCTGCGGCGGCAACCGCGACCGCACCAAGCGCCCGCTGATGGTCAGGGCCGTGCAGGAATTCGCCGATTTCGCCTTCGCCACCGCCGACAATCCCCGCGGCGAGGCGCTGTCGCAGATTTTTAACGACATGAAGGCCGGCGTGACCGCGCCGGAGAAGATCACCTGGATCGAGGACCGCCGCCGCGCCATCAGTCTCGCGCTCGACGGCGCCCGCGCCGGCGACTGCCTGTTCATCGCCGGCAAGGGCCACGAGAGCTACCAGGAGTTCGCCGACACCGTGATCCCGTTCGACGACCGCCAGGTCGTGCGCGAGCTCATCGGCATCAAGACGCTCAAGACGTCATGAACGCGGACCGTCCGTTTCCCTTCGCCGCGCCCGGCGCGCGCGCCCGGTCGCTCGCGCCCGAGCCGCGGGCCGTCTCCCTGCCGCCGCGTTTCCGCGCCGGCTTCCGCCTGCGCCCCGCGCCGGCGCTGGCCAGCGTGCCGCTGCGGGTGCTCGCCCGCGCGCCGCGCCCCGGGAGTGGTCATGCCTGATTTTCCGGCACAACTCCTTGCCTCTTGGACCGGCGGCCGTTGGACGGCTCAGCCGGTCCCGCCGCTTTCGGGCTTCACGATGGACACGCGCCAGCTCCGCGCCGGCCAGGTCTTCGTCGCGCTCAGGACCGACCGGCGCGACGGCCACGACTTCCTCGCCGCCGCGCAGGCCGCGGGCGCCAGCGCCGCGATCGTGGCGACGCCCGACGCCGCCCTTCCCCTGCCGCAGCTTGTCGTCGCCGATCCGCTCGCGGCCTTCCAGGCGATCGCGCGCGCGCACCGCCGCACCTTCACCGGCCCCGTGATCGGCATCTCCGGCAGCGCCGGGAAGACGTCGACGAAAAACCTGCTCGCGCGGCTGCTCGGCGGCGAGGCCGCGGGCGTGCTCGCGACCGAGGGCAACCTCAACAACCACCTCGGCGTCCCGCTCACGCTCACGCGCCTCGATCCCGCGGTGCACCGGGTCGCCGTCGTCGAGGCCGGCATCGGCGGTCCGGGCGAGATGACGCCGCTCGCCAACATGATCGAGCCCGACGTCGCGATCATCACGCTCGTCGCCCCGGCCCACACGGCGGAACTCGGCGGCGTCGCCGGCGTCGCCCGCGAGAAGGCGCTCCTGCCCGCGGCGGTCCGCCCGGCGGGCGTGGCGATCTTTCCGCGCCAGTGCCGGGAGTTCACCGCGTTCCGCGCGCTCGACGTGCGCACGATGATCGTGGAGCCGGCCGACGTGCTGCGCCCCGCCGATCCGCCGCCGGACAAAGTCTATTTCGCCGTCTCGCACCGCGGCGACTCGACGGGCCTGTCCCTCGCCTACGGCCGGCCGCCGCCGCTGGCGTTCACGTTCCGCCGCGTTTCCGACGGCATGGCGCAGAACGCCGCGCTCGCGATCTGCGCCGCGCTCTGGCTCGGCGTCGCGCCCGAGGCGATCCAGGCGCGGCTCGCCGGCTGGGAACCCGCGAAGCTGCGCGGCGAAATCCGCCGCGCCGACGGCCGGTTGCTCTATCTCGACTGCTACAACGCCAACCCCGCCTCGATGGCGGACGCGCTCGGGGCGTTCTACGGTATCGCTCCGGCGGATGCGCCGCGGCTCTTCGTGCTCGGTGGCATGGAGGAGCTCGGCGCCGAGGCGGAGCGCCACCATCGCGAACTCGGCCGCGCGCTGCGGCTGCGGCCGCAGGACGCCGTCTTCGCGATCGGCGACCACGCCGGGGCCGTGCGCGCGGGCGCGCTCGCGGCCGGGGCCGCGCCGGAGCGCGTGACGGTCGTCGATTCCCTCGAACCGATCGCGGCCGCGCTGGTCGGCTGGCGGGGCGCCGTGTTCGTGAAGGGCAGCCGGCGCCACGCGCTCGAGCGCATCCTCGAGACCGGCGCGCCGGCCGCGGGCGCCGTCGCCTGACCCGTTTTTCCATGCTCAGCTACCTGGCAGATTTCGACCAATACTTCGGACCGTTGCGGCTCCTGCGCTACATCACGGTGCGCACGCTGCTGGCCGCGCTCACGGCCCTGTTCATCGGCTTCGTCATCGGCCCGCGGCTGATCCGGAAATTCCGCGAGCTGAAGTTCGGCCACGGCTACATCGACGACCGCACCGGCGCGCTCGGCGCCACGTATTTCGACAAGAAGCACACGCCCACGATGGGCGGGCTCATCATCTTCCTCTCCGTCTTCGTCAGCTCCGCGCTCTGGGCCGCGCCCAACGTCTGGGTGTTCGTCGCGCTCTTCGTCTACGCCGCGCTCACCGTTCCGGGCTGGCGCGACGACTACCTGAAGGTCGTGCGCAAGAACCGCGACGGCATCTCGTCGTGGGAGAAGATCGGCTGGCAGTCGCTCGCCACGCTCGTCGCGCTCGGCGTGCTGCTCTGGCATCCGGCCAGCTCGGCCAAGATCCGCGAGCTGTGGGTGCCGTTCGTGAAATACGCCGTCATCGCCCGCATGCCGTGGTGGCTGCTGCTCGCGTTGATCTACCTCTGGGTCGTGGGCTTCAGCAACGCGATCAACTTCACCGACGGCCTCGACGGGCTCGCGACGG
>Ga0222421_100247_pt1 | contig 27403 bp, 20 predicted proteins | sample 3A1ome_2_FD_182473 | JGI IMG/M metagenome (GOLD analysis project Ga0222421, IMG submission 182473) | Enriched microbial communities from leaf-cutter ant dump, University of Wisconsin, Madison, United States - 3A150A (version 2) | ecosystem: Environmental > Terrestrial > Nest > Insects nest > Nest... | reverse complement strand
CCAGTGGTCGCGCCTCGCCAAGACCGTGCAGATGCCCGCGGGCGTGCCCAAGGTCGAGCCGCAGCGCACCAGCGGCCGTTTCGTCATCTTCGACAAGTCGAACCGCAAGGAGCAGGGCCTCTTCCTCTATCGCGATGCCGAGAGCGGCCTGCACGCGCAAATCCCGCTGATCAGCTCCGGCAGCCGCCTCACGGCGGATTCGCTGCCCTTCCCGCACTGCCCGGGCGTCTTCGACTGGCCCAACAACGTCTACGCGCCGATCATGCTGCCCGAGCTCACGTTCGGCGACCAGGTCACGCTCCCGGCGTTCTACGGCAAGAACTGCGTCACCGGCCTCGGCCTGCGCAACAGCTTCTACTTCCGCTACGAGCAGCCTGAGCTGATCAACCTCAAGGAGGAGCTCGTCAAGGGCCTCGGCAGCGTGAAGGTCCAGTGGAACTTCTCCGGCAACAAGATCAGCGTCGAGTTTGCCTACACAGTGAAGCAGCAGGTCACGTTGGACAAACTCCGCTACGTCCTCGCCATCGCCGCGCCGCACTCGAAATACCGCATCGCCGGCTCCCCGACCCTCGGGCCGCAGGGCCATCGCTGCACCGTCGTGAAGGACGATTTCCAGGGCACGTGGCAGGAGGCCGAGGTCGTCAGCGCCGACCCGACCTATCGCACGAACTACGGCAAGATCCATTACCTGCAGTATCTCGTCCGCGATCATCCGCTGATCATGCGTCCGGGCCACGTCTACCGGCTCGCGGTCAACTTCGATCCCGACATCGTCCCCATCGAGGGGTAAACGGAGAAGCCGCGAGTTGTGGATAGCGAGTAGCGAGCATCATCTGCTCGCTATTTTTTTGCCCGGACCTGCGCCGAACCGGCGCGTTTTCTACTCGCTACCCACTACTCGCTACTCGCTACTTTCTGCCTGTGCTCTCCCGCCGCATCATCCCCTGCCTCGACGTCAACGCCGGCCGTGTCGTCAAGGGCGTGAAATTCCAGCAGCTGCGCGATGCGGGCGATCCCGTCGCCTGCGCCCGGGCCTACGACGCCCAGGGTGCCGACGAGCTCGTCTTCCTCGACATCACCGCCTCCAGCGACGAGCGGAAGATCATGCACGACGTCGTCGCCGCCACCGCCGAGCAGTGCTTCATGCCGCTCACCGTCGGCGGCGGTCTGCGCACCGTCGGCGACATCGAGGCGATGCTGAAGTCCGGCGCGGACAAGGTCTCGCTCAACACCGCCGCGATCAAGAATCCGCAGCTCATCGCCGACGCCTCCGACCGCTTCGGCGCGCAGTGCATCGTCCTCGCGATCGACGCGAAGCGCGAGCCCGATGGCCGTTCGTGGCGCGTCTATACGCACGGCGGGCGCAACCCGACCGAGCTCGACGCCGTCGCCTGGGCGCGCCGCGCCGTCGCGCTCGGCGCCGGCGAAATCCTTCTCACGAGCATGGACGCCGACGGCACGCAGGCCGGCTACGATTGCGCGCTCACGCGCGCCGTGAGCGACGCCGTCTCCGTGCCGGTGATCGCCAGCGGCGGCGCGGGCACGCTCGACCATTTCGCCGAGGTCCTCGACCAGGGCCACGCCAGCGCCGTGCTCGCCGCGAGCCTGTTTCATTTCGGCACGCTCACGATTCCGCAGGTGAAAACCTATCTCGCCGGCCGCGGCGTGCCCGTCCGCCGCTGAGCGGGCCCCCGACTGCACACGACCGGATCCGATTCCCTCCGGAATCGCCACGGCCACTTGCCGAGCGGAACCGGTCCGGCCGGATCGACCGGCGCGGAACATGGCGGCCGGAGAATCCGGTCCGCGTTTCTCCATCGAAAACAACGCCGCCGCGCCACGCGGTCCGGCCACGCCGGCGGCCGCTCAAACCGCCGATACCGACGTCGCACCGTGGGCGAATTCGAGCGCGATCAGCCGGCAGCACTTGTAGTCGGTCTTGCCGGTGCCGAGCTGGGGGATGCGCTCAATCTTGCAGACAAGCTTCGGCACCCAGAGATTCGGCAGTCCGGCGCCGAGCAGCTTCGCGCGCAGCTCGTCCGACGTCACCGTCTGCGTCGTGAGCAGCACGAGCGCCTCGCCCTTGGTCGGATCGGGAATGCCGGTCACCGAGGCCACGGGCCCTTCCGACTGGTCCCAGTCGAAAAGCTCCACGATCTTCTGCTCGATCGTGCCGTGCGGCACCATCTCGCCGCCGATCTTGGAAAACCGCGAGAGGCGGCCCTCGATGTAGAGGAATCCGTCCTCGTCGAAGCGCCCCAGATCGCCGGTGGAGAACCAGCCGTCGCGCAGCGAGGCGCGCGTCTTTTCCTCGTCGTTGAGGTAGCCGGGGAAGACATTCGGCCCGCGCAGCCAGACGATGCCGGTCTCCGTCAGCGCGAGGTGCACACCCGTCTCCGGATCGACGATACGCGCGCTCATGCCCGGCATGAGCCGGCCGACGGCGCCGGCGCGCTTGCCGGTCTGCGGCGCGGCGATCGCGTTGGCCATCGGCGGATGCGGCTGGTTGACGTTGGCGACGGGCGTCGTCTCGGTGAGTCCGTAGCCCTGCAGGATCTCGATGTGAAACGCCTCGAGAAACTGCCGCTGCAGCTCGTCCGTCAGCTTTTCGGCGCCGGTGACGACAAGCTCGAGCGTGCGCAGTTCGGCCGACTCGGCCTTCTTCAGCAACGGGCGGATGAAGGTCGGCGCGCCGACGAGCACGGTCACATGATCGTCGCGGATCGCGTCGATCATCTTGCGCGTGTCGAGCGGACTCGGGATCGTCACCACCCGGCAGCCGCGCAGCATCGGATACCAGAGCGTGGCGGTGAAGCCGAAGCTGTGGAAGAGCGGGAGGCAGCCGAGCATCGTCGCCGTGCGCGGCAGGATCGAGAGCGAGGAGATCTGCGCGCAGTTGGCGAGGAGGTTGCGGTGCGTGAGCACGACGCCCTTCGGCTCGCCGGCCGTGCCGCTGGTGAAGAGGAGCGCGGCCTCCTCGCGATCGCCGACGTGCGGCAGGCCGAGGAGATTCGCGAACCACTGGTTCGGCAGCACCCAGGCGGCGAGCAGCCACGGCAGGATCGCGCGCTTGCCGCCGGCCGCCTTGATCTCCGCGGGCAGGTCGAGCGTGCCCGCGGGCCACGGGAAGCCGGGCACCTTGGCCTTCATCGCCTCGGCGGAGATCACCGTGTCGATCTCGCCGAGCCGCAGCGCCGCCTCGATCGAGGAGCGTCCGGCGGTGAAGTTGAGGTTCACGGGGATCTTTCCCGCGCACACCAGGGCCAGATTCGCGATGAACGCGCCCGCGCCTGGCGGCAGCACGACGCCGACCCTCCGGCCGGGAATCGTCCGGCGGAAACGGCGCGCCAGCACCGCCGCGACGCCGAGCAGCTGGGCCGAGGTGACGACGCGGCGCTCCGTCGTGCGGTCGACCACTTCCGCGCTCCACGGCCGGCGTGCGAGCGCGCGCACGATTTCGCGCGCCAGATGGCGCCGCAGCACGGGCCGCTCGTCGAACGCCTCCGCACCGAGATCCATCATCGCCAGCCGCACCGTCGCGCTGTCCGCACGCTCCGCCGGGATCGGCCGGCCGAAGCACACGAAGACATGCGTCGGCATCAGCCGGGGCGATTTCCAGAGATACTTGTTGCCCGCGAAGGAAAAGACCGAGCCCCAGAGTCCGTCGTGCGCCACCGGGATCACCGGCGCACCGGAGCGCCGCGCCATAAGCTCGAAGCCCTTGCGCAGCGCCATCAACTGCCCGGTGCGCGAGATGCCGCCCTCCGCGAAAACGCAGACGAGTTCGCCGGCCTGGAGCGCGGTGACGACGCGGCGCGTCGCATCGAAGGCGTTTTCCTTCGCGATCGGGATCGTGCCCGTCAGCCGGAAAAACCACGCGAACAGCTCGTAGGCGCGCGGAAACTCGTCGAAGCCGACGAAGCGGATCGGGCGCGGACACGCCAGCTGCAGCACGATGACATCGACATACGAGATGTGGTTCGCCACGAGGAGCGCACCGCCCTTCGCCGGCACGTGCTCGACGCCGCGCGCACGCACGCGATACAAGGCGCGCGCAAGCGCGATTGCGATGATCTCGATCGGACGGGGGAGGTAGGAGCGCCGTCGTAAACCGGGGATAGCCATGACCGCTGGAGCGATCATGCGGTGACAAAGCGGGGGACTTTTCAAAGCTTTTCTCCGCGAACTTCGCCAGTCATTCACGGATAGCTTTTCCCGTCGACCAGCACGCGCTTGAGGTAGAGGCGCCGGGTCGGCCCGACCGCCGCCTCGACCTCGATCGTTTGGAAGCGCGGCGTGCCCTTCCCTTCCGGCACGAAGTAGTTCTCGATGCCGAAAATCAGGCCCGACCACGTCCGGTCCGCGCGCACCGCGATCTGCCCGGGCCGGAGCGCAGGCTCCTGCGCCGAAACGGCCACGGCCTCGTGATACTCGCCGTGTTTTTCCAGCACGACCCAGACGATGCCGTGGATGGGCAGCGCCTTCACCGCGTCGGGCGCGACGTCGGCGATTTCGTAACGCAGCCGCAGGTAATCACCCCGGAGCGGATCGCGCGGATCCACGGGCTTCGTTTTCAGCCGCACGACCGGGGCGTGCCGGCGCACCGCCTCGTGCCAGCCGGCCCAACACAGCAGGAAAATCGCCTGCGCGGCGACCAGGCTCCAGAACCAGCGGGCGGCGCGCGGACTCATGCGACCTCCCTGGGCATCGCCGACACCAGTTTGCGGCGCTTCCGTTCGAGATAAAAACCGAGTCCGAGCACGATGCCGCCCGAGACGACGAAGAACACGCCCCCCTCGAGCATCGTGCCGAAAAGATCGAAGTAACGCGTGAGAATGTTGAGCGCGATGAACGCGAGCCCGAGGTTGATCCCGCTTTCACGCCCCGCCGCGAGTCCGGAGCGGATCATGCCGACATTGAGCAGGAAAAGCCCGACGCAGGCCGCCGCGCCCCACAGCCAGGCCGCGCCATGGGCATTGCCGATGACGAGTTCCCCGGCGACAGCCGCCAGCCCCACGCCCGACCAGAGCGCCAGCCGGCGCACCTCGGCCGCGCGACGCCGCCCGGCCCAGAGCACGCTCACGACCAGAAAAAGGCCGAGCAGGGCAAACGGAAACAGGCGCGGTTTCGCGTCGGAGAAATCGCTGGCCCAGCGACTCCACTGGAAACTCTGCGCGTAGAGCGCGGCGCAGGCCAGCAACAGGCCCGTCTGCTCGTGCAGCCCCGCGAACTCCGGCCGGCGTCCGCCGCGCAGTGCCGCGCCGGAGAGATGGAGCGCGACACCGGCCAGGAAGAACGCGGCGGGAAAAAATCCCGCGCGCCCGGACGGCGCCCCGTCCGCGAGGCGCAGCCACGAATCCTCCGCCGCGAACTCCATCCCGAGCCACACGAGCAGGGCCGCGAGCGCGGCCAGCCCGGCGCCTTTCGCGCGCGTGAGCCACGGCAGGACGGCGATGCCGAGCCACCAGATCAGGACGCCGTCGGCCGGCCGTCGGTCGAGATGGTAGATCTGGCTGACGAGCGCGATGCCGAGGAGAAACAGCACGGCGCCCAGCAGGAAGCAGGCTTCTCCGACTTTTGGATACCGGCCGGGCGCGATGCGGCACCGCCAGCCGGCGACGTTCGCCCCGACGAGCAGCGCCACGAGCGCGCCGATCTTGATCCAGTCGCCGATCCGCTCCCAATGCGCCGCGATCAACAGCGCCACGCCCGCCGCCAGCAGGCCGCCGCCGATCAGGGCGAGGATCGCGATGAAGCGATGGCCCGACGCCGGCGCCGCCACCGGATGCCGCGCCAGCAGCGCCGCGCGCTGCTCTGCGGAAAGCAGCCCCTCGCCCACCCAGGCGGAGGATTCCGCCGCGAGCCGTTCCTCGAAGGATTTCATGCCGGAGCGGCTCCTGGTTGACACCAGTGGCGCAGATCCCGCGCCAGCGAGCCGAAGCCGCCGGGGAAATCCGTCTCGAGCCGGCGCGGATCGGAGCGGAAGCGTCCGGCGGCCTCGAGCGCCCGCCGGGTCTCGTGCGGCAGGCTCGGCCGGTCCGTGCCATAGACGCGGAACTTCAACTCCGCGCGCGTGTAGGGCGGTTGTCCGCTTTCCTGGCCATGGAGCCAGACGGCTTCCGTCACTTCCGGCGCCACTCCGCAAAGATACCACGCCTCGATCGCAGGCACCGCCACGCCCACCGCGCGCAGCACGCGTTCGCGCCCGTGCGCGGGTTTCAGGTGCTTCGTCGTCTGCCGGAACACCGCACGCAGCTGGCACAGCCGGCAGTGCGGATGGAAATATCCCGGCGCCTCGTGCCGCGCCGTGTGCACGACGGTGTCGTCGCTGTCGACGACCGTCACCAGGCCGTCCGCATCGGTGTTGAAATGCAGATGACGAATCACCGCCGGCAGCACCTGGGAGACATGCGGCCAGCCGCGAGCGCGCAGGCCCGCCTGCACGAGTTCGATGCGTTCGCGCAGCACCGCCTCCACCAGCAACCGGATCGCCGCCTCGTCCGCGGGCGACTCGCTCAGGATCGCGAGCTTCATCCGCGGCTAGAATTCGTCCTCCGGCACGCCGCCGAGGATGCCGCTGAACCAGAGATCGCCGAGCGTGCCGTCCTGCAGCAGCACGGCGAGATCGGCCCGGTCCACCAGTCGCGTGAAACGCGCCTCGCGTCCGGTCCGCTGCGTGATGGCGACCTCCTCCGGATGATCGCGGAAGAGGTCGATCATGTAGGGCGAGTGCGTCGTCGCGATCACCTGCACCGGCGCGCGCGTCACGCCGGCCGACGCCGGATAGCTCAGACGGTAGAGCGTGTCGCGCACCTCGCGCAGCAGCCGCGGATGCATCCCGCGGTCGACCTCCTCGATGCAGACGACCGACGGCGGCGACGGCGCGAACGACAGCGCGAGCAGTCCGAGCAGGTAACGCACACCCTGCGAAAGATCGTCGGCGGCGACCACGCCTTCGCCGGCGCCGAGCACGAGCGCCAGCGAAACCGCCGCGTCCGGTTCGTCGCGCAGCTCGATCCCGGTGAACTGCGGCATCAGCCGGAAAGCCTCCGTCTCCAGTTCCGCGAATGCCTGCGGCGCCTCGGTCTGCAGATGCGCGAGCACCGCGGCGAGATTGGCGCCGTCCTCGGCGAGTTCCGCGCCGGCGGCGCGCGGGACCGGCGCGCCCATCCGCTCGGGTTCGAAGTTGAAATGCCGGATGCCCTCGAGCTGCCGCCGCAGCGCGGGCCAGCCGGGCGCATCCGCCGGGGCCACGTGGAGTTCGTCGCACAGCGGACCGGTGGCGGAGCCGAGCCGGACGTGGATCGCGTCGTGCGGCGCGTTGAACGCGAACCTAATTTCCGGGCCGGACTTCGCGCCGAATTCGACGGCGGCGTCGAGCGGGGGCAATTGGGCCAGCGCCCGCAACCGCAGCAGCGCCTCGATGAGGCTCGTCTTGCCGCTGCTGTTGGGACCGACGACGAGATTGAACGGCACGAGTTCGAGGCTCGTGTGCCGGAGAGCCTTGAACCGGCGGAAGGCGACGGAGGCGATCACGCCGGCACTGTGTCAGGTGGCGCGCACCACGACAAGATCGTCCGCGTGCAATCCGCAGTAGACGCGGTCGCCGGTGTGGATCGCCTCGAGCAGCGCGCTTTCGTTGGCCACGACGACGCTCAGCTTCGTGCCCGCGTCGGTCGCGAGGACGAGATGATCGGTCGCGCCCATGAACACCTCGTCCTCGACGAGTGCCGCGAAGGTGTTGGCGGCGAGGACAGGCTGCTTGGAGACGTGGATCTTTTCCGGCCGGATCGAGATGAGCAGCTTCGTCGCCTCGCCCAGCCACGGCACATGCGGCAGCGCCAGCTCGAGGCCGCCCTCGAGGCGCAGGCGCGTGACCGTGCCCGCGCGGCCGATCATGTCGGCCTCGAGGAGATTGGTCTGCCCGACGAAGTCCGCCACGAAGGCCGTCGCCGGCCGGTGATAGATGTCCTGCGCGTCGCCGATCTGCTCGATGCGGCCCTCGTTCACGATCGCGATGCGGTCGCTCATGATGAGCGCCTCCTCCTGGTCGTGGGTGACGAAGACGAAGGTGACGCCGAGCTGGCGTTGGAGACGCTTCAACTCGAGCTGCATCGCCTGCCGCAGCTTCGCGTCGAGCGCGGAGAGCGGTTCGTCGAGCAGCAGCACGGACGGCCGCGGCGCAAGCGCGCGCGCGAGGGCGACGCGCTGCCGCTGGCCGCCGGAGAGCTGGTGCGGCTTGCGCTCCTCGAACCCGTCGAGCGAGACGAGCCGGATCGCCTCCGCCACGCGCCGGTCCGACTCGGACTCGGGCGTCCCCTGCATACGCAGGCCGAACGCGATGTTCTCGCGCACCGTCATGTGCGGGAAGAGCGCATAGCTCTGGAAGACCTGGTTGACGTTGCGCCGGTAGGGCGGCCGGGGCGTGACGTCCGCACCGTCGAGCCAGACCGAGCCGAGGTCCGGCGTCTCGAAGCCCGCGATCATGCGCAGCAGCGTCGTCTTGCCGCAGCCCGAGGGTCCGAGCAGGGTGAGAAACTCGCCGGCGTGGATGTCGAGACTCACGTTGTTCACGGCGGTGAACGAGCCGAAGCGCTTCGTCACGCCGTGGAGCTGGACCATGAATTCCGCGCTCATATCCCGGCGCCCTCCATCCCGCGGTCGCGCCGCTGCAGGACCGCGTAGGAGACGACGAACATCAGGGTGAACACGATCCCGAGCGCCGCGCCGAACGGCCAGTCGCGCGCCTGGAAAAACTGGTTCTGGATCACATTGCCGATCATCGGCACGCGCGCGCCGCCCATGAGGTCGGTGATCGCGAACATGCCGATCGCCGGCACGAAGACCATGAGGATGCCGGCGTAGATGCCCGGCTTCGTCAGCGGGATCACGACCTGCCAGAAGACGCGCAGCGGGCCGCAGCCGAGATCGTGCGCGGCCTCGATCAGCGAGCCGTCGAGTTTTTCCGCGCTGCTGTAGATGGGCAGGATCATGAAGGGCAGATAGGAGTAGACGAGGCCGAGGATCACGGCCGCCGGCGTGTAGAGGATTTCCAGCGGCGCGCTGATGAGGCGGCCGTATTGCAGCAAACCGCTGAGCAGGCCCTCGCCCTTGAGGATCGTGATCCACGCGTAGGTGCGGATGAGGAAGCTGGTCCAGAACGGGATCATCACGAGCAGGATCAGCCGGCGGCGCCAGGACTCGGACACCCGCGCCATGAACCAGCCGACGGGAAATCCGAGGATCACGCACACCGCCGTCGTGATCGCGGCATACCCCACCGAGCGCGCGAAGATGCCGAGGTAGACCGGATCGAGCACGCGCCGGTAGCTCTCGGTCGAAAATTGGAAGACGACGCGGCCGAGTTCGTCGCGCTGGCAGAAGCTGTAGACCGCGAGGATGCCCGTCGGGATCACGACGAACGCCGCGAGCCACAGCAGCATGGGCGCGAGGAGGAGCCAGCCGATCAGGCCGGGCCGCCGCGAACCGGAGGACGAGGTGAGCGGAGACGCGCTCACTGCGCGCTCTTGAGGTCGGTCACGAGCTGATCGATGGCCGTGGCCGCCTTGCCGATGTCCCGGAACGTGTTGAATTTTTCCATCTTCGGGTAGCTGGCGGGATTCGCGAGCTGCGCCGGCGTGAGCAGTTTGCGGGCGGCGAGATTCGGGTTCGTGTAGGGGAACTCGTCGGAGATCAGCTTGCTGACCTCGGGCCGCAGGATGTAGTCGAGAAACAGATGCGCGGCGTCAGGATGCGGCGCCTTGGCCGGGATCGCGAGCACGTCGACGAACGGATGCGCGCCCTCCTCCGGCAGGATGTAGGTGAAGCGCTTGTCCTCCTCCCAGAGCCGCGCGGCCTCGCCGCTCCAGACCACGCCGAGATCGGTGTCGCCGCTCAGGAGCGAGGTCTTCGGGCTGTCGGAATCGAAGACCTTCACGAGCTTGATCCACTTCGCGAGGATGGGACGGACCTTGGCCAGCGTCTCGGGCGTGATGTCGTTCTGGTCGTGGCCGAGCGTCACCAGCACCCAGCTGACGAGCTCGCGGTTGTCGTTCACGACCACGATGCGGTTCTTGTATTTGTCCTGGAAGAGATCGCGGTAGCCCTTGACGGGGTCCTTCACCGCCTCGGTGTTCACGACGATGCCGACGCTGCCCGTCATGTAGGGCACGGTGTATTTCTGCTCGGGATCATGCGGCAGGTGGAGAAACTCGGGCGCGATGTTCTTCAGGTTCGGCAGCTTCGCCGCATCGATCGGCAGGAGGAGCTTGTTCTTCATCAGCACCTCGGCGATGTAGTCCGGCGGCTGGATCAGGTCGTAGTCGCCGCCGCCCGCGAGCAGTTTGGCGAGCATCTCCTCGCCCGAGGCGAAGGTCTCGTAGTTCACCTTGATGCCGGTCTCCTTGGTGAAGCCGTCGATGACCGCCTGCGGCACGTATTCCGACCAGGCGAACAGATTCAGCTCCTTCGCCGCGCGGGCCGGCGAGAGCGCCACGACCGCAAGCGCGGCGAGCAGGATGGAACGAACGAGTTTCATGGGGTTAGCGACTGAGTTTCTTGAGACGATCGGAGAACAACACGAAGGCCACCGTGGCCAGCACAAAGATTGCCGAAAGGGCGTTGAGCATGGGATTAAGCCCGACTTTCGCCATGCCGAAGACTCGTAATGGGAGCGTCGTCGCCGACGGACTCACGGTGAAATACGTCACGATCACCTCGTCCATCGACAGCGTGAACGCCATCAGCGCGCCCGAGACGATCGCCGGCCGCAGGCACGGCACGATCACCAGCCAGAAGGCCTGCAGCGGCGTCGCCCCGAGATCGAGCGCCGCCTCCTCCAGCGCCGGATCGAGCCCGCTCAGCCGCGCCTGCACCGCCACGAGCACGAACGGAAAACAAAACGTGATGTGCGCGATGATCACCGTGGCGAAGCCGAGCTTCAGCGAGATCGTGGTGAAGAACACCAGCAGGCTGATGCCCATGATGATCTCGGGCATCATCATCGGCACGCCGACGAGCGTCTGGATCGCACGCGTGCCGCGGAAGCGGTAGCGGTGCAGCAGCCACGCGCCGGTCGTGCCCACGATCACGGACGCGACCGTCGTCACCACGGCGATGACGAGGCTGTTCTGCAGCGCGCGCATCAGCGGCGTGTGCGCCCAGAGCTGCTCATACCATTTGAACGTGAACCCCGTCCACACGATGTTCAGCCGCGAGACGTTGAACGAATACGCGATGAGGACGAGGATCGGCAGGTAAAGGAAGACGAAGACCGCCGCCGTCCAGCCGCCCAGGCACATCTGCACGAAGCGCAGGCCCGAAGGCAGGCGGAGGCGCGGCGCGGCGGAGGTTTGCATGTCGAGGCGTCAACATCTGTGCGGCTCCGCCGCGCAGTGCAAGGCCGCATCGCGGCGGCCGCGCGCCTACTTGCCGAGCAGGCCGTTCAGCAGGCCGCCGTTCTTCTCCAGCGCGGCGTTGAGCAGCGCGGTGCGCAGCTCGCTGGTATCCGGGGACTGCAGCGTGCCGCCGACCTTCACCGGGGTGAAGAACGCGGTGTATCCAAGATTATCCTTCGACTTCTCGTCGAGCAGGCCGCCCTTCTTCATCAGGTCGCCCAGCCGGCCGCGGGAGCCGAGCGCAAGCGCGACGGTCAGCGGCTGCTCGAGCAGCGGCTGGCCCTCGACGTGCCGGATCGACCCCGTGCCGCCCAGCCGCAGCTCGGGCGAGATGAGCGTGAAGTCCTTCAGCTGTAGATCGAGGTTTTCGGCGCGCGACGCGGTGACGCTCAGCTGGTCGAACGGGATTTCCGACAGCACCTTCGCGACCTCGGCCACGACCTGGGACTTGTTCGCGAATTCGCCGTAGTCCTTCTTGCCAGTGACGGAGCCGAGGATGCCGCCGATCGCCGACACCGCGGACTGGGTCTTCTGCACCTTGTCGGAGATGTCCGACGACAGCGCGCGGAAGATGCCGCCGCGGCCGGTGACCAGGAAGTCGCCCCGCGCACGCTCGACCACGTCGCCGATGTTGATCCCCTGGCTCGCGAGATGCGACGTCACGTTGAGCTTGCCCTCGATCGTCGGCAGCTTCGCCGGATCGAGCGCGCGAAACGCCGCGCCGACGTCGAAGTTCGTCACCGCCAGATCGGAGGCGAGCGTGTAGGGCTGCTTCGTCTTCGCCGCGAACTTCACGTCGCCGGCGAACTTGAGATCGCTGTCGGCGCCGAAGACCGCCTTCACCGCCTCGATCTTCAGCACGGCCGGGTCCAGCCGCAGCGTGCCGCCGACATGGGTGATCGTGAACGAGCCGCGGTAGGTCACTTTCTTCAACGCAAGCGTGAGCTGGCCGTCGAGACCGCTCCAGAAAGGTTTCGCATCCGGCCCCGCGGGTTTCGCGGCGGTCTTCGCCACCGGTGCGGATTCCGGACCGCCGCCGAGCGGAAGCAGGAGCAGCTGCATGTCCTCCGCCACGATCTGCTCGCTCTGCACCTGCGCTTCGACCGAAAGGCCCGACTTCGTCGGCGTGGCGGTGCCGGCCAGGGAAAGATCGGATTTGCGCCCGTCCTGAGTGATGACAAGCGGCAGGGCGAACGTGATCCGGCCGTTGGCCGCCACGTCCGCGCGCACATCGAGGGCAAGCTCCGGCAGTTTCTCCTTTGTCTCGGCGACGAGGTTTTTCACCGTGGCCTTCAGCTGCAGCGACTGCACCGCGTCGACGCTCGCCGTGAAATCGCCCTCGGCCACGCCGGACGCGAGCCGGATGCCGCCGGCGGCGACCGGCTGCGCGAGCAGCGCCGGCAGATCCGCGCTCCAGTGCCCGGTGGCCTTGAGCGGCTGGTTCCGTCCCGACAGCTGGCCCGCCTTGGCGTCGAACAGGAGCAGGCGCCGGCCGGCGCTGTGCACGCTCAGTTCCGCGACCTCCGCCTGCCAGCCCCGCGGCGTGTAGTCGGCCGACGCCTTCAACGAAAGATCGAGCGCGCGGACGAGCGGCTGGCCGGCCTGCGCGACCGAGAGATGGCCGATGGTCAACGGCGCACGCGGACGGAGCGTCAGTCCGCCCTCGCGGGCGCTCGCGGCGAATTCGCCGCGCACATCGTCGCCCGTGACCTTGAGATCGCCGAGAAACGGCGCGGCCCAGGCCAGCGGCAGCCCATGCAGCGAAAGACCGAGCAGATCCTGCGCGGGATCGGCCACGCGCAGTTCGCCCGTGGTGAGATTGAACTCGAACGCCTGCAGCGCCCGCACGCTCGCGACCGGCTTCGCGCCCGCGATCTCCGCCGTGAGCCGCTCGATGCGGAGCGAATTCGCGTGCTGCAGCAGGTCGAAGTCCGCCGTGAGCTTGATCCGGCCGAGCGCGGACAGCTCCTTGCGCACCGCTTGAAGATGATCCGCGGAAGCGTCGAGCCGGCCGACGGCATGGATTTCGGAAAACGTGGCCTCGGTCTCGAAACTCCCCTCGCCCGCCGCCGTGAACTCCGGCAGCGGCCGGCCCAGCGCGAACGGCGCGAGGTCGGAATGCCGCAGATTCAGCTTCCACGTGCCGGCGATGCGGCCGTTGCCGGTCGCGAACGTCGCGTCGGCCACGACGAGCGGCTTGCCCTCGCCCGTCAGGACGAGGTGATACGCCTCGCCCGTCGCCGTGCGCGCCGCCGACGCCTCGACGCCGAGCTTCACGCCTTGGGGAAATTGCGCGCCCGTGGCGGTCGCCTCGCTCGTCACCGCGAACCGGCTGAAGGTCGTCGGCGTATCCATCGCGGGCCGCACCACGGCATGGAGGGAAAGTTTGCCGCCCTGCGAATCCGTGCCGTCCAAATCCGCCGTCAACGCGCCGTCCTTGCCGGGACCGACGCCGCCGCCCCGGATCGAAACCTTGACGATACCGGCCGCGCTGTCCTGCAAGGCGGGCAGGATGACTTCGCCTTCCAGGTCGACGCCATCGACCGCGACATCGACCGGCAGATGCAGTTGGGAAAAGATGCCCTGGAACGCCGCCTTGGCCGCGGCCGCGGGAGAGGGAGAGGTCGCGGATGCCGGAGCGGGCGCGCCCTTGGCGGGCGTCGCAGCGCCACCGGGAGAGGCCGGAGCCGGCGCGACGGCGACGGCATGCGTGAGATCGAGTTTCCAGCCCTTCGCGACGAGACGGTGGATCGCGACCTTCTTGTCGAGGCCGGCCGCGATCAGCGGCAGCTCGGTCTCCAAGGCCGGCAGCGTGAGGACCGCGCCGGCGGTCTCGGCGCGCACGTCCTGCAACTCCACGCGGTTGAGACCGACCGAGACACGGCCGATGCTCGCCTTGAGGTCAGGCTGACCGGCGAGCGCGCGGCGGGCGGCCCACGTTTGGAACGAGGAATTGAAGGCGAGCGCGACGGCGATCAGCAACAGGACGAGGACCGCGGCGGCGCCGATGAGAAACACACGGAGGAGTTTCATGGCGGGAGAAAGGACACAACAAAGTGATGCAAGTTGCGAGTCTTACCCATTCAACAGGTGGAGCCCGGGAACACACCCGATGCGCTGCATCCCGCTTTGGGAGAATGGCGGAAAGAACGCGCGGCGCGCGCTTCAAGAAAACGCACTCGCCGGAGCCGGGGCGGAATGCCGCGGCTCCGGCCGGGCGGAAACCTTACTGCGAGACCAGCTCGTCGCTCTGCCCCATGGCGCGGCGCAGGTTGGCGACGGCGACGTTGTAGGTGTAGTAGGCCTGGACCTGATTCGTGCGGGCCGTCGTGAGATCGACCTGCGCCTGCAACACATCGAGCTGCGTGCCGGTGCCGGCGTTATAGCGGGCGTTGGCGAGGCGCACGGCCTCCTCCGCCTGCTCGACGACGCGCTTGGAAACATCGGCGAGTTCCGTCGCCTCCTGCCAGGAGGAGTAGGCGCGGCGGACATCGACCTCGGTCGCGAGTTCGGCCTCGGTGAGCGACAGCTTCGATTGCTCCAGCGCCGATCGGGCCTGCAGCACACGGCCGCGCGTGGCGCGACCGTCGAAGATGGCCCAGTTGGACTGGACGCCGGCGAGGAAGCCGTCCTTCGAATCGCCGAAGGAATTGGTGTAGCCCTTGCGCAGGGTCCAGCCGCCGAAGGCCTCGACCGTCGGGTAATAATTCGAACGCGCGGTCGTCACCGACTCCTGCTGCGCCACGGCGAGCTTGGCGAGGCGCTGGAGATCGGGACGGTTGGCGCGGGCGGATTCGAACGCGGCCTGCAGGTCGAACTCGACCGGCGTATAGGCGAGCGAGCCGACGAATTCCGGCACCTTGTGCACGGATTCGTAGCGCGACGCCGGCAGGCCGAGCGACTGGCGGAGCGACTCGATCGCGAGCCGGTAGTCGTTGCGCGCGGTGATGAGCGGGGTCTTGGCGTTGGCCAGGGCCACCTCGGCGCGGAGTTTCTCGAAACTCGAGACGGTGCCGGCCTCAAAGCGGTCGGTGGTCGTCTTCAACTGCTGTTGCAGCAACTCGACGTTGCGCTCCTGCACCGTGATCTTTTCGCGGGCGAGGAGCACGTCGTAGAAGTTGGTCCGGACAGTGAGCAGCGCGTCGTTGACCGTGGCCTTCAGGTCGAGCAGCGCGGACTCGCGGACGAGCTTCGCATTCTTGATCGCGGAGCGCACGCCGCCGCCGGCGAAGAGCGTCTGCGTGGCCGTGACGCTCAGGCTCCAGATATCGTGGCTCTGGGGCGAGGTCGTGGAGATGTCCTGGTCGTTGACCTGGAAGCTGCCGGAGGCGGAGACGTTGGGGATCGCCTTGGCGGTCACCTCGACGACGACGCCCTCCTGCTGCTTGATGCGCTCGCGGGCCTGGCGGATCGCGAAGTTGTTTTCGATCGCAAGGCCGATGGCGGTCTTGAGGTCGAGTTGATCCGGCATGGCCGGGGCGGACGCGGGCTGCGCGGACGCGAAGGCCGGTATCGCCAGCGCAAGCACGATGGCGGGGAAGAGTGACGGACGGACGTTCATGAGAGTCATTTCGCTAAGGGTTGCGTCGCGGCCAGGCCGAGGTCGCCGGAGGCGCGGGCGCTTTCGCGGGCGCGGTCTTGGGCGTGATCCTTGGCCAGCAGGACGTAAATGGACGGCAAAACGAACAGGGTGAAGATCGTGCCGATTGTCATGCCGCCGACAAGCACGAGACCGATGGAATTTCGCGCGGCGGCACCGGCGCCGGTGACGAGCGTCAGCGGGAAATGGCCCGCGACCGTCGCGACCGTCGTCATGAGCACGGGCCGCAGGCGCGTGAGCGACGCGTCGTGCACGGCCTGGATCTTCGGCACGCCCTCGAGCTGGAGCTTGTTGGCGAACTCGACGATCAGGATGCCGTTCTTCGCGATCAGGCCGACGAGCGTCACGAGACCGACCTGCGAATAGATGTTGAAGGTCGTCGTAAAGCCGTCGGTCCAGAAATGCATCTGGGTGTTCGGGAAGCGCAGGAACATGAACACGCCGGCGCCGAAGAGCGCGAGCGGCACGGAACCGGCAAGGATGATCAACGGATCGCGGAAGCTGTTGAACTGCGCCGCGAGCACGAGGAAGATCAGGATGACGGCGAGGCCCATCGTATTCCAGAACTTCTTGTTGCCACCTTCCTTGCGGAGCTGGCGGGATTCGCCGGTGTAGTCGATCACGTAGCCCTTGGGCAGGATCTTCGCCGCCTCGGTCTCGAAATACGTGAGCGCCTCGTCGAGCGGGCGGATGGCCACGCCGGAGATCTTCACGGAGTTGAGCTGCTGGAAGCGATTGAGCGAGCGCGGGACGGTCTTGTTCGTGATCGTCGCGATCGTGCTCAACGGCATGAGCTGGCCGTTGGGACCGGTGACGTAGAGGTTCTTGAGCTGGTCGGGATTGAGCCGGTCGACGCGCTTCACCTGCGGGATGACCTTGTAGCTGCGGCCCTCGATGTTGAAGCGGTTGACGTAGTTGCCGCCGACCGCCGCGCCGATGTCGGCGCCGACCTGCTGGAGGTTGAGGCCGAGCGCGGCGACCTTGTCGCGGTCGATCTGGAACTCCGCCTGCGGCTGGTCGACCTTCAAATCGATCTGGGTGAACGCGAACATCTTGCTCGCCATCGCCTTCTGCTGGAGCTGCTGGGCGAAGTTGAGCAACTCGTCCGCCTCCGCCGTCGAAGCTAGGACGACTTCGAAGGGGAAGGTGCCGCCGCCCGGCAGTGAAGGCGGCGTGACCGCCAGCATGCGGATGCCGGGAATCTGGGAAACCTTGTGCTGCACTTCCGGCAGCACCTGGAAGATGTTGCGTTTGCGTTCGCTCCAAGGCTTCGCGACGAGACCGGCGATGCCGGAATTCGGCTGCGTGACCTGGAAGACGAAGTCCGTCTCGGGCGTGCTCTTGTAGGCTTGATAGACGGCGTCGGTGAACTTGCTGGTCTGGTCGATGGTCGCGTTGGCCGAGCCGTCGATGATGCCGAAGATGACGCCCTGATCCTCCGGCGGCGCGAGTTCGGCCGGGGTGAACGGACCGGCGATCATCGCGAAACCGAGCACGCCGACGAAGATCCACACCGTGTAGACGAAGGGCCGGCTCTTGAGCGAACTCTCCAGCCCGCGGCTGTAGGCGGAGCGGATTTTCTCGAAGGTGTTGTTCACCAGCCGGGCGAAGCCATGCTCGTCGTCGCCGGCCTTGAGCAGGCGCGACGTCATCATGGGCGAGAGCGTGAGCGCGACCACGCCGGAGATGGCGACGGCGCCGGCGAGCGTGAACGCGAACTCGCGGAACAGCGAACCGGTGAGGCCGCCCTGCAGACCGATCGGGGCGTAGACCGCGGCGAGCGTGACCGTCATCGCGATGATGGGGCCGACGAGTTCGCGCGCGCCGAGGAGCGCGGCGTTGAAGGGTGTCTGGCCTTCGCGCAAATGGCGTTCGACGTTCTCGACGACGACGATGGCGTCGTCGACCACGAGACCGACCGAGAGCACGATGGCGAGCAGCGTGAGCAGGTTGATGGTGAACCCGAACACCTGCATCAGGAACATCGCGCCGATGAGCGAGACGGGAATCGCGATCACGGGCACGATCACGGACCGGAACGTGCCGAGGAAAAGGAAGATCACGACCACGACAATGAGCAGCGTGTCGATCAGCGTGTGGACGACCTCCTTGATGGCGTTGTTGATGTAGGCGGTGCCGTCGTAGGCGATGCGCGCCTGCATGCCGGTGGGCAGGCTCTTCTGGATGGAATCCATCTCGGTCCGGATGAGCCGGATCACGTCGATGGAGTTCGCGTTGGGCAGCGGGAAGATGCCCATGAACACCGCGGTCTGGCCGGAGAAACGGACCTCGGCGTCGTAATCCTCGGCGCCGAGCACGATGTCGGCGATGTCCTCGAGGCGGACGATCGCGTCGTTCTGCTGGCGGATGACGAGGCGCTTGAATTCGTCGACCGAGCGCAGGTCGGTGTTGGCGGTGAGGTTGACCTGGATCAGCGAGCCCTTCGTGTGGCCGAGCGCGGACAGGTAGTTGTTGGCCGCGAGCGCGGTGCGCACCTGCGCCGGGCTGATGTTGAGCGACGCCATGCGGTCGGGCTTGAGCCAGATGCGCATGGCGAACGTGCGCGCGCCGAGGATGTCGGCGCGCTGCACGCCGGCGACGGCGGTCAGGCGCGGCTGGACGACGCGGACGAGGTAGTCCGTGATTTCGTTCTGCTTGAGGACGTCGGACGTGAAGCTCAGGTAGGCCGAGGCGAACTGGCTGTCGGCGGACTGGACGCTGATCGTCGGCAGTTCGGCCTCGGGCGGCAGGTCGCCGCGGACCTGATTCACGCGGGTCGTGACCTCGGAAAGCGCCTTGAGCGGATCGTAGTTGAGCTTGAGGCGGACGTTGATCGTCGAGGCACCCAGCGAGCTGGACGACTCGATGTAGTCGATGCCGTCGGCCGCGGCGATGGCGCGCTCGAGCGGCGTCGTGATGAAGCCGCGGACGAGCTCGGCCGGCGCGCCGATGTAGACGGTGCTGACGGTGATGCTGGCGTTATCGCTGCGCGGATACTGGCGGACGTTGAGCGTCCGGATGGCCTGCAGGCCCGAGATGATGATGACGAGGCTCACCACGATCGCGAGCACCGGGCGGCGGATGAAGATGTCGGTAAAGGATTTCATGGTATCGGGAGGACGGAGCGCGGGCTTGGGCGCCCGCAGCGGACGCGGCGCAAGCACCGCGTCTCCGATCGAAGAAGGGCGGGAATCAGGTGTCGCTGGGCTTCGGCGTGAGCGTGGCCTCGGGCGCGAGGGTGTTGTCGACGACGACGGAGGCGCCGTTGCGCAGCTTGAACACGCCCGTGGTCACGATGGTCTCGCCGGGCTTCAGGCCCGACAGGATGGCGACGAAGTCGCCCCGGCGCACGCCGAGGCGGACGAACTGCTGGCGCAGGGCATGGGAGATCTCGCCGGTCTTCTCGTCCTTATGTTCCTCGACGATGAACACGGAATCGCCGTAGGGCGCATAGAGGATCGCGGTGGCCGGGATGGCGAGGACCGCATTGGCTTCCGGCAGCACGATGGCGACCTTGACGAACATGCCCGGGCGCAAGACCTCCCTGCGGTTTTCCAACGTGGCCTGCACGCGGATGCTGCGGGTGGCTTCGTCGAGATTGGGATTGATCGCGGTGATCCGCCCCTCGACCGCCTTCGCTTCGAACGCCTCGCCCGTCACACGGACCGACAGGCCCATCTTGATCTGGTCGAGCTGGACCTGCGGCAGCGAGAAATCGACATAGATCGGATCCAGCGCCTGAAGGGAGACGATCGCATCGCCCTCCTTGAGTGTCTGGCCGAGGTTGACGAGCCGGATGCCGAGCCGACCGGTGAACGGCGCCCGCACCGTCTTCTTCGCGATCGCGGCGCGGATGTTGTCGGCCTGTGCGACGGTCTGCTTGAACTGCGCTTCGGCCGCATCGAGCTCCGCCTTCGAGATCGTGGATTTTTCCAGAAGCTCGCGCGAACGCGTGAGGTTGATCTTCGCCAGTTCGGCGCTGGCCTCCGCGGCGCGGAGCTGGGCGTCCTCGACCGAGGTGTCCTGCTTGAGCAGCAGGTCACCGGCCTTCACGGCCGAGCCGGATTCGAATGCGATCTCGACGATCTTGCCCGGGGATTCGGCGGCGACGTTCACGCCTTGGACCGCCGTCAACGTGCCGACGGCGGAGAGAGCGTTCTCCCACGATTCCTGACGGGCCTGGGCGGTTGTAACCGTCTCAGCGGGCATCCGCTGGGCGGCACCGGCGGCGATCAGGGTCTTGATCTGGAGAAACTTGGTTCCTCCGAGGATTCCGAGAAGGACGAGCAGCCCGAAGGCGGTGATGACGATTTTCTTGAGCATGGCGGATGCGAGGTAAGTTTGTTTTCTTGGTGACAGGTCGGCAGTCGATATTCGAAGCAAAAAGATGGCGTCAGATCGGACCCATGGCCTCCGCGGGCGACGATCCCGGCGCCAGCCGGGCCGCCTGTTCGCGGATTTTCGTCAGCAGAAAGACGAGCGTCTTCCGTTCGCCTTCGTCCAACGTCTGCATCAACGAATTCATCAGGCGAAAATGGACGGGCAGAATCGCGTTGACCAAGGCATGACCCTTTTCGGTCAGGTTCACCGACATCATGCGGCGGTCGCTCGGGTCGGGCTCGCGCTTGACCAGATTGTCGCGCTCCAAGGTGTCCACGAGTCCCGTCATCGTGGCGCGGGTGACATGCGCCAGGTCGGCCAGTTCGGCCGGCGTGCGCGGATGCGGGCAATTCGACTGCTTGTCGAGCAGCAGCATCAACACCATGAACCGCCCTTGGGAAATGGCGTGCCTCCCCAGATTCGAATCCATGATCCGAAACGCCTCGTCCCCCGTCAGCATCAAATGCAGAAACGCGTCGCACGCCGATGGATCGAGATCGGGAAACTGCCGCGCAGCCTCGATGAGGCATTCGTAGCGGGGGACTTTCTTGAGCAGGAGAAACGACATGAAAACGGTCGGATCGGAAACGGTAAGGCGGCTGATAGTTAGGCTCCTAACAACAAAGGCAAGCCCCGGTTCGCTTTTGTCGGCAAAAACTTGCGCCACGCCCATTTTGGGGCGGCGCGCCTCTGCGCAGGCCGGACGCATTTCACCACCGAAACGGAAGCGGCGTCGCCAGTCATCCACGCGAGCCGTTCCGCGCCGTCGCGCCGAACCGGCGTAGACCGGCAGATACGCCACTCCGTCCTACCCTCTCGCATGCAGCCCACAAAAAGGCCGGTCATGACGACCGGCCTTTGGGAAACGAAAACGCGAAACCGAGTCGGCGCTTAAAGCGCCTGCGCCGCGGTGACGACGGCCTCGGTGGTGATGCCGAGTTCCTTGAAGACCACCGGACCGGGGGCGCTGATGCCGAAGCGATCGATGCCGATGACCTGGCCGTCGAGGCCCACGTATTTGTGCCAGAGACCGGTCACACCCGCCTCGATCGCGACGCGCTTGCGGCACGCGGCCGGCAGCACGCTCTCGCGATACTCCGCGGACTGGCGGTCGAAACGGAAGAACGACGGCACCGACACCACGCGTGCGCCGGCACCCAGCACCTTGGCCGCGGCGATCGCGAGCTGCAGCTCGCTGCCGCTAGCCAAGAGAATGTGCGTCAACGGAGCCGTTTCCTGCACGGCGACATAGCCGCCCTTGAGCACGCCCGCGCGGCGGATGTGCGGCGGGATGTCGTTGAGCGTCGGCAGCGCCTGGCGCGTGAGCGCGAGGAGCGTCGGGCCGTCCGTGCGCTCGAGCGCGGCGGCAAACGCGCCGGCGGTTTCCTCCGGATCCGCGGGGCGGATCACGTCGAAGTTCGGAACCAGGCGCAGCCCGGAGATAGTCTCCACGGGCTGGTGCGTCGGGCCGTCCTCGCCCACGCCGATCGAATCGTGCGTGTAAACGTAGACGACCGGCAGCTTCGCCAGCGCCGCGATGCGCATCGAGGGGCGCGAATAGTCGGCGAAGACGAGGAACGTGGCCACGCTCGGGCGGAACAGCCCGTCGTAGGCGACGCCGTTGGCGATCGCGGCCATCGCGTGCTCGCGGATGCCGAAGCGGATGTTGCGGCCGAGGCGGTTCGACGGATCGAAATCCTTGTCGGCGGCGATGTAGTTCAGCGTCGAGCCGTAGAGGTCGGCGCTGCCGCCGATCAGCAGGGGCAGCTCGGCCGCGAGCGGCTGGAGCACGTCCTTGCCCGCGGCGCGGGTGGCGAGCTTGGCGTCGGCCGGGAACAGCGGGATCTTCTCGAGCAGGTGCGCGGCGCTCGGCGCGGTCCGGGCGGAGTCGAGCAGCGCGGCCTTGTCGGGATTCGCCTCGCGCCAGGCCTGCTCGAGCTTCCGCCATTTCTTCCACGCGCGGACGAGCCGCTGCCGGTGCGCCTCGAAATAGGCGCGCACGTCGTCGCTCACGAAGAAGTGCTGGTCGGCCGGCAGGCCCAGGCCGGCCCGCGCCGTATCCGCAAACTTGGCACCGCCTTCGCCGTGGCCCTTGGCCGTGCCGGCAACCTCGGGGATGCCGCGGGCGATCTGCGTCTTCGCGACGATCAGCTGCGGCTTGCCGGTCTTCGCCTTCTTCGCCTTGTTGAAGGCCTTCAGGACGGCGGCCAGGTCGTGGCCGTCGATCGTCTGCACGTCCCAGCCGATGGCCTTGAAGCGCGCCGCGGTGTTCTCGCTCTGCGACTTGTCCGCCAGCGCGTCGAGCGTGACGTCGTTCGAGTCGTAGATGAGGATCAGGTTGTCGAGCTTCTGGTGGCCGGCGAACTCGACCGCCTCCATCGCCACGCCCTCCTGCATGCAACCGTCGCCCGCGAGCGCGACCACGTGGTAGTCGAAAAGCGGATGCTCCGGGGTGTTGAAGCGGGCCGCGGCCATCTGGCCCGCGAGCGCGAGGCCGACGGCGTTGCCGATGCCCTGGCCGAGCGGGCCCGTGGTCGCCTCGACGCCGGGCGTCTCGTGAAACTCGGGGTGGCCGGGCGTCCTGCTGTGCAGGGCGCGGAATTTCTTCACCTCCTCGAGCGGCAGGTCGAAGCCGGCGAGGTGCAGCCAGGCGTAGAGGAACATCGAGCCGTGGCCGGCGGAGAGCACGAAGCGGTCGCGGTTGATCCAGCGGGGCTCGGCCGGATTGACGGACAGCGCGTGGCCGAACAGCACGGCGCCGATCTCGGCGCAGCCGAGCGGCAGGCCCAGGTGGCCCGAGGAGCAGGCGTGCACGGCGTCGATGGCGAGCCCGCGGGCTTGATTGGCGGCTTTGGCGAGAAGTGGAGTTTGGAGCGTCATGAGCGAAACAATGGTAATAACGGGAGGAGTGAAAGACGGGGAAGCAGAAAGTCAGCGTGCGGCAAGTTCGCCGCCGCGCAACTCGTAGACTGGGACGATCCCGCGCTCACCGGAGCCGGGCAACGGCGCCGCCGCTGGATCGTCAAGTTTCCCCGCCCGCGCGGTCTCCGCCGGGCACAAAAAAGAAGCGAGCCTCGAAAGGCTCGCTTCTGATCAAAGGGGAAACGACGAAAAGTCCGTCGTGTCGGCGCTCAGTTCGCGGCCGGAGCCGGAGCGGCGGCGGCCGCGGCCTTGGCGGCCTGGATCTCGCCCGTGCGATCCTTGACCTTGACCGCGACGGCGGCCTTGCCGGTGCGCTCGCGCAGGTAGTAAAGGCGGGCCTTCATCGGCTCGGACTCGCGCTCGACCTCGATCTTCTCGATGTTCGGGGAATTGACCGGGAACACGCGCTCGACACCTTCGCCGTAGCTGATGCGGCGGACGGTGAAGGTCTCGTGGATGCCGTGACCCTTGCGCGCGATCACGATGCCGGCGTAGATCTGGACGCGTTCCTTGTCGCCTTCGCGAACTTTCGTGTGCACGCGGACGCCATCGCCAACTTTGAAGGGCGTCGTGTCTTTCTTCACCTGAGCGGAGGTGATTTCTTGGATGATCGGGTTCATGGCAGTGTTATTTGAGTAAATCGGGTCGGACCTGACGGGTTTTTTCCACCTGTCGCGCGTGCCGCCACTTCTCGATTTCGGCATGATTTCCCGAGAGAAGGACGTCGGGAACGGACATGCCGCGGAATTCGGCGGGACGCGTGTATTGAGGAAAGTCGAGCAACTTGTTGGTGAACGATTCGTGCGTCAATGACTTTTCCTCGCCGAGCACGCCGGGGATGAAACGGGCCAGCGCATCGATCACCACGGCCGCGGCCAGGGTGCCGTTGGTCAGCACATAATCGCCGATGCTGATCTCCTGATCGATCACGCCGTCGCGGATGCGCTGGTCGATGCCTTCGTAGTGACCGCTGAGGAGCACGAGGTGGGTCTGCCGGGAAAGTTCGCAGGCCAGCGCGGGCGAAAGCGGCACGCCGTCGGGCGTCAGGTAGATCCGGCGGCAACCCGGGGTCTGCAGCTGCTCGATCGCGGCGAAGACCGGCTCCGGTTTCATGACCATCCCGGCGCCGCCGCCGAACGGCCGGTCGTCCGCCGTCCGGTGCTTGTCGGTCGTCCACGCCCGCAGATCGTGCACCGCCACGGCCAGATGCCCGGCCGCGATGCCCTTGCCGAGGATGCTTTCGGCCAGAAAGCCGTCGAGCATCCGCGGGAAAAGCGTGAGGACGTCGATCGTGAGCGGCATGAAGCGAAGGAATAAAAACTGCGCCTGAAGTAACGGAAGTCCGTCGTCGGGAGGAAAGAAAAAGCCCCGGACGAATCCGAGGCTTGGAAAGGAGAACGGAAGCGCGTGGTGGCGCCTCCCGCGAACCGCGCGGAAATCAGGCCGTCGCGGTCTCGGCCTTCGCCGCGGCGGAGCGGCGGGCCTTCTTGATCATGGCATGCATCGTGTCCGTCGGGGTCGCGCCCTTGCTCAGCCAGTAATCGACACGAGCCAGATCGATGTTGACCGGGCTGCCCTTGGACTTGGGCGTGTAGGTGCCGAGGTTTTCCACCGCGGCGCCATCGCGGCGCGAACGCGCCTCGGCGACGACCACGCGATAGAGCGGCTGGTGCACGGAGCCAACCTTGGTAAGACGAATTTTGAGAGCCATGACGATGTGTGAACGGAGCGTTTCTTGCTTGGAAAAGCCGAGGACAAGACCGTCCCGCAATCGGCTTGTCAAGCACCTAGAATCCCCAAGCGCCGCCGCGCCGGAAATATCCTCCCGGGACAACCGGAGTGCCAACGCCCACCCTCCCCGCTTGCCGGCAATCCTCGGGCCAGCCGCCGTTTTCTCCGTTTTCTGCTCCCTCGGCGTCAACGCAGGCGCGGTGCCAAACGCTCCCGCGGAGCGAATCCCAGCACATAACAACACAGGACACTCCGTCCAAACGCGATCGCCGGCGATCGCATCGCCCGCCGGGGCGTGGATCCGCAAGGTCGTCGTGTCCGGTGCCGGCCTACTCCGGGCTCGACACCACGGCGGAATCGCAAAGGTTTGCCCGAGCGCCGCCGGAGAGGTGGCAGAGTGGTCTATTGCGGCGGTCTTGAAAACCGCTGTGGGTGCAAGCTCACCGGGGGTTCGAATCCCTCCCTCTCCGCCAGTTTTTCCCGTGCGTCCGGTGTGGGAAGAACGGAGCGGCACCCTCGCCTGCCTGACGTCCGCTTTGGCTCTCGCCCGTTGTCCGCTCGCCCAGGCCATCGTTCGCCCGGGCCATCCGCCCCTTCGTGTCCAGCGCCTTTCAGATCGCGCTCGAAACGTTCTCCACCCGGCAGTCCGGCGAAACCGCCAGCAGGTCGCACTGGCCAAACCGTCCTTGGCGGTAGCGCGCCGGATCGAACGCGATCACCGGATGCGGCCGGCTCCCCCGCAGCACGAAGCGCGGCCACCGCGTGTTCGCCTCATCGTCCCCCAACCCATAGGTCCGCGCGATCCACGCGGTGTCGTCATGCGGCCAGAAAAGCCGGTAACCGTGACGCGTCACCTCGCGAAAGAGCGCCGCGGGATCCGCGCCCTGCCGGGCCAGCGCATCGGGATTCACCTCGAAATAAATGAACTTCACCCGGTGCGCCGACAGCCGCCGGGCCAGTCCCCGGAGCGCGCCCGGCTCCGAACCTTCGATATCCATTTTCAGGAGACCGATGGCGTCGACTCCGCGCTCGTCGAGCACCTGATCGAGAGGCGCGGCCGGCACCGCGATCCCGATCTCGCCGTCGGCGGACGTCCCACCCACATGCCCCTCGCCCGTCGCCGCCGGAGCGAAGCGAAACGCCAGCGTCCCGGACTCGGCCGCCGCCGCCAGCTGCACGATCTCCATCCGAAAGGCCGGATGCAGTCCGGCACTGGCGCGCAGACAGGCGACGCAATCGGGATTCGCATCGATCAACAGGTAGCGAATCGCCGCACCGACGAGCGACTCCAGCAACCCGAACGTATGGAAGCCGTAGTTGGCGCCGACATCCACGTGAGTGTCCCCCGGAGCCAGCAGACGATCCGCCAGCTCGAAATAGCCGTAGTCCGCGAACACCCCGCGCAGCAGCGCATGGGCGACCGCGCCGTCCCGGATGTTGCCGATCAACCGTCCCCGTTGAAACGCGATCCGTTGATACGGCGCTCCCGTGATTCGCGCCGCGAGTTGCACGATCCGGATTCGCCGCAGCCGCGCTGGCAACAGGCGCATGAGACGCTGGAGCGGCACCCTGGATGGCCGGATGATCATGACCGCAATCCGGACCGGCAGAAGAACGCACCCCGCGATCGTCCGGCCCCTCGCGCCGCGGCGATCCGACGATCCGTCGTGCCATCCACGTCCCTCGACCAACGCCGATTCCGGCTCCCACGCCCCGGCCTCCGCGAGCGCTCCAGCCGGCATCCGCCCGCCGCCTGTCCGTCCGCGAGCCGATCGATCGCCGGCGCGCCATCCGCGGCAATCCCAACCGGCGTCATGTCGCATTCGTGGCCGCTCATGGTTTTCCCAAGGTTCGCGGAATCCCATCCCTGCGGCATGATATACACAATCCTATCATGGATGAATCTGGTTATAGAGATCTCCGCCCCGACTCTGCATCGCTCCGCCCGGGAGCGCCGTCGCGGGGGTCCGGTCCGGCGCGCGCTCAACGCCGGCGATGAGCCGGGTTGACGACGAATTCATCCTTCAAGCCATCGGGATCGCGGAAAAACGTGGCGCAATAGCCAGCCGGACACTCGCAGGGCGGATCCTCGATCGTGCAGCCCCCCGCTCCGCCACCGGACGCAGCACCTCCGCGAAGAAACGGTCAACATCGCCGCGATCCAATGCACAGAAAGCCAGGTGATGATGATGCCCGCCCGCTCCTCGCACGTGCCGCACGCCCGCATGCCTCCGCCCGGCCTCCACGATGCTCAACTCATGCGGCGCATCCTGATCGTGTCGTTTCCAATCCTGATAGCGCTCGCTCGAGCCGACCAGTTCGTAGCCCAGATGCCCAAGCACCGCCCCGTAAAACGGGGCGGACCGGGCGACGT
>Ga0222421_100246_pt1 | contig 27983 bp, 16 predicted proteins | sample 3A1ome_2_FD_182473 | JGI IMG/M metagenome (GOLD analysis project Ga0222421, IMG submission 182473) | Enriched microbial communities from leaf-cutter ant dump, University of Wisconsin, Madison, United States - 3A150A (version 2) | ecosystem: Environmental > Terrestrial > Nest > Insects nest > Nest... | reverse complement strand
AGCTCGCCGGCCGGACGATGCCCGCGGCGCGGGGTTTCGAGTATCGCAGCCGCGGCGGCTGGCTCGGCCTGCCGTGGATCCATGTGCGGGCCGGCGGAGAGGCGGCGGCGCGCGGCGCCCGCGGCTGGATCGCGATCAGCGACCGCGTCGCCGTCGGCGGGCTGTTCGCGGGCGGACCGGTGGCCATCGCGCCGCTCGGCGTGGGCAACGTGGCCCTCGGGCTCCTCTCGCTGGGCGGCCTCGTCGTGGGCGGCGGCGCGCTCGGCGGCATGGCGGCCGGCTGGTGGGCGGCGGGCGGGCTGGCGGTCGGCGGAGAGGCGGCGTGGGGCGGCATCGCCGTGGCCCGCGACTTCGCGGCCGGCGGCCTCGTGTTCGCCGCGCAGGCCGGCGACGCGGCGGCGCACGCGTTCTTCGCGTCGCATCCGTTTTTTCAATTCGTCGCCGGCGCGTGGCGCGTCGCGCTGTGGGCGTCGTTCCTCGCGTGGCTGCCGGCCCTGCTGCTGATCGGCTGGCATCTCCGGTGCGCGAGGCCGGCGCGGGCCTGAGCGCCGGCGGCCAGCGCAGGATTGCGCCGGCGGGGCTTTCCGCACGACGCTGCGGCATGCGGCGGGAGCGGCGGACTTTGCGGACGGGCGGATGGCGCCGGGCGCGGCGCGCGGCTGCGGCCGCGGTGCTGCTGGCGCTGCCGTTCCTGACGGGCTGCATCTATCTGCGGCTGCTGGAACTCAAGCGCCAGCTCGGGGAGTTCGACCGCTACGTCGCGGTCGAGACGACAGCGGGGCTGAAGCTGACATTCAGGGAGCCGGTGCTGCTCGACCGCGACATGGCGTTTCTCGGGCTGGCGACGACCGACCGCGCGCGCAGCGGCGTGGCCGAGCGCTGGCATGTGAGTTGGGCGAAGGTGCCGGTCGCGGCCGAGGCGGGCGGGCCGCGCGTCGTGCAGTCGCTGGATTTCGTGTTCGTCGACCGGCGGCTCACGACCGTCATCGTGCCCGAGCGGTTCTTCGTGTTTTTCCCCAAGGACGTCCTGCTCGCCGGCCTCCGCGCGATGGGCCGCGCGAAGGTGGACCGGGAAAAACGGACGGTGACGACGGAGGTGGGCGGCGGCGAGATCGCCGGCCCGGCTCCGGTGCTGCCCCGCGCCGCGCTCGAAAGGACGCTGGGCGCCCCGACTGCCGCCGGCGGCGCGGCGGCCGCGCCCGAGTGGCACTACGTCTTCGCGCCGGAGCCGGCGTCGCGCGGCTCGGGCGGGATCGGCCTGACGTTCACGATCGACGCCGCGACCGGACAGGTGCGGCGGATCCGGGGCCGGCTGATCTCCGGCACCTTCGATTTCACGTATCCGATTGTTTCGGACGCCCGGGCCGCTCCGCCGCCGGGACCGTGAGGCCGCGGCGGCGGGGCATCACGGCGCGCGCGGCGCCGGCGGCGGGCGCAGGTCGGACTGCCAGAGCGAATAAGCGAAGCGCGTGTGCGAGAAATAGCGTCCGGCCACGAGCGGCATCTCGTCGGGCAGCACGGCAACGAGGTGGAAATCCCGCGCCGGCGGATGCCGCGCATCGAGATCCGGCGAGGCGACGACGTAGTCGTGCCGCCGTGCATCCGGCCGCTCCCAGATGCGCAGGTGGGCGCGAGCGGCGCCGGCGATCGCATACCAGACGTCCTCCGGACCGGCCACGATTGCACCGGGTGCGACATGCTGCGCGAAGAACCGCGCCATCCGCTCCGGATCGCGGGCGGCGCGCTGGTGCCAGGCGACCGCGCCCAGCGCGCCCTGCCAGGCGACGGCGTTGGCAAGCGCCAGTCCGGCGACGATTTTCCAGCGGGACGTCTGCAGGGTGCCGAGGCCGGCGCCGGCGAGGAGCAGCGCCCAGATCTGCCAGTAGAGCGGGTAGGCGCCGGTGCCCTTGGCCGTGCCGAAGGCGATCAGGGCGAACGCCACCGCGGCGCCGCCGGCGCACCAGGCGCGTGCGGGCGAAGTGCGGAGCAGGCCCGCGATGACGCCGGCGGCGAGGCCGAGCGCGAGCAGCGGCACCCAGGCGAATGTGCCGGTTAGTTGCGCGAGCTCCCGCCACGGCTGCACGAGGAGCGGGCCGTGCGTGGAGCGTTGCACGAGTTGATACTGCCAGAATTGCTCGAGCCACGCGGTGCCGTCGCCGCGGATGAACGCCCAGGCGATCCACGTGGCGACCGGCGCGGCCGCCGCGAGACCGCAAACGATCGCGGACGCCCACGGCACGCGCTTTGTCCGCGCCGTCTCCGCGGCGATCAACGCCGGCCCCCACGTCAGGATCATGAGGTGAAACATCCCCGCCGCGCCCAAGCACATCCCCGCCGCGAGCGCCCGCGGGGCGCCGGGGCGGCCGGTTTCGCGGCCGAGCCAGATCCGGAGTGCGAGCAGGCCGAGCGCGATCGCCGCGAGGTCCATCCGTCCGCTCCGGCACAGCCACCAGGTCTGCGGATGCAGCAGGAACGCGGCCGTCACGACCGCCGCGGCCGGCCGGGCGACCGCGAGCCGGCGCAGCACCGCGAAAAACGCGAGCGCGGCGGCCGCGCCGTAGGCCAGCGAGACGCCGCGGGTCGATCCGATCGAGAAGCCGGCGAGGCGATAGACCGCGGTCATCACCCACTCGTGGCCGGGCGGATGCCAGTAATAGGCGTGCGAATACGTGAGACCGGTTCCGGCCAGCAGCGTCAGCGCCGAGGGTCCGCCGGCGGCGCGGCTCGCGGCGGCGGCGTTGAGCGCCGCCTCGTCGTGGTTCGGGCCGGGCATCAGCGTGAGCGTCGGAAGCTGACAGAGCAGCAGGACAACGACGATCGCCAGGGCCCAGCTCGCATCGGAGGATGGCAGGAATCGTCGCATGCGAGACGCATCGCGCGGACGCCGCGGAGTGTTGTCAAGATCCGCGGCCGGAGCCCGCGCGACGATCGCGCTGGAGTCGGCCGGATTCCGCGCCTTCATGGCGGGCATGAGTCTGGGGATTGTCGGACAACGATGCATGAGCGAACGCGAGCCCGAGCTGGGCGTGGGGATCGTCGCGGCCGTCGACGGCGGCCGCGTGACGGTGGAGTTTCCCGCCACGCGCGAGCGCCGGATCTACGCGCTCGGCACCGCGGTCCTGAAACGCGTGCGGTTCCGCGCGGGGGAAAACGTGACCACGCGCGACGGCGCGACCTTCGCGGTCGAGGCCGTGACCGAGGAGGCCGGGCTGCTCGTCTACGCCGGCCAGGGACGGCGCGTGCGCGAGGATGATCTCTCGGACGTGACCGGCGTCGCATCGCCGGCGGAGCGGCTGCTCGCGGGCCAGACGGACGCGGGCGAAGTCTTCGACCTGCGGCTGCAGGCGCTGCAGATGCAGGCGCGGCTGCGGTCGTCGGAGGTGCGCGGTTTCCTCGGCGGGCGGATCGACCTGATCCCGCACCAGTTCTACATCCTGCGGGAGATGGCGGCGCGGCAGATTCCGCGCGTGCTGCTGGCCGACGAAGTCGGGCTCGGCAAGACGATCGAGGCCTGCCTCATCCTGCAGCGCCTGCTCGCCGTCGGCAAGGTGCGGCGCGCGCTGATCCTCGTGCCGGAATCGCTCACGCACCAGTGGTTCGTCGAGCTGCTGCGGCGGTTCAACCTCTGGTTCACGATCTTCGACGAGGCGCGCTGCCTCGCGCTCGAGCGGGGCGATCCGGAGCAGAATCCCTTCGCGTCGGCGCAGCTCGCGCTGGCCGGCGTGTCGTTCGTCGCGGGCGACGAGCGCCGGCGCGGGCAGGCGGTCGCCGCGGGCTGGGATCTGGTGATCGTCGACGAGGCGCATCACCTCGGCTGGACGCCGGAGGCGGCGAGCGCGGACTACGCCCTCGTCGAGGCGCTCGCGCAGCGCAGTCCCGGCCTGCTGCTGCTCACGGCCACGCCGACGCAGCTCGGACTCGCGGGGCATTTCGCGCGGCTGCGCCTGCTCGATCCGGCGCGGTATCACGATTACGCGGCGTTCGTCGCCGAGGCGGAAGGCTACGGCGCGGTGGCGGGCGTGGCGGAAAAGATCGTCGAGGGCCGCACCCTGCTGGCGAAGGACCGGAGCGCGCTGCGGAAGATCTTCACCCGGGATCCGGAGCGGCTCGGCGCGCACCTCGACGCGCTGGCGGCGGGGAAGCCGGGCGCGCGCGAGGCGCTGCGGCAGACGCTGCTCGACCAGCACGGCACCGGCCGCGTGATGTTCCGCAACACGCGCGCGGCGATGAGCGGCTTCCCGCGGCGGCGCTTCTGCCCCGCGCCGGTCGAGGCCGGCGGCAACGTCACGCTGCTGGCGCGGATCTCACGCGAGCTCCAGGCGGAGGAGACGGGCGCGGACGCGGCGATCCGGTATTCGTTCCGCGACGATCCGCGGCTCGACTGGCTGGTGGAGCTGCTGCGGGCGCAGGCGCCGGCGAAGGTCCTGCTCATCTGCAAATCGCAGCGGAAGGCGCTCGCGCTCGCCGCGGCGCTGCAGGAGAAGACCGCGGCGAAGACGGGGCTGTTTCACGAGGGCCTGCCGCTGGTGCAGCGCGACCGCCAGGCGGCGTGGTTCGCCGAGCCGGACGGCGCGCAGCTGCTCATCGCCTCGGAGATCGGCAGCGAGGGCCGCAATTTCCAGTTCGCGCACCACCTCGTGCTCTTCGACCTGCCGCTCAACCCCGGCCTGGTCGAGCAGCGCATCGGCCGGCTCGATCGTATCGGGCAGGCGGAGACGATCCGGATCCACGTGCCGTTCGTCGCCGGCGGGGCGGAGGAGTGCGTGGTCGCGTGGTATGACCGCGGGCTGGCGGCGTTCGAGACGCCGCTGCACGGCGGCGCCGAATACGAGCACGCGTTCAAGGACCGGCTGCTGGCGCTCGCGCTCGACTACGGCGCGGGCGGCGGCACCGGCCGGGTTGGACAGCCGGAGCTGGAGGCGTTTCTCGCCGAGACGGCGGCGTTTCGCGCCGCGCTCGCGGCGAAGATGCGGAAGGGCCGCGACCGGCTGCTCGAGCTGCACTCGTTCAACCGCGAGGCGGCGGAGGCCGTGATCGCGCGCGTGCGGGCGGCGGACGACGATCCGGCGCTGCGGCGGTTTCTCCTCGGGCTGCTCGAGCACTTCGGCGTGGCGGTGCGCGAGCACGAGCTGGGCGAGGTTTTTCTCGACCCGAGCCACGCGTATCTCGAGGGATTCCCCTCGATCCCGCGCGACGGCATGCTGGCGACCTTCGACCGGAAGCGCGCGATCGTGCGCGAGGATATCCGTTTTCTCTCCGCGGATCATCCGCTGGTGCAGGACGCGATCGACCTGCTGATCGACTCGCCCGCGGGCTCGACGGCGTTCGGCACGCTCGCGGGCGACGAGCCGAACCTGCTGCTCGAGGCGGTGTTTGTCCTCGAGGCGGTGGCCGATTCGCGCTGGCACGTGGATCAGTTTCTCGCGCCGTCGCCCGTGCGCGTGGTGGTCGACCTCCGCCGCCGGGACCGGACGGACGAGCGGCCGGTCGCGGCGCTCGCCGGCGAGGTCGCCGACGCGGATCTGCACCGGTTTCTCGAGCGGCCGGGCTTCGATGCCGGCGTGCTCAAGGCGCTGCTCGCGGCGGCGGAGGAGCGCGCGGGCGGGCGCAGCGAGGCGTTGCAGCGCGCGGCGGAGGAGCGTGCGACGGCGGCGCTCGGCGCGGAAATCCAGCGGCTGTCGGACCTGCGTGCGCTCAACGACCACATCCGGCCCGAGGAGATCGCGCTGGCACAGGAGCAGCGCGAGCAGGTGACCGCGGCGATCCGGCAGGCACGGCTCCGCCTCGATTCGCTGCGGCTGGTGCTCGAAGGCCCGGGCATGGGCGGCTGAACCTGGGGCTTTCCGGCGGGCGTCGCGCGCAATGCCGGCCAGCAGGACTCGTGAATCGCGAGACCCTCGCGTTTCAGCAGCGGACCGCGGCCGGTCACATCCGGCGCGGTGCGCTCGAAACCCCCGAGGCTCGCCCGCGGATGAGCCGACCGGGCGCGCCGGGCACGAGGCAAAACTGCGTCTCGGTCGTGCCGTAGGCGACGCGTTGGCGGCCCGTGAAGCGTTGTCATCGGCGCCGGAACTCTACGAGACATACCACGGGTGCGTGCGGCGATGGTGTCCGGCTGCCGGCCGCGGGCAGGGGCGGATACTGGAGGTCATCGTTCTCGGAGCGACGAACATGATCCGGCGACGTGCGGGAAACGCCTGCGGCTGGCACCGGCCGGCGGTGCGGAGCAAGACCACAGGGAGCTTGCGGGCGGCGGCTTCGCCGGACTGGGATCCGCGCGACGCGGTTTCGCATCGAGGCAGGGCGTCACTTGCGGGATTGAACCCCGCGGGGTTTCCGGGCCATGACTGAGGGGATGCGAAAGTCACTTTTCCCCCTTTCCGTGCTTCTGTTCGCGGCCGGCTGCCAGCTGGCGCCGAAAGCGACCGCGCCCACGCCGCCGCCGGCCGCCGCGGTTGCGCCCGCGGCCGTCGACCCCTTCTGGCCGGCCGACGGCGTCTTCGCGGCGAAGGGCCGCACCTCGTCGTGGTCCGGTTTCCGGACGAAGAACGCGGAACGCCGCGCGCTCTTCGCGCAGCACCGCGCGGAGGAGCAGGGCGGGATCGTCTTCGTGGGCGATTCCATCACCGAAGGCTGGCACACGCTCGCGGCCGACTGGGCCGGCCTGCCGCTCAAGGTCGTCAACCGCGGCATCGGCGGGGACACCACGCCCAATCTGCTCCACCGCCTGCAGGACGACGTCCTTTCGCTGCATCCGCGCGCGCTGGTCGTGATGATCGGCACCAACGATCTCGGCGAACACACGCCCCCGGCCGACATCGCGGACAATCTGCGCGTGTGGCACCGGCGCGTGCGCGCGGCGTATCCGAAAATCCCCATCGCCTGGTGCCTCGTGATGCCGCGGCAGGGCGACGACTCCTATCCCGCGCGCATCGGCGAACTCAACGCCCTGATCCGCGGGATCGCGGCGCAGGATCCCGGCGTGACGGTGTGCGACACCTTCACGCCGCTGGCTCTGGCGGATGGTTCGTCGCGGCCGGAGGATTTCGTGCCGGACCGGCTCCATCTCAATCCCGCGGGCTACGCCGTGTGGAAGCGCGCGCTCGAGCCGATCGTGACCGGGTGGAAACTCGGCGCGGAGTAAGATTCGGAGCATACCGGTCGGAACGCATCCCTCGATCTACATGTTCCGCCTTTCCGCTCGTGGAGCCCGCCGGGATCGCCTCGCGGTGCTGATCCTGCTGTTGATCGCCGGACTGTGGCTCCGGGCGGCCGGCAGCGCCTGGGGGTTCCCCTTGCTGGCGAATGCCGACGAACCGCTGGTCACGGCCGACGCCGCCCGGCTGGCGTTCACGGGCGGATGGGAACCCCATGTCTACGATCATCCGGGGCATGCCAGCATCTACCTCCATTCGCTCCTCTACCGCGGCGCGGCGTTCGTTGCGTCCCCGGGCGGGCATGACGGGATGGCATTTTATCATGAGCACATCCTGGGTTTCCAACAGCTTTCCCGCCTCCTCACGGCGCTGTGGAGCACGGCCCTGATCGTGGTGGCGTTCCTGATTGGGCGGGAGTTTTCGGAGCGGCAGGCGTTCTGGGCGGCGGGGCTGGTGACGTTCTTCCCTTCTTTCGTCCAGCATGCGTGCTACATCACGGCGGACATCCCGTTGACGCTGTTTCTGGCGCTCAACGCGCTGTTTTGCATCCGTTATCTCAAGACCGGCCGGCGCCGACATCTGGGCTGGGCGATCGCGGCGGCAGCGCTGGCGCTGGCGGAAAAATATCCCGGAGCGCTGGCGACGCTGACGATCGGCGCCTGTATTCTAGGCAATCCCCGATTGTCGCCGGCGGAGAAGAGGACGACGGTGGTGTATGCTGCGGCGCTTTACCTGATCGCCGCCTTTGCGGCCGCGCCGTATCTTTTCTTGCGATTCGACCGGGTGCTCGCAGCGGTGGCGATCGAAGCGAAGCCGGTGCATCTCGGAGCCGACGGTCTGGATGCCTGGGGCAATCTCGGGTTTTATTTCACGCAATATGCCCGGCGCGCCGGCGTGCCGCTGGTGATCGCCACCGGCCTGGGTTTCCTGCTGCTCGGGCGCCGTGGCGCCCGGGCCGCCTGGCCGCTTTATGGCGGTCTGGTCTATCTGGCGTTCATCAGCAGCCTGGGGCTGCACTGGGAGCGCTGGGCGCTGCCGTGTTTTTTCTTTTTCCTGCAGGCGGCGGCCTGTGGCGTGGCCTGGGGGCTGGAGGCGATCCGCGGGCGACATCCGGCTGTGCGCGGGGTCGTGGTGGCGACGCTGGCGACGACCTGTCTGAGTCTGCTGCTGCAGAGCGTCTACATGACGGCGTCCTTCCGGTTGCCGGATACGCGTGTGGCGGCGTTGGAATTCTGCCGGCAGCGGGGGCTGACGCCGGAGAACACGGCTTATGAATCCTACACGCCGTTCTGTCCGGTTCTGTCGACAGTGCGTGTCGGCGGAGCCCGAGGGCCCCGAGACCTGTTGTTTTCGGGGAAGCGTTATGCCGTGATCTCTTCCTACGAATGGGGGCGGTTCATGGCCGAGCCGCGGCGCTATCCGGCGCAGACCGCAAGTTACCGTGTGCTGCGATCCAAACGTTTGGTCGGGATCTTCGACAGCGTGGCGATCGTGGGCATCAACCATTACGAACTGCCGCCGTTTCCATCGCAGGCGGTGGGGGAGTTGGCGGCGCGACTATGGCAGCTCACCCGGGGCGGAGCCTGCTCCGGACCGGTCATCGAGATCTACGATCTGGGCGCTCCGGCAAAATCGCCACCGAGAGCCGCGGCCGTCCCTCGGTCCAGGCGTTCGCACCGCTGACGACGGGCCAAGAGAGATGGGCGAAACTCAGCCGACCCAGGCGCGGGCGTTGTAGAAGAGCTTCATCCAGGGGCTGTCCTCGCCCCATTCGCGCGGCGCCCAGCTCATGCACGCGCTGCGGAAGACGCGTTCGGGATGCGGCATCATGATCGTGACGCGGCCGGTCGTGGTCGTCAGCGCCGTCATACCGAGGGGCGAGCCGTTCGGATTGAGGGGGTAGAGCTCCGTCGGCTGGTGGTGATTGTCGCAGAAGCGCGCGGCGACGAGGCCGGACTCGCTGCACGCCCGCGCGGCGGCGGCGTCCTTGAATTCCGCATACCCCTCGCCGTGGGCGACGGCGATCGGGAGCACCGAGCCCTCCATGCCGGCGAAGAGCACGCTCGGGCTTTTTTCGATCCGGAGGGAGACGAAGCGGCCCTCGTAGCGCTCGGACTGGTTCTGCACGAAACGCGGCCAGTGGCCCGAGCCGGGGACGATCGCGCGGAGGTTGCTCATCATCTGGCAGCCGTTGCAGACGCCGAGGGCGAAGGCGTCCTCGCGGGCGAAGAACGCGGCGAACTCGTCGCGGGCGCGGGCGTGGAAGAGGATGCTCTTGGCCCAGCCTTCGCCAGCGCCGAGGACGTCGCCGTAGCTGAAGCCGCCGCAGGCGGCGACGCCGCGGAAATCCCGCAGGGAGACGCGGCCAGACAGGATGTCGGTCATGTGGACGTCGATCGCGCGGAAGCCGGCGCGGGTGAACGCGGCGGCCATCTCGACCTCGCCGTTGACGCCCTGCTCGCGCAGGATGGCGACGGCGGGGCGGGCGGCGGCGGAGCGGATGACGGCGGGCGGAGCGAGCTCGAACGCGACCTTCGGCGTGATGCCGGGGTTCTCCGGGTCGAGCTTGAGCTGGTATTCCTGCTCGGCGCACTGCGGGTTGTCGCGCATCGCGGCGAGGCGGCGGGTGACGTCGGACCAGATCGCGCGGAGCGCGAAGAGATCCTCGTCGAACAGCACCTTGCCGGCGCGGCGCACGCGGAAGCGATGGTCGCGGTTGAGCGTGCCGAGATGGAGCGTGCAGCCCTTGAACCCGTGCTCGCGGAGCGTGAGGTAGACGTCGTCGAGATCGGTGGCGCGGACTTGGATGACGGCGCCGAGCTCCTCGTTGAAGAGCGCGCTGAACACCTCGTGGCCGGCGGGGATCTCGAGATCGACGCCGGTGTGGCCGGCGAAGGCCATCTCGACCGTAGTGGCGAGCAGGCCGCCGTCGCTGCGATCATGATACGCGAGGAGCTTCCGCTCGCGGCCGAGCCGCTGGATCGCGTTCCAGAAGTTCTTCAGGTCGGCGGGGCGGTCGACGTCGGGCGTGGCCTCGCCCATCTGGGAGACGACCTGCGCGAGGATGGAGCCGCCGAGCCGGTTTTTCCCGCGGCCGAGATCGATCAGGAGCAGGACGGTGTCCTCTTCTTGAGAGTTTAGGTTGGACGTTGGCGTCGAAGCCGAGCCGGTGGCGGCGGCGTTTGAAGTGAAACAGTCCGCTTCGACTCCGACTTCAGCGCCGAGGCGCTGCAGCTGCGGCGTGAGCGTGAGCCGGATGTCGGCGACGGGCGCGAAGGCCGAGACGATGAGCGAGACGGGCGCGGTGACGCGCCGGGCCTTGTCGCCGTCCTGCCAGACGGTGCTCATGCTCATCGAGTCCTTGCCGACGGGGATCGTGATGCCGAGCGCGGGGCAGAGCTCCATGCCGACGGCGTGGACGGCGGCGTAGAGATCGGCGGCGTCGCCGGGGACGGCGGGCGCGGCCATCCAGTTGGCGGAGAGGTTGACCTTGCCGAGGTCGCCGATCTGCGCGGCGGCGAGATTGGTGAGCGCCTCGCCGACGGCGAGCCGGGCGGAGGCGGCGGCATTGTTGACCGCGACGGGCGTGCGCTCGCCCATGGCCATGGCCTCGCCGGTGGTGACGTCGAACGTCGCGGCGGTGACGGCGCAGTCGGCCACGGGCACCTGCCACGGCCCGACCATCTGGTCGCGGGCGATCAGGCCGCCGAGCGTGCGGTCGCCGATGGAGATGAGGAAGGTCTTGTCGGCGACGGCCGGGTGGGAGAGGACGCGGCGGATGGCCTCGCGCAGCATCGCGCGCTCGGGCACGCCGCCGGGGGCGACGGTTTCGGCGGCATCGGCGCCGTCGGCCAGGCTGCTGAGATCGAGCGGATGCTGCGGGCGCCGCAGCGACCGCTCCGCGCGGTGCATGCGCGGCGGCTTGCCGAGCAGGACCTCGAGCGGAAGGTCGATGGGCGTGTTGCGAAAATGCGGATCCTCGACGACGAGGCGTTTCTCCTCCGTGGCCTCGCCGACGATGGCGAAAGGCGCGCGCTCGCGCTCGCAGAGCCGGGCGAAGACCTCGATGCGGTCGGCGGGCACGGCGAGGACGTAGCGCTCCTGGGACTCGTTGCACCAGATCTCAAGCGGGGACATGCCGGGCTCGTCGTTGGGCAGCTGGCGCAGGTCGAACCGGCCGCCGCGGCCGCCGTCGTTGACGAGTTCGGGCAGGGCGTTGGACACGCCGCCGGCGCCGACGTCGTGGATGAACGCGATCGGATTTTCGTCGCCCAGCGCCCAGCAGCGGTCGATGACCTCCTGGCAGCGGCGCTCCATCTCGGCGTTGTCGCGCTGGACGCTGGCGAAATCGAGATCCTCCTGGCCGTGGCCGCTGGCCATCGAGCTGGCCGCGCCGCCGCCGAGGCCGATCAGCATCGCGGGCCCGCCGAGGACGACGAGCTTGTCGCCGGGGTTGATCGCGCCCTTCCGCACGTGGCCGGCGCGGATGTTGCCGAGGCCGCCGGCGAGCATGATGGGCTTGTGGTAGCCGCGGAGCTCCTTGGCGGCGGACGGCTGGGCGGACGGCACGGCCTGCTCGAAGGTGCGGAAGTAGCCGTTGATCGCGGGGCGGCCGAACTCGTTGTTGAAGGCGGCGCCGCCGAGCGGCCCCTCGATCATGATGTCGAGCGCGGAGACGATGCGGCCGGGGCGGCCGTGGTCCTTTTCCCAGGGCTGGAGCGCGCCGGGAATCCGGAGATTGGAGACGCTGAAGCCGACGAGGCCGGCCTTCGGCTTCGCGCCGCGGCCGGTGGCGCCCTCGTCGCGGATCTCGCCGCCGGAGCCGGTGGCGGCGCCGGGGAACGGCGAGATCGCCGTCGGGTGGTTGTGCGTCTCGACCTTGCAGAGGAGGTGGATGTCCTCGTCGTGCGCGGCGTATTCCCGGGTGCGCGGATCGGCGAAGAAGCGCCCGCCGCGGGTGCCGGCGAGCACGGCGGCGTTGTCCTTGTAGGCGGAGAGGATGCCGTCGCGATGCAGCTGATACGTGTTCTTGATCATCTGGAACAGCGAGCGGTCCCGGGCGGAACCGTCGATCTCCCAGGTGGCGTTGAAGATCTTGTGGCGGCAGTGCTCGGAGTTGGCCTGCGCGAACATCATCAGCTCGATGTCGTGCGGGTCGCGCCCGAGTGCGGTGAACGCCTGCACGAGGTAGTCGATCTCGTCGTCGGCGAGCGCGAGGCCGAGGGATTCGTTGGCCTCGACAAGGGCGCTGCGGCCGGCGGCGAGCACGGGCACGCTCATCATCGGGCGCGGCGCCTCGTGGCGGAAGAGCGCGGCGCAGGCCTCGAGGTCGCCGAAGACGGTCTGCGTCATCCGGTCGTGGAGCCGCGCGCGCAGCCGGTGCATGGCGTCGGCGTCGAGCGGGGCGAGCGGGTAGGCCGGGGCGGCGTCGCCGAGGTCGATCGTGTAGGCGACGACGCGCTCGATCCGCCGCACCTGCGCGAGGCCGCAGATGTGGGCGATGTCGGTGGCCTTGGACGACCAGGGCGAGATCGTGCCGGGGCGCGGGGCGACGACCTGGACGAGGCCGGTGACGGCGGCGGCGGCGCGGCTCGGGCCGTAGGTCAGGAGTTTTTCGAGGACGCCGCGGGCGGCGGCGTCGAGTTCGCCGTCGATCTCGGCCACGTGGACGAACTCGGCGCCGATCGCGCGCGCCGGGAGACCGGCGTTCGTGAGGTCCTGAAGCAATTTCTGCAGACGAAAGGGCGAGAGGGCGGGCGAGCCACGGAGGAGGAGCATGGTCAAAGCAGAAGCCTTCCGAACATCGCCGCGCCGGTCAAGGGGACTGACGGATCCCGCGCGTGCCCGCCGCGGCCGGAGGCGCGCGGCTCTCGCAGGCGGAGGCCGGCGGCCGGCGTGCGCCGCGGGCCGGCGCGAGCGGCACCTGCTGTGGCGCGCGGAAAGTCCGCTACTGCGACGCACTGATGGACAGCGATTTGCCGATCCAGTCCGCCCGGCCTGCACGAGGGCCGCTGGAGAAAGCCGTTGACCAATGCCCGTGTCTCGGCGGAATGAATCCCTTTCATCGCCCGTGACGATCACCGATCATCCAGCGCCCAGCATCGAGTCCGCCGACGGCCGAGCCGCGGGGCGCGGGCGCGGAGTGCGGGGGCGGGCGGCGAGGGTTGAGGCGCGGCGCGGCGCGGGCCTCCGGCGGTTTCAGACATGAGCGAACACATCGGCCACGAATGCGGCATCGCCCTCGTGCGGTTGCTAAAACCGCTCTCCTATTACCAGGAGAAATACGGCACGCCGCTCTGGGGTTTCGAGCAGCTGTTTCTCCTGATGGAGAAGCAGCACAACCGCGGGCAGGACGGCGCGGGCGTCGCCTGCGTGAAATTGGACATGCCCCCGGGCGAGCCCTACATGTTCCGCGAGCGCAACACCCAGCCGAATCCGCTCGACCGCGTCTTCGCCACGCTGCTGGAGCAATACCGCGAACTCACGGCGAAAGGCGACGTGCACCCCGAGTTCGCCGAGACGGTGAAGCAGCATTTCGACTTCGGCGGCGAGCTGCTGCTGGGGCATCTGCGCTACGGCACGTCGGGCGGCTACGGCGTGAGCGCCTGCCATCCGTATTTCCGGCGGAGTTCCTGGCCGACGCGCAATCTCGCGCTCTGCGGAAACTTCAACATGACCAACACGAAGGAGCTGAACGACAGCCTCATCGCGATCGGTCAGCATCCGATTTTCGCCTCCGACACGCAGGCCGTGCTGGAGAAGATCGGCTTCTTCCTCGATGAGGAGCACGAGGACATCTACCGCTATCTCCGCACGCGCAACCTCACCGGCGCCGAGCTCTCGCGCCGCATCAGCGAGGATCTCGACGTGGCGCGCGTGATCACGCGCTCCTCGCAGAAGTGGGACGGCGGCTACGCCATCGCCGGCCTGATCGGCAACGGCGACGCGTTCGTCGCCCGCGATCCGTCGGGCATCCGCCCGGCGTTCTATTTCCAGAACGACGAGGTGATCGCGTTCGCCTCCGAGCGCGCGCCGCTCATGACGGTGTTCAACCTCGCCGTCGAGCAGGTGAAGGAGGTCGAGCCGGGACACGTGGTCGTGATCAAGCGCCGCGGCACCGTCAGCTCGAGCGCGTTCACCGCGCCGCTGCCGCGCATGTCGTGCACGTTCGAGCGGATCTATTTCTCCCGCGGCAACGACCTCGACATCTACAAGGAGCGCAAGGCGCTCGGCGGCGGCCTGGCCGACCAGGTGATCAAGTCCATCGGCCACGACTGGACGAACAGCGTCTTCAGCTTCATCCCGAACACCGCGGAGGTGGCCTACTACGGCCTCACCTCGGCCCTGCGCGAGCGTCGCCGCACCGAGGTGAAGTCCGCGATCCTCGAGGCGAGCGCGGCCGGCAAGCTCACCGACGCGCTCCTCGACGACCTCATCCTCAACAACTGGCCGCGCGCCGAGAAGGTCGTGAGCAAAGACATCAAGCTGCGCACGTTCATCGGCCAGGAGAGCATGCGCAACACCCTCGCGAGCCACGTCTACGACATCACCTACGGCTCGGTGAAGCCGGGCGACAACCTCGTGTGCGTCGACGACTCGATCGTGCGCGGCACGACGCTGCGCAAGTCGATCCTGCGCATCCTCGCGCGGCTCAACCCGCGCAAGATCGTCATCGTCTCGACCGCCCCGCAGATCCGCTACCCGGACTGCTACGGCATCGACATGTCGGAGATCGGCAAATTCATCGCCTTCGAGGCCACGGTCGCGCTGATCAAGGAGCGCGGCCAGGCCCAGCTGCTGGACGAGGTCTACGAACTCTGCCGCAACGAGGTCGACAAGCGCGGCACGGTGAACCATGTGCGCCGGATCTACGAGCCGTTCGCGCCCGAGGAGATCTCGCGCAAGATCGTGGAGCTCGTGCGGCCGAAGTCGCTCACGTGGACGGGCGAGATCGAGATCATCTTCCAGACGATCGAAAACCTGCACGCCGCGGTGCCGAACCACCACGGCGACTGGTATTTCACCGGCAAGTATCCGACGCCCGGCGGCTACCGCGTCGTGAACCAGGCCTTCGTGAACTACTACGACAAGAACGAGGGCCGCAGTTACTGATTTTTTCACCACGAAATGCACGAAACACACGAACACGACCCGAAGCGCGGCTTTCGTTTCGTGTCCTTCGTGTCTTTCGTGGTTCCCTGAGCACCATGTCCCTGAGCTACGAATCCTCCGGCGTCCGCTACGACCAGCTCGACGCGTTCAAGCGCGCCTGCCAGCAGGCCGCGCGCACGACCGCGCCGCTTCTCGCCGGCCACGGCTACGCCGAGCCCGCGACGACCCGCGGCGAGAGCGCCTACCTGATCGAGGCGGAGGACCACTACCTCGCGCACGTCGAGGAGGGCCTCGGCACCAAGAACCTCGTGGCCGACGCCGTGCAGGCCGCGACCGGGAAATGTTTCTACCGCGAGATCGCGATCGATACCGTCGCCACCATCGTCAACGACCTCGCGACCTGCGGCGCGCTGCCGATCTCCGTCGCGATGCACGCGGCCGTCGGCGACTCGGGCTGGTTCGGCGACGCGACGCGGATGGCCGCGCTCGTGGCCGGCTGGGCCGAGGGCTGCACCCAGGCCGGCGCCGTCTGGGGCGGCGGCGAGACGCCGACGCTCAAAGGCATCGTGAATCCGGATACGATCGTCCTCGCCGGATCGGCGATCGGCAGGATCGCGCCGAAGCGCCTGCGCATCACGGGCGACGTGCGCGAGGGCGACGACATCGTCTTTCTCGCGAGCTCCGGCGTGCAGACCAACGGCCTCTCGCTCTGCCGGCTGATCGCGGAGCGGCTCCCGCAGGGCTACCAGACGCCGGTCGGTTTCGGCGATCCGCGCACCTACGGCGAGGCGCTGCTCGCGCCGTCGGTGATCTACGTGGCGTTCGTGCGCGAGTGCCAGCGCCGCGGGCTGAAGTTGAACTACGTCGCGCACGTCACGGGCCACGGCTGGCGGAAGCTGATGCGGCTCGACGAACCGTTCGTCTACGAGATCACGCAGCCGCGTCCGCCGCTGCCGCTGTTCCGGTTTCTCGAGCAGGCGGGCCCGATCTCGCGACGGGAGATGTATGCGACCTTCAACCAGGGCATCGGCTTCGCCGCCTATGTCGCGCCCGAACTGACCGGGCCGGTCCTCGCGGCGGCGCAGGCCGCCGGCTACGACGCGTGGCACGCCGGCCGGGTGCGGAAGGACGGCGCCCGCAAGGCCGTCGTCATCCCGTCGCTCGGCCTCGACTACGACGGCAGCACGCTGCAGGTGCGCTGAGGCCGGCCGGACTCGCGATCATTTGGTCGACCTGCGCCGCGCGTCTGCCATAACCACCGCATGCGGCGCGGTCGTCTCCTGCTTTTCTGCCTCGCGGGCTGGCTGGGACTTTGGGCGGCGGGTGTCGCCGCTCCCGATCTGCTGACACCGGAGGAGCGCCAGTGGCTCGACGCCCACGGGCCGCTGCGCTACGCGCCGGATCCTCATTTCGCACCGTTCGAGTTTTTCCGCGACGACCGTCAGCTGGCCGGGATCAGCCCGGAGATCATGGAGAAGGTCGCGCGCAACCTCGGCACGACGATCCAGCCGGTGCGCTACGTGGCCTGGGAGGACGTGCTCGCGGGCTTCCAGCGCGGCGAGGCCGATTTCCTCGCGACACTGACGCGCACGCCGGAGCGCGAGCGCTATCTCGATTACTCCGCGCCTTATCTGTCCGTGCCCACGGTGCTGATCGTCAACGGCGCGGACCGGCGGGTGAACGGGTTCGCGGAGCTGGCGGGCCGCCCGGTCGGCGTGGTGCGCAATTCCGGCGCGCACAGCTGGCTGCTCCGGCATCATCCCGAGGTGACGATCCGGCCGCAGGCCAACACGCGCGAAAGCCTGCGCAAGCTGTCGCTCGGCCAGCTCGACGCGGTGCTCGAAGTGCTGCCGGTGGCCGGCTTCGCGATCGCGCAGGATTCCTACACCAACCTGCGCGTGCTGCCCGAGGTGGTGCTGGCCATCCCGCAGCATCTCGCCGTGCGGAAAGGGGAGACCCGGCTGCTCGCGATCCTCGAAAAAGGCCTGGCGAGCGTGTCGATGGAGGAGCGGCTGCGGATCTTTTCCCGCTGGACGGGCGAGGATCCCGCGGAGCGGCGTCCGTCCATTCCGCCATGGATCTGGCGTGTCGCGGCCGTGCTGCTGCTGGCGCTGGCGGCGGTCGCGGTCTGGGTCGTTTCCCTGCGGCGGCTGGTGGGCGCCCGCACCCGCGAGTTGCGGGCAAGCGAGGCGCAGTTCCGGCTGTTTCTCGAGGAATTGCCGGTCCCGGCGTCGTGGGCCGGCGCGGACGGCCGCGTGGAATTCGTGAACCGCGAGTTCACGGTCCGTTTCGGCTACACGCGCGAGGACCTGCCGACGATCGAGCGCTGGTCCGAGCTTGCTTATCGCGACGAGACCTATCGCCGCGAGGTGGACGCGCAGTGGCGGGGCCATCTCCAGCGGCCGCGCAAACCCGGGGGCTTCAGCGACCGGCTCGAGGTCCGGATGACGTGCAAGAACGGCCAGGCGAGGACCGTGATGCTCGCCGGCGTGCAGGTCGCGGACAAGACGCTGGTGGTGTTCGACGACATCTCCGACCGCCTCCGCATGGAACAACAGCTGCGGCAGGCGCAGAAGATGGAGGCGATCGGCCAGCTGGCCGGCGGCGTGGCGCACGATTTCAACAACCTGCTGACCGTGATCCGCGGACATTGCAGTCTCCTTCTCGAAGAGTCCGGATTGCCGGCGACTGCCGGCGATTCGCTCGCACAGATCGCCGAGGCGAGCGATCGCGCGGCGAACCTCACGCGCCAGTTGCTGACGTTCAGCCGGCAGCAGGCCTTCCGGCCGCGGATCCTCGATTTGCGCACGTGCCTCGAATCCGCCGGCCGCCTGCTGGCGCGGCTGATCGGCGAGCAGATCGCGCTCGAATACCGGCCGGGCGACGCGCCAGTCTTCGTCCGCGCCGATGGCGGCATGATCGAGCAGGTCATCGTCAACCTCGCGGTCAACGCGCGCGACGCGATGCCGGCGGGCGGGCGACTGACGATCGGCGTCGCGACCCTCGACATCCCCGCGGTCGAGGCCGGCGTGCGACACCCGTCCGCGCGGGCGGGGACGTTTGCGGTGCTGACCGTGGCCGACACGGGCACGGGGCTCGCCCCGGAAGCGATGCAGCACCTGTTCGAGCCGTTTTTCACCACGAAGGACGTCGGCCGCGGCACGGGTCTCGGCCTGGCGACCGTCTACGGCATCGTGCAGTTGCATCACGGCTGGATCGAAGTGGCGAACCAGGCGGGCCAGGGGGCGACCTTCCGGCTGTTTTTCCCGGCGGAACGCGACGCGCCCGCGGCGGCGGCCGCCGCGGAGCCGGCTCCGGTGCATGGCGCGGAGACGATCCTGCTCGTCGAGGACGAACCGGCCGTGCGCGCGCTGCTCAAGCGCAGCCTCGAACATTTCGGTTATCGCGTGCTCGAGGCGGAGAATGCGGCTGCGGCGTTGCGGGTGTGGTCGGACCGCGCGGATGCGATCGACCTGCTCTTCACCGACATGGTGATGCCCGGCGGCATGTCCGGCCTCGAGCTGGCCGGGCAGCTGCGCCGGCAGCGACCGGCGTTGAAGGTGGTGATCGCGAGCGGCTACAGCCGGCGGCGGGACGAGACCGATGCCGGGAGCGGCATCGATTATCTCGCGAAGCCCTTCGACGTGACCACGCTGGCCGCGGCCGTGCGCCGGTCGCTCGACGCCCGGGGCGACGCCGCGGGCTGACACGCGGCGGAGACTCAGCCGGCGTGGCCGGGGCCGGACTCGTCCGGAACGGTGAACCAGTGCGCGGCGACGAGGATCGCCGCGATGCCCGCGTAGCCGGCCGCATACGCCGCCGCGGGGAAAAGCGAACCGCCGGCCGCCGGCGCGCCCGTCAGCCGGTCGAGCAGCGGCAGCGAGCTGACCGTATCGCCCGGAGTAAGACGCCAGGAATGGAGCAGCCCGACGAGGCTCAGCGCGGCGGCGGCGAGCGACCAGGCCGCGGCGGCGAGGAGCCGGCGCTCGATGATCAGCACCGTCACGGTCGCGAGCACGAGCGCGCAGTAGAACGTGCCCTGCTCGATGGCGAAGCCGCCGTCGATGTAGGTGCCGGCTTGGTGAAACGCGGCGAGCAGGTGCGGCGACCACTCCAGCCCCGGCGTGCTGCCGAAGCCGGCGATGCGCATGGCGTTCTTGATGCAGAAAGTCGTCCACGCGAGGTTCACCGGCGTCATGCCGAGCACGATCGCGGGCCAGTGCGCCTTCGGCGTCACCTCGAACGCCTGCACCGTGATGATGAGCCCGATCCAGACGATGATCGCGAGGCCCGCGTCGGCCGGCACGGCCCAGGCGATCATCGCCATCGAGCCGGTGAGGCAGAGCGCGGTGATGAAGGCGCCGTTGAGCGTGGAGTAGCCGGCGCGCGCACCCATGCGTTTCCACGCGGGATGGCCGATGTAGATCGAGGTGGGAAACGGCGAGCCGAAGCACGCGGCGGCGAGCGTGCCGAGGCCGTTGATCATCAGTGCGGGCTTCGTCGCGTAGGAATCGCCGGCGGCGGCGGCCGACTCGATGCACTGCAGGGACGCGAGCAGATTGAGCAGGCCCATCGGCAGAATCACCGACAGGTAGGGCAGCAGGTGGCCGTCGGTCAGGCCGTGCCAGAGCGCGAGGAACGACGGCGTCGGCAGGTAGAAGCCGAGCGCGTCGGCGGGCATCCGGCCGTGCGGCGCGATGCCCGTGGCCCACGAGAGCGCGGTGCCGACGGCGAGCACGACGAGCGCGGCGGGGATGCCGAGCTTCGGCTTCACCCGGCCGAAGAAGAACAGCAGCACGAGCCCGAGCGTGACGAGTCCGACGAGGGGCCGCGCAAAGGTGTTGAAGAGGAAATTCAGCGTGAGGAACGCCATGCCCGCGCCGGAGAGCGCGGCGAGGAGCGCGGCGCGCGGCGTCATCCGCCTGATGCGCTCGCTGACGAACGCGCCGAAGAACTCGATCAGGCCGGAGCCGACGCACGCGACGAGGCCGGCCTGCCACGCGATCTCGTCGGGATCCGGCGCGCCCTGCGCGAGCGCGATCTGCTTCGCGGGCAGCATCACGAGGAAGACGTAGGCGATGAACGTCGGCGTGTTCAGGCCGAAGGGCAGGGCACAGACGTCGTCGCGGTTCTCCTTCCGCGCGAGCCGGTGCGCCTGCCAGGCGTAGAAAAGATTGCCGACGAGATAGGAGACGGCGACGCCCGGCAGGATGCGCCCGTAGACGAGCGCGGGCGGCATGCCGACGACGTTGAGGCAGAGCGCGGGGACGAGCAGGAGCTGGACGATGTTGTCCAGCGCGATGGCGCAGAAGCCGTCGACGTCGCCGCGGGAGAAGAGCTTCATGACGGGGCGCCGCGGCTATTTCTTTTTCTTCGCCGCGGCTTTCGCGAGTTCGCGCACGACCGACACGGCGAAGAGCGCGGCCTGGCGCGAGGCGAAGGGCGAGAGCGTGCGGTAGTCGTTGTCGGGCGAGTTCTGCGTGCGGTTGCTGCCGCCGCGGATGCAGAGGAACGGCGTGCGCAGGTAGTAACAGACCTCGGCGACGGAGCCGCTCTCCATCTCCATCAGATTCGGCTGCAGCTGGCGGAGGATGTCGTCGATCCGCTCCGGCGGGATGCCGAACTGGTCGCCCGACGTGATCCGGCCCAGGCGCACGATCGGCGTGTAGGCCGGGTCGTGGTGCGAGGCGGTTTCCGGCACGTGTGTCGCGATCGCGCGCTTCGCGACGGCGAGGAGGGATTTGTCGCCCGGATACACGATCGGCGAGTGGTCGCCGAGCGGGCCCTCGGAGGCGAAATACTCCATGATGTAGCCCGCGCCGAGCGAACCCATGTCGTGGTTGCACGTGACCTCGCCGACGATGACGTCGCCGTTGCGGATGGCGGAGTCGATGCGCGAGGCGGTGCCGCACATCAGGACCTCGCGCGGGCGGAATTTTTCCACGAAGAGCGTGGTGAGCATCGCGGCGTTGGTCTTGCCGATGCCGGTCACGGCGACGACGACGCGGCGTCCGTCGATCCGGCCCTCGACGTAGGGAAAGCCGGCGAGCCGGCCGCGTTTCTTCTTCGTCACGGCCCACACGACGAGATCGGTTTCCTGCGGGATCGCGCCGAGGATCAGCGTGAGATCGCGGCAGCCGGCGCGCGGGGCGCGGGCCCTGGCGACCGGGAGGCCGGCGACGATGACGGGCGGAGAGTGACGGAGCGGGGGAGGCGTGGAGGGCATGTGGTGGACGCAGGCCAGAGCAGGTGGCATGCCCCGGGACGGCACGTGGATTGCTTGGCGGACGACTCCCCGCCACTTTTCCCGTCACCACACCCATGAGTTCTCCCGATCTTGCCACCTTCGTGCAATCCCTGCCGAAGACCGAAACCCATCTGCATCTCGAAGGCTCGCTCCCGCTCGAACTCGCGCGCCGGATCGACCCCGTCTATTTCGCGCAGCCGCCGGCCTACTGGCATCCGGACTTCCGCTTCACGGATTTCGCGCAGTTCCAGGCGCAGTTCGACGACTACTTCTTCCACTGGTTCAAGACGCCCGAGAACTACTACGAGAGCTGCCGGCGCGTCTTCGCCGACGTCGTCGCGCAGAACGGCGTCTACCTCGAGGCGAGCTTCCACCTCGGCACGGCCGACGTGATCGACGTGCCCTTCCGCGAGATCGCGAAGGCGATCCGCGCGGCGGTGCCGCCCGGGCTCGAGTTCCGGCTTTTTCTCGGGATGTTCCGCGACCACTATGAAGGTCCGCGGGCGCGCGTGCTCGACGAGGCGATCACGTGGGACGAGGTCGCGGGCGTGGACCTGCACGGCTTCGAGCGGCCCGAGTTCCAGCCGTGGTCGCGCGACGTGTGGGCGCGGGTGCGCTCGCTCGGCAAGGTGACGAAGGCCCACGCCGGCGAACTCTCCCCCGCGGCCGACGTCTGGCGCGCGGTGGATTTTCTCGGCGTGCGCCGCGTGCAGCACGGGCTCGGGGCGATCGACGACCCCGCGCTCCTGCGGCATCTGGTCGAGCTGGACGTCACGCTCGACATGACGCCGATCAGCAACGTGAAGCTCCTCGCCGTGCCCTCGATGGCGCGGCATCCCATCAAGCGCTTCCTCGACGCCGGCGTGCGCTGCACGATCAGCACCGACGATCCGATGCTCTTCGGCAACCGGCTCAACGACGAATACCTCGCGCTCGGCACCGCGGGCGGACTCGATCGCGCGACGCTCGTGAAGATCGCGAGGAACGGTTTCGAGGTCGCGGATCTGCCGGCATCGACGAAGGCGAAGCATCTGGCGGAACTCGACGCGATCGCCGCGGCGCTGTGAGCGGCGAACAGAGAGGAACCACGAAAGACACGAAACACCCGAAGAGGGGGATGAGAATGGGAGAGATTCTGCTCTTTCGTGCCATTCGTGTGTTTTGTGGTTAAATCCGTTTCCGTCCGACCATGACCAAGACTCTTTTGATCAAGAACGCCGACGTCCTCGTCACGATGGATACGCGGCGGCGCGAGTTGAAACACGCCGGACTCCTCGCCGAGGACAACCGCATCGTCGCCGTCGGGCCGATGGCGGAGCTGCCGGCGACGGCGGACAGCGTGATCGATCTCGCGGGCCACATCGTGATCCCCGGGCTGATCAACACGCATCATCACATGTATCAGAGCCTGACGCGCGCGGTGCCGGCGGCGCAGGACGCGGAGCTCTTCGGCTGGCTGACGGAGCTGTATCCGATCTGGGCGCGGATCACGCCGGAGATGATCCGCGTGTCGACGCTCACGGCGATGGCGGAACTGCTGCTCTCGGGCTGCACGACGTCGAGCGACCATCTTTATCTTTATCCCAACGGCAGCCGGCTCGACGATTCGCTCGAGGCCGCCGCGCAGATCGGCATGCGGTTCCACGCGAGCCGCGGCGCGATGAGCGTGGGCCGGAGCCAGGGCGGCCTGCCGCCGGACTCGCTCGTCGAGGACGAGGCGGCGATCCTGCGCGACACGCAGCGGCTGATCGAGACGTTTCACGATGCGAAGCGGTTCGCGATGCAGCGGATCGTCGTGGCGCCGTGCTCGCCGTTTTCGGTGAGCCGCGACCTGATGCGCGAATCGGCGAAGCTGGCGCGGAGTTTCGGCGTGTCGCTGCACACCCATCTCGCGGAAAACGACAACGACGTCGCCTACAGCCGGGAGAAATTCGGCCGCACGCCGGCGGAATACGCCGAGGATCTCGGCTGGCTCGGGCGCGACGTGTGGCACGCGCATTGCGTGAAGCTCGACGACGCGGGCATCGGGCGGTTCGCGGCCACGGGCACGGGCGTGGCGCACTGTCCGTGCTCGAACATGCGGCTCGCCTCCGGCATCGCGCCGGTGTGCACGCTGCACAAACGCGGCGTGCCGGTCGGGCTCGGCGTCGACGGCTCGGCGTCCAACGACGGCGCGCACATGCTCAACGAAGTCCGCCAGGCGATGCTGCTGCAGCGCGTCGGGTTCGGGCCGGCGGCGATGACGGCGCGCCAGGCGCTGGAGCTGGCGACGCTCGGCGGCGCGAAGGTCCTGAACCGCGACGACATCGGCGCGCTTGCGCCGGGGATGGCGGCGGACTTCGTGGCGTTCGACCTGCGGCAGCTGGCGTTTGCGGGCGCGCTGCACGATCCGGTGTCGGCGCTCGTGTTCTGCCAGTCGGCGGGCGCGGCGCTGAGCGTGGTCAACGGCCGCGTGGTCGTCCGCGAAGGAAAGCTCGCGACGATCGACCTGCCGGTCGTGCTCGAGCGGCACAACCGCCTGGCGCGGACGCTCGTCGCGGGCTGACGGGCCGGCGGCGCGTCACTCCGCGAAGCGGTAGCCGATGCCGGACTCGGTCCGGAGGAAACGCGGCTGGTCGGGCGCGGGCTCCACCTTCTTGCGCAGGTTGGCCATGTGCACGCGCAGGTAGTGCGTATCCGTTTCGTGGGTCGGTCCCCAGACGTCGCGCAGGAGCTGGCGGTGGGTGAGGACCTTGCCGCGGTGCTGGAGCAGCAGGCGCAGCAGCGCGTATTCCTTGGCGGTGAGATGGAGGTCGGCGCCGGCGCGCGTGACGCTGCGCTTGGTGAAGTCGACCGCGACGTCGCCGAACTGGACGATGCTCGGCTCGGCCGCCGGCTGGGCGCGGCGCAGCAGCACACGCAGGCGTGCGAGCAGCTCGCCGCCGCCGAAGGGCTTGGTGAGATAGTCGTCCGCGCCGGCGTCGAGCGCGGCGATCTTGTCCGTCTCCTCGCCGCGCACCGAGAGGATGAGCACGGGCAGCTGGGTCCATTCGCGCAGCCGGCGGAGGACCTCGAGCCCGCCGAGGTCGGGCAGGCTGAGGTCGAGCACGATGGCGTCGGGCCGGCGGACGGCGGCTTCGTTGAGCCCGAGCGCGGCGGTGGCGGCCTCGCGGACGCCGTAGCCGGCGGATTCGAGGGTGAGGCGCAGCAGCCGGCGGATCTGGACCTCGTCGTCGACGATCAGGATGTCGGGCTGCGCGGCGGGAGCGGTCATTCGGTGGGCACGTTCTCGTGCGGCGTGTGCGGGAGGTAAACGGTAAAGACGGCGCCGCCGCCGGGGTTTTCACCCGCGACGATCCCGCCGCCCTGGGCGGCGACGAAGCCGCGGATGATGGACAGGCCGAGGCCGAGCCCGCCGGCGCGGGCGGCGTCGCCGCGCTGGAATTTCTTGAACAGCCGCTCGCGCATGGCGGGCGGCAGGCCGGGCCCGCGATCGGCGACGGTGACGAAGACGCGCGACGCCGCGCGGTCGACGCCGGTGGCGACGAAGATGGGCGTGCCGGCGGGCGTGTGCAGCGCGGCGTTGAGCAGCAGGTTGGCGATGACCTGCTCCATCAGCGCGGAATCGGCGCGAAAGAGCGGCATGTCGGGCGGCACGGCGAGCTCGAGCGGATGGCCGCCGAGCGAATCGCGCACGCCGTCGAGCGCGGCGTTGAGCAGGTCGCGGGCGTCGCACCAGTCGAGCCGGGGTTTCAGCGCGCCGGATTCGAGCCGCGTCTGGTCGAGGAGATTGTTGACGAGCCGGTTCAGCCGGCGCGTGGCGGTGCGGATCTCCTCGACGAGCCGGTCCCGCGTCGGCGCATCGGCCGCCGGCAGGCTTTCCGTGGCGGCGCCGAGGACGGCGAGGGGCGTCTTCAACTCGTGCGAGACGCCGTCGAGCAGCGTGCGGTGGAGCTTCTCGGATTCGGCGAGGAGCTTCTCGCGCTCGCTCGCGGCGCGGAGATGCTCGCGCTCCACGACGAGCGCGAGCTGCGAGGCGTAGCTCTCGATCAGATCGCGCTGGGCGAGCGTGAGCGCGGCCTCGGGGGCGACGCGGACCACGAGGACGCCCAGCGAGCGGCCCTCGCGGACGAGCGGCACATGGTGCCCGCGGGCGGCGGGCAGCGTGTCGGTGAAGCGGCCGGCCTTCCGTCCGTGCCGCCACGCCCAGTCCGCGACGCTGCGCTCCTTTTCGGTGATGGTGAACGAACCGGCGAAGTGCGGCGTGAGCGCGGCGTCGTCCCCGCCGAGCAGCAGTGCGGATTCGGCCCCGAACAGGGTGTCGACCTGCCGCAGCGCGGCGAAGATCGCGTCGTCGAGCGTGGCGGCCGCGCCCAGCGCCTGGATGAGGCGGAGCAGCGCGGTGGCGCGCTCCTCGCGCAGCCGTTCCTGGCGCTCCTGGGCGCGGATGCGGGCGGTGAGCTGGCCCGCGATCAGGGCGACGGCGAAATACGTGCCGAAGAGCAGGCCGTCCTCGAGCTTGCCGATGCGGAACGTGAACAGCGGCGGGATGAAGAGGAAATTCCACGTCAGCGCGCTGATCACGCCGGCGGCGAGCACCGGACCGCGGCCGACGCGGAGGCTGAGGGCGATGACGGCGAGCAGGTAGCCGAGGCCGACGGCGAGGTAGCCCGCGTGCGGCACGGCGAACCAGCCGGCCAGCGTGAGTCCGGCGAGGAGGACGAGCACGTCGGCGTATTCGCGCAGCGGCGACCGCTCGATCGGCTCCCACTCGAGCCAGGGGGCGGCCTGGCCCGCGGCGCGCTCCGCGGGGACGACGTAGATGTCGACCGGCCCGGCGCGCCGCAGCAGGCGGTCGACGAGGCTGCCGCCGCGCAGCAGATCCAGCCAGCGCGGCGTGCGCGACCGGCCGACGACGATCTGGGTGGCGTTGTGCTGGAAGGCGACGCGGATCAGGGCGCCGGCCACGTCGTCGTCGTGGGTGACGACGACCTCGGCGCCGAGCTCGCGGGCGAGCGCGAGATTCTGCTCGAGCCGGCGGTGCGCCTCGGGGGCGGGCGTGCGGGACGTCTCGACGCTGACGGCGACCCACGCGGCGCCCTGCGCGGCGGCCATGCGGCGCGTCCAGCGGACGAGCTGCGTCGACGACGGGCTGGGGCCGACGCCGACCAGCAGCCGCTCGCCCGAGCGCCACACGGTCTGCGGCCCGCCGCCCGCGCGCAGCTCGCGCAGCCGCTTGTCGACGCGCTCGGCGACGAAGCGCAGCGCGAGTTCGCGCAGGGCGGTGAGGTTGGTATCCTTGAAAAAATTATCGGCGGCGACGGCGGCGCGCTCGCCGAGGTAGACCTTGCCGCCCGCGAGCCGCTCGCGCAGCGCCTCGGGCGTGACGTCGATGAGCTCGATCTGGTCGGCGAGCTCGAAGACGGAGTCGGGCACCGTCTCGTGGACCGTGGCACCCGTGATCTGGCGGACGGCGTCGGCGCGGCTCTCGAGGTGCTGGACGTTGAGCGTGGTGAAGACGTCGATCCCCGCATCGAGCAGTTCGACCACATCCTGGAAACGTTTGGGATGGCGCGAGCCGGGCGCGTTGGTGTGGGCGAACTCGTCCACGAGCACGAGGCGCGGACGGCGCGCGAGCGCGGCCTCGAGATCGAACTCGGTCACCGCGATGCCGTGATGCACGAGCTGTTTCCGCTCGAGGATGGGCAGGCCGGCCAGCAGCGCCTGGGTCTCGGCCCGGCCGTGCGTCTCGACGATGCCGACGACCAGATCGGTGCCGTCGAGCCGTTCCTGCTGGGCGGCGCGGAGCATGGCGTAGGTCTTGCCCACACCCGGGCACATGCCGAAGAAGACCTTGAGCCGGCCGCGCCGCGCGCGGGCCTCGTCGCGTTGCAGCGAGGCGAGCAGGGCGTCGGGATCGGGGCGTGGATCGGAGCCGGTCACGGGAGAGGATCAACCACGGATTGAGCGCGGGAGCACGGCGAAAGACGCACGCCTCAGCGAGGGCAGAACACCAGCCAGGCGAGCGTGGCGAGCCAGAGCGCGGTCGCGCCGCACAACAGCCGCCGCATGAAACGATGCGCGTTGACGGCGTCGGCGGGGCCGGACGCGAGCCAGCCGGCATCGACCGACCAGCGCAGGTGCGGCGCGCACGGAGCCGTCCACCGGCATTCGTCCGGGATGAACCCCTCCGCGGCGAGTTCGCGGATGAACGCCTCCTTCCGGGCCGGCGTGAACGTGTCGCGCGCGGCGCGGATCGCGACCCGTTCGTCGTCGGTTTCGACCCGCACGAGCGTGTCGAGCCGCGGAAAATAAAAGTCGTAGGCGCGGGCGGGCGGGATGGGGGATTTCATGGTCGTCCGGCGGGGGCGGCTTGCGGCGAGATGCGCGGAGCGGGGCGGGGACCGAAGAACCCCGGCGGGCGGACGAGCGTGCTCAGCAGCGCGCCGAGCAACGCGAGCAGCAGGAAGAACCCGAGCGAGGATGCC
>Ga0222421_100245_pt1 | contig 28167 bp, 22 predicted proteins | sample 3A1ome_2_FD_182473 | JGI IMG/M metagenome (GOLD analysis project Ga0222421, IMG submission 182473) | Enriched microbial communities from leaf-cutter ant dump, University of Wisconsin, Madison, United States - 3A150A (version 2) | ecosystem: Environmental > Terrestrial > Nest > Insects nest > Nest... | reverse complement strand
CAGCCGGCCTGGGCGAGGTCGGTGAAGGGCTTGCACTGCACCAGCAGGCTACGTCCCTGCGCATCGCGGCCCTCGCTCTGTTCGGGCATGGTCCGGCTGCGCAGCTTCTCCTCGGTGAGGAGGGGCTGGCCCGTGCCGGGCTGCACCAAGTCGTGCAGCAGCGTCACCGTCGATTGGCCTTGCAGCGGCACGGACATGTCGCCGCCCACGTGGCGGCGGGCGGCCATGTTGGTGAGCAGGATGCGTCCTTGCGGGTCGCAGACGATGGTGGGGGAGGGCAGTTGCTGCAGGCTTTCGCTCACAAAGTGGTGCAGGTCGCGCAGCTGGCGCGATGCGCGCTCCACCGCGTTGATGCGCTTTTCCAGGAAGTCGCCCGAATCCCCGGCGCCGCTTTGGGGCCGCAGGGACAGGCCTTCGCGCTGCAGCCGCTCCATTTCCAGCCGCAGGAAGTTCGCGGCAGCGCTCAGGCGGCGCCAGCTCCACAGGGGATAGGCCAGCACCAGCCCCGTCAAGGCCGCGGCGGGTGCGAACTGCCATCCCAGCCACCAGGGCAGGGCCACGCTCAGCAGCAGCGTGGCGATGGCCAGCGCGGCACTGCTGAGCAGGGCGACGAACGGCCCCGCCAGCAGCAGCACCAGCAGGGCGCAGGCCACCGGAACCAAGTTGAAGAGGGTGTTGAGTGCCGGTGCCGCGGGCTGTATGCGCACGCCCGACAGGCGGCCATCGAGCACGTGGGCCACCACTTCCACGCCTGGCATCAGCCGCGACTGTTCGCTCACGGGCGTGGCAAACATGTCGCCCAGGCCCGAGGCTGCCGCGCCCACCAGCACGTACTTGTGGCGAAACGCATCGGCAGGCACCTTGCCGCGCAGCACGTCGATATAGGAATAGGTGGTGAAGTGCCCCGGAGGCCCTGCGTAGGCGATCAGCGTACGGTCTGTACGTTCCCACGGGCCAGCGGCCTGTGCCGTGGGTTCCGGCGCGGTTGGGCAGGATGGACCCGAGGGCTCGGCCGCGCACTGCATCGCGATGCTGAAGTGCGGCCAGGGCGCATGGGCAGGGCCTTCCTGCAGGTACAGGCTGCGCACCACGCCGTCGTTGTCGGGCGCCACGTGCACATGGCCCAGCCGGGCCGCCGCATGGGCCAGGGCGGGCAGAGGCAGGTCGGCCAGATGGCTCGCCGGGCCGTGGGTCCGCTGCAGCATGGGCAGCACGACGCGACCGCTGCGCGCCATGGCATCGGCCAGCAGGAGGTCGTCCTCGGGGTAGTCCAGTTCTTCTTCGCTGAACAGTACGTCCACGCCGATGGCGCGTGGGTCCTGCGCGGAGATGCGCGAAATCAACTCCGCATGCAGCGCGCGGCGCCAGGGCCAGCGGCCGATGGCGGCAATGCTGCGGTCGTCGATGGTCACGATCACGATGTCGGGGTTCGCCGGGCGGGAGACGAGGCGCAAGCCTGCGTCCTGCACGAGGTGGTTCACCCGGTCCAGGCTGGAGGAGGAACTCAGCCAGGCCACCAGCCCCAGCAGGGCCACGGCCAGAAAGCTCCACTCCAGCCGCCGCTGCCGGCCCCGGGTGCTTGCAATGGTCCACATGGGTCAGACGCCGGGCGCCAGCGGGCAGTGGGGCCGGGCGTGGCGTGGAGCGCGGTGCCTCAAGGGCGTCCCACGGGCTGCCCGCTCGACGTGGACACCGGCAGGCCCGCACCGCTGCGGATGCCCGAACCCACGCGGATCTGGCGCGCGGGCGAGAACTCGCTGTCCAGACCCGAGGGGTCGAGCACCTGGATGCGCACCAGGTATTCGCCCGCGGCGAGGCTGCTGGCGGTCCATTCGGGGGCGTCCAGCACGGTATCCAGCGTGATCTTGTCGAATCCCGGGTCGGTGGCCGCGGCGAGTTGCAGGCGGAACCGCTGGCCCGGCTGGCCGGGCCAGTGCAGGTGCACGGTGGCATCGCCATCCTGCGCCTGCAGCGATTGCAGGGTCAGCGTGGCCGGCCGCTCCACCACGCTGAACTGTTGCGGCGGGGCGAAGGGCCCCTGGTCGGCCTGGCCGTCCGGCAGCTCCAGCAGGCTGGCCATGCGCCAGAAATAATTTCCGACGGGCAGCGCCGGAATGGCCAGGCGGCAATCGGACAGGCGCTGCTCGTCCAGCAGGGGCTGGGTGAACCGCGCATCGCTGGCGACCTGTATGCGGTACCAGCGCACGCCCGGCACCTGCGTGCACTGGAGGCTGCCGAGGCCATGGGCGACGATGGCGCCCGGCGCGGGATTCTGGTGCAGCGGGGCCACCGGCCGGGTCTTGACGGCAAAGGGCTGCACGGCGGGCACGCCGGGAATCCCGGCATCATCGACCGCGCGCACCGACAGGTAGTAGCGGCCGTCGTCCAGCGCCTGCCAGCGTAGGCGGCCGTCGGCGAAGCGGCCATGGCGCAGGACCTGGGTGAAGTCCGTGTCACGCGCCACCTGGGCCTCGTAGCGCACGGCGCCGGGCAGCGTGGGCACGTCGATGGCGAGCAGGCCGGCATCGCCCAGCGTGGCCGGGACGCCGGAGGTGTCGGGGGCCGGCAGCAGGGCGCGGGGCGTGCCTACCGTGCCGTCGGCCGCCACGGCCAGGCCCTGGCCGGGCGCCAGCAGGGCCGTGGAGGCCGGGGACGGTGCCTGCGCGGCAGCAGCGGCTTCCTGCTGGCGCTGCTGAACGGCCACGGAGCCGTTCAGCACCGAGGCGGTGGTCTGGCCGGATTCGGTCATGGCCACGCTGAAACGGGTGCCGCGCACGCTGGTCACGGCCAGCGGGGTTCGCAGCTCGAAACGGCGAAACGGCTCGGCGCTCGGCGGCACGGAAGATTCGACGGCGCCGCTGCGCATCTCCAGCACCGACTGCAGGCTGCCGGCGCGCCCACGCCGGCGCAACTGGCGCAGTTGCAGATCGGACTGCGCCTGTACCCTGATCACGGTGCCGTCGGCCAGTTCGACGGCCACGAACGCATCGGGCCCCACGTGCAAGGCGGTCCCTTCGTCAAGCTTGCCGCCCTTGGCGACCGGGACGAGCGCATCGCCCGGGTGCGCCTGTGCGGTCACCTGGCCGTGCACGAACGCCACCGTGGCCGACTCCGCAGGCTGCAGGCGCACCGGAATCCACACCACCGAGCCCGGCTGCAGGCGCCGCGGATTGGCCACCTTGTTGCGCGCCTGCAGCAGCGGCCATTGCCGGGGCGCATCCAGGTAGGCCCGGGCCAGGCCTTCCAGGGTGTCGCCCTCCTGCACCGTGTGGGCGATCTCGTCGCCCTGGGGCACGGCGGGGCCGGCGTGGGCTGCGGCGGCCAGCAGGCCAAGTGCAAGGGCGAGGCTTGTGGTTCGCGGAAGCGGGTTAGCGTGGCGAGCGGGCATGGGCAGGGGGGCTCTCAGGCCTTGGGTGGAACCTCGACGGCTTCGAAGCGGTAGCCCACTCCGTACACCGCCGAGACGATGAAACCATTGGCCGGGCGCAGGTCCAGCAGGGTGCGCAGGCGCGAGATGTGGGTGTCCAGCGAGCGGGACATCACGTCCGCCACCTGGCCCCAGACGATTTCCTTGAGGTGGTCGCGCGACAGCAGCCGGCCCATGTTCTGGAACAGGAACAGGGCCAGGTCGTATTCGCGGTTCTTGAGCTCCACCGGCACGCCGTCGATCTGCAGCGCGCGGCTCTCGGGCAGGAATCGATAGCGGCCAAACTCCATCACGCCGCCGGCCGTGTCGGGATAGGCGCGGCGTAGCAGGGCGGAGACGCGGGCATTGAGCTCGCCGATGCGCACGGGCTTGACCATGAAGTCGTCGGCCCCGCTGCCCAGGCCCTCGACGATGTCGCGTTCTTCCTGGCGGTGGGTGACGAACAGGATGGGCAGCTGGGTGCCCATGTTCTGGCGTACCCAGCGAACGATCTCCGGCCCCGTAGTGTCCGGCAGGTGCCAGTCCACGATCAGCAGATCAAAGGTCTCGCGGCGCATTTCGCGCTGAAATGACGCTCCGTTGAGATGTGTGTGGCAGACATGCCCCATCGCCTCCGTGGCCTGTTTGATCAGATCCAGCTGAAGCGCATCGTCGTCCAACGCGGCTATGCGCATGGTGTCCCCCCATCCAAAAAACCAACCTTCTATTATTCGCGAGAACGGCGGCGTTCTGCGCCGGCAGCCCTCCATGGCCCGCCGTTGGTTGACATTTGTTAACTGTATCGGGCCTGAGATAACCCCCAGGCGTCAGGGCTGGCGGTCAGGTGCTTTGCTCACGCATTCGAAGACCAGGCGTGAGCCATCGTTGCGCAGCAGCTTGGGGAACAGCGCGATCCGCTGGCATTCGCGCGTGGCGGCGGCGTGGGCGAGCGAGGTGTCGGTGCCGTACACGGGCACGCTGAAGGTGCGGTCGCGACCCGACGCCATAGGGCCGGAAGGATGCGTGGTGGCGGCGTTGCAGCCCGCCAGTACGGTGAGTACGCAGAGAGAGGCAGTCAGCAGCTTCATGGTCATCTCCAGAAAATCGGATGGCCCAGTTTAGAGCGTGTCGCGTCTTCCTCCGTGGCGACAGGGATTTCCGCCCGGCCGTGCCACTTCAAGGTGATGACACGACCCGCTGGCGGCGCCTTTCAGGGCATCCACGCTGTGCAGGAGGATTGCAGGACGATACAGTGCGTTACACGCAATGGTTCGGGAGGACATGGCGGTCATGGCAAGCAGGCGGACACCGGTTGGGGAGAAGGAGGCTTGGCAGCCCTGGGCGCTGCGGGTGCTGGCTGCCCTGGTGCTGCTGACGCTGCTGCATCTGCTGCCCGCGTGGCTGCCGCTGCAGCGCCTGGAATACGACCTGCTCAGCAGCCTGACCGCGCCCGTGCGGCCGGATGCCGGCGTGCTCGTGGTGGGCCTGGACGAGCCCAGCCTGGCGCAACTGAATCAGTCGCCCCCCCTGCCGCGCCGCCTGCATGCGCAGCTGGTGGAGGCGCTCTGGGCCGCCGGCGCCGCTGCGCTGGGCATCGACATGCTGTTCGGCGCTCCCCAGACGCCGGAGGATGACGCCGCCCTGGCCCAGGCACTGCAGGGGCGCATGCCCGTGGTGCTGGCCAGCGCCGAAGTCGCGGTGCAAAGCTCGCAGGTGGCGCAGTACCGTCAGGTCGTGCCTTCGGTTTTCAGCGGGGCGCGCCATGGCAATGTGGCGATGGAATTGGACGACGATGGCGTGCTGCGCCGCGCGCCGGTGGGCGACGACGCCTTCTGGCGCGTGCTGGCGCTCAGTGCCGGCCGCAGCGTCACCGCACCGCCGCCGGGTGCCCTGCTGCGTTACTACGCCCCCGAGGTCCCGCTGCCCTACGCCCACTACACCCAGGCGCTGGAGCCTGCCAGCAGCCTGCCTGCCGGGGCATTGCAGGGGCGGCTGGTGCTGCTGGGCCAGAACACTCCCGTGGGCGGCGTGGACCAGTTCGCCACGCCACAGCGCGTGCTGGGCGAGGGCACGCAGTCCGGCGTCTTCATGCACGCCACGGCGCTCATCAACGGTTTGACGGGCGACTGGATCGTGCCCGCCCACCCCGCAGGTCCCGTGCTGCAGGCCGTGCTGGCGCTGGCACTGGCAGCCTGGCTCACACGCCGCTGGAGCGGCTGGCGCGCCACCTGGCTGACCGTGGCCCTGTCGCTGCTGGCCTTGCTGGGCGCGTTCTGGGCGTACCTGGTGGGCGTGTGGTGGAGCGCATTGCCGACGCTGGCAGGCCTGGCGCTGCACTTGAATGTGGGCGCGGCCGGCAGCTACTGGCGCGAGCGCCGCCGCCGCGAGCATCTGCGCAGCGAGTTCGCCCGCTACGTGCCGCCCGCCGTGGTGGATGCCCTGGCCGCCGCGGGCACCGCGGCACCCGCCATGCAGGGCGAGCGCCGCGTGCTCACGCTGCTGTTTTCCGACCTCGCGGGCTTCACATCGGCCAGCGAGCATCTGCCGCCCGAAGCCGTGGCCCAGGCGCTCAACGCCTATTTCTCGCGCATGACGCACACCGTGCACGCGCACGGCGGCACGCTCGACAAGTTCATCGGCGACGCCGTCATGGCGTTCTGGAACGCCCCGCTGCCCGAGCCCGCGCATGCCGCGCGCGCGCTGGCCTGCGCCCAGGCCATGCAGGCCGACATGGCCGCGCTGCGCGAAGCATGGCAAGGTACGCCGTTCGCGGACGTGCAGCTGCGCATCGGCCTGCACACGGGCGAGGCGGCGGTGGGACACCTGGGCTCGCACGAACGTTTTACCTACACCGCCGTGGGCGACGCGGTGAACACCGCCGCGCGCCTGGAAGGCGCCAACAAGGCCTTCGGCACGGACATCCTGCTGTCGCAGGCCGTGCGCGAGGCCCTGCCTCTTGGCGATCTCCAGCGGGAGCAACTGCTCTGGCTGGACGCCGTGGTGCTGGCCGGGCGCCACACGGGCATCGACGTGTACACGCCCTGCGGCGACGCGGCCCTGGCCGCTATCGGCGCCGCACTGCAAGGCCATCTGCAGGCGGGCGCGTGGGTGCCGGCGCTGCAATGCTGCGCGCAATGGCGCACGCATGCCGAACGGCATGCGCCGCAGTGGATTGCCCAGGCCGACCGCCTGCAGGCCCGCGTGCAGGCGCTGGCCGAAGCCGCAACGCCCACACCGTTCAGCCCACGGGCGCTGGACAAGTGAAGCCATGAACGCAACCCAAGGAAAGGCCGCTTTATGACCGCCACGCGCTTCTTCTGGAAAACGCCCGTCCGCCTGGCCATCTGCGCCCTCGGGACGTTCGGCAGCCATGCCGCCTGGGCGCAGTGCGCGGGGGGCGCACCGGCGCCCGGCGCCTCCGCCGCGCAGATCGTGGCGCTGGCCGGGCAGGGGCAGACCCGCGCCCCGGGCGTGGAACCCTGGTCGCCCGCTGCGCTGTCGCAGCAACTGGCCCAGGGCGCCGACGTGCGCACGCTGGCGCTGTCGTCGGCGGCGCTGCTGCTGGCCGACCGCACGCAGATCCGCATGTCGGCCAACGCCCAGCTGCGCCTGTGCGAATCGCAGCCCGAGCGCACCCTGCTGGAGCTGGCCGCCGGCCGCCTCTGGGCCCGTACCAAGAAGGCCCCGGCCGCCCTGCAACTGCAGACCCCTGCCGCCCTGGCCGTGGTGCGCGGCACGGACTGGGACGTGGAAGTGGACACCGCCGGGCGCACCACGCTGACCGTGCTCTCGGGCCAGGTGGAGCTGTCTAACGCCCAGGGCAGTGTGCAGCTCGGGCCCGCCGAGCAAGGCTACGTGGAGCCCGGCCAGGCTCCCATCAAGCGCCTGCTGGTACGCCCCCGCGAGCGCGTGCAATGGGTCACGGCCTACCCTGGCAGCGGCACGCGCTGGGCGGAGGGCGGCGCGGCGGGGGACCTGGTACTGGCGGACCAGGAAGTCGCTGGCGGCCAGCTCGACGCTGCCCAAGCCCGCCTGGAGCAAGCCTGGCGGCGCACGCAAGACCCGCGCGCGGCCGCCCGCCGGGCCGAACTCCTCATGGCGCAGGACCGCGGCGCCGACGCCCGCGCCTGGCTCGACGCAACTCGCGCCGCAGCGCCTGCCTCGGTGGAACTGCTACTGGCCGACGCCGACTGGCACCGTATGGAAGGCCGGGGCGATGCTGCGCTGGCGCTTTACCGCGAGGCGGTGGCCCGTGCTGAGGGCAGCGCCCAGCAGGCCGCCGCGCACTGGGGCCTGGGCCGCGCGCTGCAGGAGCGCGGCGACCTGCACGCCGCCCGCGTGGAACTGGCTCGTGCCGTGGAGTTGGCGCCCGACAGCCCCACCTACCAGGGCGAACAGGCCACGGCCGCCACCGAGGCATTGCGGCTTTCAGAGGCCCGTGCAGGCTTCGACGCCGCCCTGGGACTGGCGGGCGACGATTACGTGAGCCTGGCGGGTGCGGGCCTGCTCGCGCTCAAGCAGGGCGACCCCGAGGCGGCGCGCACCCAGCTCCTCAAGGCGCTGGTGATCGAGCCGCGCTATGCCCAGGCCCACATCTGGCTCGCCGTGACGGAGTACCAGCTGGGCGGGCTGGCCGCGGCGTTCGATTCGCTGGAGCGTGCCCGCCTGGCCGATCCCAACGACCCTTTGCCCTGGCAGGTCGAATCCATCCTGCGCAACGACAGCGGCGAGCCCGAGTCCGCCATCGCCGCGGCGCGCGAGTCGCTCACGCGGCTGCCCTACCTCAAGTCGATGAACCCGCTGGCCAGCGACAGCCAGGGCTCGGCCAACCTGGGCAAGGCGTTGGGCGATTTCGGGCTGGAGCATTGGGCGCGGGCGTATGCGCAGCAGTCGTATTACCCGCTGTGGGCGGGGAGCCATTTCTTCATGTCCCGGCGCTACGAAAGCGAGTTCAGCCGCAGCGCCGAGCTCTACCAGGGCTACCTGTCCGACCCGCTGGCTATCGGCGTGGGCGAGCGACAGGCACCAGTGCTGGCCACCGAAGGGCGCGAGACTGTGCTAGCCGCCAGTGCCGAAAGCAACCCCACCCACGCCAGCCTGAACGGCGACCTGGTGCTGCGCGGCATGGATGCCTCGCACATACCCATGGCCTGGCTGGCGCGTGTCAACGGCATGCGCATGCAACCGCGCGGCGGCAGCGGCTCGTACTGGCTCACCTCGCCCATGGTGGACCTGGCCTGGGGCGCACGGCCCACGGACCGGCTGGGACTGTTCGCCGTGCACAACCGGGGCTGGGACCGGTCGGCCTACCCGGATGGACTCGATCTGGGCTCGGCACGCTTCGATGGTGTGGCGCGCTCCTATGCGGTGCGCACCGACGCTGGCGGCTCCTGGCGCTGGTCAGCCGACGCGCAGACCTGGTTCAAGCTGCACCATGTGCGCAACACCAACCGGCGCGTGCTCGATTTCGATGCCTGGGGGCCGCAGGATTCGCGCATTGAAGACCGTATGAACGGTGCCATGCTGCGGCACGTAGTGCAAAGTCCCGGCCAGCGCATCAGCCTGGGCTGGGAGCGCACGCGCGCCGAAGGCCGCACGGGTCTGTACGACCCCGGCGAGCCCTACGAAGGCTCAGAGGGCGCCACCACCGCGCGTTTCGACATGCCCTGGATCGAGGGCGAGTGGACGCACGGCCCCTGGAGCTGGCAGGCTGGTGCCTACTGGCCAGAGCTGCGTGTGCGCTATGTCGATCGCTACTTCAGCCAGATCACGGACGAGGACTTCTTCGACCCCGACGTGACCGAAGGCGGCCACACCCGCCGCCTGCGGCCCCGTGCCGGGTTGTCCTATCGCTTCGGGCCGGGACGCGCGCTGCACGCGGCATACATCGAGAACGTTTACTCGCCATCCACCCACACCCTCGCGCCCGTCGCGGTGGGTGCGATCCCCATCGACTACCAGTACCAGCGCCTGGGCAGCCTGTCGCGCAAGCGTGCGCTGCAACTCGACTGGGAGATCGACGCACGCACCTTTGCCTGGGGCATGCTGAGCAGCCAGTCCATTGCCAACCCGTTGTTCGCCGATGGACGCCCGCTGGTGCCCAACCTGGGCATCGCCTACTCAGATCGGGCGGGTGTGCTCGCGCCCGTGGCCTTTTCGGGGCAGATCGCCGTCGACCCCTACAACGGCACGCCCTATTTCGGCCAAGGAGACCTGCGGCAGGTCAGTGCGGCGCTCAACCGCGTGCTCACGGAGCGCTGGAGCCTGCTGGGCAGCTACACCCGGGCGCAGTCACGCAACACTGGCGCAACCTACGCGGGCAATCTGCTGCCCGGCGTGCCGCGCCACACGGCGGTGCTGGCGAATGTGTGGCGACATGGTGGGCGCGACATGACGATGGCATCGCTGGTCTATCGCGGATCGCGCTTTGCCGACGAGGCCAATCTGGTGCCCCAGGGGGCGGGCTGGAACATGAACCTGGTGCTGGCGCGCGAGTCCGGCGACCGGCGCTGGGCCTGGACGGCCACGCTGCAGACACCGCTGCACGGCACCGTGCGCCCCACACTGTGGACCAGTTTGCGCTATCGCATGGATTAGAGGTGTTTTTGGCCGCTAGCGCTTATCCAGAAAGCGCTGGCAGCTATTGAACTGATAGTAAATCAGGCCGCCGCTGCTTCGGCCAGCTGGCGCAACGCGTCGGCCACGTCGCCCTCGGCCACCCCATTGGCGGCGGCGGCCTGCCCGGCCAACGCCCCCAGCCCTTCGCGCTGCAGCCGCGCAATGGCCTGCCCCGCATCCTTGGGCGCATCGAAGCCGGAGCTTTGCAGCAGCAGGCGTCCATCGGCGGCCACCAGCTTGAAGTAGAACTTGCCATCCGCCTCGCGGTACTGCTTGAAGCTGGGCAGCGAAGCCTTGGCGGCCTTGGCCGCCTTTTGGGGCGCAGTGCCCTGCGCCAGGCTGCGCAGGCCCACGGCGGCGCGCAGTTCGCGGATGAAGGGCGTGGCCAGCGTCCGGGCGCGCTCGGCGCCGGCCAGCAGGGTCTGCTCGATGCGGGCCGGGTTGTGGATCAGGTCCTCGTACCTTGCGCGCATGGGTGCGATCACGCTGTCCACACGCTCAAACAGCACTTGCTTGGCGTCGCCCCACGCTATGCCCTCGGCGTATTGCCTGCGCAGTGCCTCGGTCTCTTCGGGCGTGGCGAACGCCTGGTAGATCTGGAACAGCGCGGAGCCTTCCACCTCCTTGGGCTCGCCGGGTGCACGCGAGTCGGTCAGGATGCTGCCGATGAGCTTCTTGAGCTGCTCGCGCGAGCTGAACAGCGGAATGGTGTTGTCGTAGCTCTTGCTCATCTTGCGGCCGTCCAGGCCGGGCAGCGTGGCCACGTGTTCGTCGACGGCTGCCTCGGGCAGCACGAAGTGCTCGCCGTACAGGTGGTTGAAGCTCGCGGCCATGTCGCGCGCCATCTCGATGTGCTGGATCTGGTCGCGGCCCACGGGCACCTTGTGCGCCTTGAACATCAAAATGTCCGCACCCATGAGCACGGGGTACATGAACAGGCCCGCCGTCACGCCGTCGTCCTGCTCGCGCCCGGCGGCGGTGTTCTTGTCCACGCTGGCCTTGTAGGCGTGGGCGCGGTTGAGCACGCCCTTGCCGGTGACGCAGGTCAGGAGCCAGGTGAGCTCGGGGATCTCGGGGATGTCGGACTGGCGGTAGAACGTGACCTTCTCGGGGTCTAGGCCCGCCGCCAGCCAGCTCGCGGCGATCTCCAGCGTGGAGCGCTGGATGCGCGCCGGGTCCTCGCACTTGATGAGCGCGTGGTAGTCGGCCAGGAAGTAGAAGCTCTGCACGCCGGGCGTGAGGCTGGCCGCCACCGAGGGGCGGATGGAGCCGACGAAGTTGCCCAGGTGGGGCGTGCCCGTGGTGGTGATGCCGGTGAGAAAGCGCGTGGTGCTCATGGGATCGGAAACAAGCAGAAAAAGAGGAAAGGGTCAGCGCAGCAGCGCGGTGAGCGGCGTGAGCAGCAGGTTGATGGCGCCGTAGCCGAGCGACATGAGCGGACGCAGCCACAGCGTCCCCACGATGCCGGCGATCACCAGGGCCATCACGATGAAGAAGCCCCAGGGCTCGATGCGGGACACCAGGTGGGCCTGCTTCCACGGCAGCAGGCCCACTAGGATGCGCCCGCCGTCCAGCGGCGGCAGCGGAAACAGGTTGAAGGCCCACATCACCAGGTTGACCAGCACGCCTGCGCGCGCCATCTCGATGAAAAAGCGCTCCTGCACGCCCAGGCCCACCAGCGCCACCAGCAGCACGGCCCAGCCGATGGCCTGGAGGAAGTTGGACGCGGGCCCGGCCAGCGCCACCCACACCATGTGCTTCTTGGGGTTGCGCAGGTGGCCGAAGTTGACCGGCACCGGCTTGGCGTAGCCGAACAAAAAGGCGCCCGAGGTGGCGAAGTACAGCAGCAGCGGCATTAGGATGGTGCCGACGGGGTCGATGTGCTTGAGCGGGTTGAGCGTGATGCGCCCCATCATGTACGCGGTGTTGTCGCCGAAGTGGCGCGCCGCGTAGCCATGGGCTGCCTCGTGCACGGTGATGGCGAACAGCACCGGCAGGGCGTAGATCAGAACGGTTTGGATGAGATTGGAGATGTCCACCCGGGCATTGTCTCAGACCGCCCGTATCCCTCCTGCCCGCCCCGGGGCCGGGGCGGGCGATTGTGGGATGTACGTATGCCGGGGCGCCCCCAGGGCCGGCAATAGTTGCTAGCATTGGCCGCTCAGCCTCCGCCTGGGTCCCCCATTGCGCATCCGCGAAGGATCGGAGGGCGGGTTGTTCCAAAAACCAAAACAACAGTTCTGGAGATATTTGCCGTGGCGTTGAACAACCTGAAGATCGGAACGCGCCTGATGCTGGCGTTTGGCGGCATCGCGCTGCTGGTGGCCCTGCTGATGGCGATGGGGCTGTCGGCGATCGGCAGCGCCGAGCAGGCCCTGCCGCAGGGCGCCGGCCAGGCCGCGTTGGCCCATCTGCAAAGCGCCCGGGCGTGGATCATCGGCTGCGGCTGCGCGGTCTTCGTGCTGGCGCTGGTGGCTGTGCTCATCCTGCGCCAGAGCATCGTGGCGCCGCTCAATCAGGCCATCCTGATCGCCGAGACCGTGGCTTCGGGCGACCTGAGCCAGGAGTTCAGCTCCGACCTGCAGGGCGATTTCGGCCGGTTGCTGGATGGCATGGGCACCATGGAGGACACGCTGACCGACCTGGTCTCGCGCATCAAGCAGAGCACCGACTCCATCACCGCCTCGGCCGCGGACATCGACCGCGGCAACACCGACCTGTCGCGCCGCGCCGAGGATCAGGTCTCCACCCTGACCGAGACGGCAGCCAGCATGGAAGAGCTGACCGCCACGGTACGCCAGAACGCCGAGCGCGCCCATTCCGCGAGCGGGCTGGCCGTGAAGGCATCGGCCATTGCCGAAGAGGGCGGCTCGGTGGTGGGCGAGGTGGTGCAGACCATGCAGGCGATCAGCGGCAGCTCGCGCAAGATCGTGGACATCATCCAGGTGATCGAAGGCATCGCGTTCCAGACCAACATCTTGGCGCTGAATGCGGCGGTGGAAGCCGCCCGCGCGGGCGAGCAGGGCCGGGGCTTCGCCGTGGTGGCCAGCGAGGTGCGCAGCCTCGCGCAGCGCAGCGCCGTGGCCGCGCGCGAGATCAAGGCGCTGATCAGCGCCTCGGTCGAGCAGGTGGAAAGCGGCGCGGGCCAGGTGGGCAAGGCCGGCAAGACCATGGAGGAGATCGTGTCCGCCGTGGGCCAGGTGAGCGCCCTGCTGGGCGAGATCTCCACCGCCCTGCGCGAGCAAAGCGAGGCCATCAGCCACGTGAACACGGCCGTGTCGCACATGGACGGCGCCACGCAGGAGACCGCGGCGCTGGTGCAGCACGCGGTGGACACCGCTTCGGCGCTGTCGGCCCAGGCGCGCGACCTGGATCAGGCCGTGGGCGCCTTCAAGCTCTGATTACAGGCCGAGCGCCTGCAGGCTGCCGCGCCCTTCGCGCACCACCTCCGGCTCGCCGCCCGTGCCCATGGGCGTGAGGTCCACCACCGTGGTGGGCTCCAGCGGGCAGGGGCCTGCGTCCACGATGGCGTCCAGCAGCTTCTCGTAGCGCGCACGGATTTCCTGCGGGTCGTTCAGCGGCTCGGTATCGCCCGCCGGGATCAGCGTGGTGGCCAGCAGCGGCGCGCCGTGCAGTTCCAGCAGCATCTGCGTGCCCTTGCGGTCGGGCACGCGCAGGCCGATGGTCTTGCGCGAGGGGTGGCTCACACGGCGCGGCACTTCCTTGGTGGCTTCGAGGATGAAGGTGTAGGGCCCCGGCGTGGCCTGCTTGAGCAGGCGGTACTGCCGGTTGTCCACGCGGGCGTAGTTGGCCAGCTCCGAGAGGTCGCGGCACAGCAGCGTGAGGTGGTGCTTCTCGTCCACCTGGCGGATGCGGCGCAGGCGGTCCACCGCGTCCTTGTCGTCCAGGTGGCAGACCAGCGCATAGCTCGAATCCGTGGGCACGGCCACGATGCCGCCCTTTTGCAGCAGCATGGCGGCCTGCTTGAGCAGGCGGGGCTGCGGATTGTCGGGGTGGGCTTCGAAATACTGGGCCATCGGTGAAGCGCTTCAGGCGTGGGCGGGGTGCCGGATGCGGTCGGCCAGCAGCTCCCACACGGGGGTCAATTGGCCCGGCAGCAGCGGCAGCGTGCCCAGGTCGGTGTGGGATTCGTCGGGGCTGTGGAAGTCGCTGCCGCGCGAGGCGGCCAGGCCGAACTCCTGCGCCATGCCGGCGTAGGTGACGTACTCGGCCGCGGTGTGGCTGCCGGTCACCACCTCCACGCCGCGCCCGCCGTGCTGCTTGAATTCGGAGAACAGCGCGTATTCCTCGTTGGCGCTGAACTTGTAGCGCGCGGGGTGGGCGATCACCGCCATGCCGCCGGCCCCGGTGATCCAGCGCACGGCGTCGCCCAGCGTGGCCCAGCGGTGTGGCACGTAGCCGGGCTTGCCTTCGGTGAGGAAGCGGCGGAACACCTCGGGCGTGTCCTTGCACACGCCGGTTTCCACCAGAAAGCGCGCGAAGTGCGTGCGCGAGATCAGCGCCGGGTTGCCTACGAACTGCAGTGCGCCTTCGTAGGCGCCGCGGATGCCCACCTGCGCCAGCTGCGCCGCCATGTCCTGGGCGCGTTCGCCCCGGCCGCCGCGCGTGGCGGCCAGGCCCTGGGCCAGCTGGGCGTCGTCGGGGTCGAACCCCAGGCCCACGATGTGCACAGTGGTGTCGGCGAAGGTGACGGAGATTTCCACCCCGGTGAGGTAGGCCATGCCCTGCGCCTGCGCAGCGGCGATGGCGCGGTGCTGGCCGCCGATTTCGTCGTGGTCGGTCAACGCCCACAGCTCGACGCCGTTGGCCTTGGCCCGGGCCGCGAGGGCCTCGGGCGTCAGGGTTCCATCGGATACCACGGAATGGCAGTGCAGGTCGGCGTTGAGAATGCTTGTCACCGGGCCATTCTAGGGCTTGTACCTATAACGTGCCCCGCCCGGCGAGGCCACCCTGCAGGGGGCCGGGTTTCATTTCGGAATGCGGGTTTCTCCCGGGGCAGGCCCCGGGCGCAGTCACGCCCGTCTGGCGTAGGCTATGGCCTGCAGCTGGTGTAATCGAATGTTTCAGCCGATGCATCGCTTCGCATGAAAACACAACAGGCTCACTAGGAAAACCACCATGCAACTCGACAATGTCCGCGTCTCCCGCAAGCTGTGGGGCGCATTCCTGGGGTTGATGATCGCCATGCTGCTGCTCTCCGCCTTTGCGCAGAACCGGGGCAACACCTCCATGTCCAACGCCATGGACGGGGTGATCGAAATCGAAGGCCGGATCATCGAGGCCGTGCGCTGGCGCGGCGCCACCGAGACCGCCGTCACCATGGTCATGGGCGGCGCGGTGACCACCGATGCCGTGCTGGCCGAGCAGTACGGCGCCAAGGTCAAGGAGATCATCAGCACCATCAACAAGGTGCAGGAGTCCATCATCGCCTCGGCCACCGCGCCGGAGGAAAAGGCCGCGCTCGACAAGGTGCTGGAGGCGCGCAAGGCCGTGCTGGCCGCCACCGCCAAGACCTGGGAGCTCAAGGGCGCGGGGGACGGCGTGGCCACCCAGCGATTTGCCGACGACGAGTTCGCGCCCCTGGTGACCAAGTACCTCAAGGCCCAGGACGACTTCGTGGCCACGCTGGAGAAGCGCCGCGACGTTGTCCGCGCCGACGCCACGACGCGCCGCGTGGAATACGCGATCTCGGGCCTGCTCAGCTCGATGGTGCTGATGGCGGCGGGCCTCTTCATGGCCTGGAAGCTGGTGCGCTCCATCACCGTTCCGCTGGACCAGGCGGTCGAGACCATCGACGCCATCGCCGCCGGCGACCTCACGCGCGAGCTGCAGTCCACCCGCAAGGACGAATTCGGCCACATGCTGCGCTCGCTCTCCGCGATGTCGGCGCGGCTGCGCGGCGTGGTGAGCGAGGTGCGCTCGGGGGTGGACTCGGTGTCCTCCGCCTCGGTGGAGATCGCCAACGGCAACCACGACCTGTCGGCGCGCACCGAGCAGACGGCCTCCAACCTGGAGGAGACCGCCGCCAGCATGGAGCAGCTCACGGCCACCGTGAGCCAGTCGGCCGACACCGCCCGCCAGGCCAACCAGCTGGCCAGCACCGCGGCCCAGGCGGCGGCGCGGGGCGGCGAAGTGGTGGGCCAGGTGGTCACCAGCATGCAGCAGATCACCGACAGCTCGCGCAAGATCAACGACATCATCGGCGTGATCGACGGCATCGCCTTCCAGACCAACATCCTGGCGCTGAACGCGGCGGTGGAAGCCGCCCGCGCGGGCGAGCAGGGCCGCGGCTTCGCCGTGGTGGCCAGCGAGGTGCGCAGCCTGGCCGGGCGCAGCGCCGAGGCGGCCAAGGAGATCAAGCAGCTCATCGGCGCGTCGGTGGAGAACGTGGAATCGGGCTCGGCCCAGGTGGCGCAGGCCGGGCAGACCATGGAAGAGATCGTGGCCAGCGTGCAGCGCGTGAGCGACCTGATCGGCGAGATCACGGCCTCCTCGACGGAGCAGCGCGACGGCATCGCGCAGGTGAACCAGGCCGTGACGCACCTCGACCAGATGACGCAGCAGAACGCGGCGCTGGTGGAGGAATCCACCGCGGCGGCGGCCTCCATGCGGGACCAGGCGCAGAGGCTGGCGGAAGTGGTGGCGGTGTTCAACGTGGGCGCCGTGGCGGTCCGCGCACCGGCGGCGCCCCCGCGCGCCGCGCCCGCGGCGAAGCCCAGGCCGGCCCCGGCGGCGGCATCCCGTGCCGTGGGCCACAAGCCCCCGGCCAAGGCCCCGGCCGCCGCGCGGCTGCCCTCGGCCACGCCGCCCGCGCCGGCGGCAGCTCCCCGCCCGGCGGCGGCCAAGGCGGACGATGATGACTGGGAAAGCTTCTGATTTGATAGCTGCCAGCGCTTGCCACATAAGCGCTGGAGCCTGATTTGGCCTGAAACCTAGAGCTGCGCGCCCTCGACGAGGAACTGCACGCGCCGCTCGCCCTTCCACTCGTTCACGTCCAGGCGAAAGGCCAGCAGCACGCGCGCGGGCAGGGGCTCGGTGCGGCCGAACCAGATCGCGTCGACGGGGTGGCCCTGGTGCACGAGCTTGATCGACAGGTGGTTCTTCGCCTCGCCCACCAGGCGCTGACTGACCACCTGCACCTCCTCACTGAACGTGGGCGGCGCGAAGCCCTGGCCCCAGACCTCGCGGTGCAGCGTGTCCACGATCTCGGCGCGGCAGTATTCGGGCGCGAGCGGGCCGTCCGTCTCGATGCGGCGGGTGAGGGTGGAGGCGTCCAGCCACTCCTGCGCCACCTGGGCCAGGGCCTGCTCGAAGACAGTGAAGGCCTCTTCGGCCACCGTGCAGCCCGCCGCCATCGCGTGGCCGCCGAACTTCAGCACAACGCCCGGGTGGCGCTTGGCCACCAGATCCAGCGCATCGCGCAGGTGAAAGCCGGGGATGGAACGGCCCGAGCCCTTGAGCTTGCCGCCCTCGCTGCTGGCCGCGAACACGAAGGTGGGGCGGTGCAGCTTGTCCTTGATGCGGCTGGCCACGATGCCCACCACGCCCTCGTGGAAGTCGGGGTCGAACACGCTCACGGCGGGCGGCGGCGCCTCGCTCTCGTCGAACAGGCTCTCGGCCATCAGCATGGCCTGCTCGCGCATGCCGCCCTCGATCTCGCGGCGCTCACGGTTGATGCTGTCGAGCTGCGCGGCGAGCTGCGCGGCGCGGCCGGGGTCGTCGGTCAGCAGGCACTCGATGCCCAGCGTCATGTCGGCCAGCCGCCCCGCTGCGTTGATGCGCGGGCCCAGGGCGAAACCGAAGTCGAAGGTGGTGGCCTGCGGCGCCTTGCGGCCCGCCGCATGGAACAGCGCGGCAATGCCCGCGGGCATGGCGCCCGCGCGGATGCGCTTCAGGCCCTGGGCGACCAAGCGGCGGTTGTTGGCGTCGAGCCGCACCACGTCGGCCACTGTGCCCAGCGCCACCAGGGGCAGCAGCGGGTCGAGCTTGGGCTGGGTGGCAGCATCGAACACGCCGCGCGCGCGCAGCTCGGAGCGCAGCGCGAGCAGCACGTAGAACATCACGCCCACGCCGGCCATGGACTTGCTCTCGAACGTGCAGCCGGGCTGGTTGGGGTTGACGATGGCGTCCGCCGCCGGCAGTTCGGGTCCGGGCAGGTGGTGGTCCGTGACGAGCACCGAGAGGCCCAGCGCCTTGGCCTCGGCCACGCCGTCCACGCTGGCGATGCCGTTGTCCACGGTGATGAGCACGTCGGCGCCGCGCTCCTTCACGCGGCGCGCGATGGGGGCCGAGAGGCCATAGCCGTCGGCCACGCGGTCGGGCACGAGGTAGTCCACATGGCGCGCGCCCAGCAGGCGCAGGCCGCGCACGCCCACGGCGCAGGCCGTCGCGCCGTCGCAGTCGTAGTCGGCGACGATGACGAGGCGTTGTTGGGCCGCGATGGCGTCTGCCAGCAGGCGGGCGGCCTGCCCGATGCCTCGGAGGCCCGCAGGCGGTAGCAGGCGGGCGAGGCCATCGTCCAGCTCATCCTTGGCGCAGACGCCGCGCGCGGCGTACAGGCGCGCCAGCAGCGGGTGGATGCCGGCCTGCTCCAGCGCCCAGGCGGCGCGCGGGGGAATATTTCTAGCTATTATTTTCATAGCTTGTCGCGCAGATCCATAAAGCGCTGGGGCCTGAGAAGGCCTTGAATGCGCTGCGCGAGGGAACGCGGCGCGGTGCGAAAGGCCTGGGTGTTGCGCTCGCCGCAGAGTGTGAGCTGCACGGGCGCGCCGCTTTCTGCGCGGCGCAGCAGCCCGGCCACGGGGCCTGCGTCCAGCGCCGTCCAGGCCTGGGCCCAGGCGCGCCAGTCCTCATGTAGTGCGGCATCGCGCAGCGTGGCGGGCATCTCGGGCGGCGTGGCGGCGGGCACCTGCTCGGGCAGCGTGCCGGCGCCGTGCACCCAGAAGGAGTTGATCACGGGCAGCCCGCGCGCCGTGCGCTCGTCGTTGAAGGCGTGGGTGTAGAGCAGCATCTGCATCTCGCTGTGCAGCCGGTGCAGCGTGCGTGCCTGCTTGGCATCGGGCATCCAGGCGCGCACGTCGCGCAGCAGCACGCGCTCCAGCGAGGCGGTGGCGAGGCCGTCGAACAGCGCACCGCTGGCCAGCCAGCGCGCGGGCTGGTCGTAGTGCAGTGCGATGCCGTCCTCGGCGAACCAGGGCGACACGATGGCGAGCAGCGCGCGCGATGCGGCTTCATCCAGGCCCAGCGCCTCGGGGTCGCGCAGCGTCACGTGGTCGGTGCTGACCTGCCACTGGCAGGGCGTGACGAAGGCCCAGGCCTGCCCGTCGGCCGGCAGGCCCTGCTGGCGGCGGTGCCAGGCGGCCCAGGGGATGCGGCCGTCCTCGGCCGGCAGGTTCAGGGCGCGAGCCAGGGCGCGCTCGTGCGGGGCGGAGAAGCTGGTTTCCTCGCTGCTGTCGCTCTGCGCGGGGTGGGGGCTGAGCCGGGCCAGCAGCCGGTCCAGGTGGGGCAGGGCCAGGCCCTGCAGGGCTTGCTGGCATCCTTCGGCGGTGCTCGCGGCGCAGGGGATGAGCAAATGGGTGGCGTCCGACATCCCCCTATTGTCCGGGATGCCACAATCGGCCCCGGCCCGCGCATCCAGCACGGGCCCTTTCTTTCCTACCCATGCAAATTCCCTACGAACTGGCCCTGGGCTGGCGCTACACGCGCGCCGGCCGCGCCACGCGGCGCAACGGCTTCATCTCGTTCATCTCGGGCGTGTCCATGCTGGGCATCGCGCTCGGGGTGGCGGCGCTCATCATCGTGCTGAGCGTGATGAACGGCTTTCAAAAGGAAGTGCGCGACCGCATGCTCAGCGTGGTCTCGCACATCGAGATCTTCGCGCCCCAGGGCGCCGCGCTGCCTGACCCGGCGCGCACGCTGGCCGAGGCCAAGCAGAACCCCAACGTGGTCGGCGCGGCGCCCTTCGTGGCCGCGCAGGCGCTACTGGCGCGCGGCGAAGACATGAAGGGCGCGCTGGTGCGCGGCATCGACCCGGCGCTGGAAGGTGCGGTGACGGACCTGGCGGCCACCAACGAGCAGGTGCTGCAGCAGCTCGTGCCCGGCGAGTTCCGCGTGGTGCTGGGCGGCGAGCTGGCCCGCGCCCTGGGCGTGCGCGCGGGCGACATGGTGACGCTGATCGCGCCCGCCGGGCAGGTCACGCCCGCCGGCGTGGTGCCGCGCCTCAAGCAGATGACGGTGGCGGGCACCTTCGACTCGGGCCACTACGAATACGACTCTGCCCTGGTGCTGCTGCACCACGAGGACGCACAGCGCATCTTCCGCCTGGAAGGCCCCACGGGCGTGCGCTTGAAGCTCAAGGACTTGCACGCAGCCCGCGAGGTGGCGCTGCAACTGGCGGGTTCCTTGAGCGGCCATCTGCTGATCCGCGACTGGACGCAGCAGAACCGCACCTGGTTCGCCGCCGTGCAGCTCGAAAAACGCATGATGTTCATCATCCTCACCCTCATCGTGGCCGTGGCGGCGTTCAACCTCGTCTCCACGCTGGTGATGACGGTGACCGACAAGCGCGCCGACATCGCCATCCTGCGCACGCTGGGCGCCAGCCCGAAAAGCATCATGGGCATTTTCGTGGTGCAGGGCGCCATGGTGGGCGTGATCGGCACGGCAGTAGGCCTGCTGCTGGGCCTGGGCATAGCGTTCAACATCGACGTGATCGTGCCCGCCATCGAGCGGGCGCTGAACGCGAGCTTTTTGCCCAAGGACATCTACCTCATCAGCAAGATGCCCAGCGAGCCGCAGAGCAGCGATATCGTGCCCATCGGCGTGATCTCTCTGGTGCTGGCCTTCGTCGCCACCCTGTACCCGAGCTGGCGCGCCAGCCGCGTGAACCCCGCCGAGGCGCTGCGCTATGAGTGACACCATCGTTTTGCAGGCCCAGGGCCTGACCAAGCGCTTCACCGAAGGCCGGCTGGACGTGACCGTACTGCAGGGCGTAGATCTGCAGGTGCGCGCGGGCGAGACGCTCGCCATCGTCGGTGCATCGGGCTCGGGCAAGAGCACGCTGCTGCACCTGTTGGGCGGGCTGGATGCGCCCACGGCGGGCACCGTGCGGCTGCAGGGCGAGGTCATGTCGTCCCTGTCGCCCGAGCGCCAGGGCCAGATGCGCAACCAGCACCTGGGCTTCATCTACCAGTTCCACCACCTGCTGCCCGAGTTCAGCGCGCTCGACAACGTGGCGATGCCGCTGCGCATCCGCCGTATGCCGCTGGCGCAATGCCATGCCGAGGCGGAGCGCGTACTTGCCTCCGTGGGCTTGAAAGAGCGGCTGCACCACCGCCCGGCGGAGCTGTCGGGCGGCGAGCGCCAGCGCGTAGCCATTGCGCGGGCGCTGGTCACGCGCCCCGCGTGCGTGTTGGCTGATGAGCCCACGGGCAACCTCGACAGGGGCACGGCGGACAGCGTGTTCGCGCTGATGCTGGAACTGGCGCGCAGCCAGGGCACGGCGTTTGTGATGGTCACGCACGATGAATCGCTGGCGGCGCGCTGTGGGCGCACGCTGCGGCTGGTGTCCGGAGTGTTGGGGTGATTTTGATCACCGCCGATTGAGACGGCGTTGCACCGCGTGCCGGTGCAGGGCTTCGCGCAAGGCCGTCGCCGCCACGCCCAGGGCGCGGTCGGTGCGGCGGGCCAGGTAGGTCTGGCTGTGCGCCACGCCCTGCGGGCCCAGAGCTGTTGCGGCCAGCGGTACCAGTTGCTTGTCGGCCAGTTCGCGTTCGATCGTCCAGCGGGGCAGGCGGCCCCAGCCCACGCCCCCCAGGATCAAGGCGCGCTTGGCGTCCTGCGAGCCCACGCGCAACGTCTGGGGTGAGAGCACGCCGAAGTCCTGCCCCTCGGACAGCGGCGTGGGGTCTTCCAGCACGATCTGCAGGTGGTCGGCCAGATCCACGCTGGCGAGGGCCTTGCGGCGCCGGGCCAGCGCATGGGTGGCGGCTGCCACCGCCACGATGGGCACCCGCTGCAGGGCCTCGGTCTCGATGCGCGGGTCGAGAAAATCCTCGCCGGCCAGGATGGCCAGGTCGCAGCGCTTGTCGCGCAGCGCCTGCAGCGGGCCGCCCAGCGGCTCGACCGCCAGGCGCAGCCGCACCGAAGGCAGGGCCTCGCGCAGCTCCTTCAGCGCGGCGGCCACCACGGGCAGCGGGTAGAGCGTGTCCACCACCAGCGACAGCTCGATCTCCACGCCTTCGCCCAGGCCGCGCGCCCGCGCCCGCATGAAGTCCACCTTGAGCAGCACGGCGCGCGCGTCTTCCAGCAGGGCCAGGCCCGCCGCCGTGAGCGCGGGGCGGTGGCCGCTGCGGTCGAACAGGTGCACGTCGAGCTGGTGTTCGAGGTTGGCGATGGCGTGGCTCACGGCCGACTGCGCGCGCCGCAGGCGCGCGGCCCCGGCGCGAAAGCTGCCGGCCTCGGCCACGGTCACGAACATGCGGATCTGGTCGAGCGTGAGGGCGTCCAACATAAGTTGATCGATTTCATGGATCAAAGAAGTCGAAATTTTAGGCCTTCCATCGATCAGGATGCCTGCCGATACTCGTCCCCATTCCTGCATGAAAGGTATCCATGCCATGACGACGAAGGTCCTTGTCCTCTACTACTCTTCCTACGGCCACATCGCGGCCATGGCCGCCGCCGTGGCCGAGGGCGCGCGCGGCACCGGCGCCGAGGTGGCCATCAAGCGCGTGCCCGAGCTGGTGCCGGAAGCCCTGGCTCGTAAGGCGGGCTACCACGCGCCGGCGCCCGGCGTGCCCGTGGCCACGGTGGACGAACTGCCCGGCTACGACGCCATCGTGCTGGGCACGCCCACGCGCTTCGGCAGCATGGCGGCGCAGATGAAGAACTTCCTCGACCAGACTGGCGGCCTGTGGGCGCGGGACGCGCTGGTGGGTAAGGTGGGCAGCGTCTTCACGTCCACGGGCAGCCAGCACGGCGGGCAGGAATCCACCCTGCTCTCGACGCACATCGTGCTATTGAACCTGGGCATGGTGGTGGTGGGGCTGCCCTACAGCTTCAAGGGCCAGTTGCGCATGGACGAGATCACTGGCGGCTCGCCCTACGGCGCCACCACCCTGGCTGACGACGGCCACGGCGGCGACCGGCAGCCCAGCCCCAACGAGATCGAGGCGGCGCGCTACCAGGGGGGCCACGTGGCGCGGGTGGCCCGGGCGCTCGCGCAATCGCAGCCGATGGCGGTGGCGGCGTGAGGCGCGGCGAGGCTCCGTCCCCGGCGGCGCGCACCGACTGGCGGGCTGTATGGGTGGTGGTGGCCGCCGGCGTGGTCTCGGCCTTCCACCTCGGCAAGGTGGCGATCGCCGCCCCGTATCTGCAGGCCGAACTCGGGCTCGGCCTGGGCATGCTGGGTGGCCTGGGTGCCACCTTCGCGGTGCTGGGCGCGCTGGGCGGTGTCGTGGCCGGTTCGGTGGTGGGGCGCTTCGGCGACCACCGCATGCTGCTGCTGGGGCTGTGGGCCACGGCGCTGGGCGCGGCGATGGCGCTGCCCACCGGCAGCTTCGGCGTACTGCTGGCCTCGCGCATGGTCGAGGGGCTGGGTTTCCTGCTGATCACGGTGGCCGGGCCCACGGTGCTGGCGCGCGTGGTGCGCGCGGACGACCGGGACACCGCGCTTGTGCTGTGGAGCTGCTTCATGCCGGCCGGCATGGCGCTGGCGATGCTCGCCGGGCCGTGGTTCGGCGGCTGGCGCGGCCTGTGGGCCGGTGCCGCGCTGGCGGCCGGTCTGCTCGCGGCGCTGGTGGTGTGGGTGGTGCCCCGTGGGCCAGCCCGGTCGTCGGTGGCACCTGCGGCCCGCGTGGCCGAGGTCTGGCGCGCCGCGCCGCTGGCGATGGCCGCGACCTTCCTGCTCTACAGCCTGATGTTCTTCGCGCTGTTCAGCTTTCTGCCCGTGCTGCTGCAGCAGCGCCTGCAGGCCGGCCCCGAGGCCGTGGGCCTGCTCGCGGCGCTGGCCTGCGCGGCCAACATCGCGGGAAACTTGGCCGCCAGCGTGCTGCTGAAGAAGGTGAGCCGCGAAGCGCTGGGAACCGGCGCGGCGGCCGTGATGGGCCTGTGCGGCCTGGGCATCTTCCTGCCCGTGCTGGGGCCGGGGCCGGCGTTCGCCCTGTGCCTGGTGTTCTCGGCAGTGGGCGGCCTGGTACCGGCATGCCTGATGTCGTCGGTGCCGCGGGTGACCGCGACGCCGGCGCAGGCGGCCCTGGCGGTGGGGCTGCTGATGCAGGGCAGCAACCTGGGCCAGGCGCTCGGGCCGGTGCTCGTTGGCAGCGCGGTGGACCGCCACGGCTGGCCAGCGGCCGCGGCCTGGGTGTTCGCCGCGGCGCTGGCGATGGCGTGGACGGTGCGGTGGCGGGCGCGCGCCAGGGTGCCGCAGGCCCAGCTGTGAGCCGGCGGGCCTGTCACAAACGGCGTCGGCCAAACGTCTTGGAAGGTGTGCAATCCGTTTTCTGTTTTTCTTCTCTCACTTCACAGGAGCCTATGATGTCTTCTCCCCGACTCGACTACTTCGCGCTGGCGCCCAAGGCCGCCAAGGCGCTTGGCCAGCTTTCCTACGCCGCGGGTGCCACGCTGGACAAGCGGCTGAAGGAACTCGTGAACCTGCGCATCAGCCAGATCAACGGCTGCGCCTTCTGCATCGACATGCACTGGGCCGACCTGGTGCGCCAGGGTGTGGACCCGCGGCACATCAACGCCGTGGCGGGCTGGCGCGAGGCGGCGCGCTTCTTCAGCGAGGCAGAGCGCGCCGCGCTCAACTGGGCCGAGGCGGTGAATGCCCTGCCGCATCGCGTGCCGAGTGACGCCGACTTCGAGGATCTGCGGCGGCACTTCCCCGACGAAGCCATCGCGGAGCTGACGTTCGCGGTCGGTGCCATCCGCGCGTGGAACATGCTCAACGCCAGCTTCCACACGCCCGTTCCCGAGACGCCGTATGTCGCCGGTTGATACCGGCCGGTTAGTACTACGGAGCAACGCGATGGCTATTCCACCCTTGACCCGCTCCATCGGAGCTGCCGAACGCTCGATGCGAGCCTTGCTTGATCGGGAGCTATCCCGCTATGGGCTTTCATTTCCCCACTGGACTACGCTCGTCTTCGCCGCTGAAGGTGGCCTTCCTCAGCATCTCATTGCACAGCGGCAGCTTGCGGGTCGGGTCGTCGCAACCGAGGTCGAAACAGGTGAAGCCGTCGATGAGTTGGTTCGCCAAGGCCTGCTATTTGCCAACCCTGCGGGTTCGCTGCAGCAGACAGAGAAGGGGCGCGCTACTTTCACCGACATCAACAAGGCAGTCGAAAGCATCACTGCATCACTCTATGGTGATCTGCCGCAAGCCGATCTTGAGGCAACGCACAGGACGCTCGTGGAGGTGGGCAACAGGGCCGCCAGGCTGCTTGCTGTATCGTGAATATCAAAAATGATAGCTATCAGCGCAAGCTGGTAAAGCGCTGGAGGTCAAAATAACTACAAAATACGTCCATACCACCACACCGACAGCGCCGCGGCCAGCAGCGCCAGCGCGGCGCCCAGCAGCGCCAGCAGCGAAGAAATCTCGGTTTCCTTCTTCTCCACCGTTAGCCGCGTGCTCAGCGTCTCGTAGACCTTGCGCAGGTCTTCCGCCGTCGCCGCGTGGAAGTATTCCGCGTTGGTGCGCGCGGCCACGGCCTTGAGCGTTTCTTCGTCCAGCCGCACGCGCATGGACCAGCCCTCGAAGCCGATGGTTTCGCCCTGCACAGTGCCCACGCCCACGGTGTACACGCGCACGCCGCGGTCGGCGGCCCATTTGGCGGCTTCGAGCGGGTCCACGCCCGTGGTGCGCTGGCCGTCGGTGAGCATGATGATGGCGGCCGAGTTGTACGAGCCCGGCGCCACGGGCGTGAAGGGCTTGGCCGGGTCCTGCTTGCCGATCTCATCGAGGGACCGGGGCCGCATGGCCTGCCGTCCGCCCAGGGCCGCGATGTCGATGCCCGCGTCGGGGAACAGCGTGGCCAGCGACAGCATGATGCCGTTGCCCGTGGCCGTGCCGCGCTGCAGCTGGAAGCTGTCGATGGCCTTCACGAGGTCTTCGCGGCTCTGGGTGGGCAGTTGCGCCAGCTGCGCGCTGCCCGCGAAGGCGACGATGCCCACGCGCACATGGCGCGGCAGTTCGGCGATGAAGGCCTTGGCGGCGTTCTGGGCGGCGGTGATGCGGTCGGGCTCCACGTCGCTGGCGCGCATGCTGCCCGAGACGTCCATGGCCAGCATGATGGTCTGGTCCTGCGAGGGCAAGGTGATGACCGCCAGCGGCCGCGCCGCTGCGAGCAGCAGGGCAATGAGCGCGAGCAGGAAGAGGGCGGGCGGGATGTGGCGGCGCAGCCGCTGGCCGGTGCCCAGGGCCTCGCGCACCAGTGCGAGGCTGGAGTAGCTCAGCGCCATTTTCTTGCGCCGGTGCAGCAGCCACCAGTAGAGCAGCACCAGCAAGGGCACCGCCAGCAGCAGCCAGAGCAGGGTGGGCCAGAGGAAGACCATGGGCGTTTCCTTTCAGGCGGCCCGAGGCGTGCGCACGCGGCGTCCGCGCAGGTCCATGAAGCGCAGCAGCGCGTCGGTGAGGTCGTCGCCGGTGGAAAGCTCCAGCGTGTCGGCGCCCGCGCGCACCAGGCCGTCGCGCAGGGCGGCCTCGCGCTCGGCGGCCAGGCGGGTGAAGCGGCGGCGGAAGGCGGCGTCGTGCGTGTCCACCTGCAGCTGCTCGCCGCTCTCGGCATCGCGCAGGGTGATGAGGCCCACGTCGGGCAGTTCCAGCTCCAGCGGGTCGAGCAGGCGCACCGCGACCACGTCGTGGCGCTGCGCGAGCTGGGCCAGGGGCTTTTCCCAGCCGGGGGCGCTGATGAAGTCGGACACCACGAACACGGCGCAGCGGCGGCGCAGCGTGGCCAGGCCGGTCTGCAGCAGCCGGTGCAGCTCGGTGGCCTTGCCCTGCCGTGGCGCGGAGTCGGGCGATAGCAGGCCGTGCAGCAGGTGCAGCACGTGGGCGCGGCTGTTGCGGGGCGGCAGGATGGTGTTCACGGCGTCACCGCCGTAGAGCATGGCGCCCACGCGGTTGCCATGGCGCGTGAGCAGGCGCGCGAGCACGCCCACGAAGCCCGTGAGGATGTCGCGCTTGGTGTTGCCCTCGGGGCCGAAGGCGATGGACGGGCTCAGGTCCAGCAGGAACCAGGCGGACATCTCGCGGTCTTCGGTGAACACGCGCACGTGGGGCGTGGCAAGGCGTGCGGTGACGTTCCAGTCGATGTGGCGCACGTCGTCGTGCGGCTGGTATTCGCGCAGGTCGGCCAGGTCCAGGCCGCTGCCGCGCATCAGCGTGCGGTAGTCACCCTGCAGCAGGCCGTCGAGCCGGCGGATGACCTTCCACTCCAGCTCGCGCAGCAGGCGGTCGGCCTTGCCGGGCAGGGCCGTGGAATCAGGCGGCTTGGCGTTCATGGTGCAGCGGGCGCGCGGGCGCCGGTATCTTGGCCATGATGCGCGTGATGAGCGCGTCGGCATCCAGCCCTTCGGACAGCGCCTCGTACGACAGCGCGACCCGATGGCGCAGCACGTCGGCGGCCAGGTCGGTCATGTCCTCGGGCAGCACGTAGTTGCGCCCGCGCAGCATGGCCAGGGCCTGCGCGCCTTCGGCCAGGGCGATGGTGGCGCGCGGGCTGGCGCCGCAGGCGATGTAGTCCGCCAGGTCCTTGAGGCCGTGCCGGGCGGGCACGCGGGTGGCGGCCACCAGCTTGACGGCGTACTGCAGCAGCGACGGGTCCACGTACACCGCGCGGCATTCGGCCTGCAGCGCCGCCAGCTGCTGCGTGGTGGCGACCGGCAGCACCTGCACCGGCGCCTCCAGCGCGCGCTGGGCGATCACGAATTCCTCTTCCTCGGTGGGGTAGCCGAGCAGCACCTTCATCATGAAGCGGTCCACCTGGGCCTCGGGCAGGGCGTAGGTACCTTCGGTCTCGATGGGGTTCTGCGTGGCCATGACCAGGAAGGGTTCGGGCACGCGGTGCGTCTCGCCGGCGATGGTCACCTGCCGTTCCTGCATCACCTCCAGCAGCGCG
>Ga0222421_100243_pt1 | contig 28251 bp, 21 predicted proteins | sample 3A1ome_2_FD_182473 | JGI IMG/M metagenome (GOLD analysis project Ga0222421, IMG submission 182473) | Enriched microbial communities from leaf-cutter ant dump, University of Wisconsin, Madison, United States - 3A150A (version 2) | ecosystem: Environmental > Terrestrial > Nest > Insects nest > Nest... | reverse complement strand
TAGATCGTGGTCTTCTCGAGCTGGTCGCGCACCTGCTTCAGGCTGCCCTCGGTGCTGCGGATCTGGGCGAGGGCGTTGTCGCGGTTGGCGAGGGCCACGTCGAGCGCGGTCTTGTCGGCAACGTAGGTGGAGTCGGAGATGAGCCGCTTGGCGTAGAGGTCCTCGCTGCGCTGGAAATCCTGGCGGGCCTTGACGAGCTGGGCCTCGGTCTGGACGGCGGTGGCGCGGGCGGCGCCGAGGTTGGCCTCCTGCTGCTCGGCCTGCGCCTGGTAATAGTCGGGCTTGATGCGCACGAGCACATCGCCCCGCTTGACGATGGCGCCCTCCTTGAACGGCAGGGCGAGGATTTCGCCGCCGACCTCGGGGGAGATCTTGACCTCGACCTCGGGCTGGACCTTGCCGGTGGCGGTGACGACCTGGGTGATCGTTTTCACGAGCGCCTTGTCGGTGGTGACGGCCGTGCCCTGCGCCTTGCCCCGGTTGGACAGTTTCGCGGCGACCGCGAGGACGACGACGAGGGCGACGCCCCCGATGATAAACCATTTCATCCGGGATTTTTTCCGCGGAGGGATCGGGGCGACGGAGGCGGGAGTGGGAGCGGGATTCATAGCATCAGAAGAAGAAAGGCGAATGATCTGCGGAGAGTTGGGCAACCCCGCCGCGGTGGCAAGCGGCCGTCTCGTTCGCCGAAAACACGTGTGGAGGGGCCCACAACGGCCCCTCCACACAACACAACTGATAACTACGAACGAGCGTCAGAACATGCCGGCGGTCCGAGGAAGAAAATCCGTTTGCGACGTATGCCGCGATTTCCGCGATGAAGCGGGGAAGCGCGACGGCTGCCGGACGAAATTTCCAGATCGGTGCTGGCATGGAGCGACAACACCGGCGGGGACGGAAAAGTTACACGCTATTTGGATGAATGGATGCGCCGGGAGGATGGATGGGCGGGGGCGGGCGGCGCTACCGGCCGGCTATTTCACGCGCACGACCTTGATCCGCGAACCGTAGCCTTCCACGCCGAGGTAAAACGCGCCGAACGCACCTTTGCGGACGGTGATTTTCGGCTGGTCCAGCAGCACGGAGAACACGCCCGGTTCGACCTGCCGCCACACCTGGCCGTTTTCCAACGTGAAGACCGTGCCGCCGGACCAGCCGGCAAACGCGCCGGCGATCCGGCTCTGGATCTCGCGCGGCACCCCGCGGGCCTTCTCGGCCTCCGCCTGCACCTGCTCCTCGCGGCCGAAGGCGGCGGCGCCGGTGAGCCGCTCGGGCGCCTTGCCGCCGGCAGCCGGCGGCGCGGCCGGCACGGGCGCGGCCGGGCCCAGCAGCCGGTCGCTGAGAAACTCGAGTTCGGCAGGCGTGAGCTTGTCCAGCCCCGCGCGTGCGAACTCGGCGGGGGAAAGCACGTCGCGCAGCGACGGCGCGGCCGGCGCCAATCCGGCGGCAGCGATCCACAGGCCCAGCAACGCCGCCAGGCGTCCCGGAGTGGCGAGACATGTCGGTGAGAAGATCTTCATGATGGAATCGGAAAAAATTGTTTCGGGAGCATGGCAGTCCCGGCCGGAACCGGCCGTTTTTCGTCCGCGGGCGGCCCCCACCCAAGCAGAAAAAAGCCGCGCCCCGGAGAGGGCGCGGCTCGAGCGATCAACTCACGAAGGATCAGAACTTGAACTCGGCCCGCGCATACCAGTAGGCGGGCTCGATGTCGTTCACGCCGGCCGTGGTGCCGGTGCCGTCGAAGAAGTCGACGGGGGGCTGCTGGTTGAACACGTTGTTCACGCCGACCGTCAGCTCGATGTTGCGGAAACCGCGGTAGACGACGGAGACGTTCTGCGTGTATTGCGACTTGATGTTGTAGTTGTAGTAGAGCTCCTCGTCGGCGACGAGCGAGCCATACAGCGCCGAGTAGGTGCGGCCGCCGCGGAGCACGCCGAAGAGGTTCACACCCCAGTCGCCCTTGTTCCACGACACGGTGGCGGTGGCGTTCCAGCGCGGCGTGAGATAGCCGCCGACCTGGTTGTCGCCGTCGACCTCGACCTTGTCGGTCCAGGTGGCCTGGACGCCGGTATAGATCGTGCCGAGCGAGCTGTTCTTCCACGTGTAGTTCACGTCGACATCCACGCCGGTATATTTGCCGGTGGAGATGTTGGCGTAGTCGTCGCGGATGTAGAGCACTTCGCCGGTCGTGTCGCGGACGACCTTGTCGGCAAAGAGGGGATTGCCGGCGGCGGCCTCCGAGAGGAACTGGTTGTAGCCGTAGAAGTCGCTCAGCTGGGCGAGCAGGCTCTTCTGCTTGAACTCGAACCAGTCGACCGAGACGTTCAACCCATCGAGCTTGCCCGTCGGAGAGATGGTGAAGCCGGCGTAGTAGGCATCGGTGAGCTCGGGCTTCAGGTTCGGATTGCCGCCCGTGACGATCTGCAGCTGGTCGATCTCCTTGCCTGTGACCGGGTCGATGATCTGGGAGCTGGTGAAGCTCGTGCTCGACGAGGTGTAGAGGTAGGCCATGTCAGGAGCCTTGAAGGACTTCGAGAACGAGCCGCGGAGGACGAGCCAGTCGAGCGGACGATACTTGAGGCCGAGCTTCGGGCGGATCTGCTTGGCGAAGCCGTCGTCGCTGTATTGCTCGTAGCGGCCGGCGATCTGGGCTTCGAGGGAGCGGACGAACGGGAGGTTCTTCAGGAGCGGCACGCCGGCTTCCGCGTAGATGGCGGAGATGTTGCGGCTGCCGAAGCTGCTGGTGCCCTCGCTGCCGCCGAGGATGTTGCCGGTGGCGTTCAGGTCGGTCTGGACGTTGGCAAACTTCTCCTGACGGTGCTCGGCGCCGACCGCGAGGCCGATGGGGCCCATCGGCAGCGACTCGAAGACCGTGCCGCTGGCCATGATGTCGAAGCTGGTGTATTCCAGCGACGCCTGCGTGGGATTGTTCACGGTCAGGAAGTCCGACATGGCCTGTTCGTTGACGCCGAACCAGTTGTAGTAAACGCGATCCGCCTTGGGCGTGGTCGGATCCCATTTCAGGGAGCCGTCGCCCTGGCGGGTGAGGCCCATCAGCGCCTGCTGCAGACCGTAGTCCGTGACGGAGCCGCCGTTGAGATTGTCGACCGTGTTCTTCGAATACATGGCGCCGAATTCCCACGTCCAGTTTTCGAACAGGTTGCCGCCGACGCCGGCGAGGAGCCGGGGCGTGTCGGAGGTGACATCGTTGAGGCGCGGGCCGTTTTCGAGCAGGCGGCGGCGGCCGGTGAAGATGTCCGTGCCCCAGGGATTGTAGGGGTTGTAGGACGGGATGTGCAGGCCCCAGGCCTCCTCGTTGGGGGTGGTGGCGGAGGTGACGCCGGCGGAGCCCGCGGTCAGGCCGTTGGAAGTCTCGAGGTCGGCGGGCGTGGACGCCGCGGCGACGATCGAGTGCATGCGGGTGAAGGACGCCTCGGCGAACACGTAGAGGTTCGGCGTGAAGTCGTGCCGCAGGGACGTGTAGAAGGAAAACTGGCGGTATTCCGGGAAGAGGCCGCTTTCCTGCTGGAAGTTGTAATAATTCACGCCGCCGATGGAATCGGCGACGGTCGGGGTGCTGGTCGGATTGGCGAAGGTGCGCCTCGCGCCGCCGACCACGACGTAGCCCGGGAAGCCGCGGGAGGAGGTGTTGTCGCCGAGGCCGAGATCGGTCACGGGATTCGTGAGGCCCATGTCGGCGAGATAGGCCTGCTCCGAGGAGTAGCCCGCGGACTCGTAGCCCTTCACCGTCCAGTAGGCGAAGCCGCGGTCCTTGTATTCGGTCTTGTCGGCGTTGCGCGTGTAGGAGAGATCGCGAGCATAGACCGCATCGCGTTCCTCCCAGCTCAGCGCGGTGACGATGCTCGTCTTGTTCGAGTGCGTGCCGATGACGGCCGACGCCTTCTTGAACAGGCCGCCGGTGTTGAAGTAATCGCCGACCTCGACCGTGCTGGAAAGGCCCTGGTAGTCGCGGCGGAGCTTGACGTTGACCACGCCGGCGACGGCGTCGGAGCCGTAGAGGGCGGAGCCGCCGTCCTTCAGGATGTCGATGCTCTCGATCGCCGCGGACGGGATGCTGTTGAGATCGAACACGGTCTGGAAGCCGTTGTAGCCGGGCGAGGCATACGGCACGCCGCGGCGGCCGTTGATCAGCACGAGCGTGCTGTTGTTGCCGAGGCCGCGCAGGTTGACCGTGCTGACGCCGGGCGTGAAGCTGGTGCCCGAGTCGGCGGGGGTCAGCGCCTGGCCGCTGTTGTAGGGCATCGAGCGGAGGACGTCGCCGAGGGTCGTGAAGCCCTTGACCTGGATGTCCTGCGCGGTCATCGCGACCACCGGACTGACCGTCTCGGCGTCGAGGCGCTTGATGCGCGAGCCGGTGACGGAGAACGTATCCAGCTTATGGATTTCGTTGTCGGTCTTGGCATCCGTGTCGCCCTTCGCGTCGGTGTCGGCCTGGGCGCGCGCAGGCGCGGCGCCGAGCAGAGGAAGAACCAAACCCAGCGCGACCCAGCCGCGCCACGAACCTCCCCGGGATCTGAACGTGTAGTTTCTCATAGTGTGCATTTCTGGTGTTGAAAAGGCGCACGAAACCCGAAAGGGGCCGCGGGCGTCTTTGGCCGAGACCAACGCCCCCCGGCGCCACCGTCTCAACGCCAATGAGGCGGACTCCGCGGACGTGCGACGAGCCGCGCGATTTCCGCGATGAATTCCGGCGGGCCGCGCCAGTCCGCCGGGCGTCAGAGCGCCTGCCGGATCAGCGCGGCGATCCGGTCGTGATAGCCGCGGCTCAGGCGCAATTTGGTGCCGTCCTGCAGCACCGCCGAGTAGTCGCCGCCGAAGGAGGGGCTCAGTTTCCAGAGCCGGTCGACATTGACGATCGTGGAGCGGTGGATGCGCACGAACCGCTTCGGATCGAGCCGCGCCTCGAGCCGCGCCATCGTCTCGCGCATCAGGTGCGTGCGCCCGCCCACGTGGAACTTCATGTAGTCGCCCTCGGCCTCGATCCAGTCGATGTCCGCCGCCTTGAGGAAGTAGTATTCCCCGGACGACTTCACCATGATGTGATCCAGCGGCTCGCCGCCGCCCGCCGCGGGCGGCAGGCCCTGCAGGTATTCGAGCAGCTGCGCGAGCCGCGACTGCATCGTCGTCTCCGACGCCTGCCCGGCGGCCTGCTTCGCGCGCCGCAGCGCCTCGGCGAACCGCGCGTCGTCATACGGCTTCAGCAGATAGTCGACCGCATTCACGTCGAAGGCCCGCAGGGCATACGCATCGTAGGCGGTGACGAACACGACCGCCGGAATCCGCTGCGGCCCGAGCTTCGCCAACGCCTGAAATCCGTCGCCTCCCGGCATCTGCACGTCGAGAAACGCGATGGCGGGGTGCTCCCGCAGGATGAGCTCCACCGCCTCGTCCCCGGTGGACGCCTCGCCGACGATCGCGATCTCCGGGTCCTGCTCGAGCAGCAGTCGCACGCCCCGGCGGGCCGTGGGTTCGTCGTCGACGATCACGGTCCGGAATCGCGCAGGGGAGCCGGCCGGTGCCGGCGCTGGATCATTGGGCTGGGTCATGGCTGATAAGGTAAAACAATCCTGACGCTTACGCCGCGGCCCGATTCGCTGCGCAAGACCATTTGCGACCGCGCGCCGTAGAAGCGCTGCAGGCGCTCGCGCGTATTGGTCAGGCCAACACCCTCCTTCCGCGGCCCGCCGCGGGCGTGATCCAGCCCCGGGCCGTCGTCGCGCACCTCGAAATGCAGCATCCCCCCGCGAACCCGGCCGAGCACCTCGACGAGGCCCTCGCCGGCCTTGGGGGCGATGCCGTGGATGATCGCGTTCTCCACCAGCGGCTGGAGCAGGAGATTGGGAATCTTGGCGCCGAGCGCCTCCGGCGCGACCTCGATGCGCACGCGCATGCGATCCGCGAAACGCATCTGCTGGATTTCGAGATAACGCCCGAGAAAATCCAGCTCCTGCCGCACGGTGACCTTCTGCACGCCCGTCTGGTCGAGCGACATCCGCAGGAGCGCGCCCAGCCGGGCCAGCAGCGTCACCGCCTCGTCGTTGCGTTTTTCGCGCACCAGGACGGCCGCGGTGTTGAGCGTGTTGAACAGGAAATGCGGATGCATCTGCTGCCGCAGGGCCTTGAGTTCGGCCTCCGCGAGCCGCTTTTCCAACTGCGCCGCCTTCAGTTCCTCCGACGCGAACCGCCGGCTGAGTCCGTAGGTGTATCCGAATCCCAGCATGCCCCAGTAAAACGCGATGTCGACGATGTTGCGCCCGTAGAACCCCGCGACGGAGTCGTGCCAGAACCCCGCCAGCGACTCGCCCCACAGGAGCGAGGAAAAGAACTGCCGGCCCAGGTAGAAGGTCGCCATCACGACGACGCTCGCCGCCGCGTGGAACAGAAACCGGACGGAGCGGCGCCGGCAGACCCGCAGCAGTTCCCGCTGCAGCTCCAGGATCCACGGCGCCTGCAACGCCCACATCGCCGCGCGGCCGAACTGCGGGATGGCGAGATCCTCCACGCTCGCATAGGACCCCATCGCGCGATTGTTGAAGTAGAGTTCGAACGTGAGCACGAAGCCCATGAACACGGCTCCACCGACGAGGATCGCGATCTTGGTCCAGCGTTCGTTCATTCGGGAAGTCGTGGTGGGTTCAGGCGCTCTTCAACGCCGATGCTTGCACAGGGGGACCTCCCTGCATGCCGGCCCGGGCACGCCCTGTCACGTCCCGGAGCGACGACCGGCATCGATACAATCCGCACCCGACAGAGGCATTAGCATCCATGCGCAGACAGGATGCGATACCCTCCGCGCGGCACGGTTTTGTTCTCCGCCGCCCACCCGGCCGGAGCAAACGACTGGCACGTCCGCCGGCATTTCAGGCCTGGCCCCGCCAGAAACGCCCCACATCCACGTCCCGGTCGAAGGGTGCGCTTTCGGCCAGATGCCGGACCCACTGCCGCGCCAGCATCGGCGCGAAACTGGCGCCCTTGGCGCCGAGGCCGTTCAGCACGCCGAGCCGCGGATTGCCCGGATGACGGCCCGCGACCGGACGCTTGTCCGCCACATAGGAACGCACGCCGGCGTCGTGCGACGTCACCGTAAAGGGACGTTCGCACATGCCCGTGACGCTCGCCGCCAGCTGTTCGCGCGCCTCCGGCGTCGGCGCCGTGTCCCGGCGGGCCGGCTCGTGCGTCGCACCCGCCTTGGCCGTGCCGTCGCCGCAAGGCAGGAGCCAGTGGCCGCGATTCAGCACCACATCCGGCGCCAGTCCGGCCATGGCCAGATTCAGGATCTGCCCTTTCGAAAACGCCCACGGCACGAAGTCGAAGGGGCCGCCCGCCGCGCCCGTGCAGTCGATCACCAGTTCGTGCTCCAGCAACGCCTGCGCAAAATCCACCCGCTCCGCGCGCAGCACGCCCGCGGCCTGCCAGCGCGCCCGCGCCGCGACGAGCAGCATCGGCACGTCGAGCTGGCCCGCGCCTTCGATCCAGAAGCCGTCGGAGTCGGCCGCGCCGATGTAGTCGCCGAGCTCCCCGCGCGACTGTTTCTCGCCCAGCACGCGCCGTTCGCGGTCGTCCAAATACAACCGCCGCACGCGCACCTCGCGCCAGAGCGGCACGCGCAGCTCCTGCTCGATCGCGTGATAGGTCTCCCGCGCCGCCGGCATCAACGCGTCCACGCGCCAGCTCTTCACGATGCGCGCCCCCGTGATCGGATTCACCACGCCGGCCGCCACGCGGGATGCCGCGGTGTCGTGACCGGCGTCCGCGATCACGCAGGGGAAGCCCGCCCGCTCCAGTTCCCAGGCGAGCACCGTCCCCGCCAGACCCTGACCGACGATGAGAATCTCCGTGCGCATGCGTGCCGAAATCAGCCGCCGAGACTCGTGCCGCGGGACCAAAACGCAAGTGCCTGCATCCGGATTTCCCGCACGCCGGGCGCATATCCGCCATCGTCCGTCGGACGCGAGTCCGGGACGCCCGCGGAAACGACCGGCTGGCGCTGGCCGGGGTTCATTCGCAGCCGGCGCCGCCGGCGCCGTGCGCATGCCCGTGCCGCAGTTCCTCCGCGGTCGCGGCGCGCGCGGCCGTCACCTCGACCTCGAAGCTCAGGTCCACGCCCGCCAGCGGGTGGTTCGCATCGAGCAGCACTTCCGCGCCCTCGACGCCGACGACCGTCACGATCGGGGCCTGCGGATCCTCGCCCGCCTGGAAACGGTCGCCGATCTTCAGCTCGCCCTCGACCGGCAGCAGTCCGCGATGGACGCGCTGGACCTGCTCCGGATCGCGTTCGCCGTAGGCCTCCGCCGCCGGCACGTCGACGCGGGTCTTGTCCCCCGGCTGCGCCGTGCGCAGCCGCTGGTCGAGCCCGTCGATGATCTGGCCCGCGCCTTCCAGATAGGAGATCGGCGCGCCGCCCGCCGACGTGTCGATCACGCGGCCGGCCGGATCGCGGAGCGTATAGTGAAACGTGACCACACGGGTGGAGGACGGAGAAGTCATGCGGGGAGAACTGGCCATCCAGAGCGAGACGCCCGCGGAGTCCAAGCGGATTTTTCCGCCGCGGCGCCCCGGCCGGTCACGTTTCCTGCCGAAGCACTTCGAGCGGCGGATGATTCACGATCCCGCGGTTGCCGAAAAAGCCCGCGAGCAGCGTCACCGCCACCGCGCCGCCCAGCGCCGTCAGCAAGGCCGGCCATGGCGCCACGACTGGGGCCTGGAAGACGAAGCGCGCCAGCAGCGCGTTCGCCACCAGCGCCAGCGCGCCGCCGGTGACGGCCGCGAGCGCGCCGAGCACCGCGTATTCGACCAGCTGGATCTGCACGAGCTGCCGCCGCGTCGCCCCGAGCGTGCGGAGCAGCACCGTCTCGCGAATACGCTGGAAACGCCCGCTCAGGATCGCGCCGGCCAGCACGATCACGCCGGTCACGACCGTGAAGCCGGCCATGAACGTGATCACATACGCCACCTTCGAAAAGATCCCGTCGAAGGTCTGCAGGATCATCGCGAGGTCGATCGCCGACACGCTCGGCAGCTCGCGGCCGACCGCCTGCTGCAGGCGCGCCGAGTCCTCCGGCGTGGCCGTGCGCACGGCCGCGATGTAGGTCTTCGGCGCCGGCTCGAGCACGCCCTCGGGAAACACCAGGAAAAAGTTCGGCTGCAGCCGCTGCCACTCCACCTGCCGCAGGCTCGCCACCGTCACCGTCAGGGGCACGCCCTGCACGTCGAAGACCAGTTCGTCGCCGAGCTTGAGCTGCAGATCCTTGGCCAGGCCTTCCTCGACCGACACCGGCACGCGCGTCTCGCCCGCGTCGACCTGGCCGACGAATTTCCCCGCGGTCACCTTTTCCGTGTCGGCCACCGCGCCGCGATAGGTCGAGCGGTATTCGCGGCGCAGCGTCCAGCCGGGGACGCCCGACTTGTCGTCCTTCAACAGGTCCTCCACCGCGCGGCCTTTCAGCGAGGTCAGCCGCATCGTCACGATCGGCGCCTCCGCGAGGAGCGGCGCGCCGGCGCGCCGCGCGATCGCCGCGAGCTGCGCCCGCTGGTCCTCCTGGATGTCGAAGAACATCAGGTTCGGCCGCGCGCCGCCGCCGATCGCCCCGATCTTCGCCAGCAGCGTCGCGCGCGTGAGCCCGAGCGTGAGCAGGAGAAAGGTCCCGAGTCCGAGCGAGAGCAGCAGGAGCACGGTGCGGTTGTTGGGCCGGTGCAGGTTGGCCAGCCCCTGCCGCCAGACATAGGGCAGCGCGCGCCGGGGCGCGAAGCGTTTCGCCGCCCACGCCACCGTCCGCGCGAGTCCGGCCAGCGCGCCGAAGCACACCGCCATCATCCCCGCGAAACCCAGCCCGGTCCGCCAGTTCCCCGCCTGCCAGACGGCGAAGCCCGTGACCGCCGCCGCCAGGCCCGCGTAGAGCCATTTCCGCCACGGATCGGCCGCCGTGCCCTGGCCTTGCGCCGAGCGCAGCGCCAGCAGCGGCGACACGCGCCGCACCGCGAGCAGCGGCAGCAGCGTGAACAGCACGCAGATCGCGAAACCCGCCAGCACGCCCTGCGCCACCGCCGGCCACGCGACGAACACCTCCACCGGAAACGGCAGGAAATCCTTCAGCAGCGCCGGCAGCAGGAACTGCACGCCCACGCCGAGCGCCGCGCCCGCGATCGCGCCGAGCGCGCCCACCGCGCAGCCCTGCACGAGATAGATCGCGAAACTCGTCCGCGCGCTCGCGCCGAGGCAGCGCAGCACGGCGACGGTCCCGATCTTCTGCCGCACGTAGACGTGCATCGCGCCCGCCACGCCCACCGCGCCGAGAAACAGCGCCACGAACCCCACGAGCCCGAGAAACGCCGCCACGTCCTTCAGGTTCTGCCCGAGGTCGCGCCGGCGGTCCTCGACCGTCGCGAAGCTCAGCCGCTCGCGCGGCAGCGCCGCCTTCATCGCCGTCACGAGCGCCGCCGCGTCGCGCTCCGGCGGCAGCCGGAAATGCGCGCGATGCGTCACCAGGCCCGGCCGCCGGAGCAGCCCGGTCGCCGCCAGCGATTCCGGCGACAGATACACGCGCGGCGAAAACATCGCCACCGCCGCCGATTCGCCCGGGATTTTCTTCAGCGCGCCGGCGACGGTGAACGTGCCCTCCCCGATCGTCACCGGGTCGCCGGCCTGCACGCCGAACTGCGCGAGCAGCGTGTCCTCGAGCAGCGCATACCGCCCGGTCCCGAGCCGCGCCATCGCGTCCGCCGGCGCGGTGACGAGTTCGCCGTAGAACGGAAACCCGCCCGTGAGCGCCCGCACCTGCACGAGCCGCCGCTGGTGGTCGCGCGTGGGGAAGTTGACCATGGTGGTGAACGACACCTCGTGCGCCAGCCCGCCGCCGACGCCGCGGAAATACGCCAGCGCCTCGTCGGAAAACGCCTGCCGCGACGTGACGGTGAGGTCGGCGCCGAGGAGCGACTTCGTCTGCTGCTCGACGGTGCGCTGGAGATTGGCGCCGACGGAGCCGATGCCGACGAGCGCGGCGATGCCGAGGACGACGGAGAGCGCGACGAACGCGAGCCGCCGCCGCGAAGCCCGCGAATCCCGCCACGCCATTTTGAGGATGAAGATCATGAAGGAACCACGAAAGACACGAAGCACACGAAAAGATTCAGAGCGCGATCCGCTCCCATTCCAGTTTCAGAAAGTGGCCGAAGTTGGCGAGGATGCCGAGGCAGAGGCCGGTCGCCCGCAGGTAATTGTGCACCTGGGCGCGATGCTCGTCCGCCAGCGTGGAGACCGCCTTGATCTCAAGGATGATCCTGTCGAAGCAGATGAAATCCGGCGTGTAGGTCTGGCGCAACGGCCGGCCCTTGTAGGCGAGGGCAAGATTCGGATGCGCCACGAACGGTATCCGCTGGTCCGAAAATTCCAGTTCGAGGCATTCCTGAAACACCGCCTCGAGAAAGCCGCAGCCCTTCTCCTTGTAGACTTCGAAGCAGGCACCCATGAGCCGATACGATTCCTCGCGATGGATGATTTCGGTCATGGCGTCCTTTCGTGTGCTTCGTGTCTTTCGTGGTTTTCCACCCGCTCGTCGCCCGCCACGGCGCCGCCGCGGAGGCGGAGGACGCGGCCGCAGCGCCGCGCCAGCTCGCCGTCGTGCGTCACCAGCACGAGCGTGGTGCCGCGCTCGCGGTTCAGCCCGAAGATCAGCTCCACCACGACCGCCGCCGTATCCGCGTCGAGGTTACCCGTCGGCTCGTCGCAGAACAGGATCTTCGGCGCGTTCATGAACGCCCGCGCCAGCGCCACCCGCTGCTGCTCGCCGCCCGAGAGCTGCACCGGATAATGGTCGCAGCGCTGCCCCAGCCCCACGCGCGCCAGCAGCGCCCGCGCCCCGGCCTCGCGGCCCGATTCGCCGCGCAGCTCCACCGGCACGAGCACGTTTTCCAGCGCCGTCAGCGTCGGCACGAGCTGGAAGTTCTGGAAGACGAACCCGACATGCCGGTTGCGCACGAGCGCGCGCGCATCCTCGTCGAGCGCGCCGAGCTCCTCGCCCGCGAGCGTCACGCGCCCGCCCGACGGCCGGTCCAGGCCCGCGCAGAGGCCGAGCAGCGTGGTCTTGCCGCTGCCGCTCGGGCCGACGATGGCGAGGCTCGCGCCTGCGCCGAGCGCGAAGCTCACCTCGTGCAGCACCGTCAGCGGCCCCGCCGCGGTGCGATAGGTCTGGGTCAGCCGCTCGACTTTCAGGATCGTCTCGTCACTCATGGATGAACGCCACGAAACACACGAACCCCATGAAAGAAAGCCAGTGATGCCGAACGGTCTCTCCGCCCAGCGAACGGTCGCAGCTCATTTCCGGCTGCGCCGCGCCCTCGCCGCCCTCTTCCTTTTCGCGGGCCTCGCGCTCGCGCCCGCGCGGGCCGCCGAGGCGCCGCGCACGATCGTCTTCTTCGGCGACAGCCTCACGGCCGGCTACGGCCTGGACAACCCCGCCGACGAGGCCTTCCCCGCGCTGATCCGGAAGAAGCTGGCCGACGCCGGCCTCGCCTGGCGCGTCGTCAACGCCGGCCTCAGCGGCGAGACGACCGCCGGCGGCCTGCGGCGCATCGACTGGATCCTGCGCCAGCGCATCGGCATCCTCGTGCTCGCGCTCGGCGGCAACGACGGCCTGCGCGGCATCGAGCCCGCCGTCTCGCGCGAGAATCTCCAGGGCATCGTCGACCGCATCCGCGCCAAATCCCCCGGCACGATCGTCGTCCTCGCCGGCATGCAGATGCCGCCCGCGATGGGCGAGGACTACGCGCGCAGCTTCGCGGCGATGTATCCCGAGCTCGCGGAACGGAACCATCTCGCGCTCATCCCGTTTCTCCTCGAGGGCGTCGGCGGCCGGATCGACCTGAACCAGCCCGACCGCATCCATCCGAACGCCGAGGGTCATGCCGTCGTCGCCGCGACGGTCTGGAAAACGCTGCGCCCGCTGCTCGAGCCGGAGCCTCCCGCGTCCAAACCCGCGGACTGACCCCGCAACCGCGGCGCCGCGCGACCGCGTCCGTCCGTCCGCCCGCGCTGCGCTGCGCCGCACAACCGCGGTTTCGATCGCGTCCGGGCAGCGGCATCGCCCAGCGCGCCGTGCCGCGCGTCCTTCCCCCTTGTCAAACCCCGGACCGCCACCCTAACTCTGGCCGCTTCCGCATGCCTGCTCCCGACCGACCCACTGTGCCCGCCGCTCCCGCCCATGTCGCCATCATCATGGATGGCAACGGCCGGTGGGCGAAGCAGCGCGGGCTGCCGCGGATCGAGGGCCACCGGCGCGGCGTCGAGACGGTGCGCACCGCGACCTTCGCCGCCCGCGATCTCGGGGTGAAGGTGCTCACGCTTTACGCATTTTCCGTCGAGAACTGGAAACGGCCGAAGGACGAGGTCGGCGCGTTGATGAGCCTGCTGGAATATTACCTGAAAAAGGAGCTGGAGACGTTCGTCCGCGACCGCGTGCGCCTGCGCACCATCGGCCGGACCGACGAACTGGCGCCCGGTATCCAGAAACTCCTGCGCGCGACGATCGAGGAGACAAAGACCTTCACCGACTACACGCTCGTGCTCGCGTTGAACTACGGCGCGCGCTCCGAGGTCGTCGATGCCGCCCGCGCCTACGCGGCCGCCGTCGCCGCGGGGAAGGAAAAGCTCAACGACGGTTCGTGGGACACCTTCAGCCGCTATCTCTACACCGCGGACCTGCCCGATCCGGACCTGATCATCCGCACTTCCGGCGAGAGCCGCATCAGCAATTTCCTGCTCCTGCAGGGCGCCTACGCCGAATTCGTCTTCACGCCCGTCCTCTGGCCCGATTTCACCAAGGCCGACCTCGCCGCCGCGATCGCGGACTACCACCGCCGCGAGCGCCGCTTCGGCTGCACCAGCGAACAGGTCCGGCCCGCGACCGTCGGGCGCTGACCGTCTTTCCTCCATGGCCAAACGCATCGTCAGCACGATCCTGCTCTGGGCGCTCGTCATCGGCTCGCTCTGGGGCTTCCGCACCGACGGCGGCGTCGCCCTCATCACCCTCATCTCCGTCCTGACGCTGCGCGAGTTCTACCAGCTCATGCGGGGCGCGGGCTTCGCGCCGTTCGACAAGCTCGGCATGCTCTTCGGCGCGTTGATCACGCTCGCGCCCTGGCTGCACGCCCGCTTCGGGCTGCCGGCGGGCGACGCGCTCGGGTTCGGCGTGATCGTGTTCTCCGTGCGCATCCTCGGCGAACGCGATCCCGCGAAGCGCGTCGAGGCGCTCGCCGCCACGCTCTTCGGCCTCGTCTACGTCGCGTTCATGCTGGGTTATCTCGTGCGGATCGTCACGCCGCTCGCCGGCGAGCCGGAGGGCTCCGGCACGACGCGCCTGCTGCTCTTCGTCTGGCTCGTGGCCGTGTCGAAATTCTGCGACGTCGGCGCGCTGCTCACCGGCCTCGCGATCGGCCGGCACAAGATGTCGCCGCAGATCAGTCCGAAGAAAACCTGGGAGGGCGCGGCCGGCGGCGTGCTCGTCTCCGCCGGCGTGGGCGCCTTCGTGGCCTGGCTCTGCCGGGATCATTTCCCCGCGCACATGACGCCGCTTGGCGCCGCGCTCGTCGCCCTGCCGGTCGCGGCGATCGCCATCGTCTCCGATCTCATCGAGTCGGTGATCAAGCGCCGCGCGACGATCAAGGATTCCGGCGGGATCATCCCCGGGATCGGCGGCGTGTTCGACGTGAGCGACAGCCTGATCCTCACCGCGCCGCTCGGCTATTTCCTGTTCCGGCTGGGGTGAACGCATCCGCGTCCGCCTGCGCGCGACCCATGCGGTGCGTCTCCGCCGTCGCTCCGTTACGGAAATCGGATGGCAGGCGCTCATGCGCCGGAGCGTGACGGGCGCGAAGTCCGGTGAGGTCGCGCTTGCCCGCCGCGCGGTCGTCATCGCATAGTCGCGGGCTTTCGTGGCCGCCTCCTCTTCCACTTCCCGCAAACGCCTCGTCCTGCTCGGAGCCACCGGCTCCATCGGCGAAAGCACGCTGCGCGTCGTCGCGGCGCATCGCGACAAGCTGGAGCTCGTCGGCATCGCCGCCCGCGCCAGCCATGAGCGGCTCGCGCAGATCGCGCGCGAATTCGCCGTGCCGCACGTGGCGGTGTTCGAGGACGCCGCGTATGCCGCGGCGAAGGCCTCCGGGGCGTTTCCCGCCGGCACGCAGTTCCACGGCGGACTGTCCGGGCTCGTGGACCTGGCGACGCTGCCCGAGGCGGACATCGTGCTCGTGGCCGTCGTCGGCACGACGGGGCTCGAACCGGCGCTCGCCGCGCTCGCGGCGGGCAAGGATCTCGCGCTCGCCTCGAAGGAGATCCTCGTCCTCGCCGGCAAGTTCGTGATGGCCGCTGCGGCGCGGCACGAGGCGAAGCTCCTGCCCGTCGACAGCGAGCACAACGCCGTTTTCCAGTGCCTCGAGGGCCATCCGCAGGCGGGCGTGCGCCGCATCGTGCTCACGGCCAGCGGCGGGGCGTTCCGCGACTGGCCGGCCGAGCGGCTCGCGCACGTGACGCCGGCCGACGCGCTCAAGCACCCGAACTGGGCCATGGGCCCGAAGATCACCGTCGATTCCGCCACGCTCGCCAACAAGGGGCTCGAGCTGATCGAGGCGCAGTGGCTGTTTCACCTGCGGCCGGAGCAGTGCACCGCGGTCCTGCATCCGCAGAGCATCGTGCACTGCCTCGTCGAGTTCACCGACGGCGCGATGCTCGCGCAGCTGTGTCCGCCGTCGATGACGTTTCCCATCCAGCACGCGCTGCTGCACCCGGCGCGCGCGCCGGGCGTGGAGTCGACGCTGGATTTCACGAAACTGCTCGGGCTCGAATTCCGGCCGGTCGACGAATTCCGCTTCCCCTGCCTGCGGCTGGCGCGGCAGACGATGGTCGCGGGAGGCGTGGCTCCGGCGGTGTTCAATGCGGCCAACGAGGTCGCGGTCGCGGCTTTCCTTGCGGAACAAATCCCCTTCCTTGCGATCCCGCGTGTGACCGATCACGTTTTGCAGCACATGGAAAATTTCGAACCCGCGTCGCTCCCCGCCGTCCTCGCCGCCGACGCGACCGCGCGCCGCCTGGCGACCGCCGCCCTCAACCGTTTCGCCTGATCCGATGGCCACCGACCTCGTCCAATCCGCGTTTTCCAACCTCTGGTCGATCTTCCTCGTCGTCCTGTTCTTCGGCGGCTCGATCTTCGTCCACGAACTCGGCCATTTCCTGCTCGCGCGCCGCCGGGGCGTGCACGTCGAGCGTTTCTCGATCGGCTTCGGCCCGGCCATCTGGTCGTGGCGCGGGAAGGACGGCGTCGAATACCGGCTTTCCTGGATTCCGCTCGGCGGCTACGTGCTCCTGCCGCAGCTGGCCGATCTCGGCGCGATCGAGGGCAAGTCCGAGACCGATATCTCCACGCTCCCGCCCGTCGGCTACGCCACGCGCATGCTGGTGTTCGTCGCCGGCGCGGTCTTCAACATCCTCTTCGCCTTCGCCCTCGCCACGGTCGTCTGGATCGTCGGCCAGCCGGAGAGCAGCGCCACCGCGACCACGCGCATCGGCTACGTCACGCCCACCGTCGAGCTCCCCGGCGGCAAGGTCGTCCCCAGCCCGGCGCGCGACGCCGGCCTGCAGGTCGGCGACACCATCCGCGCGATCGACGGCAGCCCGGTCGAAAACTGGCAGGACGTGCTTTATCTCGTGGGCCTCGGCAGCGGCCAGAGCGACGATGGGCGGCGTCAGGCCGTGTTCACCGTCGAGCGCGACGGGCGCACGCTCGACCTGGTCGTGCACCCCCGGCTCGTCGGCGAGGAGCGCGATCGCAAGGTCGGCATCGCCGCCGGCTACGAACTGCTCGTCCAGGACATCGCCGCCGGCTCGGTCGCCGAGCGCGCCGGATTCAAGCCGGGCGACGAACTCGTGAGCCTCGACGGCGTGCGCATCTTCAGCGCGGCGACGTATTTCGAGCAGATTGGGCACGTCAACACCCGCGCGGTCGCGGCCGTGGTCCGCCGCGGCGGCGCCGAAGTCGCGCTCACGATCCCGCAGGCCACGATCGGCAAGGCCGGCTTCCCGCTCGGACTCGGCCTCGCGACCGGCGTGAAGATCACGCACCCGAAACCATGGAAGCAGGTCACGGACATCCTCGCCATGAGCTACCGCACGCTCTGGAGCCTGGTGAATCCGCGTTCGGACGTGGGCATCTCCAATCTCACCGGCCCGGTCGGCATCGTGCGCATTTTCCACAGCGCCGCCGAGATCGGCATCATGCCGGTGCTGACGTTCACCATCCTCCTCAACCTGAGCCTGGCGGTGTTCAACCTCCTGCCGATCCCCGTGCTCGACGGCGGCCAGATGCTCTTCGCCACGATCGGCAAGCTCCGCGGCCGGCCGCTGCCGGTGAACTTCGTCATCGGCGCCCAGACGATCTGCGGCGCGCTGCTCATCACGATGGTGGTCTACCTGACGTTCTCGGATTTCCGCCGCTGGAACCGCGACGCGCAGGCCGATCGCGCCGAAGCCGCCGCCCAGCAGGCGCCGGCGCAACCGGCCGCGCCGGCCAAATAGCCCGCGACCGCGCCGCCGGCCCGGCGCCGGACCCCGGAACGGATTTGCCATTTTCCCGCCGGGGCCCGTCATTCGGCGTTCCTCTTTCCGCCGCATGTCCTACTGCGCCTCGCGTTTTCACACCGTCCGCCGCCCCACCGTCGAGGTGAAGGTCGGCTCCCTCGGCCTCGGCGGCCGCCATCCGCTCCGCGTGCAGTCGATGACGACGAGCGACACGCAGGATGTCGCCGCCACCGTGCGCCAGTCGATCGCGCTCGCCGAGGTCGGTTGCGAGATCGTCCGCATCACCGCGCCCAACGTCCCCGCGGCGAAATGCCTGAAGGACATCCGCGCGCAGCTCACCGCCGCCGGCTTCGGCCACGTGCCGCTCGTGGCGGACATCCATTTCCTCCCGAGCGCGGCGATGGAGGCGGTCGAGCACGTGGAGAAGGTGCGCGTCAACCCGGGCAATTACGCCGACAAGAAAAAGTTCGCCGTCCGCGAATACTCCGACGCCGATTACGACACGGAACTGCAGCGGCTCCACGACGCGTTTTCCCCGCTCGTGCTCCGCGCGAAACAGCTCGGCCGCGCGCTGCGCATCGGCACGAACCACGGCTCGCTCTCCGACCGCATCATGAACCGCTACGGCGACACGCCGCTCGGCATGGTCGAGAGCGCGCTCGAGTTCCTGAGGATCGCCCGCGCCCATGCGTTTCACGACCTCGTCCTGTCGATGAAGGCGTCGAATCCGAAGGTGATGATCCAGGCCTACCGGCTGCTCGTGGCGCGGATGGCGCAGGAGGACATGCACTACCCGCTGCACCTCGGCGTCACCGAGGCGGGCGATGGCGAAGACGGTCGCATCAAGGGCGCCATCGGCATCGGTTCGCTGCTGCTCGACGGCCTCGGCGACACCCTCCGCGTCTCGCTCACCGAAGACAGCGTCTACGAGGTGCCCGTGGCCCGCGCGATCGCCGACAAGGCCATGAGCCTGTGGACCGCGCCCGCCGCCGATTTCCGCGCTCCGGCGCCCGATCCGGTCGATCCGTTTCACTTCGTCCGGCGCGAACCGGCGCCGCTGACGTTGGGCCATGCGCTCGCCGTCGGTCCGGACCAGCCGCCGCGCGTGATCGTGCGCACCACGCCCGAGGCACTGGCCGCGCCGCAGTCGGTCCTCGCGCATCCGCTGCTCAAGGACACGCCCGCGGAAGGCCTGCTCGTCACGCTTTCGTCACCCGGCCAGCTCGCGGGGCTGCCCGATCCGCGCGACCGTTTCCACGTGCTCGAGTTCGCGCCGGCGCCCGCGCTGGCGGAACTCGAGACACACGCGTCGCGGCTGCGGCCGGGCACGGTGCTGCTGCGCAGCTTCGACGCCGGCGAGGCGGCGGAATTCGCGGACGTCGTCCGGTTCGCGCGCCGGCACGGGCTCGTGCTCGCCGTCGATGCGGCGCCGGAGACGATCGCCGCCTTCGCGGACACGCTGCGCGCGCTCGGCGACGACGGCCTGGCCTTCACCCTCGGCGCCGCGCTCGCAGGCCTCGCCGCCCCCGCGCACGCCGTCGGCGCCTACCGGCGGCTCGCCGCCGCGCTCGCCGGCGCCGGCTCGCGCGCGCCACTCTGGATTCGCAACACGACGGCGAGCGCCGTCCGCGGCGACCCCAGTTTCCTCTCGAAGCTGCTCGAGGCGTCGTTCCTCACCGGCGCGCTGCTCTGCGACGGGCTCGGGGACTTCGTCAGCATCGAGACCGAGGCCGATCCGCTGCGCGCGACGAAACTCAGCTACAACGTCCTCCAGGGCGCCGGCGCGCGCATCTCGAAGACGGAGTTCGTCGCCTGCCCGAGCTGCGGCCGCACGCTCTTCGACCTGCAGACGACCACGCAGCGCATCCGCGCGCAGACCGGCCACCTGAAGGGCGTGAAGCTCGCGATCATGGGCTGCATCGTGAACGGCCCCGGCGAGATGGCGGACGCCGATTTCGGCTACGTCGGCGGCGCGCCCGGCAAGATCAACCTCTACGTCGGCAAGCAGTGCGTCCAATACAACATCCCCCAGGCGGAGGCCGACGCGCGCCTCATCGCGCTCATCAAGGAGCACGGGAAATGGGTCGATCCGGAGCCGGCGGCGGGCTGAACGCCGCGCCGAAATCGTATTCAGAAAACAACTCCGACAGGCCGGCGTCACAAACCTGTCACGATTTCGTAACCCTCCAGACGGCTTCCGAAGCCGACTCCGCGGCGGCGTCCTGCCGCCCGGCCTACAGGCGGCGCAAGCGGACTGCTTGTCGCCTGAACGGGGCCGGGCGACGCAACAAAAAAAGCGGTAAAACTTATCCTCCGGCGGGTGTGAACAACTTGTCGGAAACTTCGCCTTGAAATGCTTTTTTGGTTCACAGTTACTCCGCCCCCTGTAAGCCATTTCCGTTCGTCCGGCTGTTCTTTCCCACATCCTCGTTCGCCCCGTTCACCATCGCGGTAGTGACCTGACCTAACTACTGGCTGCCAATCGCTTATCATATCTCATCTCCATGATACCCCTCTCCGGCGGCCCCTCGTGATTTTTCCTACCGACTCTGACGGCAATGCAGGCGTGCGCAGGTGTGAGGATGCCCTCCCGGCGTTCCAGTGTGAATAAACCCGACTTTTGTCAGATCATGCCCTCTTTGTCTCTGCCGCCCAGCCTGTGGGAAACCGTCAAATGCGACTTCAAGGAATTGTTTCCCGAAGACGTGTTTCAGATGTGGTTTGAGCCCATGGTGTGCCTCGAGACCACCGAGGACGCCATCACGCTGGGCGTGCCCAACGATTTCGCCGCGATCTGGATTCACGACAACTACCTCGATCTGATCACACAGCGCCTGCGGCTCACCGCCGGCCGGATGGTGACGGTCACGTTGCGAAAGGCCGACGCCGCGCAGACGGCCTCGCCCGCGCACGCCTCCAGCCGCCCGGCCGCCGACTCCGCGCCGCGCGCCCGCGTCGCCGCCCGCCGCACCGCCCGCTACGACGACCGCGGCCTCGCCACCGGGACGTTGAACGCCCGTAACACCTTCGAGACCTTCGTCGTCGGCTCCAACAACCAGATGGCGCACGCCGCCGCCATGGCCGTCGCCCAGGCGCCCGCGCAGGCCTACAATCCGCTCTTCCTCTACGGCGACACCGGCCTCGGCAAGACGCACCTGATGCACGCCATCGGCCACGCCATCCTGCGCAACACGCCGGAGACGCGCGTCGCCTACCTCTCCACCGAGAAGTTCACGAACGAGTTCATCCAGGCCCTGCAGGAAAACTCGCTCACGAAATTCCGCCAGCGCTACCGGCACGCCGACGTCCTCCTGCTCGACGACGTCCAGTTCCTCGCCGGCAAGGAGCGCATCCAAGAGGAGTTCTTCCACACCTTCAACGACCTCTTCGAGTCCGGGAAGCAGATCATCCTCTCCAGCGACCGCCGCGCCTCCGAGATCCAGAAACTCGAGTCGCGCCTCGTGTCCCGCTTCGAATGGGGCCTGCCGGCCGACATCCAGGCGCCCGATTTCGAGACCCGCCTCGCCATCCTGCGCACCAAGGCCGCGGCGCTGAAGAGCGACATCCCCGCCAACGTCCTCACCTTCATCGCCCAGAACATCTCGAAGAACATCCGCCGCCTCGAGGGTGCGTTGATCAAGGTCTCCAGCTACTCCGCGCTCACCAGCAAGCCGCTCGACCTCGCGACCACCGAGATGCTCCTCCAGGACGTCCTGATGGAGCAGGCGCAAAACATCCTCACGATCGAGACGATCCAGAAACGCGTGGCCGATCATTTCCAGATCCGCCACAGCGACATGACCAGCAAGCGCCGGCCCAACAACATCGCCATCCCCCGCCAGATCGCGATGTATCTCACCCGCACGCTCACCAAGCATTCGCTCCAGGAGATCGGCGACGCCTTCGGCGGCCGCGATCACGGCACCGTCATCCACGCCTGCAAGGCCGTGGACAACATGATGGAGCAGGATTCCTCCACCCGCGGCAGCGTCGAGTTTCTCCGCACCCAGCTCGCGAAGTGAGCGCGCTTGCGCGCCCGCGGGTTCTCGGTTCACAGTTCGCGGTCCATCGGCGCCATCCGCGGCGCCGCGTCCGCCGCACCACCTGATCCCGGAACTTTTCCCATGACTCTCACGCCCGAGCAAAAAACCGCCGTCGCCGGCTGGGTCGCCGCCGGCGACAATCTCTCCGCCGTCCAGAAGAAGCTGGCCGAGCAGTTCCAGCTTTCGCTCACCTATCGCGACGTGCGTTTCCTCGTCGACGATCTCGATCTCACGCTCAAGGACCCCGCCCCGAAGGTCGACACCTCCGACGTCAGCAAGACGCCTCCGCCCGCCGCCGCCGCGAAACCCGCTGCGCCTGCGGCCGCGAAAAAGGGCTTCCTCGACAAGGCGAAGGAAAAGCTCGGCCTCGGCTCCTCCGACGCCGAAACCGCCGAACTCCCGCCCGAGGACGAAGGCGACCTGCCTCCCGACGAAGCGCTCGACGCTCTCCCGGCCGCCGCGGCCAACGTCACCGTCGAGGTCGACAAGCTCAGCCTCATCCCCGGCGCGCTCGCCAGCGGATCGGTCACGTTCAGCGACGGCGTCACCGGCAAATGGGTCGTCGACCAATACGGCCGCCCCGGCTTCACGCAAATCAGCCAGCCCGGTTACCGGCCTTCCGCGACCGATGCCCAGGCGTTCATGCAGGAACTCAGCCGCGCCCTGCAAAAACAGGGTTACTGAGCCGCACCGCCACGGCCGCCACCGCTCCCGCGGCCGGCCGCTAAAGGCTTGTCTTCAGAGGTGAAACGGCCACTTCTCGTGGCCATGTCGCGCCTCTGGCCCAGCCTCCTCTGCGCCGCGCTGTGTCTCGCGGCCTCGCCTGGGCGCGCCGACATCGTCACTTGGACCGGGGGCGCCGGCGATGGACAGTTCGCGACGCCCGGCAATTGGGACACCGGCCTCGTCCCCGACGTCATCAACGGCACGGCCGACATCGCCTTTGTCAGCGACGCCCCGCTGTCGGTCGCGTTGCCCGCCTCGCTCAATCTCCGCTCGCTCGCCTTCGCCGGCGGCGATGCGAACTCCGTCACCTACGCGCTGACGGGCTCCTCCACGCTCACCCTCCAGCACGGCCTCACGGTCGGCGGCGGTGATAACAGCGCGGGCGCCGTCGCCTCGCTCGGTTCGCAGATTGCCCTCGTGCTGCCCGGCTCCCAGACGTGGCAGATCGACGCGCAACGCCTCGAGATCCACGGCACACTCGGCGGCCTGGCCGCGCTCACCAAGACCGGCGGCGGCGATCTTTCCCTCTACGGCACCACCACGCTCACCGGCAGCATCACGATCGCCGCCGGCACCCTGCGCGTCGCCAGCACGGCATCGGCCGGCTCGGCCGTCCTCATCGTCAAATCCGGCGCGGGCCTCTCCGGCACGGCCAACGACACGCAGGCCTCCCTCGCCAACATCGTCGTCCTCTCCAGCGGCGCCACGCTCGGCCGCGCCGCCGACGCCGATGCGGACAACGACATCCGCCTCACCTTCGGCAACACCGTCGCCCTCGCCGACGCCTCCGTCACGCTCGGCGTCGCCGCTGGTTCGCGCACGACGTTCGCCGGCGCGCTCAGCGGCGCGTCCAACGGCGGCTCCGACCTCACTTTCACCGGCGGCGGCTCCGCCATCCTCGCCGGCACGACGGCCTCCAGCATCAGGAGCATCACCGCCGACGCCGCGGCCGTGTTCTTCGGCTCCGCCTCCGCGCTGCCCGCGAGCCAGACCTTCACCCTCGGCGCCCTCGACGGCGGCTACCTCGGCATGGCCGGCGCCTTCGACGGCGACACCGGAGCCGGCCATCTCTCGCCCGCCGATCTCATCGGCCGGATCGCCAACCCCGCCGCGTTCGACGGCACGATCGGCTTCGACTCCGACCCCGCCGGCGACACGGTCAGCACGTTTCACGGCGACATCGACCTGTCCCGGTTCGCTGGCGTATCCGGTTTCCACGGACTCGGCAGCGCGACCGCCGCGACCCTCGGGAACGACGCGCAGATCCTGCTCGCCGCCGGCATGAACTACCGGTTCGGCGGCGGCGGCGGCCGGCTCGTGGTCGCCAGCGCTCTCGGCGACCAGCACGACGAACACACCGGTCTGGAGCTCCGTTCGCCCCACTCCGCGGACAATCCCGGCAGCGACCGCCCCCTCACACTGGTCCTGCAGGGCGAAAACACCTTCAGCGGCCGGATCACCGTCGAAAACTCCCTCCTGATCCTCGACTCCGCGGGCGCGCTTCCCGCCGGCTCCACCCTCGCCCTCGGCGCCGCGGGCTACGCCAGCGCCACGGAAAACTGGGGTTACTGGCGCTCGACCGACACCGGTCCGCTCCCGGGCGGGACGGCCGCCACGCAACCGGTCCTCGCGCCCTACTCGCCGGCCGACTTTCTCGCCCGGCTGGACGCGTCGCATCTCGATCCCACGGCCATCGTCGGCTTCGACTCGTCCGCTCCCGCCACCCTCGGCCGCCGCATCACCGAAGCCGTCGATCTCTCCGTTCTCGCCGTCGGCTCCGATCCCAACGCCCTTCCCTACCTCGGCACGACCACGTCCGGCGCGATCGACGGCGGCGGCCTCGGTCTCGATCTGGCGGGCACGATCTCCGTCGCCCAGGGCCAGATTCTCAAGCTCGCCGGCATCTCCGGCGGCCGGCTCGTGGTCAGCTCCGACCTCACGCCCGACAATGGTCAGAACATCACCCAGGTCGTCATCGGTCATCCCTCCGCCTACACTCTCGGTGCCGACGGCATCGTCAGCCTGACCGGTCGCAATACCTACACGGGCGGCACCACCCTCATCAACGGCACCCTCGCCTTCTCCACGAGTTCCCTCTTCGACGAAAACGACCGGTTCGTGAGCGGGCCGCTCGGCACCGGCACGCTCACGATCGGCGACGGCACCGGCGACGACGTGCGACTCCTCGCGCAACGCAGCGTCCTTCTGGCCAATGCCATCACCCTCACCGACGGCAGCACCGTCCGCCTCGAATCCACCGACGGCCAGCATTTCACCTTCTCCGGCGTGCTCGACGGCAGCGGCACGCTCTTCGTCCACACCGGCACCACGCTCTCCGCCGACAACTGCGGTTTCACCGGCCGGACCTGGGTGAAGGACGCCACGCTGACGCTCGGCGACGACAAGGCCCTCGTCCACAGCTCGCTTTACCTCGATCTCGGCGGTTCGGCGGAATTCCTCACCTCGGCGCCCACGCTCGCCGGCCTCGAAGGCGGTCGCGACGAAAACAGCCGCATCGTCCTCGCCGACGATTCCACCCTCACGCTCGACCTCGCCGGCCAGTCCGACTTCTACGGCGCCATCGTCGACCACTCGGAAAACGGCCACGCCGCGCTCCTCAAGACCGGCGCCGGCTCCTTCGGCCTCCACGGCGCCAGCACCTACTCCGGCGGCACGATCATCGACGGCGGCCTCCTCATCGCCCAGAACGACGCCGCCCTCGGCACCGGCGCCATCGCCGTCCACGGCGGCGGCAGCCTCGGGCTGGATCGCGACGTGACGCTCACCAACAGCCTCACGCTCACCGGCTCCGGCGAGGCCCGCGCGGCCGTAGGCGGCTTTGGCACCCTCGCCTCGCCCAGCCTCGTCATCGGCGCGCTCGCCACCCTCTCTCCCGGCGCGAAGCTCGACCCGGCTCGTTCCCTCAACGACAACGAAACCCCGCCCGTCGGCACGCTCTTCGTCGGCACGCTCGGGAGTCCCTCGTCCGTTTCCTTCGAGCAGGGCGGGCGCTACGACTGGGGCGTCCAGGACCTGAACGCCGCCGACGGCATCGGCTCCGACCTCGTCGCGATCACCGGCACCCTCGCCTTCAACTTCGGCGACGGCGTCTTCGAATTCACCCTCACTTCCTTCGCCGCCGACGGCAGCCAGGGCGCGCTCGCCGGCTTCGACGCCGCCGCGGCGCACGAGTGGACGGTGCTGACGGCGACAGGCGGCATCACGGACTTCGATGCCACCAAGATCCGCTTCGACACGACCGGTTTCGCCAACAACCTCGCCGGCGGTTCGTTCTCGCTCGCGCTCGGCGCCAACGGCACGAGCCTCGTCCTCGACTTCACGCCCGCCGCCGTGCCCGAGCCCGCCACGTGGGCGCTGCTGCTGGCCGGCGCCGGCTTCATCGGCTGGTGCGCCCGCCGTCGCCGCGGCACCGAGTGAGCTTGACGACCGCCCCTTCCCTCGCGCTTTTCTTTCCGCATCCAGCAGTGCCAGCGATCGAAACTCCCACCACCTCCTCCCCATGAAAAAACTGACCCTCACGTTCCTGCTCCTCGCCCTCGCTTCGTTCGCCCAGGCCGGCGACGACAAACCCGCCGCCAAGGACGGCAAGGACAAGACCTGCTGCTGTTCCAAGGAAGGCGACAAGGCCTGCGCCAAGGACGAATCCTGCGGCTCCAAGGACAAGAAAGCCTGCGCCGCCAAGTCCGAAGCCCCCGCGGCCAAGGACAAGAAGTAAGCGGCCTCGCCCGTTTTCCCCTTCAAACCTCCGTCCTTTCCGGGACGGAGGTTTTTGTTTCCGCCTCGCCGCCCCGATTCCACGGCAGGCAGCCGCTCGCCGGTCGCACGACCGGCCGCAGCGGTGCCGCGACCGGTCCCGGCGGCCCGCTTGCATCATTGCACGAGCGTTTCCGCCCGCCGCACCAGCTCGCGGAACTCGGCGCGATAGCCGCCCGCATCCGCGCCCGTGCCGCGCTCCGCCCACTGCGCGACCTTCGCCAGCGTCGCGTCGCCCTTGTGCGGCGAGTCGCGCAGGATCATCCCGAAACCCGCCACCGCCGCGGTGAACTGGAAATCCTCGCTCGCGTCGGCGAAGCGCGTCCCTCGATCCACCAGCGCGAACTCCAGCTTCCGGCTGACGCTCCCGTCCGGCTCCTTGTAGCGCACCTTCAGTGTGAGCAGTTCGTCTCCGAAAACCGGAGACGCGACGCCCGCGACGCGTTCCGCCGGCACCGGCTGATACTTCAACGCGTCCACCGCCGGCACCGTTTCCCCCGCCGCCGCTTCCGCGCCCGCGGGCACGATTTCGTAGAGCGCCGTCACCGTGTGGCCCGCGCCGATCTCGCCGGCATCGACCGCGTCGTTGTTGAAATCCTCCTGGTTCAGCCGCCGCTTCTCGTAGCCGATCAGCCGGTAGCGCGCGACCTTCGCCGGGTTGAACTCCACCTGCAGCTTCACGTCCTTCGCGATCGTCACGAGCGTGCCGCCGACCTGCTCGACGAGCAGCTTCTCCGCCTCGCGGCGCGTGTCGATGTAGCCGTAGTTGCCGTTGCCCGCGTCGGCCAGCCGCTGCAGCGTCGCATCCTGGTAGTTGCCCATGCCGAAGCCGAGCGCGGTGAGAAACACGCCCGACTTCGCCTTCTCGGTGATGAGCCGGTGCAGGTCGCCTTCGTTCGTCACGCCCACGTTGAAATCGCCGTCGGTGCAGAGGACGACGCGGTTGACGCCGCCCGCCACGAAATTCGCCTTCGCGATGTCGTAGGCGAGCTCGATGCCCCGCGCGCCGTTGGTCGATCCGCCCGGCGCGAGCTCATCGAGCGCCGCCGCGATCTCGCCCGCCCGCGCCACCGGCGTCGACGGCAGGGCGAGTCCGCTCGCACCGGCATATGTCACGATCGCCACGCGGTCGTCCGGCCGCAGCCGGCCGAGCAGCAGCCGCAGCGATTCCTTCACGAGCGGCAGCTTGTTGGGCGTCGCCATCGAGCCCGACACGTCGAGCAGGAAGACAAGGTTTGCCGCACCGCGCCGGCCGACGGCGACGTCGCGGCCCTTGAGCCCGATGCGCACGAGCCGGTGCGCGGGCGCCCACGGCGCCTCGGCGACCTCCATCGACGCGGCCAGCGGCGCGGCGTCCGCCGGCGGCGCGTAGCGATACGGGAAATAGTTCACGAGTTCCTCGATCCGCACGGCGTCCACCGGCGGACGCCGGCCCTGGCGGAGGAAGCGGCGGACGTTGGCATAGCTCGCCGTGTCGACGTCGGCCGAAAACGTCGACAACGGATTCTCCCGCACGGAGAGGAAATCGCTCTCGGCGCGCCAGGCGTAGGACTCGGTGTTGAAGTCGGATGTCATCATCGCCGGCATCGCCAGCGCGACCGCCTCCGTCTTGGCTATCCGCGCCCCCGCCGCCGTCTGATGGGCGGCCAGGACCGCCACCCGGCCGCTTTCATCCGCCTCGCGGGCCGCCCGCTCCTCCCTCACCGACTGCAACAGTCCCGACGGCGCCGGCGGCTCGACCGCGGGGCTGGAGAGCGCGATCTCCTTGTAAACCCGCCGTTCGCCCAGTTTTCGTTCCGGCAGCACCGCCAGCAGCACGGCAAAGCACGCCGCCGCCAGTCCGCCGACCACGTAGTAAAGCTGGGGGAAACGCAGCAGCTTCACCGGCGCCGCCGCAGGCTTCGCCGCCCGCACCGCGGCCAATGACGCCGGCAGCACAACCGCGTCATCGGGCAGCTCCGGCGCCGGTTCCTGCGCGAGGGCGGTCTCCAGCTGCGCCGCCAGCGCGCGGATGTCGTCCACCGCGGCGCGCAGCGCCGGATCGGCGCGGACCGCCGCCTCGACCGCGGCGCGCTCGGCGCCGTCGAGTTCGCCCAGCGCGTAGGCGGTGAGTTTCGGGTCGTC